>ERZ869909.5-NODE-5-length-348558-cov-9.215435_pt1 | contig 348558 bp, 267 predicted proteins | sample MGYA00520892_ERZ869909 | MGnify/ENA primary metagenome ERZ869909 (study PRJEB32215, sample SAMEA104723947) | bioreactor metagenome | biome: bioreactor; feature: anaerobic bioreactor; material: water | place: China | collected 2015-03-12 ... | reverse complement strand
AAGAACTCTGCCCGCTTGCCGGGGCGTACCCCCTCATTTGCGGACTGCAAAGGTAGAGGGTTTTTTGGTTTGTGCAACCTGCTTCATGAAAAATTCAGAAAATAATTTCTAACGCTCTGACAACCAATATCGATTTAGGCTATTTTTTTTTCAATGCCTGTTCAGATAAGCCTCAGAGAGGTTTCAACAGGCCTTCATTCCCTTTTTTAAGCACGCATGTTGTAATGCCTGCAGGATACTCCTTGTTTATGGTATCCATGATGAGCTGGTAGTCTTCCGGGTTCTTTACGAAATCGAGCTCATTGATGTCGAGGAGCAATATCTTCAATTGCTTTTGTTGTTTGAGGTACTCGAAATAGCTCGACTGGATGTTTTCAAGGTATTCGTTGGGTATCTTCTGTTCGTAGGAGCGTCCGCGGTTTTTGATATTCAGCTGAAGGCGTGTTGTTGACACATAGAGATGCACCAGCAGATCGGGCCTGGGCAGATTGGCATTCATTATATTAAACAGCTTGAAAAACAGCTGGTATTCATCCTCATTGAGGGTTTTGCGGGCAAATATGACCGATTTATTGAGAAAATAATCGCTGATGGTAAAGTCGTGAAACAACTCCTGGCTGGTCAATTCGGTTTTGAGTTGTTGAAACCTTTCAGCCAGAAAAGATAACTCCAGCGGGAAGGCATAGCGTTCCTGGTTATCATAGAACTTAGCCAGGAAGGGATTGTCTTCGAATTGCTCAAGAATAAGCTTCCCATTGTACTGTTGAGCAATCATGGTTGCCAGGGTGGTTTTCCCTGCACCGATGTTACCTTCTATGGCTATATAATTATGTATCATTTCGAAAAGATATTAACAGATGTCTCAGCCGGATTGGAATTAACTTACAGGTTCGGCCCAAAGAGGATCGCTGCAAATGTGAAGCAATTCGGCGATGGTTTTTCCAAGCACCGGATGTTGCCAGGTTGGGGCAATATCGTTGAGTGGTTTGAGGGTAAAATTGCGCAAATGCAACCTGGGGTGCGGAACCGTAAGTGTTTGTGAGTGAATAATCTGGTTATTGTAGAACAAAATATCAATATCCATAACCCTTGACTGGTAGCCTGTAGCATTGCGCTGTCGACCCATTTGTTTCTCAATATCCATCAGCTCCTCCAGCAGTTTTTCGGGAGTCAGATCGGTATCCAGAGCAACTACCTGGTTCAGGAAAAAGGTATCCGCTTTGAAACCCCACGCTTCGCTACGATATACCGGACTAAGCATACGTATTGTACCAGCACGCTGCTGCAACAGCTCAATTGTACGTTGCAGATGCTGAGGCACATTGCCCAGGTTGCCTCCCAGCAGAATATAAGCAAGATTGTGTTGTACCAACATTGGAATGGAGAAATGGAGCGGCAAAATTCCGCAAAAAAAACGGTTTATCAAAACGAGGTTTTCTTTTTTGCACGGTGTTGTAACAAAGCACGGTGTAGTACGACTAATGGCAAACAAACCAAACAAAATCCCCTTTACGGGGTTCAATAATTTTTTGGCCACAGGATGTGGTTATAACCGAATAATCCTAACATTCAAACTCTTACTCCCATGAAACAGTTTTTCAAATTTATGTTTGCATCGATGCTGGGCTTTTTCTTAACCTCGCTGCTGCTGATATTTTTCCTTTTTGGCATGATCGCCTCTCTGGGGAAGAAGGAGCAGGTAAAAGTAGAGCCCAACACTGTATTGCATTTAACCCTTACCACGGAGATTATTGACAGGGCTTCCGACAATCCCTTTGAAAGTTTTGACTTTATAAGTGGTACGCCCAGCCGTGCCATTGGTCTTAACGATTTGTTGCGCAACATACGTAAGGCCAAGGAAACCGAAAACATTAAAGGTATTTTCCTTGATGTTACAGCAGTACAAGCGGGATGGGCCAGTCTGCGGGAGATCCGTGAAGCACTGGAAGACTTCAAAACCAGTGAAAAATTTATTTTGGCCTACAGCGATGTAATGACCCAGGGGGCTTATTATCTAGCCACGGTTGCCGATGAGATCCTTATCAATCCAGAAGGGGGTGTTGATTTCCGTGGGCTCAATGCAGAAGTAATGTTCCTGAAGAGGATGCTGGAGAAGATTGGGGTAGATGCCCAGGTAATTCGTCATGGAAAATTCAAAAGTGCCGGGGAGCCATTTTTCCTGGAGAAGCTCAGTGCTGAGAACCGTATTCAGATCGAAGCCTACGTGGGTTCATTGTGGAATACAACTCTGAAAGACATTGCCGACAGTCGCAATATGACCATCAACCGGCTCAACGAGATTGCCGATGGTTTTATTACACGTACCCCCCAGGGAGCTTTGGAGGCTGGTATGATCGATGGCATTGCCTATCGTGATGAGGTGATGGACAATCTGCGCAACAGGCTGGGACTGGAGGAGAATAAGAAGGTAAGCCTGATAACCTATTCCCGTTTTCAGAATGCCCCCCTGCCAGAGAGCATGTTGCCCATGCGTGCCCGCGATAAGGTTGCTGTAATTTATGGCCAGGGCAACATCATCATGGGAGAAGGTGGAGACCGCTCTATGGGAGCTGATCGCATTGCAGCTGCTTTGCGCAAAGCCCGCGAGGATGAGTCTGTAAAAGCCATCGTATTCCGTATCAACTCGGGTGGTGGTAGCGCACTGGCATCGGAGATTATGTTGCGCGAGGCTATGCTCGCAGCAGAAGCCAAACCTCTTATTGTAAGTATGGGTGATGTGGCAGCCAGTGGTGGTTATTATGTTGCTGCCTATGCCGACAAGATCATTGCCAACCCCAACACCATTACAGGATCCATTGGTGTATTCGGGATGATCCCCAACATGAAAGAGCTCTTCAATGACAAACTGGGTATTACTTTCGACAATGTAAAAACCAACCAACTGGCAGATCTGGCCTCAGTAAACCGGCCGCTTAACCGTCTGGAACGGGAGATCATTCAATCTGAAATTGAAAGGGTGTATGACACGTTCCTCCATCATGTATCGGAAGGACGTAACCTTCCGCTGGCAGCGGTTGACAGCATTGCACAGGGCAGAGTATGGAGTGGCGTGGATGCCAAAAGGATTGGCCTCATAGATGAATTTGGCGGATTGCAGTTTGCCATTGCCCAGGCAGCCGAAATGGCAGAATTGGAGACCTACCGTGTAGTGGAATATCCGGTTCAGAAAGATTTCTTTACCCGTTTGCGTGAAGGTTTCAGTGAGGTAGAAACCCGCATCATCCGCAAAAGACTTGGCGAATCATACAGAATCTACGAAAGTATGCAACAAGCCACAGAAAATACCGGTATACTGATGAGAATGCCTTTCGATATGGATATCCAATAAAACAAAAGAAATACAGTATACACTCCCTACAAAAAAGACCGCAGCCATTGTCGCTGCGGTCTTTTTTTGCTTAATAAGAAAACGAAAAGGTATTATACCTGCGGATACTTTTTCAGGATTTCAACAGGCTTCATGAGCAGGTCTACATACTGTGCCCTGCGGTATGCAAAAGGATCTTTGCTGTTGGCACGCGAAACCTTACCTCTGAAATCTTCTACAGAATTGTAATTGTGTTGCTGCATCCACTGATCGAGCTCATTGATCATGGAAGTGATGTGGGGCACTTTGTTTTTGTAAACAGCACTTACCACTTGTGCAGCGCGGGCTCCTGCCAGAATAACACGGGCCATATCTTCTCCGGTAAAAATACCGGTATTACTGCAAATATCTCCATTGATCTGTTTGTAAAGCAATCCGGCATAGCGTAATGGCAACCTGTAGTCGCCCATTTGCGAAAGATTAAAGGGAGAGTACAGATCTTCTTTGTCCAGATCAATATCGGGCTGGTACAGGCGGTTGAATAACACAAACGCGTTTACGCCTGCTTTATCCATCTGGCTGATAATCTGCAACGGATTGGTGTAGAAAAAGCTGAGCTTAACACTTACGGGTATCTTTACCCTGGATCTCACTTCTGCGATTATCTCCAGCTGTTCGCGTTCAATGGCCTCGGCACTCTGGTTCTTATCTTTTGGATTGGCATAGAAATTCAACTCCAGACCGTCCACACCGGTTTTCTCCAGTTCCTGAGCATATTGCACCCATGTGGAATGATTCACACAGTTGAGGCTTCCGATAACGGGTATGCCCAATGATGCCTTGAGTTTGGAAAGCTTATCGAGATGCTCCTGTGGGCCGGCATGCTCGAGGGTGGGGAAGAGACTGATCATTTCGGCATTGCGATCGGCATACTCTTTAAGCTCTTCCTCCATTTGCAGGCTTTCCAGGTTGATCTGCTCTTCGAAAAGAGATTTGAACACAATGGCTGCAGCACCTGCATCTTCCATTCGTTTAGCGGTATCAAGATCGAGAGTAAGGTTGCAGGCTCCGACGATCAAGGGGTTTTTCAGCTCAATCCCCATATAGGTTGTTTTCAGTCTGGTCATATTTGTTCTTTTTTAGTGTGTTTAGAATTTTGTTTGTTTAAAAGTAAAAACTATTTATTAAAAACCAAAATAAATTCGACAAACATATTTTCTGCCAGATATCTGCAAATCCCGCAACAATGCATTGCAAAGAAAGATTACGCAGGAGATCCGAAACAAATGGCACGTAAGAAGTAAAACAAATTGTGTTTACGCGCCTCTTTTAATCAATCAAACAAATATATCCGGAATAGGTTTGATGCTTACCCGACAAAATCTAATTTTCTCTTCTCCCATAGCAACCGGGCACAATACCCTCCCAGTAATTCATCAGAAAATAATTTGCTTAGTAATTGGTCGTATGCCTGCCCCGCCAATGCGGGGGAACTTGCATGTCTGTTTTGACTGCGTCGAGCTTCGGTTCATCTTTTTTTGTGAGCCGAAAGTGCTCATGCTCGTTTCATCAGAAAATAATTTAGTTAATTCATTGGTCGTATGCCTGCCCCGCCAATGCGGGGGAACTTGCATGTTAATTTTGACTGCGTCGAGCTTCGGTTCATTGTTTTTTGTGAGCCGCAGTGCTCATGCAAGTTTCATCGAAAAACCTCAAACATTATGTCAGAACTGATGAACAACGGAGATGTGTACAGGCCATCGGCAGAAACCCTGGAGAAGGCTCAATTGAAAGTGCATGTGTAAGTCATGCGGCAGTAGCAGAGGCAGCAGCCATCGGGGTGCCTCATCAGCTCAAAGGGAATGCCATCCATGTTTTTGCCATACTTAAAAGCGGACATCAGCCTTCCCCACAACTGGTTGAGGATCTGCGGGCACACATAGGACACGAAGTAGGCCCCATTGCTAAACCAGAAAAAATTGAGTTTGTGGAAAAACTACCCAAAACCCGCAGTGGCAAGATCATGCGCCGCGTGCTTAAAGCCCAGGCATTGGGTGTTGACCCGGGAAATATTTCCACCCTTGAAGATTGAAACCGGACAATTCAACCAAGAAAAAACCCCCTTTTGCAGGGGCTTATTCTTGAATTTCACACTCAACATCTACTATACACATACCGCTCTTTTCTTCAATGAGCGGTATTTTTTTCTCTACTTATATTCTGCTATTATATTCTTTGTTAATTTTTTAACTCATCTTTAATACTATACTTCATAAAAGAAAGATCAATATTTACGACTTAGCAAAAGAAGTAATCAGCAATACATAAAAACGTATTTTTGAACGAGGAAAACCAAAAGAAGCCCATAGATTATGTTCTCGTTCAAACAAGCCAATAAATCCATCGAGCTCATCGATAACTTCCTTAACATTATTGACCAGGGAGGATTGATTTTTAAGGAAGGGGTAAAAAACTACCTCTACGACAACCGTGAAAGCTTTGTTGACAATCTGAAAACCTTATCGAAGCTGGAGACCGAAGCGGATGTTCTCAAACGAAAAATAGAGAATATTCTTTACACCCATTCGCTGATGCCACAGTTGCGGGGCGACATATTAAAGCTGATCGAAGAGCTGGACAGGATCATCAATCAATGTAAGAAAAGCTTATTCCAGTTCGACGTTGAGGTTCCTTACATACCGGCAGAACTCAACCAGGATCTCATTAAGCTCACCGAAATATGTATTTCGGCGGTAGAATCAGTAATTCCGGCAGCCAGGGCCTATTTTAAGGATCCGGCCTCGGTAAAGGAGAAAATCCACAGGGTATACCTCTATGAAAACGAAGCAGACAAGCTGGCTGATGCTATCAAACGAAGAGTTTTCCAGGATATGCCCAACCTGAAAAGATTGAGCGAGAAGTTCCACCTTCGCTATTTTACCCTGCATATTGAAACCATATCCGACTCTGCTGAGGATGTAGCAGACCTGCTTTCTGTGATGGCCATAAAACGAACCCTCTAAACCTCCTTCTCTATGCTTTTCCTGGTATTTCTTTCCAGTGGATTGTTCCTGGGATGGTCGTTGGGAGCCAATGATGCGGCCAACATTTTTGGGTCGGCGGTAGGGTCCAGGATGATCTCTTTCAGGCGTGCAGCATGGATTGCCAGTATTTTTGTGGTGTTGGGGGCTGTATTCCAGGGGCAGGGAGGTTCAGAAACCCTCAATGAGCTGGGCACCGTAGATGCGCTGGCAGGGGCTTTTACCGTAGCCCTTTCTTCTGCATTTATCGTGCTGGTAATGACACGCAGAAGCCTGCCGGTATCCACATCGCAAGCTATAGTAGGAGCTATCGTGGGCTGGAGCATGTTTACAGGAAACCCCACAGACTATAAAGTACTGGGAAAGATTGTGAGCACCTGGATCAGTGGCCCCATCCTGGGAATGCTGTTTGCTGCCCTGCTCTTCATTTTATTGAAACGCTTTCTTCAAAAAGCCAGGATACATGTAATCAAGCTGGACTCCTATATCCGGATTTCGCTCATCGTAGTGGGGGCCTTTGGCGCCTATAGCCTGGGAGCCAACAACATTGCCAATGTGATGGGCGTTTTTGTAAGTTCGGCTCCCAATATCAGCCTCGATTTTGGCCTTTTCGAACTCAATGGCGTACAGATTTTGTTTTTGCTTGGGGGATTGGCCATTTCCACTGGCATTTTCACCTACAGTAAAAAGGTAATGGATAAGGTTGGCAACGGCATTCTCTCCCTTACCCCTGAGGCTGCTATCGTAGTTGTGCTTTCACAGGCACTGGTTCTGTTTTTGTTTTCGTCCAAATCTTTTGCTTCGCTATTGATCTCTGTGGGTCTCCCCCCCCTGCCTATGGTTCCGGTATCGAGCACTCAGCTGGTTATTGGTGCGTTGCTGGGGATCGGTATGGTAAAAGGGATGCGCGAAGTAAAGTTCGCTGCTTTGGGTGGGGTTGCCCTGGGCTGGATAACCACACCTTTGCTTTCGGGCACATTAACCTTTTTCAGCTTATTCTTCGTACAGAATGTTTTCGGATTGAAAGTCAGCAGCCTGGATCCTGCCGCAGAAACGGCAACACAGGCGCTGCAAAACATGCCTTCTGCCGAAATGATTACCCGTATCAATATGATCCTGCCCGGACTGCTTGTATTCGCAGTAGGAATTATCATTTCGCTTATATACATGTTTTTCAGACAACAGAAGCTGCGATTGAAAACCGAAAACGAACTGCTGATGAAGCAAAATGAGATTTTCAACTCCCAAAGGGCGCTAAAGGATCTGGAAATTAATTCCATACAGGCACACAACACGGTTCTTGCCACTCAGCTGGAACTCAAACGCCAGGAGTACAACAGTATACTGCTCAACATAAGAGAACAAAAGGAGTTCCTGGAGAATATCACATCGCAGATCCACGAACTGATTGGCAGCAAAGATCTTAAAAGACGCGATGAGAAGCTCAAGGAGCTTTCCATTCTGCTGAAGCAACGCATGTCGTTTACCCGCGAGATCAATGATTTTTATGAGAAGATTGAAGAAACCCACAAAGGGTTCATAGAAAAACTGCAGGAACGTTTTCCGGAACTCACTGAAAATGATTTGCGGCTGGCCATGCTGGTTCGGTTAAATCTTTCTTCCAAGGAAATCGCAACACTTATGAACATATCTCCCAAAAGTGTAGAGATTGCAAGGTACCGCCTGAGAAAAAAACTTGGCCTCAGGGAGCGGGAAAGCATGGGCGACCTGCTGAAGAGTATATAGTACAAAGAATCCATTTCAAACAATATCCATTGAATACAAAACCAATCAATTACAACTATCACTTTTAAATCCCTTACAATGAAAAAAATCTACAGGCTATTTTTTCTTATGATGCTGCTGGTAGGGTCTGGCAGCTTGTACGCACAGATACGTTCTGTATCTGGCGTAGTAACCTCCAATGTGGATGGCAATCCCATTGCCGAGGTGCATGTACGTGTAAAAGGCTCCATTGAGGCTGTGCAAACGGATCAACAGGGCCGATTCTCCATTGGAGTACCTGAAACCAGTTCAAAAGTTCTCACCTTTACCCACCCTGACTTTGATGCCGAAGAGGTGGTTTTGGGTGGCAGAACCCAGCTTGACCTGGTTATGACCTCCAGCATACGTTTCAATCAATACGGCATGCAGGTAAACAGAACTGCACTTACAGCCGAAGAGCGTAATGGCACACTTGTTTTTGAAAGTGCCGATCAGGACTACAAGCTCTGGTTCGATTTACGGGTGCAGGCTGATGGTGCCATGTTCTTCGGAGAAACCTACAACCCCATTGCAAATGGAGTAGAAATGCGCCGGGTAAGGGTTGCTTTTAAAGCAGAACTGGCCAACAACTTTGAGGCTGAATTTGACATGGACTTTGCTGATGCATTGGCCGACCTCAAGGATGCTTTCCTGCTTTACAGAGCTACACCCAGATTAGACATCCGTGTGGGTAATTTCAAAGAGCGTTTTTCCATGGAGCAGAACACCTCCTCTCGCTGGCTCACCTTTATGGAGCGCCCCACTGCCCTGAGAACCATTGCCCCTTCTCGTCATATGGGTCTTCAGCTTCACTACCATCGTCCTTATGTAATTGCTGTGGGAGGTATTCACTTCCAGGATGTGGGCGATTATGAAGTGGTACAAAACCGCAAAGACAATTATGCTGCCGGAAACAATGAAGGGTATTCGCTCACCGGTAAATTTACTTTCCTTCCCTTTTACCACGACTGGAATAAGGGTTTACACTTTGGTATTGCCGGTTCTTACCGCACGCCCAAAACCCATGATGTGATCGACGCAATAAGATTCGATTCAAGATCCAACGTCAACATCAACCGTTTGAAATACATCGATACTGACCGGATAAGAAACGTTGACAACTACACCCTTGCCAATTTTGAACTGGCTGGATATTATAACAACCTCAAATTTGCCAGCGAATACATCCTTGCACAGGTAAATCGCTACGAACAAAAGATCGACAACGAAAAAATCGGTTCGCTGCCATCAGAAAACTTCAGTGGTTTCTATTTTATGGCCGGAGCCATGCTTTTTGGCGGAGACTATATCTACAACACCTACCAGGGCGAGTTTACCCAGCCCAAAATTGGAAGGCCCTGGGGCGATGTGGAACTAGCTGTTCGCTACGATTTCTCTGACTTTAACAGCCGTATGGATGGAGTAATGGCCGGACAGGGAGAAGGACTTACGGTAGGGCTTAACTACTATGCACCCAAAAACGTAAAGCTTATGGTCAATTACGGTTATTTGAATTTTGACCGCTGGGCCAATCAGCGTGGCCGTATCTTCGTGGGCTACGATGCCGAGGGCAATCTAACCCGCGATCCTCGTGCTGTGGTGAATCCTACGGGCGAAGGTGGAGAAAATTTCCACTGGCTGGCAGTACGTGTGCAGGTAGCTTTCTGAAAAACACCCGCAGAAACCTCTGAACAACAAGAAAAAAGAGCCTGTTCAGGATTACACAAATGCAAAGCAATGCAGGTTTAAATTTGACAAACACAAGAAAAATACTAAAATATGAAGAAGAAACTTTTTTATGCAATCTTCCTGATGATTGCCGTACTTATTGTATCCTGTGTAAAGGATGAACTGGTTCCTGTTGAAGAACCTGAGCCCCCGCAACCGGGAGAACTGGCACTTATGCATTACTGGCACTTCAACAATGTAAGTGGTACCGTTGAATCTGTAAATGCTGATTTCTCAGTAACCGGCGGCGCCCGCATCAGTTATCCCGGCACTGGCGAAGGCTATATGGATTCGCGCACCTATCGTCCGGCCGATCCTGTTTCCAATCTCAACCTGCGTATGGGCCAGGCCATCGACCAGGGAGCTGTGCTGCGTGTAAGAAACCCCTCAGCCGGAAGAATTCTCCTTATCGAAGCTCCCTCTACCGGGTTTTCCGGACTGATTGTAACCTACGCCATTGCACGCTCACGTCCCGAGGTAGGAAGCCAGCAGTTATTTTACTCACCCGATGGCGGAACCAACTGGACTGCAGTGGGCGATGTTTACGATGCCAAAGATATGCCCGAATGGACCCTGGTAACGTACGATCTTTCGGGGATTGATATCATCAATAATAATCCGAACCTGCAGTTTAAAATTGAGTTTTCCGGCCCCCATATCAACAATGCTGATGGAAACAACCGCTTCGACAACTTTACCATAGATGGCAGATCCATGGGAGAATCAGTTCCTGAAAAGCTAACCATTCTCAATGTCAACAATGGTTTAGACCCTGAGGTTGGCAAGGAGTTTTCGGTAAGTCTAATGGTTACCGATGCCAATGGAGTGCCCTCTGCAGTAGAGGCAACCACTACTGTAACAGTTTCACTGGAAAGTGGCACAGGTACCCTTGGCGGAACCCTCAGCGGAACCATTGCTGCAGGCAGCTATGACCTAACCCTCACCGGATTGACCTACGATACAGCCCAGGAGGGTGTTAAGATCAAAGCTTCGGCTGAAGGATTGACAGAGGCCGTAAGTGAGGCCTTTACTGTAAGAGCCTTTTATGAGTTGACCCTGGTGGCTGCTCCTGAGGGTGCAGGAGTTCTTACCGGAGCAGGCACTTATGAGGCGGGGCAGGAAATCAGCCTCAATGCTGTGCCCAACGCTGGTTTTGAATTTGTAAACTGGACCGATGCCGAAGGTGAAATCTCCGCCACACCCGCTTTTATCTTTACAATGCCTGCTGAGAGCGTGACACTTACAGCTAATTTTGAGGAAATTGAGCAGGTAGTAGAACTGATCCACTACTGGCATTTCAATACCTTGAGCGGTACTGTCGAATTCGTAAATGCCGATTTTTCTGCTGTGGGACAGGGAGTAATAAGCTACCCAGGCACAGGAGCCGGTTATATGGATGAAAGGACCCACCGCCCTGCAGATCCTGTATCAAATATGAATCTACGTATGGGTGAGGAACCCGATCAGGGTGCTGTTCTTAGGGTGCGTAATCCTGCTCAGGGCAGAATACTGCTGCTGGAAGTTCCCTCCACCGGCTATAAAGACCTGGTGGTTACATTTGCCATTACACGTTCCAGTGAAGCAGCTGCAGATCAGCAGTTTTACTATTCTGCCGATGGTGGCACCAGCTGGGTACAGGCTTCTGATGTATTCACAGCCCCTGATGTACCGGGATGGGATTTGATCACCATTGACCTTAGCGATGCGCCAGAAGTGAACAACAATGCCGATCTCCAGTTCAAAATTGAATATGTAGGAGATGCGGCACAGAACCCATCGGGCAACAATCGTTACGACAATATTACTCTGGATGGAACTCCTCTGAGATAAACATACAGACCCCTTCCTTTGCTCCAGAAAGAGTCAGGGGAAGGGGTTTTTCATCAGAAAATAATTTAGTTAATTCATTGGTCTGATGGAACTTGCATGTCTATTTTCATCTTTTTTTGTGAGCCGAAAGTGCTCATGCAAGTTTCATTCGAATATAATCTAGTTAATTCATTGGTCTGATGGAACTTGCATGAACGAGCATTTTCATGTTTTTTTGTGAGCGGTACTGCTCATGCAAGTTTCATCAGAAAATAAAAAATAATTTGTTTAAGTAATTGGCCTGATGGAACTTGCATGTTGATTTTTTTTGTTTTTTGTGAGCCGCAGTGCTCATGCAAGTTTCATCAGAAAATAATTTGTTTTAAATAGGTCGGATGCCTGCCCCGCTTATGCGGGGGAACTCAATCTTTGCTTTTTTAATAGGTGTTTGTTTTTAATTCGCAAACATGTTCGTTTCAGCAAATAAAATCTATGAAATATGACCAAGCAAGAACTTAAAATTGGAGAGATCTCCAAACCCCGTTTTGAATTCCGCTCCTTTGGGCAGGATTTTGAACAGGCCCATCACCGCATGGCAAGATTATCGGTGCCTGTGCCCGAAAAAGTATGGAAAAGAATTTCTGAAGAGATCTACATCATTTCGAGCACCAACGATATCAATAATACCAAGTACCGCGACGGAAAGATGGACATCAAAACCTACGTGCAAACAGTGGAGGGTCTGGAGCAGTGGAACCCCCTGATGAAAGGAGAATTCCCCATTTCCAGACAAGTACTCCAGCAGGAGGTTTTCCCGGCATTCAATGTTAAAATGCCCATTCTGGATAAAGATCTGTATACCTTTGAAGAGTTTTTGCAGATCGTAAAAACAAGCCCGTACCTGCTGCCTGTAAGGGTAAAAAAGGAACGGTATGGCTACATGGTAAACAATACCATCTGCGAATTTGGCTATGTCTGGATCAACGGGGCGCGCGTTTGCACCGTCAATTCGGAGTCTACTGAAATTGAAGATATCCTGAAAACCCTCCGCGACCTGGGTCTTGAAGGGGTAGAGAACATCAACTATCTTCAGGCCATTAAGCGGGTAACGGGTATGATCGATAAGCCCCTTGCCAACGAATAGGCCTTAGACTGGTAACCCATTAAATACAACATACAATGGCACAAGAAATAGAAAGGAAGTTCAGGGTGCAGGGAGAGTTCAAGAGCCTGGCCCAAAAAAAGACCCGTATTACACAGGGCTATCTGAGTTCGGTTCCCGAACGTACCGTAAGGGTGCGTATTAAAGGAGACAAAGGGTTCATTACCGTAAAGGGCATTGGCAGTGCCTCAGGTGCAAGTCGCTATGAGTGGGAGAAGCAAATCCCGGTAAATGAGGTGGAAGAACTGCTTAAAATATGTGAACCCGGTGTGATCGACAAAACCCGCTACCTGGTTCCGGCAGGAAAACACACCTTTGAAGTGGATGAATTTTATGGCGACAACGAAGGGCTGGTGGTAGCAGAGGTAGAATTGCAATCGGAAGATGAATCCTTCGAGCGCCCGCAATGGCTGGGAAAAGAAGTAACCGGCGATGCCCGCTACTTCAACTCTATGTTGATGAAAGAACCCTACAAAACCTGGAAAGACAAATCCTGACCGGTAACCATTTGCAGAAAAGCATACAATCCATAGACCCTAAACTTATTCTGGATCCATGACAACAGAAAACAAACCCCTGGCAAACAATCATGACAACAACAATGGCGATCCGCTGGATATGCACAATTATCGTATTGAGAAACTTCCCAAGCGAGAACGCACTCCTTTTGAAGCCTGGCTGGCAACTATAGGTGCTCCATTGGCCCTGGTGGTTTTTATTCTGTTTGCTTTTGTACTGGATATGTCGTTCCTGCAAAACATCAACCCCGAAAACCTGGTTTCGGAGGCAGCCCAGAAAGAATACCTGCGCATAGGTGCTGAGGCTTTCAGCCGGCACAATGCTTATATGCTGGCAATCTTTCTGGCTGCCATTATTTTGTGGATGACACAAGCCATCCCCAACTACCAGACTTCACTCATTCTTATCGTTGCCCTTGTACTTACCGGTGTTTTGCCGGAAAGGCAGGCTTATGCCCAGCTGGGCCACCCGGTAATGTGGCTCAACATCATGTCGTTTGTACTGGCAAGTATGCTGGTAGAAACGGGTGTTGCCAAGAGGTTTGCCCTGTGGTTCATCCTTCGGTTTGGCAAAAATGCAGGTTCTATCTTTCTTAGTTTTATCGTCATTAACCTTATTTTATCGGCCTTCATATCGGCTACCACAGCCAAGGCAGCCATTTTGCTGCCCATTTTTATGGTAATTGCAGCCATTTATGGCTCCCGACAAGGGCATGGCCATAAAAACTTCGGAAGAAGCATCGTTTTGCAGAACCTGCTGAATATCAACCTGGGAGCCGGTGCGTTTGTAACCGGCTCGGGGGCCAACCTGCTGGCTGCAGCTCTCATTGGCGGTGCCATTGGGGGTTCAGTATTTTTTTCCGACTGGCTTTTTGCCATGATGCCTCTCATGGTGGGTCTTATGCTCATTGGGTACATTCTGGCCATGAAAGTATTCTTCCCTCTGTCTCCCGAAGAGCGCTTACCCCAGATCAAAGGGGGGATGCAACGCCTGCGGGAAGAGTATGAAAAACTGGGAAAAATTGACTACCAGGAGATCAAGGCGATCATTATTTTCGTTTCTATCCTGGCCTTGTGGGCCACCGACCGTTTGCACGGCATCAGCGCCACTGCAGTAGCATTTATGGGGGCCATCATTGCACTGCTGCCCCGCTTTGGCATCATCAAATGGAACGATGTAGACATACCCTGGCACCTTCTGCTGTTTTCTGCCGGAGCCTACACACTGGGCGCAGGCTTCAGTATTACCGACCTGCCCTCTATCAGTGTAAATGCCTTTTTCGATAATATCGGCATAGGGGCAGAAACAGACTTCTGGATGTTGTACCTGCTGCTCACCGGGGTAATGTGTTTCAGCGCACTGATCTTTCAATCCAAAACCATGCGCGCCATGATCTTCATCCCCATTGCCATTGGCGTAGCCAACCGGTTCGGATATCCGGTGATAAGCCTGGCTTTGCCGGTGGCTTTTATGATTGAGCATGTATATGTACTGCCCTTCAACAGCAAACCCGCCGCCCTGCTATACGAAACCGACCAGTACAGCCTTACCGATGCCTTCCGTTTTGGTTTTACTATGATGGTGATTGGATGGGTGCTTAATATCGTTGCCGGCGAAACCTGGTTCAGGATATTGGGCATTACCCCTGACGGTGTTTTTGGTATTTTTTAATGCCCTTCAGGTCTTGAAGTTTGGTCAATATGTTGTTACTTTGTACAACCTATTGATAATTTGCAGTAAACTGCTATTACCCAAACCCAAGACTCATGAAATCATCCCTTACCCTTCGTTTGTTTGGCATCGCCATGCTTGTATTTCTGCTTCAGGCCATTGCTCCGGCCCGGGCACAGCAGATCATCACACAATGGACCTTCGACAACACCCTTGCACCCTCCATAGGTGTGGGTACAGCCTCCCTGGTGGGAGGAACCTCCCAGCACTCTGCAACAGCTACTGATGGCTGGCGGATAACCAGCTTCCCTAACCAGTCTGAGAACTCAGGCACTGCAGGAGTTAGCTTTATGGTGAGCACGGAGGGATACCATCAGATAACCCTCGACCTGTTTCATCATGCCTCTGCCACCATGAGCCGATGGGCAGAGATCCAGTATACCCTCGATGGAGGGGCCTCCTGGCAAAGCCATTCCAACAACGGAGGCCAGCTTACCCCTCCTGGGGTTAATCTCCCTTTCAGCTTCGACTTCTCAGCCATTGCCAATGCTGCCGATAACCCCGGTTTTGGGGTGCGGATCCTATCCATCTTCTCCCCGGTTGCATTTAACCCTGGGGTGCCAGATCAGGAATATGAAGCCAACACGGCTTACCACCGGGCCCGCCAGGAGGGAGGTAATCCTTACTCAGCAGAAGGCAACTGGAGATTCCTCAATGTGGTTTTCAGAGGCACTCCTCTCAATGGCGGAAACGAAGAACCTGTAAAGCTGGCTTTTACCGATTTCAACAACGACAACGATTTCATTGTTAACACTCCTTTCTCGTTGACCATTGAAACGCAGGACGTAAATGATATGGCTGCCCCGGTAGCTACCGACACACAGGTAAGCCTGTCACTCAGCCTCGGTAGTGGAACCCTTTCAGGCAACACTACGGGCATCATCCCTGCCGGCGCCAGCCAGGTTACCATCAGTGGCATCCTCTACAACCTGGTAGAAAGCGGAGTAAAGATCACAGCTTCTGCCGAAGGCCTGCAGTCGGCAGAAACCCCTTTTATGGAAGTACTTCCGGCTACCTACACGCTTTCTCTGGCAGTAAATATTCCGGGAGCAGGCACACTAACGGGAGCGGGCGTATATCTGGCCGGGCAGCAGGTGAACCTGCAAGCCCAGGCGGCGCCGGGGTTTCAGTTCCTCAACTGGACCCAGGGAGGCACCATCGTAAGCACACAGGCTGCCTACAGCTTTGCTATGCCTGCTGCCGATGTACAACTTACGGCCAATTTCCTGCTTCTGGCAGGGGAGAATCTTATTCACTACTGGCATTTCAATAACCTCCCTGAGGAAGTCTTAACCAGCGTTGCAGCAGATTTTCCGGCCACATCGCAGGCAGCCATTACTTATCCGGGTACCGGTGATGGTTTTATGGACAGGGCAAGCCCCGGCTCTGCACTCAACAGCTACCTGGGAGAGCCCGAAGGATATGCCCTCAGGGTAAGAAATCCATCTCACACCCGCGAACTGATCCTGCAGGCCTCCTCCGAAGGCTATCAAAACCTCTATCTTACTTTTGCCGTGCAGCGAACCAGCAACGGGGCACAGCAGCAGGAGCTCTATTTCTCTGCCAATGCCGGCCAAAGCTGGACCCAGGTGGGTGGAGCCTACTCCATTACAGAAGAGTTTAGGGTGAAGTCCTTCGACCTTACCGGCCTGCCAGCCGTAAACGATAACGCCGACCTGATGTTCCGCATACTCTTTACCGGTTCCAATGCGTCAGGAACCTCCGGAAACAATCGATTCGACAACATCAGCCTCAGCGGTGAGCCCCTTGAGCCCCAACCCGCAGAATATGCGCTTACACTGGAGCCTTTCCCCCTTCAGGCAGGCACCGTTTCGGGCGGGGGCAACTACCCCGAGGGAGAAAACGTGCTCATCAGCGCACAACCCAATACAGGGTATACCTTTATTGCCTGGAAGAAGGGCACCGAGATCATCAGCGAGCAGGCCACCTTCACTTATACCATGCCGGCAGCTAACACAACCCTTACGGCACATTTTGTACCCGAACCGGGAAGCCCATCACTTGTTTATTACTGGTATTTCGATGGCAGCCTGCCCAACAATGTGCCACTGGAGAGCATTGCACCGTTCTTTGCCCTGCAGGAGGGTGCCATGCTGCAATACCATTCGGCGCTGGATGGCTACCCCTTTGAGGAGGGACACCCCAACTGGCGCAAAGCCTCACTGGAGCGACGCAATGCCCCTACGGATATCAACTATCGTCCCGAAGGAAACTCCAACCAGCCCTACCAGGCCAGTGCCATGCGAGGGATACAGGTAAAACAGCCCTTTACCGGCGATGGAGGAGAAAACACTCTTATCTTCCATCTCCCTTCTGTGGGCATGACGGACCTTGTGTTTCGCTTTGCTGCCATGGATGAAGGGGCTGCGGATGCCATCCTGGTGGACTATACCCTCAACGGATCGGACTGGATCACCGAAGGTTTGCCGACAACTACCCTACCCCTTCAAGAAACTTTCCAACTGTTTGAATTGAATTTCTCTGCCATTGAACTAGCCAATCAGAACCCCTTGTTCAGCATCCGTTTACGATTCGAAGGAGAGGATATGGCTGCCGATGAGGGTACGCGGGTTACCTTCAACAACATAAGCCTTGATGCAGTGCTTACCGGAGACATCAACCTGCCACCGGTGGTAATTGCTCCTGCAGGGTTGCAAAAAGGAATTGAAAATGGAAGCGATATCCTTCTGGATCTGGCTACGATCTTTTCTGATCCGGAAGGCCAGCCCCTTAGCTTTACAGCCATCAGCCTAAAGCCTGAATTTGCCACTGTACAACTCAATGGCAGCGTACTGAGCATTGCTCCTGTGCGTCGTGGAGATGCCATTATTCAGCTTACTGCCAGCGATGGGGTAAATGTTCCCACCGGGCATGAATTCAGAGTACTGATCTACCCCGAAGCTTTCATCGCCCATCAGGGTGGATTTTCATTTACACAATGGTCACCACTCGAACCGGAGTATTCCTACCCAGACCATATGCTGTTTTTGCAGAGCAATGTGAATGATCCGGGCCTGCAAACACCCTTACTTTTCCCCTACTTTATCCCCCACAATGACTATGCAGATGAAGACCAGGGTAATATTGGCTTTCCTTATGCCAACACACGCCGCACCCGCATCAACGGATTGGGGCAGCAGGGGATATCCATGATTAACACCGGGCGCAACCGTGATCTAGGGGGGGTACTGGTGGCTCTCAATACTACTTCTGTGGAGGGAGAAAGCCTCAGGATGAGCTGGCTCTCTGGCACTGTTTTGCGAAATTCGCGCAACTATGCCATCCGGCTGCAGTACCGTACCAGCATCCACGACGAATTCCAGGATCTGCTGTTCAGCGGTCAAACCTGGGAATATGCAGGCACTACCGATGGCCATGTGCAGGACATGGGTGTCCGCACATTGCCGGCACAATTGATGAACCAACCTTATGTGCAACTGCTGTGGAGATTTTACCTCCTGGATGGAACCTCTGGCCCAAGGGCCGAATTGCGACTGGACGATATACTGGTTTCCTCTTCACTGGGAGTAAACTCTGCTGAATTACCCCCGGCCCAGATAGCTATCATAAATGGCAAACTCAGCATTACAACCCATTTTGAAGGCAAAGGACAAGTGCAGGTAATCAACCTGCTGGGGCAAAGATTTGCAACCGAGGTTACCGAAGGGAGTGGCACACATACCTTCGACCTGCAGCTGCCCGCCGGTATTTATATTGTGGTGTTTGAAACCCCTGCGGCAAGGATCAGCCGCAAAATACAGGCATTCTGATAGTATTTGTTCCCTGTTTAAGACAATGACAGGGCAAACCAGGGCTGTGCGGGAGGCAAAGCTTTCCTGCACGGCCCTCTTCTTTCCTGCAAAAACCTTTATCTTTGAAAACCTTACCCAAGGTATTGATTGTGATGACCAAAACAATTACCCATATCACCGTTTTTTTGCTTCTCGCATGGCTGACCCCACTGCTTCCCTGCCAGGGCCAGCCCATCCTGATCAATGAGTTTATGGCATCCAATGCTTCAACCATAGCAGATGAGGATGGAGACTTCCCCGACTGGATAGAGTTGTACAATTCGGGAACCGACACACTTAATCTGCATCTGTGGGGGTTGTCAGACAATATTAATAACCCTTTCAAATGGAGCTTCCCCGACATCAGCCTGCCTCCCGGCAGTTATCTGTTGGTTTGGGCTTCAGGAAAAGACAGAACAACACCCCAGCTGCATACCAACTTCAGCATCAGCGCATCCGGAGAACCCCTTTTACTTACCAATCCTTCCGGCTTTGTGGTGAGCCAAACACAACCTGTTGAACTACCTTCTGATCTATCGTATGGGCTGAATGCCCAGGGGGAATGGCATTATTACGACAATCCAACGCCGGGCGAGCCCAATGGAGAGGATGGTTTTCCTCTTTTGCTGGTGCCCCCTCAAATATCAAGACCGGCAGGCTTTTACACCGAGGCGTTTTTCCTCAAAGCAACCCATCCTGACCCGGAGGCCGTTGTGCGTTTCACCCTTGATGGTACTGTACCGACTGAAAATTCTGAAATCTTTCCAGACTCTTTGCTGATATACAATCGCAAAAATGACCCCAATGATTTGTCGGCTATCCCTACCACCCCTTCTACAGTACCTGAGTGGTATCGATGGTTTCCGCCCATGGACACGGTTTTCAAGGGAACCCTGTTGCGTCTCAAGGCCTTCAGGCCTGATGCCCTGAGCCCCAGTGCGCACACAGCTACCTTCTGGGTTGACCCCGACATCCACTCCCGGTACGACCTGCCCATGATCTCCATTGCCATGGATCCTGACGATCTGCTGGGGCCCAACGGCATTTATACCCGGTTCAACATGACGGGCCCCCAGTGGGAGCGAGACATTCACCTGGAATTTTTTGAGGCAGATGGCACACCCGGCTTTGCCACAGGAGCCGGTATCAGGGTACATGGAGGCAACTCGCGCAGGTATGCCCTGAAAAGCTTCAGGCTATACTTCAGAAGCCGTTATGGCAATTCTGCCATAGAATATCCGGTTTTTCCCAACCAGCAAATGAACCGACACGAACGGCTTATCCTTCGCAATGCCGGATCTGACTGGGCATACACCTATTATCGGGATCCGTTTGTGCAGCAGATACTGCGCGATCATTCCCCGGTGGAAACCCAGGCTTACCGGCCCGCAGTGGTATTTGTAAACGGCGAATACTGGGGTGTGATGAACATCAGGGAAAGATACGACGACAACTATATCCGCAACCATTACGGCTACGAAAACATTGATATGCTCGACCGCACAGGCGTTGTAGTATATGGCAGTAACCAGCATTACACACAGCTGATCCAGTTTCTGCACAACAACACTCTGGAAGACAGCCTGAACTATGCCTGGGTGCAAGGCCAGATGGAGGTTGATGACTTTCGCGATTATCATATCCTGCAGGTGTTTTCAATGAATACCGATCAGCCGGGAAAGAATGTAAGGTTTTGGAGACCCCAAACCCAGGAAGGAAAGTGGCGGTGGATGTGGTGGGATATGGATGACTCCTTCATCTTTGGCACTCATAATTCCTACGACAGAAACGGATTGGTTTTTTGTACCGGGCTCAACAGTATCAATGCTACCTCTGTAAATCCTGCCAGCCCTCCTCCTTCCTGGGCACCCAATGGACCTACACAGACCTTTCCGCTCAGGGCATTGTTGGGCAGCCCGTGGTTTCGGCAAAGTTTCATCAACCGGTTTGCAGATCTGCTCAACACAGCCTTTCAGCCCCAAAACCTGTGGGCATTGATCGATGAATTCGATCTTGGCATAAACGACCACCTGTATGAGCATTACAGAAGATGGCACAGACCCACCCCGGAGCTTTACAACCTGCATCTTTTTCGTTTGCGCAATTTCGCCCAGCACCGGCATGCTTATATGACAGAGCACCTGGTGGATTTCTTTGAGCTACCAGGCAAATGGGATCTGGAGCTCGATGTGGCCCAGGGGCAAGGCCATTTCCAGCTCAACACGCTCCTCCTGGACCCGGAGCAGGATGAATCTATCCAATTCCCATGGCATGGAACCTACTTTTCATCTGTGCCAGTGCAAATCAGGGCGGTGCCGGCACATGGGTACCAGTTCAGCCATTGGAGCGGATACTCCCAAAGCAATGATCCTGAGCTGACCCTCGACCCCCATCAGCACATTCAACTGAAGGCACATTTCGTAGAAACAGCCATTCCAACACTCATCTCATTCTGGCAATTCACCTCCGATCTGCCCAACGATACGCCTTTGCAAACCATCGACCCTTTCTACAGCGTGGCAGCAAGCCATCAGCTGCTGTTTCATTCGGCACTCAACGGGTATCCTTTCTTTCAAGGCCATCCCTTATGGAGAAAAGCATCAATGGAAAGAAGAAACCGGCCCACTTCTCTCAATTACCCGGCACAATGGCAGGATACATTGCCTTACAATCCAGAGCAGATTCGTGGAATCCAGATAAAACAACCCTTTGCCGGAGATGCAGGCGAAAACATCATAGAGCTGCAAATTTCCTCGCTAGGCTACAAAGACCTCAGCCTTGCTATGGCTGTGATGGATGAAGGAGCCACCGACAGCATCCGGATAGAATACAACCTGGAGGAGCAGCCACATTGGACCTACGACGGACTGATCCAACCCATTGTAGCAACCCACGATTCTTACAGCCTGGTAATGGTTGATTTTTCCGGCATTCCCGCCAGCAACAACAATCCCTTTTTCGGAGTGAGGCTGCGCTTTACCTGCGACGATCCGTTTGAAGATTCCGGAGATCGTATAACAATAAACAACGTGAGTCTGCATGGTTTTTCTCTCACCGATCCTCCGGTGTACATTACCACACCATCGCTCCCTATAATCAGAGTCTATCCCAACCCGGTAACCCGGGGATGGCTTCACGTTAGCGAACCTGCTGATATCAGGCTTTTCGACCTGAGAGGCATGCAGATTTTGCAACAGGACAATGCCAGCAGTATCGATTTGACTTTTGTGCCGCCGGGAGTTTACCTGCTTTCCACTTCGTTTGGGCAGACGATCAAGGTTGTTGTACTCCGGTAAAACCGGCTAACCAATAATACCTGCCTGACAATTCAAGTGCTTCAACGACATGAAACATTTTTTGAACGCATTATTTTGTATTTTTGCAGAAAAGCAAATCCAACGTCCCCTCCCCTATTACTATGAATAAAGCAGTTCTTTTTCTTCTGGGTTGCATATTATTTTTCCTATCCAGCTCAGGCACTTCGCAAAACCTCGTTATCAACGAGTTTATGTCATCCAATGCCAAAACCCTTGCCGATGAGGATGGCGATTTTGAAGACTGGATAGAACTTTTTAATTCAGGCAGCACCACAATTCACTTACACAACTATGGTCTGTCTGATAATCCGGAAAGTCCTTTTCGTTGGCGGTTTCCCAACATCAGCATTGCTCCGGGCCAGTTTATGCTTGTTTGGGCATCGGGAAAAAATCGAAATGACATCTCGCACCCTTTGCATACCAACTTTTCCATTAGCAGTCAGGGAGAACCACTATTGCTGACCAGCCCCCAAGGGCAAACTATCGACCAGGTAAATGCAACCGCCTTATTGCCCGATATCAGCTATGGCAGAAAGCCTGACGGCTCCAACGAGTGGGGTTTCTTCATGCAATCCACACCCGGCACCAGCAACACAACCCCTTCTTTTGAAGGGATTTTAGAGCCACCTCTAATGAGTCACCCCTCAGGGTTTTATACACAATCATTTCAGCTTCAGATCACCCACCCTGACCCAATAGTGCAGATCCTGTATACCCTGGATGGTTCAGAACCCCATCCTGCCAATCTCGCCGGCAAAACCTACGCATACAAAAACGCTTACCCCATGAACCCCGGTGACCCGTTTGGTGAGTTCCTGCAAAGCAGCATGATCACTTTTGCTCATTCAGGAGAATCTATGCTGGTGGCAGATCGATCAGCAGAGCCCGACAGCATGACCTTAAAGGCATCCTCGTTTCACCTTCCTCCCTACTATTTTCCCAATGATCCGGTATACAAGGGCACTGTAATTAGAGCCAGGGCAGTGAAACCAGGCTATATCTCAAGTGTTACCTACACAAGCGTTTACTTTATAGATCCCCTGGGCAGAAACAGAATCAGTCTGCCCGTGATACATCTGAGCACCAATGCTTCTCACTTTTTTGACTATTATGATGGAATCTACAATCCGGGAATAGACTTCGATACCTGGCGACAAAACAATCCGGAAGCATCTGTATCGGGAGGGCGCCCGGCCAATTACCGCCGACGGGGCGATCAATGGGAATACCCTGCACATCTTGCCTTTTTCGACACCTATAGTCCAGATGTAAGCCTGAGCCAGGACATCGGCTTCCGCATCCATGGAGGTTGGAGCCGGGCCTACCCCATGAAGACCTTGCGCATTTATGCCCGTGGCGAGTATGGGCACAGTTCGCTGGAGTATCCCTTTTTCCCCGATCAACATTACAATGCCTACAAACGCATTCTGCTGCGCAATTCGGGTAATGACTGGTCTTTCACACTTTTTCGTGATGCTTTGATACAAACCGCAATCAGGCACATGAATTTCGAAACACTGGCTTACAGGCCTTCTGTACTATTTGTCAATGGAGAATACTGGGGAATACACAATATCAGGGAACGTTACGACACCCATTATCTTAACAGGGTTTTTGGCGTTAACACCAATGAAATAGATCTTCTGGAAGGCAATTCGCTGGTAAAAGAAGGCAGTAATGCACACTACCTCGAAACCCTGGACTACATTCAGAACAATGATATTACGCAGGATGCACACTATAACTACATTCTCACCCGGATCGACCCCGACAATTTTATCGACTATCAGATAGCCAATATTTATGCAGCCAATTCCGACTGGCCTGGCAACAATATCGATTTCTGGCGCAAACAAACCAACACCTATCAGCCCAACAGCCCCTACGGGCACGATGGGCGGTGGAGATGGCTTGCCTTTGATATGGATTTCGGCTTTGGTTACCTGCATGGCACCCCCTCCTCGAACCATAATACTCTCGCCTTTGCCACACAGGCAGGCAATACAGAATGGCCCAACCCCGACTGGTCTACTTTTTTACTGCGCAACCTGTTGCTCAATGAAACCTTTCGCAATGATTTCATCAATCGCTTTGCCGACCATATTAACACCACATTCCGACCCGACCGGATCAATGCTCTTATCACTCAGTTTCAGCAAACCCTGCTTCCGGAAATGCCCGAACATATACATCGCTGGAAACAGCCACAGGGGATGGGAACGTGGAACTATAATGTGGACTATATGCGAAATTTTGTCAACAAGCGTCCGGAACGACAGCGTGGTCATATCCTTACCTACTTCAACCTAGCCGATACAGTATCCGTAAACCTGGATGTAGCAGATACCAGTATGGGCTACATCCGCATCAACAGCCTGGATATCCTGCCCCAGACCCCTGGTGTAGACCAGGAACCTTACCCGTGGTCTGGAGTGTATTTCGCCGGAGTGCCTGTAACCATAAGGGCCATAGAAAAGCCGGGTTTCCGGTTCAGCCATTGGGAAGGCACAGATTATACCTCAGCCCTTATTACCTCAGACCCTGCTCAACTGTCATATCTCAGAGCCCATTTTGTGGAAAAACACCCCGATGAAGAACCTGACCCCGAATATCGCAAGCTGATACATTACTGGCACTTTGGAACCAGTATCCCCAACGATCAGCCCCTTGAAAACATTGAGCCAGGATATAGCTTAGCTGACGGGGCAATGCTGCAATTTCACTCAGCACTGGAAGGATATCCCTTCACCAGCAGCAGCCCCTTCTGGCGTAAGGCATCCATGGAGCGACGCAATGCTCCAACCCCCATCAATTACAGAGCTGAAGGAAACAATAACCTGCCCTACAACGAAACGGCCATGCGTGGCATTCAGATCAAACAACCCTTCTATGGCGATGCGGGCGGCAATACGCTTATTTTTCATCTTCCACTGCAGGGTTTCGAGGATCCTATCTTCAGGTTTGCAGCCCGCGATGAATTCGCAGCAAACCATATATTGGTAGATTACACTACAACATCGCAAATGGTATGGACACAGGAGGGACTGGCCAACCCGGTTCTGAATCTCTCCAAAGAGTACCAGTTGTTTAGCCTTGATTTTACCGGTATAGCAAACCTGAAGAACAATCCATCTTTTAAAATACGGTTGCGATTTGGATGCGATGATCCACTGGCCGACGATGGGCATCGTGTAACGTTCAATAATTTCAGTGTGGAAGGAAATGAAACCCCGGTTGGAATCAGCATAGAAAATGCACCTGTTGCGCTTTGGAAAGTATATCCCAATCCGGCCAGAACCGGAGAACTTATAATCCTGGACCGCACAACAGACTTAACGATCTTTGATATCTCCGGACGGCAGGTTCTGGCATTATCGCAGGTAAACCACATTGACACCAGCCACCTCAAGGCAGGCAGCTACATTGTAAAATGCAGCACATCCGGACAAAGGGCGGTTATAATGGTATTACCCTGACAGATCTCAGAAAATAAAACTATACCCGATGGTAATTGCCATGGTGGTAAGCCCATCGCCTCTGTGGTCGCCCTTTAGCAGCGAATTAACAGGAAGGGAGTATCGAAGATCGGCATAGAAGCCCTTTATACCGGCACTGATACCCAGGTTGAGAGCAATGAGCGTATTGCGTATCTCATCAAATTCGCCCAGATCTATCTTGTTATTATTCACCAGCAGTTGATTTTTCTGACTAGTAAGAAAGCTCAGTTGCGGACCCGCATAGAATAAAAGCAGACTGGCTTCAGGAGCACCTTCACTACCCGGCAGGTAGCCATAGCCAAAATGAAGCGGAACATCCACATAGTTAAGACCCAGCCGCACATCGGTATCGATAAAGGAAGGATTGCCATCCAGGTAAACCGGAGTAAACAACTCAATGCTACGCCGGCTGAAGGCCAGCTCTGGGCTGATAATAAAGGAGGGGGAGACAGTAAACAGCCCTGCTAATCCTGCAGTATAGCCAAACCGGTCGCCATAGCCTTCCTCAAAATCATACCCCAGGTAGTTGTAGTTGGCCCCACCCTTGAGCACCAGGCCATTTTGAGCATTCAGAGAAGCTGAGGAAAGAAACAGGACGCCAAGCAGAGTATACAAGGCTTTACAAAACAAGCTTTTAGTGAGCATAGCAGTAATTTTAAATTTTCAGGATTAAATTCCGATCATTGTTTCGAATATATTCATTTTTCTGCGAATATCAAAGCTTTGCCTGCTTCTTAAAAATAACTAAACCAGACCCATTGGGTGTGTTAAAACCTGTAAATCACTTGCCTTAGGGTCTTTGATTTTGTATTTTTAGTTCGAAAATCTCCAAAATTTTGTACCATGAGCTGTTCGAAACACCCCAGTCGCAGAAACTTTTTAAAGACCCTGGGAGGGTTGGCCCTTGGAGGTGGCCTGATCCGCATTAGCGGTTCCCTGGGAGTTTTTCACTCCAATGCTTTAGCCATGAACATTTCTTCTCTGCATACAGCAGAACCTTCTTACCTGCGCCTGCACCGCGATGGCACCCTTAAAGCCCGTGCCGATGTTTTGTGGGATATGATGCAGGCCTGCAATTTATGTCCACGCGATTGTGGCAAAAACCGGATCAGGGGCCGGAGAGGCGATTGCAATGCCAATGCAGACCTGGAGATCTCCTCTTTTTCTCCCCACTTTGGCGAAGAAAAAGAGTTGGTGGGCAGCAACGGATCGGGCACAGTGTTTTTCACCAACTGCTCCCTTCTTTGTGTGTTTTGTATCAATTACGACATTAGCCAGATGGGGCGTGGCAGCCGCCATACCGTCGCCGATCTGGCCAATATGATGCTCACACTCCAGCGGTTGGGATGTCATAATCTCAATATGGTAACCCCCACCCATTACACACCTCATATCCTTAAAGCACTGGATTTGGCAGCCGCCCAGGGGCTAAGGCTTCCTTTGGTGTGGAACACCTGCGGATGGGAGAAGATTGAAGTATTGCAATTGCTCGATGGAATTGTTGATATCTACCTGGCCGACTTTAAATATGATGATCCGCAGGCAGCAGACAAATACTCACCCGGAGCAATTACCTATCCGCAAATTACCCGGCAGGCGTTGCTGGAAATGCACCGTCAGGTAGGAATAGCAAAGGCAGACTCCTCCGGATTGATCAGCCGGGGGTTGATGGTCAGACACCTGGTAATGCCCAATAATGTGGCAAAATCAGATCAGGTGATGCAATGGATTGGAAGAAATCTGCCCTCAGACACTTACGTCAACATCATGTCGCAATACACTCCTGTTTTCAGGGCCAACCGGTTTCCGGAGATCAACCGCAGAATCAACCAGCGCGAATACAGCCAGGCTGTAGATGCTGCCCGCAGAGCAGGACTTACCAACCTAAGATTACAGGGAGGCTAACCGACTTACCTTCCCATTTACGCCCAACCCGCATGCCACCATCTGGTATGCGGGTCTTTTTTACTCCCATCGTTATTTATTTCATCTAAACTCATACATTTGCATGGGTTGTATCAGGACGAGTCCTGATTGATTGCTCCTTAACCCCCAAGGTCTGTCAACCTGCACAAACCACCAAAACCAAACCTATGCTAAAAAGATTTTCAACAAAAGCTTTCAATGAAAACACCCTCATTGGGGTACTTCTTGCATTGTTTTTCATTTTCTTTGCCTGGATGCTTCACCTAAGCGAAGGCTATATCGGAGAAGCTGACAGCCTTACCCACTATAAATTTTCCAGGTATGCCTGGCAATACCCTGAGTTTCTGCTGCACCATTGGGCTAAACCTTTTTTTACCTTACTTAGCAGTCCTTTTGCCCAGTTTGGACATGACGGCGTAGCCATCTTTAATCTTTTATCAGCATTGGTCAGTTGCCTTTGTGCATGGCTTATGGCACGAAAACTGGGCTACAGTAACCGGCTTGCAATACCCTTTCTGCTTTTTTTCATGCCCATTTACACGCTCAATGTAATTTCAGGGCTCACAGAGGTGCTGTTTGGGTTAAATCTCATACTTACCGCCTGCCTGTGTGTGCACAGGAGATATCTGTGGGCAGCGGTGGTAATTTCTTTTTCTCCACTCATCCGCACCGAGGGCATATTTATGATCCCGGTATTCATGCTGTTTTTCCTGGTGGCGCGTCAGTACAAGCATATCCCCTGGTTTTTTACAGGCTGGATTACATACAGCATAGTTGGCTATTTTCATTATGGTGACTTTTTCTGGCTCATCTCTGAGATCCCTTACCTGGGAGGTGCTGTTGATGTGTACGGGAAGGGCAACTTTTTTTATTTCTTTGAACGTGCAAATAAAATATTTGGGCTGTTCTCTGTTATTTTGATATCATTGGGAATGCTTACAATGGCATACCAATGGCTTCGCAATGGCTTTTGGGCCCTTCGCGATGAACTTCTCCTGTTATTGCTTCCCTTTTTTATCTTTTTCCTGGCCCATGGTGTGATGTGGTGGAGCGGGATTGGCAGTTCGCTGGGGCTATACCGTTATATGGTTGCCATTGTACCCCTTGGGGCGTTGCTTTCTCTAAAAGGATTGAACATGCTGGCCAGCGGGGCTATGAGAGTTTATCCAAAGCCCTTTGTTGCTTATGCCGTGGTATTGATCGGAATAACAATGGTAAGTTTGCAGGCAAAAACCGGGCTGCACAATTTCCCGCAGAAACTTCAGGGCATGGACAAGGTGATGGCTGAAAGCTCTGCTTTTATTGTTGCCGGTCAACTACACCATCAAAAGATCTACTATTATGATCCAGGCTTCTTTTATTTCATAGGTTTTAACCCGTGGGACAAGAGCCAGGGCCAGGAAGGAGTTTTCAACCCAGCACAACCCCATGAACAGATTGGAGAGGGAGAAATTGTGATCTGGGATGGGCATTTCTCCCCTATCTGGAGGCTGCAACTGGATACTCTGCGCAATAGCCCCTATTTCGAAGAACTGGCCGCATTTCATCCGGAACATCCCTTTAAGATTTTTGATGTGGATTATCAGGTGGTAATCTTCAGGAGAAATGCTGTGGAGCCATAAAAAAAGCCCTCCCCGCACATTTGCAGGGAAGGCTCGGGGTTGGGATGTCTTCTGTTATTTCCCCAGAAACCCAATTACAGATTCGTTGAAAATCTCCCAGCTTTCAAACTGAACAAAATGTCCGCTCTGCGGAATCATAACCAATTGATTGTTGGGTATTCGTTCAGCTCCTGCCCGGGCCACCTCCAGGGTACGTCCGGGATTGAGAAATCGATTGGGGATCAGATTATCATTTTCACCAAATACGATCAGTACGGGTTGTTGGATCAGATGGAGATGATTGAATACTGACTCATCCACCATACCATTTACAGACTGAACTACCGCATGACTGTATGCATTGAAATCGCTGGCTGATCGCATGGCAATCCGGTCGGTGATCATAAACTCAGCATCATCGGGCAAGCGGTAAAAGTTATAGGCCAGGTTGGTGATGATATCTTCTACCGGAGTAAGCATTACACCCCTTACGGTCATCACATTGCGGAACCACTGCTTTTGCCCTTCGGTAAATCGCTCAAAACCGGCAGGAGCTGCCAGGATCAACTTCTCTACGCGCTCGGGGTAATACAAAGCAGTTACCATTGAGATCTGCCCCCCCATGGAATGGCCTCCTAGTACAACTTTGCCCAACCCCAGGGTTTCGGCAAAATCGTTTACCACCGAAGCATAATAGGTCATCAATCCAGAATGAGGCAGTTTATCAGACTTGCCATAACCAGGCAGGTCAATGGCAATTACCCGGTAATGCTTGCTTAGCTCAGGAATATTCTTTTTCCATGCCGGGAGATAGCTTCCCAGTCCGTGGATCAGGATCAGTGTATGTTCTCCCTGCCCCTGGTCAACATAGGCAATTCGTTCTCCACCAGGCAGGTCTGCCCAGCGGGTTTCGAAAGGATATTCGATATCCATAAAACTATCGAAAGGCTCTATGTTGCTATAGGGGTGTGTGAGGCCTGAGGAAACAGATTTCATAAAAGTACAGGCGTTGAATGGCATCATGATGCCGGCAATCAACAGTAAAGTAAATATTTTTCTCATAGCACAGGGGTTTGTCAGAACATTAGCCATTTATATACAATGAAAGCAGTCCAGGGGTTGGCAGGCCTAACACCCTGTACTCCGCCATTTACAGCTACCCCGTATCGGTCGTCGGCACTGTCGAAGAAATCGCCCAGCCACAGGTGTGCGCCATGGAGTTCGAGGCTCATAAAGGGACCCAGGTTGTAAACGATACCGGCATTGGCTTCCACACCCATGTTTCTTCCGCCACCAATGGGGGTAGCATTGCTCATGGCAGCAGCAGTGCCCACTTTGGCATGCAACCGGTTGGGGATTATTCCCTTGGAGAAATTGGCAGTACCCCCTACAAAACCATATCCGATATTGGAAAGGTCAGCAATAACGGGTGTGAACCGGTTCACCACATTGCCATGGGGAAACAACAGATACGCACCGGAGTTTATGAAAAACCCACCGGGTGCGGCCCAGGTGTTACCTGTCATTACACCGCTGTACCTTCTGTCGTCAAGCCCATTCTCATCGCCAGAAGTATACATCAGGTCGAGAGTAACACGGTCCTGCAGGGTTTGTCCGTATCGGTATCCTGTGCGCAGGTTGGCCGCAAAACCAGCAATATCGGCACCGGTGCGCCAGCCACTTTCACGCAACACATTTACTACACCGAGGTTATAGTTGAAAAAACCGTTGAGAAAAAACCTGTCGATCATATAGTCGGCATTTCGCGAAAAATGAGTTCCTAACCAAACCACATCTGCTTCGTAGGGTGCAGAACCGAATTTAAAACGAAACACGCCATTGTATTCTGTAAGCTGGCTGTTGAGGCCCTGCCCCAGAATAGAAACACCCCCGCGGCCATTGCCCCGATCGCGCACATAATGAGTTGACACGGCGGCACGCCACAGTTTATTAATGTTCCTTTCGTACTGAAACTCGTACATATTCACATCATCATCCTTGAATATATCGTTCTCGTAAAACTTGAAAAATCCGGCTTTAAAGCGATGAAAGTCAGCATTGCGGTAGAGAGTTACCCCAACGGCATGGGTACCAAAATAGGTCATCCGGTAGCCGTTTTCCAGCATCTTGTCGGCCAGTGTACGATAGGGGTTATAGGGATTGTCAAACATGCGCTGTAAGCCCAGGTTGATCATCCATCCGGCTTTGGGGATAAGCTCCAGCTCGATATTCTGTGTTTGGAGGTTTACCTGGTGGCCCGATACGGCACCCCCCTGGTTGGGCCCGGCACCATAGGAGACATCGCCCCAGGTCCAGTCGATCTCAAAGACAGCACGTAATATGGCCTTTCCATCAAACAGGGCGGGCTGGTATATAAAGAAGGGGATCAGTCGCTGCTCAAAATAAGCAGTAGTGGCAGTATCGCTGGTGGTTACCGAGTTGCGCCCAAACATCCGCCCCAGCACCTGTCCGCGCAGAAACTCGTTGGTGGGAAAAAAGTTGGAGGTAACCCCCTGGTTGATATAAAAAGCCAGAAACTGAAATTCCTTGTTGGGCTCACCCGGCACTTCGGTATCGAATACCCTGCCCGATTGCTGTGCCATCAGGTTTACTGCCAGCAACATTACCACCGCGGATAACAGCCCCGACACAAAAAATCTTTTCATAAATTACAGGGATTAAGTTTTCAAAATGGTGTAAAAAAGGCTGTCCAAAATGACTTTGGAAGTTTCCTGCCACAGCATTCCAGACAGCCTTTTGCTTGCTAAGCTATTCTTATTCTTTGATTTCCACGTAGTACTGAACATTCAATACGCCCAGTGAACCGCCACCGGTACTTCCAAAACCACCTTCGGGGGTGGGAGCTGCAAAGCCCAGGCTGGGATCCGTTTGTACTACCTCGTACTTCATCTCACGACCATTCTCCTTTTCAATGATCTGGAAGATCCCTTCACTGCGAAGTGAAGTAGGCTGACTTTGTTGCAAAACTATGGTCCAGATACCTTCAACACTTGACTCTTCCATGGTATATACTCCAACAAGTTCGGTTTTTACACCTTCGGTATCAAAAGACTCAACCAGATAGGTTCCATTTTCTTTAAAATCGGCAATGATCTTGGCAATGTTAAAGCCAACAAGCAGAGGAGCTACGTTTTCTCCTTCAGATACCCACTTACCTACCAATCCTTCAGGTACGGGATCTACATTGTTGTTATCATCGTCGTCATCCTTGCTGCAAGCAGTAAAGCTCAGCGTAAAAGCTGCCATTAGCATAAGTGCCAGGGCAAACAAATTTTTCTTCTTCATAGCTGTAATGTTTTAGTTGTTAATGAATAATTGATATAATTTGCGAACTCTTGTAGATTCTTCTGTATTTAGCCAGATTCATTCAATCGTTTGCAGGGTTTATTTTAAAAAACTTCATCATTTCCCCCAAAATACCGGGGAGGGGGATGGGGGTACCGGGCCAAAGGAGCTTAAACCACTCTTTATTAACACACAAGATACCAAAAGTTAAAGTTACATTAACATGGCTATTTGTGCAGAGCATTTGAAAAGTGCACGGGGTCGACTTTCTTTCTTGTTTTCCCTCTTTCCTCCCCTAATTTACTGACAATAAACACAATGCAGCACCCAAAAACTCCCTTGACCTTCACATTCACCCCCACCGTATCACATTAGCTCCCCAGGCATATCCTATACCGGCAGCAATCATGGAAATGATGGTGCCGTCTTTTACCTGCCCGTTTTGCAGGGCCAGGTGCAACGAGAGTATCTGGTCAACCTGCCCGATATGGCCATAGTCTTCCAGGTAAATGCTTTGCTCGGGCTTCAGCCCCAGCTCCTGCAGCAGCCAGTCGTGCATGGAGCGCTTGAAGTGCAGCACCGCCAGGTACGACATCTGCCCCATGGAAAGCCCTGATTTTTCAAAGGCTTTCTCCATGCAGAACATCCAGTTTTTCATGGATACCTCGTTGAGGCGGTCCTTCATGTGCTTTTCGTCAAACACCCGGAGTGACTGATAGGCCTGCCCGATATTCTCGCAGGTAATGGGTTTTTCGGTGCCGCCAAACTCCACTCCCACATCCCTTGACAGGGTACCATCGGTCATGATGTGGGTGCCCAGCAGCAGGTTTTTGCCGTAGTTCTTTTTCAGAATGATGGCGCCTGCACCCGCGCCCAGGTTGTACATAAAGGAAACGGAGTTGTCGGCATAGTCAATGAAGTCGCCGTTGCGGTAACCTCCCACCACCATCACGGTTCGTATGTCGGGGTCGGCCAGCATCATGTCTTTGGCAATCTTCATGGCTGCCACGCCGGTGCCGCAGCGCTGCTGAATGTCTATGGCCCAGGCATTGGCAGCGCCAATCTTTTCCTGAATGTAGATGCCCGAGGTGGTGAGGGGGTATTCCTTCCATTCCTCGCCTATGCAGAGGATAAGGTCGAGCTCACCGGCTTTCACGCCTGAGTTCTTCAGCGCATCCAGCGCGGCTTTCACACCCATCTCCTGGGTGCCGTCGCCGGGGCCGGGAATGGCCTTGGTGCGGACACCCAGCTTTTCCACCACCGCCTGTTCACTCCATACCCCACGGGTGGCTTCAGAAATCTGTGCTGCCGTCATGCGGGTTTCGGGGATGTAAATGCCCGTACCCACAATGCCCACATGGTTTGTATCTGCGTTCATAAAGTATTCTTGAATTTGTTAATACACGAATAAATTGCTGCCCACGGCCAGTCCGGCGCCGGAAGCCATAAAGAGAACCGTGTCGCCCTTCTGCACTTTACCTTCCTGCACGGCATGATGGAAAGCCATGGGCACACAGCCTGAGCCGGTGTATCCGTAGCGGTCCATCACATAGCTGGCCTTTTCGTGGGGCTGCTGCAGCTCGTCCATCACCTTTTCAATAACCGAACGGTTGATTTGGGTGAAAACAAAGTGGTCGACCATAGAGATGTCCATCTCTGCTTTCTGCAGCAGTTTGTTTACCACCATGGGCCACAGCCTCACGTTGCGGTCGCCGGGCAGCGGTTGCAGGCTGAGCAGACCCTGTTTTTCCTCTTTGATAAGTTCGGGAGTGATGGGGTTGCGGCTGCCCCCGGCATAGATGCCGATAAAATCCCACTGGGTGCCGTCGGTAAGCAGCTGGCTGCTGATGTAGCGTGCCTGCGGGTTGCGTTTGAGCACCACGGCACCGGCGCCATCGGCAAAGATGGATAGCCCGAAGGGGTCGTTGTCGCGAATAAAGGCGGGCATATTGTACACACCTACTACCAGTCCGTATTCGATGGTAGGGTCAGTGGCCATGATACGGGCCGCATTGTCAAGCGCAATGGTGAAGCTGGCGCAGGATGCACTCACATCGAAGGTGGAAGCCCACTTCTCCCCTTTTTGAATTCTGCCCTGCACCAGGATGGAGGTGGCAGGGGTAATGAACTCAGGGGTATCGGTGCCCACCATAAACAGACCGATTTGCTGCGGGTCGATACCGGCGGTCTCAATGGCGTTGAGTCCTGCCCGGGTGGCAAAATCGGCGGTGGTTTCCTGCAATCCGCGCAGGCGGGCAATGTGCCGCTGGCGGATGCCCAGCTTGTTTTCCAGTTTTTCGGCATCAAACTCAATGCCCGACAGGGCCATGAGCTCTGCATTGCCAATGGCTTCTCCGGGTGCATAAACGCCTGTGCCGATGATTTCTATGGGTAGCATTATATTTTTCTTTTTGTTTTACAATTACTATCCGATGTTATTACAACAGGATAACAAATTCATTTTTTGTATAGAAAAACTAGCTTAATCAATAGTTTATTCTTTCTTCAACTTTTTAATGTGTTCATAATTTTTTCAAAGGTCACATTGAGCTCGCCCTTTGGGTTCGGTTGCATGATCAAAAAGTTGCTCTCGCCTGCGGCGAGACGACAAAACGGTGGTCTCTTCGCTGAAAGATTTAAAGACCCCGCATGCCAAGTATTTCTGCACACACCAATCTTCAAAGGGTGCGGGGTTGCAAATCTTTTTTATCGCTTCGTTCCTTGTTTTGTTACCGAAAAATCTGCAAGGCCGTATCCCGGATATACAACACACAAACAATTCAACTTCTCAACAATTCAACAAATAAACTTTTCAACGCCTCAACATCACACATACCCCATCCCCTTTGCCTTTTCCAGGAGTTCCTCGCGGAATTGGGGGTCGGCAATGCTGATGAGTGCCAGGGTGCGCTCCTTCACGGTAAGTCCGGTGAGGCGTGCCACCCCATGCTCGGTAACCACATAGTCGGTATTGCTGCGATGCAGGGTTACGGCAGTGCCTTCGGGCAGGGTGGGGAGAATGGTAGAAACCTTTCCTCCACGGGCGGTAGAACGGCAGGCGATAATGGATTTGCCTTTTCCGTCCAATCCTTCCACAGCACCCACAGCGGTATCGGTCTGGCCGCCGGTGCCCGAATACTGGTTGATACCGATGGACTCGCTGGCCACCTGGCCGGTAAAGTCAATCATCAAACAGGTATTGATGGAAACCATCTTGCTGTTCTGGCGGATAACGCAGGGGTCGTTTACATAACTGCCCCGCAGAAACTCCACCGATGGATTGTTGTGCAACCAGTGATACATCTTCTCAGAACCCATGGCAAAGGTGCAGATGGATTTCCCTTTGTGGAGGGTCTTCTGCTTGTTGGTGATAACCCCTTTATCATAGAGTTCCACCATGGAGTCCACAAACATTTCGGTGTGGATGCCCAGGTCTTTTTTGTCGGCCAGCGACAATGCCGCTGCGTTGGGAATTTCACCAATGCCCAGCTGGATAGTAGAACCATCTTCCACCAGGGAAGCGATGTGTGCACCAATCTTCAGAGCCACGTCGTCGGGTTCTACGGTGGGCAGGGTAGGTGGTGTTTGCGAATGCTCCACAAAGAAATGCACATCCGAAACATGCACCTGCGTGTCGCCCAGGGTGCGGGGGAGCTGGTCGTTTACTTCCAGTACCACAATCTCGGCTGCCTCCAGGATGTCCTTTTCGTAGGTAATGCCCAGCGAGAGCGACACAAAGCCCTTATCGTCGGGCGGGGTGCAGGTACCGAAGAACATGTGCGGTCGACGCACCTTTAGGCGGTCGGTGGCAGCGCGGTGCAGCATGTTGGGCACAAAAGTTACCGTGCCGGTGCCTTCCTTGATGGCCTGGCGCGAGCCCGGCGCGTGAAACCAGCTGCACAGCTCAAAATGGCCCTTCATCTCCGGTTTCATATAGAAATCGTAAGGTTTGAGGGTAAGCACCGAGAAAACCTGTACGTTCTGCACCTGGTCCTTTGCCAGGTGAAACTTCGACATACAGCCCTGGGGCTCCGAAGCACACTGGGCCACAATCACATCGGTATTGCTTTTCATCTTCATCACCGCCTCTTCGATGGTGATGAGTTTCGACTGGTATATTTCAGAGAAGTTGGTCATACTTCGTTGGGTTTTTTAGCATTTGTAAAATGAACCATCAATCCCACCAGCACCGACATAACGATGGCCGATGAGGCGGCAATGGCCGGGTTGCGAACTACCCCCACCAGGTATTTGGTAAAGAAGCCGAAGTTGAGGCCCCATGCTTCTACCATGGCCGGCAGCATATAGTACACCGAAAAATGCACCACCAGTGCCGTAACGGATGCTGCCACCGCGGCTTTCAGACCGGCATTGCGGGAGAAAATCCCCAGCACAATAGGCATGAAAGCAATGCTGAAAAAGGCGTACACCCCGTTTTGTGCCAGGATGGCCACACTCAGCTTGGGATACAGCAGCTGGTCGCGGGCAATGAAGAAAGACACTACTGCCAGCAGCACAATAGCAAGCTTGTTGATAACCATGTAGTGGTTTTCATGGGTAATCTTGTGCCCAAAAATGGGTTTCACAATATCAGAAGTGATGGTGGTAGAAAGCGATTGTATCAGCCCTTCCAGGGTGGATAAGCCGGCGCTGATAAGCCCGAGGATTACAATGAGCCCCACGATTACCGAAAACCATCCCGAGGAGAAGATGCTCACCACATAGGTGGGGATAACATCGTCGGCATTGAGCACCTGCCCGTTGACCATCAAATCGGGGAACTGTATGCGGGCATACAATCCCACAAACACCACCGAGAAGAAGAGTATCTGAGCTATCACCGCACTTACCAGGAAGGTATTCACATCGCTTTCCTTTTTCAGGAACAGCGACTTGGTGATGATATGGGGCTGGCACACCACGGCAATACCGATTACAATCTGGGCGAAGATGATTTCGTAGTAATCGCGGAAAAGTTGCGTGGCAGGGTTGGTGGTTTTCACCAGGCCAGGGTCGATGGCCGCCAGCTTATCCACAAAACCCTGGATGCCGTCGCGGAAGTGCTCCAGCCCCGAAGTGAGCAGGATTACGGCCACAATGAGCATTACAAAGGCCTGTATGGTATTGGTGTAAACCAGTGAGTTGGCCCCGCCAAACATCATGTATCCGAAAACAAAGATGATGATGAAAGCCAGGATATACACCTGGTTGAGGTTAAGTGCCGCTGCCAGCACTTTGGAGAGCGCCACCAGTATCAGCACGATAAAGGTGATGAGCAGAAACGACATAAAACCCATAAACAGCGAGTAGGACGGGCTATTGTAGCGCCTTCCCATCCACTGCGCCAGGGTAGTGGCTTTGGTGGCCTGGCCGTATTTGCGGAAGCTCTTGGTAAGGACCACCAGCGAAATCATGCTGGCAATGGGGAAGAACACCCCAAAGGACAGCACCCCGCTGAAACCCGATACCGTAATGAGTGCCGGGTTGATAACAAAGGTGGCGGCACTGGTCATGGAAACCGCCAGCGACAGCCCCACAAAGGCCGGGGAGAAATTCAGGTTGCCAATGGCGTAATCCTGGAGGCTTTTGGTACGCATAGCCCCCCGGATTACGAAAAACAGTACCAGAGCTGCATAGCCTATCAGCAGTATCCAGGCACCCATTATTTGTTGTTGTGTAGCCATGTAAGCTTATCTTTTTAGATAGTAATACCGCCATCCACACTGATTACAGCACCATTGATATAGGCGGCTTCGTCAGATGCAAGATACGCATAAATGGATGCAATTTCGGCGGGCTCACCCAGGCGACCCACAGGAACCTTCTCTTCCATGGCTTTCAGTACATTTTCGGGCATCAGCTTCACCATATCGGTGGCGATGAAACCGGGAGCCACCGCATTAACGGTAACCCCTTTGCGGCCCAGCTCGCGGGCCAGGGTCTTGGTCATACCGATTACGCCGGCTTTGGTGGCCACGTAGTTGGCCTGGCCAAAGTTACCATACAACGCTACCACAGAAGAGGTGTTTACAATACGTCCGTAGCCACGCTCGGCCATGGGTACTCCAATTACCTTGGCGCAGTTGAAAACACCGGTGAGGTTTACGTCAATCACCTGCTGCCACTGCTCGGGGGTCATTTTCTTCAGGCTGGCGTCACGGGTAATACCGGCATTGTTGATAAGGATATCTACCTGTCCGAATTGCTCCACTACTTTGGCAGCAGCAGCTTCCACTTCGCCATAGATGGCAGTGTTCACTTTCATAAAGGTGGCTTTACCACCGGCAGCTTCTACTTCCTTGCAGGTAGCTTCGCCCACCTCGGTGTTCATATCCCAGATTACAACGGTAGCACCTTCTGCGGCAAAACGCAGGGCACCGGCTTTTCCCAGTCCGGCAGCTCCGCCGGTAATGATGGCTATTTTATTTTCCAGTCGTTTCATAATACTTTTCTATTTAAAGGTGATAGTGTTTTTTTACAGTTTTTCGATGATGAGGGAAGTTCCCTGTCCGCCGCCGATGCAAAGGGTAGCAAGGCCGGTTTTGGCATCGCGCTTTATCATCTCGTAGATAAGGGTAGTGAGGATGCGTGCGCCCGATGCACCGATGGGATGTCCCAGGGCGATGGCGCCGCCATTCACGTTTACCTTGTCCATATCCAGGGCCAGGTCTTTGCCCACGGCCAGCGATTGTGCAGCGAAGGCTTCGTTGGCTTCCACCAGGTCGATATCTTCTATGGTCATTCCGGCTTTCTGCAGAGCAGCGCGGGTGGCAGGCACCGGGCCGTAGCCCATGATTTTGGGGTCGAGGGCGGCATTGGCGTAAGCCACAATTTTTGCAAGGGGTTTCACACCCAGCTCTTTGGCTTTCTCTGCCGACATCACGATGAGCATGGCAGCCCCATCATTGAGGCCGGAAGCATTGCCGGCGGTTACGGTACCATCCTTTTTGAAGGCGGGACGCAGCTTGGCCAGTTTATCGGCGGTGATGCCCTGCTTGGGATATTCATCTGTATCGAAAAGAAGCGGGTCACCTTTGCGCTGGGGGATTTCTACCGGCACAATCTCGTCTTTGAAGCGGCCTTCCTGCTGTGCTTTCTCAGCCTTCTGCTGGCTGGCGGCGGCAAAGGCATCCTGCTCTTCGCGGCTCAGCTCCCACTGCTCGGCAATGTTTTCGGCGGTAATGCCCATGTGGAAATTGTTGAAGGCATCGGTAAGACCATCCTTTATCATGCTGTCTACCAGCTCGCCATGGCCCATGCGATAGCCAAAGCGTGCTTTTTCCAGCAGATAGGGAGCATTGCTCATACTTTCGGTTCCGCCGGCCAGAATTACATCGGCATCGCCCAGCATGATAAACTGTGCGGCCATACTTACGGCCCTGAGTCCGCTACCACAAAGCTTGTTTATGGTCATGGCAGGACTTGTTTCAGGAACGCCAGCCTTGATAGATACCTGGCGGGCAATGTTCTGCCCCTGCCCTGCCGACAGGATATTTCCTACGATGGTTTCATCCACATCGGTGGGCTTAATGCCTGCCCTGCGAATGGCCTCTCTGGCGGCGATAACACCCAGGTCTACAGCCGAAAAACCGGCCAGGCCACCACCATAATTACCGATGGCCGTGCGTGCTGCTGATACTATTACTACTTCGCGCATATCGTTTGATTTTAAATTGCTTACTGTTTGAGATTACAAACATCTGAAATAAGATGGCCGTTTATTTAATGATTTCTTAACTTTACAGGGTTGACAATACACAAAAACATCCCGGACCAAATTCGCAATATTTTGTTTTAGCGATTGTTACAGCACAAAACAGCAGCATCGACTTTTATAAATCTGGTATGCAAAATAAATTATCGAAGTTTTCGGAATTTGCCAATGCCCTATACCCGCACGAGCTGGATTACCTGCTGGGCATACAGAAATTTGAGCACCCGGAAAACCTTAAAATCCTGAACCTGATAAACTACAATGCCAAAAATCCGGGCAACACCCTCCCCTACGATGCAAGTATCGACAAGCGCCGCTACAGCTACATGAAGAACTGGATTGAGACCAGCCTGCAGGCCCGGGATGTTGACCTGTTTTACGACTGGCTCATTGGCTGTGAAAAGAAGGTACTGACCGACCTTATTCAGGTAGATGATGAAAAAGAGTTGCTGAAGATTGCGCGGGAAACAGAACCTGTTCACTATTACTTTTTGCGCTTTTATGAGTTGATGCGATACTATCGCGACTTTCTGCTGATCCGAAACCGGACCGACTCGTACCGGGCCATAGAGAGCTACCTGAAGGAAAACCAGCCCCACTACCAGGCAGCCATCGATCTGAACACCCGCCTCAACCGTGCATCAGAGGATATTGTAGGGCAGTATTTCGACAGCCACACCGAGTCGCGCCAATGGGAAAACTTCCTTCAAACCGTTTTTTTCAGCAAGGAGATCGACGGCTACACCCGCTACAGGGCCGCGGTTAGGCTCACCTATATGTATTACAATTACCGCGATTTTGATAATCTGCGAAGCATTTACGATGAGCTGGACCGGAGCTTCCAGGTCGGTACATTCTATTCCCGCCGCATCCTGGCCAATTATTACGCCAACCGCGCCATGATGCACTCCAAACTGGGCGAACTCAGAGATGCTGAAAAGTATGGCTATCTTTCCATCCGCCACCAAAACAGTGATTACATTTTTTACCTGTTGAATCTGTGCGGGGTGTTGCTGAAAAGTAAAAAGAACAAGGATGCCCTGCAAATCATGCAAAAGTCCATCCCGCATCTGCGCAAAACCGGTAATTACTATTACCGAATCGGCTTTGCTGCCTTTTACACCCGCACCCTCACAGCCAACAAGTTGTATGCTGAGGCAGCCGATTACGCCGAAACCTTCCACAGCTCTTACAAAAAGGAGATTAACAAAAACCGCTGGCACCTGTTTTACAATACCTACTTCCAGGCCCTTTCCCTAACAGAGGATTTCGGCAAAATACTCTCCTTGTCGCGACGATACAACCTGATAGAAAAGGAGAAACAGCAAATCGGAGAGGCACGTTATCTGCCCATACTACTATGGTACACTACGCTTGCCGACTATATGGAGGGGAATATTTCTTCTGACGCCCTGGAGAAAACCATTGTGCGCTCTTGCCAGATGCTGGTGGAAAACAATTACAAAACACGCAAAATCAAAGATTTACTGACAGAACTTTCTCCATTCGCCCCGGAGATATTCCGGCAAATAATGCAACAAACTCAACTTGATGCTTCTTAAAGCTTTGAATCTATGCCGATAGTTTTTTTGCAATCGCCCTGCCTGCTTCATATACACCAGATGCAAACCCGGGTCTTTTTAAAAAGAGAAATGGAGGATAAACGGAAAGGACAGGTAAACAGAAATTTTAACACTTTTTTCCGGCCACCGGAAGCTAAAAAAGAAATGGTGGCAAAACAAAAGGCGAGCCCTGCACTCGCCTATTGCCTTTTAACCACCAAAACAAAAACAACATTAACCAATAAAAACAACCAAAAAAATGATTAAAATTTTCAGCACTACAATGTAAAAATTTTTTCTAACATCACAAAAAAATTGGCTGTTTTTTTACAGAAAAAACGATACAAAAAATACTTTATTGCAAAGTAGAAATAAAAAAAAGACCTGCAATGCAGGCCCTTAGCATGTGATGGTTTATAAAACACTGGTTTCAGCGCATATGCCGGTGGAAAGGGCTGGAATGAAAAGGTTGTGAACCATATCCGTAGGGTAAAAAAGGATTGTACCCCCTGGAAATATTGATTTCAGCTCCAAACCTCAGGTTATCCGTGATGCGATAATCCATCCCCATCATCATACCTCTTGCATTCATATCAAATGCCTGAGGATTCATCTGGGGCTGAAACATTGCATTAAAATTGTTTTGCTCTGTCCATGCTCCACCGGTAAGAGTAAGCCTTGGGTTGAGCTGGTAAGAACCGAAGGCATATAGAGTAGTAGAGAATAATCTATCTGGCATAAGGCCTGCTGAAGCCCCCATTGCAGGGAAATTGCCACCCATATTGGCGGTGGTGAAATGGCTCCCTACAGTAAGGCTGAAATTGCGGTTTGCCTGCCAGTTCATATGAGGGGAAAGAGACTGACTAAAAACAGAATAGCCGCCAAAACCAGTGGAAAAGCTACTGCCTAACTGCATACCCAGAGTGGGTCGTGAGGAGAAAATTTCATTTTCGCTATTGAGAAGACTATGCTCCGCAGATGTTTGAAGTTGAGCCCAAAGGGCAATGGGAGCCATCAAAATCAAACAAACAAGAAATAACCTATTTTTAACCATGGCGAAAAGAATTAAGTTTACTTTCGTTTAAACGCTTATGCAGCCTTATCCATCAGAAACCTTCAACAAAATCAGCTACACAAACAAGCCTTTCTTAAGGCTCCGGGTCTGCTATTGCATTTAACCCTTCTGATGTTCAACTACAAAAATAAAAAAAAACAGGGCACAAATTAATACTTTGGTTTTTTTAAGCATTTGAAAGCGTTTACTACTTTTGCATGTTAAAACTAAACGATACACTTATTCGGCAAAACACTACAAACAAGGCATTTATGAAAATCAAGAAAAACCCCTTGCTCACCGGATTGCGCTCCTACTCTATCATTACCCTGGGTCTGTTTATCAACGCCCTTGCATGGACCGCATTTATTATCCCTTCAGAAATTGTGGGTGGTGGCATAACAGGCCTGAGTACACTTATATTTTATGCTACAGGGTTTCCTGTAGGGATTACTTTCTTCCTGATCAATATTATTCTGCTGGTATTAGGCATTCGGAGCCTGGGGTTGTCTTTCGGGATTCGTACCATTTATGCTTCGGTAATGCTTTCTGTTTTTCTCAGCGTTTTGCAGCAATACATTACCGAACCCGTAGTAACCGATAAATTTATGGCAGCCATTATCGGTGGTATTCTGGGGGGCGGAAGTGTAGGGCTGGTGTTCTCGCAGGGTGGCAGCACCGGTGGCACCGACATCATTGCTATGATGATCAATAAATACCGCAACATAAGTCATGGAAAACTCATCCTTTACATGGACCTGATCATTATTTCAAGCTCATGGTTTTTATTCCATTCCATTGAAGTATTGGTATATGGGGTAGTTGTTATGGGGGTTGCTTCTTATGCCATCGACACTGTACTTATGGGCCACCGTCAGAGTGTGCAGATGTTTATTTTCAGCAAACACCCAGAGCAGATTGCCGAACAGATTGCAAATGATGTGGGACGCGGAGTTACTCTTATCAATGGCAAAGGGTGGTACAGCAAAGCCGACAGCAACATACTGATGGTAGTGGTACGCCGGCATGAGAGCACACGAGTGTTTCACAACATTAAAATGATCGACCCTGATGCCTTTATTTCTATTTCGAAAGTTATGGGTGTATACGGCAAAGGCTTTGACCCCATGAGGTAAGGGTGTACCTTCATGATTTGGTCCATACCCGGTTGTTCAGATTCAGTTCTTCTACAATACTTACAGCCAGTTGAATATCTTCAAAATATTCCTGAACGAGCTCAAACCGGGCCAGTTTTTTAAACCAGCCCGGTTCAAAAAGATCGCGTTTGTAGCTGATGGCAATATAAAGGAATGAATTGACAAAGGAGATGTACAATGGGTTGGGATGTTTTCTGCGAAAGGCCGTGATGCGCTGCATCAATGATGTGCTGAGCACATAGCGGGCCTCTACCTGATCTTCTCCATATACATTGAAGTACTTATTAAACTCCGGATCTTCAAGTTTCACAAGCTTCTCGCGACGGGCCAGATTCATCTTCTTAAAGAAATTGGCAAGAAACCCCCTTCCGTACCTGTTGGGCAACACTATGGTGGAAGTCTGGAAATGCTTGTTGAAATCGGCAATAAAAAACAATCCCTTAAATAAGGTATGCCATGTGGTTTTTGTGCGCCCTTTGCCATCGGAGGTAGTGGTTTTATACTCAGCTTTCACTTCCGAAAACCATATCTGCGTCTTATCCAGCTTACCCAACACCAGATCGTCGCCAGAGAACCGGTCTGCTGATTTGAGAAAAAGTCTCGATCTTTGAAAGCTGTCGATCCCGATGTGATTGTCAGGATCGTATTCCAGTTGTGGGGAAACAAACTTAACAACGGGTTCAATGATCTGCCTTTTAAAGTCATGGTAGAAGTCTTTGTCTTTGGCCCAATAGGCCCCCGCAAAAATGGCTCCGGCAATAGTGAGTACAACAGCAATTATAAGAAAAAGTCCTAAAGAACCTGTATGGGAAGCACCATCAAGCCGAACAAACAGCACCACCCAAAGCAACAACAACATCACAGCCACCAGCAGGACCCACATGCTGCGTCTTACCACTTTTCTCCTTCTTTGATCCAGTACCTGTAACACAGGATAAAGATCACTATCGAAAAACTTTCGGAATTCGTCAAGGCTCTTCATACAGTGGATGGTTATTTACAGTAATGTAAGATGAGGAAACCCTTCTGAAGGGTTTCCCATTCTCATTTCAACAGGGAAACCTACAGGATTTCTTTAGCTAAACAGAGATTTCACATCCACATTCTGACGCTCCTTATCACTGATTTCGAACAAACGTTTCGATTTGAAATTAAAGATCAGTGCGAATACATTGGATGGAAACATCTGGCAGGCGTTGTTGTAATCTGTTACGGCTGCATTGTAGGCTCTTCTGGCGGCACTCAGTTGCTCTTCCACTTCGTTCAGGCTTCCCTGGAGTTGCATAAAATTCTGACTGGCCTTAAGCTCAGGATAGTTTTCCACAGCAACCATAATTCCTCCCATGGCTTGTGATATCCGGTTATCGAGATCTACCTTTTCGTTGTCTGAAAGGTTGCCGGACATTGCTCTTGCGCGAAGTTCTGTAATCTCTGTCAGGGTTGCCCTCTCGTGCTCCATATACTTTTGCACGGTGGCCACCAGATTGGGAATGAGATCGTAACGCTTTTTTGCCATGGCATCAATACTGGCGAAAGCCTTTTCTGCCTGGTTCCTCAAGCCCACCAGGCGATTGTATCCAATTATGGAGAACAGGGCAAAAACGCCCAGTGCGATCCAAAGTGCTAAACTACCTTCCATGCAATATTTTTTGAATTGATTATCAATGGGTGATTTAAAATCTGCATAAAAATACTAAAAAATAGCAGTGCCGGGATTGCAACCTGCCCCGTTGCTATTTTTCTTCGTCAAAGTAAAGTTTGTAATAAAACTTGCCTCTGGCATCATCAAACCCCTTTTCGAGCATATTGGGGTTGCCATGTACATAAAGTGAAAAATTCTTGTCGAGTTTGATCACGCTTTTAAAGTTCTTCTTTTCTTTTTTTACTGCCTGATCGGCAATATCAAAACTATCGCGGGTCAGCAGGTTGTGTTGCTCTGCAAATTGCTCCCTGAAATCGCGATAAGAGTCAATTACCATAGGTTCTTCCAATACTTCCTGTTCAAAGCTCTCTGCGGCAAAGGAAGTATTCTCAGAAAAGTACTGTACCACCTTTTCTTTAATTTCCAGCTGTTTGCTGCGTGGCACATCGTTGTCTTCCACCAGCATGGTATTGCAAAAGGTACGTGCCATATTCATCACCTGCCTGGTATGGTAGAAATCGTCGTCGCGGGGCGCAACTTTCAAGAACTGATCCTTCCAGAAACGAGACTCCTCCACATTGGTTTTATCAACAATACATATCTTGAAACCCTGCTCTTTCTCAGTATTAAAGATCAGGCACCCTTTATCCAGTTTATTGATATTTATTCCATCCTGGTACTCAATATTACAAGACTGAGGCCCAGCATAAACCTTCAGGAAGGTATCCTTATTTTCTGATTTAAAAATGCCCAGGGCATCAGTAAGTTCATCCTCCACCATTATATTCTGTATAAGAGCCACATACAGCTCTCCGGATTTAACCATAGGATGGTGAGACTTTTCGTAAAGATGCCTGGCGATATTTACCGATTGCAGTTCAAAACTCTCTCCGGGAGTAAAAATTCTGGAAACATAGTGATACATTTCATTGAGCTGAAGATCGGTTTCATGTTTAAAATTATAGAAACCCAGGTCTTTTTTCTGGAAGGGAGACAGGAAAAACCGGGACAAAACGGCCTCAAGATCGGGATCTTCCAGGGGGAATGCCTCTTTGGAGCAATTCAGTTGTTCGTCGCGCGAAGGATTGCCTACCTGATGCACAATGATTTTATCCAGTGTAGCTTCTGCCAGGTCTAACATAATCAGATTTCATTAAAATTGAGTGTAATATCGCGATTTTCGCGAAAATCGAAAAGGGTAAGTCGACGCATTTCAAAGTAACCCTGCCAGTAGCTGCGAAGAGCAGCAAGATAAGCTTGTTTGGCCCTGTCCTTTTCGGCCAGAGCAATATTGAGTTCCAGGATATCGATGCGCCCAATCAGATAGCGTTGCCGTGATACTTCGTACCTCTTTTCTGCAATGGTATCTGCTTTGGAGGCTATTGTAAGCTGGCGCTCCAGCATATTGAAAGCCATTACACGTAAAAAAATCTCCTGCTCAAAATCAATCATAGCCTGCTCCACATTGCTGTTTACCAGCTCACGGTTTGACTCAGCCATTTTCACTCTTCCACGCCCTACACCCCAGTCGGCAATAGGGATCTGAATGCCAATACGCAAGCCTTGCTGATCAAGAGGATCGCGGTACACATCCTGAAAATCGGTAGCTGTCTGGGTAAGCCCATACACGGCAAACATATTGGCGTTGAACCGGCTCTCCGACCGCGCCCTGCTTACCTCACTTTCTGCTTCAAGTTGTCGGCGCTCAAAAGCAATGATATCTGACCGGTTCTGGCGTGCCTTCTCCAATGCCATTTCCACTTGCACTACCATTTCGTGGCGTTGCTGAGGCACAACAAGGGCAAGATTGTCCATATTATCCAAACGCAGGAAGGACCGCAAACGAAAAAGGGCACCTTCGTAGTCGATACGCGCCTGCTCCAGAGAGGCTTCCGAATTAAGCACATTGAGCTCCATCTGAAGCAATTCATTCTCAGCTATCCGTCCAAGAGAAAACCGCCCTTTGGAGATCTGATACAATGTATCGTTGTTTGCCAGGTTAAGGGTGCTGATCTCTATATTGATTTGGGCCAGCAGCAAATCAAAAAAAAGTGCATTGGCCCGTAAAGAGATGGTTTCCAGATCCTCGATATAGCGCTTGCGGGCTTCCTGAAAACGCAGAGGTTCGATTTTCCGCTCCCATTTATAAGGGTTGAAAGCAAATATGGGTTGACTGAAACCAATGTTGATTGGGGTAGAGAGAAAAGAGGTAAGATTACCATCTTCACGCAACAGGTCGATCCGCTCCAGTCCACTGCTCACAAAGAACTGACCACCGGAAAAAGGTACCCGTTGATTGAGAGAAAGAGTTCCCGATGATGAAGCCAGCGAACGTCGTACAAAAACATCACTACCATCTTCCAGGGTAATGGCCTGGATGTTTCGGTTAAGATTAGGCAGGGTAGCATCAAACCGCAACCCGGGCAAATAACCCGCTCTGTAAGACTGATGTTGCCAGTAGCTGCCCCGGTAACGGTGGCGCGCGGCCATAGCATCGGGCGATTGCTCCCGGGCCATGGCAATTACTTCTTCAAGGGTAAGAAAGCGGGTGGGAGTGTTTTGGGCGTGTGTGGGAAATGCAAAGACAACACACAAGATTGCAAAAAATAAAACCAGAGTGTTTTTCAAGTTCATTATGTCAGGGTGTTTTTGAATGAGGGTTTAACGCCAGTATAACCTGCAAAGGGACCTGTTCAGGTCACTCCGGGGTTCATACCGTTTTGTTAACAAATTTAACGCATTATCCTTTGATAAATTTTATCTGAAAATAATTTATTTGACTAATTAGCTTTGCCGGGCTCTGCCACCATTGCCGGATGGGCAATTAGAAAAAAGGATTACACTGATCATTGCAAAATCCTGCATCAATAGATCCGGCTCATTACAAGGCCATGTTTGTGTAAAAAATGACCAATACTAACCTTTACCACACCCAATCCATACACCACACTGCGTGCAAAATTAATAGATGATGCTTCTGCAAAGTAGCGTGTAGGGCAGGTTATTTCGGCTATGGCATATTTTTTCATAATGATCTGGCTCAGCATCTGGTTGTCGAAAACAAAATCGTCGGAGTTTCCATAAAAATTTACTTGCCGCAGTACCTCAGCTGAAAAGGCTCTGAAGCCCGTATGATATTCTGACAGTTTCTGATGAAGTAAAATATTCTGAAAAAGGGTAAGCAACCGGTTGGCAACATATTTATAGAATGGCATGCCCCCTTTCAGGGCACCATTACCCAGGATCCGCGAACCCAGCACCACCGGATACAATCCCTCGGCAATCAGATGCACCATGGCGGGTATCAGGCGCGGGGTATACTGGTAGTCTGGGTGCAACATTACCACTATATCAGCCTTAAGCGTATCAAGAGCATAGCTGTAGCAGGTTTTCTGATTTCCACCATAGCCTTTGTTGGCCGGATGAATAATCACATGCTTTATCCCCAGTTTTCGTGCAACCTGCACAGTGTTATCCGTACTGGCATCATCTACCAGCAGCACATCATCCACCGTGTCGAATGGTATGTCGCGAAAAGTTTCCTCAAGGGTAGATCCAGCATTATAGGCTGGCATAACCACTACTACCTTTTTCCCTTTGTACATATCCCTAATTCGGTTTTATTGCATAATCAGAGTGTTGATATGGCATAAGGCGAGCATACAAAAAAACTCTCAGACCATCCCTTTTAAGGATCATGCCTGCCGTGCGTGCTAAGCATCATCTCCCTGCTTACGGTTTTTTTTGCGTCGTTTGGGTCTGTAGCCTTTCTTTTCATCTTTATCAGCCGAACCCGTCGCACGGCTTCCCCCGGATTTGGAGGCTGCAGCCTGGCCCTTCCCGGCTCTTCTGAAAGGCCGGTTTCCTTGCCGCCCACGTGCCTGCCTGGGGTCATAAACCGGTCCCTCGCCCAACCCGGCAGGCAAACCAACTTTTTCAACTTCGTAACCGATGAGCCTTTCCACTCCGGCAAATTTACGTTGTTCTTCCAATCCAACAAAGGTTATGGCCACTCCGGTTTTGGCTGCCCGGGCGGTACGACCTACCCTATGCACATAGTCTTCCGGATCGCCCGGAGCATCAAAATTGAGAACCACACTGATATTATCCACATCGATACCTCTCGATAATACATCGGTGGCTACAATAATGGGCAACTGTTTATTCTTGAATTTGCGGAGGATCTCCTCACGTTCTTTCTGATCCAGATCCGAATGGAAGGCTTCGGCATCAATCCTTTTGGATTTGAGCATTTCGTGGATCTTTTTCACCTTGATTCGGGTAGAGGAGAAAATCAGCATGGATTCGAACTCCAGATCAGCCAGCAGACTCAGCAGCAGTTCTTCTTTTTGGTTGTCGTACACCACATAAGCTCTCTGCGACACCCCTTCGGCGGGTTTCGACAGAGACAGGTTGATATGATGGGGCTGATGGAGAATTTTCTGGGCCAACACGGCTATTTTGGGTGGCATGGTGGCACTGAACATTAGGTTTTGACGTTTGGCCGGGAGATAACTGATAATGCGAACGATATCATCGTAAAAGCCCATGTCGAGCATACGATCGGCCTCATCCAGGATCAGGTGTTTTACCGAAGACAGGTTGAGTTTGCCCATGGTAAGCATAGCGATAAGACGCCCTGGAGTGGCTACTACAATGTCGGCCCCCTCCTGCAGGCTGCGTCGTTGCGACTCCCAGCTGATGCCATCGCCACCTCCAAATACAGCCTTGGAGCTAACCGAAACAAAATACCCCAGCCCTTCGATCTGCTGATCTATCTGCTGGGCCAGCTCGCGTGTAGGTACAATGATAAGGGTATTGACACCCGAGGTTTGTTGCGAAACAATTTTATGAATTACTGGCAACAGAAAAGCGGCCGTTTTTCCGGTACCCGTCTGGGCACAACCTAAAAGATCGCGCCCCTCCAGGATAACCGGTATAGCCTGCTGCTGGATGGGCGTAGCTTCTTTAAAACCCATGGATTCGAGGCCCTGCATGAGGTCCTCGTGCAATTGAAAATCTGAAAATAACAAAATAAAACAAATTAAGGTAAATACTATCTGGCTGTTGCAACAAAGGTAAAAAATTCATTCTTTTGTATTACAAACCTTTAAAACCTGAAAGCAATGCGTGAAATTTCAAAAATCATAAGCATTATCCTCCTGCTGACATGGGCTCAGAATGCTGCAGCACAAAGCGAACCTGTAACAGAAAGAGAGGCCGTAAGACAAACCATCTTATCTGCTTATCTGGATGGTTTTCAGAACCTGGGAGGTCGCGAAAAAATAGAAAAAGGGTTCCACCCCTCCTTTGTAATGATCCTGAACCGGGGAGGAGAACTGTCGGAGCTCCCCCTGGCAAGGATGATAGAAATTGTGGAACAACGGCGGGCCAACCCCGAATACGTGCATCGAGAGGTAACTGCCACTATTCTGGATATCGACATTACCGGCAATGCCGCTATGGTAAAACTGGAACTCTATCGCGAAGGCCAGAAACTTTTTACCGATTACCTGGGTCTGTACAAGTTTAATGACCAGTGGCAAATTTTCAACAAACTTTATCATCAGCACTTTTAAATCAGCCCCTTATCTATTGTGCTCCTTTGCTTTTGCCTGTCAGCTTTGCACGTTGGCTTTTTTTGGGGATAAAAGATTTACCTTTGCAACGTTTTACTACCATCCCCATTCCCTATGTTAATAAGCAGTTTTTTTGAATTGTTCTGGCAAAATATCCTCGAAACCACCTGGCTGGAAGTTATTGCGGTGATTTTTGGCCTGCTGAGTGTGTGGTATGCCAAAAAAGCCAACCTCCTGGTGTATCCTACCGGCATTGTGTCGGTACTGATATATGTTTACATATGCTTCAATTTTCAGCTTTATGCTGATATGGGCATCAATTTCTTCTATTTTGTGATGAGCGTATACGGATGGTACATGTGGACCCGCAAAGGACCGGAAAAGAAAGTGATCCCTATACGCTGGAATACAACACGCCAGCAATGGCTGGGTGTGCTGGCGGTGGTGGTATTTTTCTGGGCCATCCTTGGTTTGATTTTTCTCTTCAAACAGGACGATGCAGACTACATGAATTCTTACATCCCCTATGTAGACTCGCTTACCACAGCCATATTTCTGGTTGGGATGCTACTGATGGCTCTCAAACGTATCGAAAACTGGATTTACTGGATCATAGGCGATATAATCTCAGTGCCACTGTATTTCGTAAAAGGCCTTGTTTTCACCAGCTTCCAGTATGCTGTTTTTCTGGCCATTGCTGTAGCCGGCCTGTTAGCCTGGAAGCGGATGTACGAGCAGGAAAGAGCCTTGCAGGTTTAGGCATTATCTTTTCATGTTCTTTACAGCAGAAAAAACTTTAATAAAAAAAGCGGTGATGGGTCTTCAAAGATATCCATCACCGCTTTTCTCTTAAAGATTTAAAAATCAGGCAATATTGGTAAAAACGGCCTGAATATCATCGTCATCTTCAATCTTGTCGAGCAGCTTGTCGATATCCTCCAGTTGCTCTTCAGAGTATTCAACAGGGCTGTTGGGAATACGCTGCAGATTTGCCTTGGTTATTTCAATTTTCAGATCTTCCAGAGCCTGGTTCATGGTGCCAAAATCCTTGTAGTCGGCATACAGGTATACTACTCCTTCGTTCACTTCAATCTCTTCCAGTCCGGCATCTATCAGAGTAAGCTCAAGTTCTTCCACATCAACCTTGTCGTTTAACTCCAGCTGAAAAACTGCTTTGCGAGAAAACATAAAATCAAGCGATCCTGTAGGCACCAATCCTCCTCCCACTTTGTTGAAATAAGATTTCACATTGGCAATGGTACGGGTAGGGTTGTCTGTAGCACATTCTATTACCACCAATACACCGTGGGGCCCTTTCCCTTCGTAAAGTATCTCCACAAAGTTTTCTGCATCTTTGCCTGCAGCTCTTTTAATAGCGGCATCAATATTATCTTTGGGCATATTCTGTGCCTTGGCATTCTGAATGGCAGTTCTTAACCTGCCATTGAGTTCCGGATCACCGCCACCACCCTCTTTGGCTGCAAGAGTTATGGCTTTGGCCAGCTTTGGAAACACTTTCGACATTTTATCCCAGCGCTTTTCCTTGGCAGCCCTGCGATATTCAAACGCTCTTCCCATATTTGATTGTTTTTTCTTTTCGTCAGATATTTTTGGGCAAAAGTATAGAAAATGGGCGAAACATCGGCCTCGCCCATTTGAAAAAAAGTATCAATGTATGCAAAACAAAAATTACCTGTCAGAAACTTTGCTACAAGGTAGTTACAACAGGTCCTTCATGGTTTTCCAAAGACTGTTGTAATCCTTGTAACCACGGGCAACTACCTCCATATGGGAGCCTTTGCGAATAATCAACGATGGAAAGCCCTTTACTCCCATACCCTGCACCATACCAAACTCATTGGAAACAATCTGAAAGATCTCTTCGCTGGTCATCCTGCTTACAAATTCTTTGGGGTCAAGGCCATATTCCTGGGCAATGCTACCATAGCAAGAGATATCATCTACACGGATACCATCGTAGTAAATGGCTTTCTGCAAGCGTGAGGCGAAGCTTACGGCTGAGGCGGGCTGCTCCAGGCGAAACACTGCCAGGGCCGAGGCGGGCGGAACAGAACTGAAAATAACATCATTGCGATGAAGGGTTTCCTCCATAAACTTGCGCCCGAACTTTACACCGGCAGTATCTTCAATAATTTTGGATGCATGGGTAATAAATTCTGCCATTTCGCGCACCGGCCTGGCATCTTCCTGCCTGACCAGCCCACCTGAGAGTACCAGAAAGTCGGCAACAGGGGTAAACTCTTCATACAGCTTTTCCATAACAGGGCTGAAACCATAACACCAGCCACAAAGGGCATCAAACACATATATTATTTCGGGTTTTTCCTGCTCTGGCAGAGGTTTCCCATTCAATTTTCCCATAACTTTATCATTGGATAAGTAAAAACCACTTACTTGAGTGGCACCATCAGCATTGCAACAATCCCCCGCTCTTTTTTGTTTAAGCAAGATGTATTACAACGGGAAAAATTATTGGGTTCCAAATCTGGCACTCAAAAAAACAATCCAAAGCCCCATACCTCATTTTAAAATTTTCTTTCCATGAACTATACAAAAATTGTTTATCTGCAATACGGAGAACCCGAGGTGATGCACCTTACCCAATCGCCCCTGCCAACCCCAAAAGAAAATGAAATTCTGGTTAAAGTGTATGCAGCAGGGGTAAATCCGGTCGACTATAAGTTGCGTAATGGCAGCATGCGTTTTCTGGTCGGAAAAAAGTTTCCTAAAACTCCCGGTGGCGAAATTGCGGGTGTAGTGGAGCAATGTGGCTCACAAACAGGATTTTTTAAACCTGGCGACAGGGTATTTGCCATGCTACCGCTGTCGGGTGGAGGATATTCTCAATACTTGTGCATTCCAGAATCTCTGCTCAGCCTTATGCCCGAAAACCTTTCATTCAATGAAGCTGCCGGCATTCCCCTGGCAGGGCTTACAGCTCTGCAGGCTTTGCGCGACAAAGGGAACCTGCAAAAAGGAATGAATGTACTGGTAAATGGGGGTTCGGGTGGCGTAGGAATGTTTGCCATACAAATTGCAAAGGCTTACGATGCAAAGGTAACTGCCGTTTGCTCTGGTAAAAACATCGATCTCGTAAAAAGCTTCGGAGCAGACAACGTAATTGACTATGAAAAGGAGGATTTCACCCAATCAGATGAACAGTTTGATATTGTATTCGATGCAGTGGCTATGAGCAGCCCCGGAAAATGCAAAAAAATACTGACCTCCAAAGGCACTTTCATCAGCACCATTCCCAGCCCGGGAATCATGTTAAGACAGATCATCAATCCATTGCTTTCGCAAAAGATCTTTGGAATTATGTGCAAAACCGGAGGCAAGGACCTGGATGTGCTGGCCAGAATGGCAACCGAAGGCAAGCTTAAATGCCACATTGAAAAAAAATACCCCCTTCATATGGCTCCTGAAGCGCATCACCATATCCAATCGGGAAGGGTGAAAGGGAAACTGGTTCTCGAAACAATAGAACAGCAAAAATAGAGCCCGATTATGTATTTTGAGAAAATGGCATTATTTTTGAAAATCCAACACGTATTTGCAAAAAAAATTCAGTATTCACATAATCGAACCATCATGAAAAAAATCATTGCTCTTAGTATTGTACTGTTTGCCTTCCTTTCGGCAAGCTGGGCCCAGGACCGAACCAAAATGCGCCCCAAAGACCGTTTTATTATTGGCACCTTTACCGATGTATGGTCGGGGCTTCCTTCCGGCATGGAAACCAAGGCTTTGAATCGTGGAATTACATTGGATTATGTGCAGGAGTTCCCCATCAGCACTACCAACTTCAGCTTTGCAGCAGGGCTGGGCTTTACCAGCAATAACCTGTACAGCGATCATTTTTATTCTTTCAACTTCAATGACAACAAGCATGAATTTACTCCTATACCTGGCTCCCTTGACTACAGCAATAATAAACTCAGCCTCAACTATCTGAACATACCTGTTGAATTCAGATTCAGGACCCGCAATACTCCCCGCACCTTCAGGATACATGCCGGCCTTAAGGCAGGCCTGCTCGTAAACGCCCATACCAAATATGTTGGCGATGAGAGTTTGGGAACATTAACCAGAAAAACTAAATTTAAAGAAGGCAAGCTGGAAAACATCGAGAGTTTTCTGTTGGGAATGCATGCCCGCGTAGGCTACGGAAGATTCAATGTGCATTACTTCACCAACCTCACCAATATTTTTGAGGGAAATAAGGCCGAGGATGCCAGTTTTATGAGCCTTGGATTATCCTTTATCCTTTTCTAGCCTCTGAGCCAGAGAAACAATAAAAGCATTACGAAAACGCCCGTAAGATACCCTGCATAAACCTGGGGTGGATTATGGGCGTTAAGTTTTATGCGGGCACTGCCCAACAAACCCGAAATCAGTATTGTGGAAATGATAAGGCCCGGCATATCATATTTGAGCAACAAAGACAATGAGATCAGAAAACCGGTGAAACCGCCCATGGAAATCATATGAATACTGATCTTCCAGTAAAAAGTAACTGCAAAACCAATCAAAACCAACAAAGTAGCCCCTATAACAAAATACTGAACCAGTGACGGCAGATTGGCCTGGCGAAAAAGATACCAGGTAAAAAGGTAAAAAATCATACTTACCATAACGGGGTAGATACGATCCTTACGATCATCCAGCAGAACACTCGATATCAAACCCATCCGTTTAAGAAATACAATGGAAAGCATGGGTGCCACACAGGTATTGATAAAGATAATCAGGATGATAAGCCTTTGACCTGAAGTAGAAATAGAGAATGATACGTAGGATGGGATTGCAAAAAGAAGTGCCATGGCCATGGCAGGCAAAAGCAACGGATGAAAAATAGCACTTACCAGTCGTGCCCAGAAGTTCTGCATTCCCATCAGACAAGCTCCTTTCTCAACCTGGCAACAGGTATGTTGAGCTGTTCGCGATACTTGGCAACCGTGCGGCGGGCAATATTGTATCCTTTATCTTTGAGAATGGCAGTCAATTCTTCGTCGGTAAGGGGTTTACCTTTGTCTTCTGCATCAATACAATCCTGAAGAATTTTTTTAACCTCCCGGGTAGATACCTCCTCCCCTTCGTCGTTTTGCAGCGATTCTGAAAACAAGGTTTTTAGCAGGAAAGTACCAAAAGGAGTTTGAACGTATTTACTGTTGGCAACCCGGGATATGGTAGAAATATCGAGCTGCACAATATCTGCGATATCCTTCAGGATCATAGGCCTTATGCGCGTATCATCGCCGGTAAGGAAGTATTCTTTCTGAAACATCATAATGGCCTCCATGGTCATCAGAAGGGTATTTTGTCGTTGCCGGATGGCATCGATAAACCATTTTGCACCATCGAGCTTCTGTTTTACGAACATCATAGCCTCTTTTTGCCGGGGATTACTTTTCCCTTTCTGCTCAGCCATGGTTTCGAGCATTTCCATATACGAACGGTTTACCTTAAGTTCGGGAGCATTGCGGGCATTGAGGCTCAGCTCCAGATCGCCGTTGAAATTGGTAATAATAAAATCGGGCACCACATATTGTGCACCCCTGCCTGCCTCAGTGAGTGTATTGCCGGGCTTGGGGTTGAGCTTAAGTACCTCATCAATGGCTTCCTTGAGCTGCTCATCGGTCAGGTCATGCTTCTTCTGTATCTTATGAAAGTGCTTACGGGTGAAATCATTGAAATTTTTTTCCAGCAGCAGGGTCGCATTTTCCACAGCCTCTGTCCGGGGAGCTTTACGCCGGATCTGCAGCAGCAAGCACTCCTGCAAATCACGGGCTCCTACCCCGGGAGGATCGAACTCCTGCACCACTCGCAGCAAGGTAAGTACTTCCTTAAAATCGGTTTGCACATTGAGGGAAAAAGCAAGATCATCGATCAGCGAATGAATATCGCGCTGAAGATATCCTGAGTCATCGATATTGCCAATAATGTGTGTTGCCACCAGCACCTGGTGATCGGTGAGATCTCTTAGCCCAAGCTGCGAAAGCAAATGCTCCTGAAAGCTGAAAGATGAAGAAATGGGGATCTCCCTGTGCTCATCGTCGGCACTGGTATTATTGGCAGCCAGCTTGTAATTCGGGATCTCATCATCTTCGATGTAATCGCTTATATCGAATTCGTTGTCAGGATCATGCTCGGGCTCGTCAAAATCTTTATCATCAGCATCAAATTCATCCGACACATCATCACTTTGGGATTCATCGAAATCCTCGAAATCATCGTCAGCTCCTTCTTCCAGTGCAGGGTTTTCTTCAATTTCCTCCTTTATTCTTTGCTCAAGCAATACAGTAGGAAGCTGCAGCAACTTCATAAGCTGAATTTGCTGGGGAGAAAGTTTCTGCAAAAGCTTCTGCTGTAATCTCTGCTTCAACATAGCATTAAAAGTTTATCAGATACAAATGCCAGGGGTTTTTATTTTCAATGCCAAAATAAACATTTTTTCCCATTCGCCCCACAGGCATAGGTTAAAATTCTGCGTTCTGGGGGGTACGCGGGAAAGGTATCACATCGCGGATATTGCCCATGCCGGTAATAAACAGCATCAAGCGTTCAAATCCCAACCCAAACCCACTGTGAGGAGCTGTACCGAACTTGCGGGTTTCCAGATACCACCAAACATCCTTTTCGGGTATTCCCATTTCCCTGATTCGCTCAAGCAAAATATCATAATTCTCCTCTCGCTGGCTACCTCCGATGATTTCGCCGATCTTGGGGAACAATACATCCATGGCACGCACAGTTTTGCCATCAGGGTTGAGCTTCATGTAAAAGGCTTTGATCTCCCTGGGATAATCGGTAAGGATAACAGGCTTTTCGAAGTGTTTCTCTACCAGGTACCTTTCGTGTTCCGATTGCAGGTCAACACCCCATTTTACAGGATACTCAAACTTCTGACCCGATTGCTCAAGGATTTCAATGGCCCGGGTATACGAAAGTCTTTCAAAGGTATTCTGGGTTACAAACTGCAGGCGGCCCACAAGTTCTTTATCATACATATTCTGAAGGAACTCCAGATCGTCGGGGCAATTTTCAAGCACATAGCCAATGAGGTATTTCAGAAAGTCCTCGGCAAGATCCTGATTATCGTGAATATCGTAAAAAGCCATCTCCGGTTCAATCATCCAGAACTCGGCCAGGTGACGCGACGTGTTGGAATTCTCTGCCCTGAAAGTAGGCCCGAACGTATAAATATTGGATAACGCCAATGCCCCCAGCTCACCCTCCAGCTGGCCACTTACGGTAAGGTTGGTCTCTTTCCCGAAGAAATCCTGGGCAAAATCAACCTTTCCCTCCGCTGTTTTGGGGATATTATTCAGATCAAGGGTGGTAACATGAAACATGGCTCCTGCCCCTTCAGCATCGGAGCCTGTAATGATGGGCGTATGCAGATAATAAAACCCATGATCGTTGAAATACCTGTGTATGGCAAAAGCCAGTGCGTGCCTTATTCTCAGCACTGCACCAAAGGTATTGGTACGCGGACGAAGGTGCGCAATCTCGCGCAGAAACTCAAGGGTGTGTCCTTTTTTCTGCAAAGGATAGGTTTCAGGATCGGCAGTGCCATAAACCTCTATTTCTCTGGCAATGATCTCCACACTTTGGCCCTGCCCTTGCGATTCAACCAAACGACCATTTACAGATATACATGCACCTGTAGTGATCTGTTTGAGCAAGTCTTCATTATTAAACTGCTGTATATCAACAACCACCTGGATATTATGGATGATACTGCCATCGTTCAATGCAATGAAAGCCACATTCTTATTTCCTCTCTTGGTTCTAACCCATCCCTTTACATTCACCTGCTTTTCGATCAGGTCCTTGTTTTCGCTTTTCAAAAGGTCATATACCCTTTGTCTTTTCAATTGCTCCATAAGTGTTGAGATAAAAATATAAAAAACCGTTATAATTTTTTTTCAGAATTATTACTGACCCTTCGATCCAAAGCATGAAGTGGCAAACTCTATGGGTCTGTCAGGACTTGTCATCCCTTCACCTCAACTTTTGCTGTTCGTTTGAAGTTTTGGGTGGAGAAATACTAATGTGCCTTGTACTTTCCCCTGTTATTTCCACAACTCATGCCTATGCTTACTTCAGGAATTTATCATGCGGGGCAATTAACATGCTACACCCACACTCCTGATCAACAGGGTGCAAAATTAATAGAAATTTATAAAGATAAGCCCATACCGGTATCTTCATTCTCGCTGTTCAGAATACGACCAGGGCAGATACGGAAAGTAAACTCCGCAAATCAAACGATTCGTTGTAAAAAACTGATACAATCAGTACTACAAACCATCTATTGAAACATGTGAAAATACGTCTTGGCTTATATGTTTTTCAAACGTAAACTGCTGAATATGCAATTTTTCAAAGAAATATCAATCAATTACTAAATTTTTTAAAAAAACTTACTATACTTGCAGCAATAAATTCGACAATGAGATCGCAAAGTCCTCTGTTTATAAGCAAAATCAAAGTAACACCCTGGGATCACTAGTTTATGATTCTCATCGGGGTCAGATCCTTTTCATTGATTTTCTTTTAGCAGGAGATATTTGCATTTTTTATTTGTTCTCTTTTAGCAATGCATCAATAAACCCTGGGCAAGATGTTCGGACATACAGACAAACGACTTTACTTCGTTCGAAAAAAACATGTTTCCTGACTGCTGCCTGTTAAAACCAAAACAAACACACATGAGAAAAAAATTAATTGGTTTCTTCGCATTTGCTTTTGTAGCTGTGAGCGCTTTGGCACAGAGCATAAGCATTACCGGAACAGTTACTTCGCATATGGACGGCGACATGCCGCTTCCGGGGGTTACGGTTCAGATCAAAGGTACTACCGTGGGTACTATCACCGATTTTGACGGGCGTTACAGACTGGATGCCAACCCAACCGACACCCTGGTATTCTCATATGTAGGCATGGTTACTGAAATGATTCCGGTAAATGGACGCAACATCATTAACCTTGCAATGATGATGGATATTGCCCGCTTGGGTGAGGTTGTAGTGGTGGGTTATGGAACAGAATCCAGCAGGCTGATCTCTGGCTCGCTGGGAGTAGTAAGCGAAAGTGAAATGCGAAATGTTCCTATGCGCACCATCGATGGAGTGTTGCAAGGGCGTGCTGCAGGTATTCAGATTACCCAGAACTCGGGCACACCAGGGGCCGCCAATTCTGTAAGAATCAGAGGAAACAGCTCTATCTCTGCCGGCAACGAACCCCTTTACGTTATTGATGGAATACCCATGACATCAGGCGATTTTGGCCAGGTGGGTTTCTCTGGACAAGGGATTAATGCCCTTTCGGACATCAACCCCAACGATATTGAGTCGATAACCGTGCTGAAAGACGCTTCTGCCGCAGCCTTATACGGAGCCAGGGCTACCAATGGAGTAATCCTCATAACAACCCGCAGGGGAAGCCAGCAAAGAACCAACATCAATTTCGGAGCTTCCACAGGATGGCAACACGTGGCCAATAAACTGGAAATGCTCAATGCCGAACAATGGCATGATTACCGTGGAACCACACCTGACTCCGACGATCCTGTTGATGTAAACTGGCTTGATCAGGTATTTCGTACGGCGCCCATCAGCAATGTCGAACTTTCTGCCAGCGGAGGTGACAGCAAAACACAGTTCTTTGTTTCCGGTAACTATTTTTCACAGGTAGGAACCTTGCTGGGCACCGATTTTCAGCGCCTCAACGGAAGGTTGAACCTTGATCACAACGTAAATAATGCAGTAAAGATAGGTGCCAGCATGGGAACCAGCTACTCCCTGAACAACCGGGTAGAAGGAGACAGATCGTTACACGGAGTATTGCCCAATGCAATTTCAATGGCTCCCATTTATCCGGTTTACAACCCCGATGGATCCTACAATCAGGAAGGCTTTTTTGCCAATCCCATTGCTATCGGAAAAGAAGCTATCAATGAAGCACACTCCTATCGTACCCTGGCAAATACTTACGCAGACATTCGGTTTGCACCCAATTTTACCTTTAGCACCCGATGGGGTATGGATTACCTGAGCCTCAGGGAACATAGCTACGACCCCATTACAACCCGCCAGGGAGCTACTACCAATGGATTGGGGATCGAAGCACAAACCAATATCCTGAATGTGGTTTCCAACAACCTGGTACGCTATGTAAACAGCATCGACGAACTACATAATTTTGAAGCGCTGGCAGGTTATTCTTTTGAGATGTTCAGACGCCGCACACAATATGCTGAAGGAATTGATTTCCCGGGGTCCTATTTCCAGTATATCCTGGATGCAGGTACCATTCGCAGGGCAGAAGCACGTGCCACCGACAGAGGAATAAACTCCTTTTTCGGACAGTTTAAATACAACTACGACTATCGCTACATCCTTTCGCTCAGTGGTCGCTACGATGGATCCACCAAATTTGGCACCAACAACCGCTATGGCTTTTTCCCAGCAGCATCAGTTGCCTGGCGTGTGAGCGAAGAGGCTTTCTTCCAGAACCTTACAAGCACCATCAACGAGTTCAGGCTCCGCGCCAGTGCAGGGCTCACAGGAAATGATGGCATACCGGATTTTGCCTACATGGATCTATACAGAGGAAGGGCCAATTACCAGAACCAGGCTGGCATTGCTCCTACAGGCCTACCCAACCCGGATCTGAAATGGGAAACTACCTCACAGTTTAACGTAGGAGCCGATATTGAATTCTTTGCAGAAAGAATTGCAGTATCTTTAGACTATTACCACAATGTTACACGCGATCTGCTTTTCAACAGGCCCGTATCCATGACATCGGGTTTCGGCTCCATAACTTCCAACATTGGAGAACTCGAAAACAAGGGTGTTGAAATTGCTATCAACACAGTAAATGTGAGAACATCTGACTTCGAATGGACCAGCCGGTTCAATCTTAGCCACAACAAAAACAAGATTCTCTCCCTATACAAGGATCAGGACCTGCTCGATCTGGACCGCTACAGCCCCAGTGCAGTGATCATAGGCCAGCCCATGAGCGTTTTTTATGGCTTCCGCAGCCTTGGTGTTGACCCTTCTACAGGCGACCTGGTATTCTATGATAAAGACGGAAACGGGGTGATCAACTCAGACGACCGTGTGGTTATCGGTGATCCTAACCCACTCTTTACCGGTGGTTTTACAAACAACCTCTCCTACAAAAATTTTGATCTGAACTTTTTTATTCAGTTTTCCTATGGCAACGACATTTTCAATGCCACCCGCATCTTTACCGAAGCCATGAGAGGCCCTGACAACCAGAGCACTGCTATTCTCGATCGTTGGCGCCAGCCCGGCGACATTACAAATATGCCCCGTGCCTCTGAAAACGACCCCAACGCCAACAACCGAATCTCATCCCGTTTTGTGGAAGATGGCTCTTATGCACGCCTGAAAAACATTACCCTGTCTTACAACTTCCCACGGAAAGCCATTCAGAGAGTTGGCCTGCGTAATGCAAGGGCTTTCATCACAGGTGCCAACCTGATTACTATTACCAACTACTCAGGTATGGATCCGGAGGTAAACTATCGGGGCGACAGCAATTTGCTCAGAGCAACCGATTTCTTCACCTATCCCCAGGCACGTAGCTTCTCTTTGGGCATTAATGTAGGACTTTAAAAACAGACAATCATGAAAAAATTTGCATATATCTTAACACTGGCAGTTGTAGCTTTGAGCGCATGCGATGTGCTTGATGTTCAACCCTACCACTCTATCCCTTCATCCGAAGCCATAACCAATGCAGCACAAGTTGAAAGTGCTATCATTGGTTGCTACGATGCACTGCAAAGCGGTGGTTATTACGGCCTTAATTATATCATTTGGGGCGATTTACCTGCCGATAACCTTTCTCACTCAGGCATTACTATTACATGGGCCGATATCAGCAACAATACCATTCTTGCCGACAATGGCCTGGTAGAAAGTACATGGGCTGCCATCTATGGAGCATTATCCAGAATCAACAATGCACTGGATCAGATCCCTGCCATTGATACCACCAACATGCCTGAACCCAAAAAGTATGCGGCAATGGCCGAATTGAGGTTTCTGAGGGCATTGGCTCACTACGATCTCATGCGCTTGTTTGGCCCTGTACCCATTCGCGACAAACCTGTTTCCAACGACGAACAAAGCCTCAATCCGCCCAGAAGAAGTATTGCAGATGTTCTTGAACTGGTAAACAGCGATCTGGATTTTGCCATCGAGCATCTTGCACCTACCCTCAAAAGAGGTCGTGCAGCCCAGCCCGCCGCACAGGCCCTCAAAGCCAGGGTGGCTCTTCATCAGTATTACCTGACCCAAAACACCCAGCTTCTGGAGCAGGCAATTACCCTTGCTACTGCAGTAATCAATCATCCGGCTCTTGAGATCGAACCTGACTATGCAACCCTGTTCAACGGCAACCCCAACAAAGAGTCCATTTTCGAGATATCCTACAATGAACAGGACCGCAATCTTACTGCCCGCTATTTCGCCCATACTTCTATTGCCGGCGGAAGATATGAGTTTAAGCCCACCGACATTTACCTCAATGCATTTCATAATGATGATCTGAGAAAAGATATCTCTGTGAAATTTGCAGGAACTGCACCTTATGCTGTCAAGTTCAATGATGTAAGCTCTGGCACCGACCCTGTTTATGTGCTTCGTCTGGCCGAAATGTACCTCATCAGGGCAGAAGCAGGAGTTTTGCTGCAGAACTCAACGCAAAGTATCCTTGCCGATATCAATGTTATACGTCAGAGGGCAGGACTTCAACCTGCCAACATCAGCAGCTACACAGGACTTTCCCTGGAAATTGAAGCCCAGAGACAAAAAGAGTTTGCTTTTGAAGGGCATCGATGGTTCGACCTGATCAGAACCGGAAGAGCTTTGGATGTGCTTGAAAATGTTACAAGCATCAACCAAACCCTCTTCCCCATACCTCAGGCTGAGTTAATTGCCAACGATAATCCGGGTATGTACCAGAATGACGATTATTAAACCTATGGGAGTCACACACTGATCCATGCAACGAAGATCTTCTGTGTATTTAAAAAAACATAAAATATGAAACTTGCATGAGCACTTTCGGCTCACAAAAAAAGATGAACCGAAGCTCGACGCAGTCAAAATGGACATGCAAGTTCCATCATACCAAAACCTTAAAATTTAATTAGGATGAAAAAGATAAAGTATTTTTCACTTCCCGTTTTAGGCATCCTGATGCTGGCCTTTATTCTTAAGGCCTGCAAAGAGGATGATCTCGATGTGCCCCCTGCAAGTACGCAGGCAAAATTCGACTATGAGGTAAGTACCATAATAGTTGACGAGGAAGAAGGCATTGAGCACTTCCAGGTGAAGCTGTTCAACAGGTCTATACTGGCTCAATCGGTAAGCTGGGATTTTGGAAACGGGCAAACATCTACGGAAGAAAATCCGGTTGTAACCTACACAAGTGCAGGCCGCTACACCATTACTCTTACCGTTACTCCCTTAAATGATGTATACTACAACCAATTGACAAAGAGTACCAGTTTCACTTTCGGAAAACAACAGATCCTATTCGAAGATTTCAATGAAGGCATTGATTTTATTGACGAAGACACATGGGTGCCTGAGGGTTGGAAAGCCATAGATAATGATGGAGATGGATTTAACTGGTATGTGGCTGAAAGGCAAGGTGTTCTTACCATGAGGAGTCAATCCTGGGCTAATAACGTGGCCCTTACACCCGACAACTGGCTCATAACACCCGAGCTCAACCTTACTGCATTTGATGAAAATGCAAGTGTAACTTTCAGATATACAGTAGGGATTACAGCAAGCACACCAGCCTTCAAACAAGAACACTATGGCATTTTCATCGCTGTAGATAATGATGATTTGGATAGTTTTCAATTGCTTTTCCAGGAAACTTTTTCAACGGATACACCCAACTGGGTCTCTCACGAAAGATTGATTGATCTGTCAGAATACTCCGGAAAGATCATTTATATGGCCATCCGCCATTTTAATGTTACGGATATGGACAGGATGTTTGTTGACGAAGTAGAACTTTATGTAATTGAATAAAACATATCGGCAATAAAAAAAGCCAGCCGGGCTGGCTTTTTTTATTGCCTGTAAACTTATTAAACATGCAAAAAAACATAATTGCGTTACTATTGGTAACACTTCTGCTTTCTTGTCAGCAAAGCGGAGATGCTTTTCTGGATCCGTCTGCTCCAAAAGGAGGCTTGTTTATCATTGGAGGTGGCGAGCGCCCTGATGCATTGGTGATGCGAATGATTGAAGAAGCCGGAGTTCAAAATGAGGGTTATGTAATCATTTTACCAATGGCTAGTGAGCTACCCGACTCTGCTATTATCTGGTCGTCAGAACAGTTTATCGCCCATGGAGTAAAAGACGTTTTCGGGTTTAATTTTCAGCCAGATGCTGATATACCACCGCAATGGATCGATTCACTGCGCAGGGCAAGTCTGATTTATATGAGTGGTGGCGATCAGAATAAATTTATGGCTATTGTAAAAGGCAACGCAATTGAAGAGGCTATCTGGGATGCCTATAAGTCAGGAGCCATTATTGCCGGCACAAGTGCCGGAGCAGCAGTAATGAGCTACAAAATGATTACCGGGAATGAATTGCGCAACCCTGACTATCGTTCCACGTTCCGAACCATTGAAGCAGAAAATATGGAATTGGATTTCGGACTGGGCTTTTTGGAAACAGCGGTGATCGACCAGCACTTTATCTGGAGAAGCAGACATAACAGACTTTTTACCCTGATAATGGAATACCCTCAGTTTAAAGGCATTGGGATAGATGAGTCAACAGCCATCCTTGTTAGAGGAAACCAGGCAGAGGTAGTAGGCATATCGCAGGTAATGGTTTTTTCCAACCCTGACAATTCTTACCGACAGAAAAATCACAAGCTGGGAGCCAGCAATCTGGTTGTAGATATCTACCTCCCAGGTGAGAAGTTTACTTTTTAATCCATCTAATCACATTCTCAGGCCTTATGCTAAAGAAAGTTCCACACACCTACGTTATTGTTTTTGCTATCATTGCCATTGCGGCTGTTCTTACCTGGTTTATCCCTCCTGGAAAATACATTGAAGTAACCCGTGAAATAAATGGCAAACAGGTTACCGAAATGGTTTTTCACTATGAAGAAAACCTTCCGGAACCCTATCGCGAAAATTTCAATAGTCAGGTACAAACCTGGCAGGTATTTTCCGCACTTTTTAAAGGGTTTGTAAAACAAAGTGGCATCATTATTTTTATTCTGATGATCGGGGGAGCTTTCTGGATTATGAACCAGAGCAGAGCCATTGATGTGGGCATATTCGCCTTCCTGAAGTTTACCCGCAAACTGGAGCACAACAAATTGATGCGAAAATTGGGGGTAGACAATATCATCATTGTATTGGTAATGATATTGTTTTCAGTCTTTGGAGCCATTTTTGGCATGAGTGAAGAAACCATTGCTTTTGTAATCATTCTTATTCCTTTGGCCATTTCGATGGGCTACGACTCCATCATGGGGGTTTGCATGGTATATATTGCCGCCCACCTGGGGTTTGCAGGGGCAATACTCAATCCTTTTACCATTGGTATTGCGCAGGGGCTGGCTGATTTACCTCTATTCTCTGGCATAGAATATCGTATGTTTGCCTGGCTGATTATCAACCTGGTGGGCATTGTATTTGTGCTTCGCTATGCGCGAAAAATCAAAAAAAACCCAAGAGCTTCCATAATGTTTGAAGAAGATGCCTACTGGAGAAAAAGGGAGCAGGCCGAAACAGAAGAAATAACCTATTACACCCCTCGTATGGCCTGGATAGTATTTGGTATTACATGGATTGTATTGATTGTCTTTTCCTTCCTGCATCCTCAAACTACCATGACAGTAGGCAACAGCTCCTTTACTTTTATGATATTGCCGGTACTAACCGTAGTTTATGGTATTGCCGGAGTTATATCATTGCGCAAATCGGTACATTTCTTCGTATTGCTTTTACTGGCCTACACAATACTATTCCTGATTGTGGGCGTAATGGGTTATGGTTGGTATGTAATGGAAATTGCCACACTCTTTCTGGCCATGGGAGTTGCAAGCGGGCTGGCCATTAATAAAACGGCCGATGACATTGCCAAACTTTTCCTGGAGGGTGTAAAAGACATCATGTCGGCAGCTATTATTGTAGGACTGGCAGGAGGAATAATAGTTGTGCTTGAAGATGGGGGGATTATTGATTCGATCCTCTATGGGTTGTCAAAAGCCATGGGAAATTTTGGTGATGTAGCTTCGGTGGGAACCATGTACGTAATTCAAACTATTATTAATGTTGTAATACCATCAGGATCTGCCAAGGCAGCCATAACAATGCCTATCATGGCTCCGTTCAGCGATCTTATCGGTATTTCAAGACAAGCTACCGTAATGGCATTTCAGTTTGGCGACGGGTTTACCAATATGATTACTCCAACCTCGGGCGTACTTATTGCTGTTCTTGGCGTGGCACGTATCCCTTACCACAAATGGGTAAAATGGGTTTGGCCACTTATCATCACACTGATTGTATTAGGGTTTTTACTGCTTATCCCAACTGTGACCATGCAACTCAATGGTTTCTGATAAGCTCTGGAAAGCCTGGGATATATATTACTTCCAAAAAAAAAACCGGACGTTGACCGGTTGAATTGCCCTTTGCCCTGCCTGTTATTGCATCCTATGCATATGAGCAACAGATACTTATCTACAGGTAGCAGGAAAAGGGTAATCTTTCAACACGTCAACGTCCGGCAAATAAAAGTCGTTCAAAACACCCCGGCAGCAGTAAGCCTGTGATTTTTTACCTGATCTGGATTACAAGGTACCGTGATGCACTCCAGAACCTCTCCGCATCCTTTATGCGAAGGAGTGTTTCTCCATCCTGTTGAACAATCTCATAGGATCCGGAGGGATGGGTAGTTACCACACGTGGATTATCTCCAACAATAGAAATTTCCATATCACGCGTAATATCCAGTCGGGTAAAGAAACCATGATCAAAATCGGCTTTCAACCGATTGGACCGCCCAATACCCAGAAAACCTCCCTCCCTGGATATAATATTGTTGTCGATCAACTCTCTTCTTGATCCCATGGCAAAATATGCCGTATTCATTTCGATGGTTTGCTCTTCCAGTTGCCTGCTTTGCCTTTGTCGTTCACGTTCGAGGTTATCTACCTGTGCTGTGAGCATATCAACTTCAAGGTTCATACGGGCCAACTGATCGCGAAGCATCTGAATCTCAATTTCTTTTTCCTCTATGGTTTGGTTCAATCGGGCAACCATCTGTTCAAAACCGGTTATGCGCACATCGGCATTGCGAATACGATTGTTAAGACTGGCAATAATAAGCCTGTTTTTTTCCATCAGCTCACCAATGAGTTGAATATCTCTGTTGATACGATCCTGCTGGCTTTGTCCCAGTTCCAGATCCCGCGAAGTCTCACCTGCAATAATATTTTCTCTTTCTCTGATAATGCGCAAATTGTCTTCAATCTCATTGAGATCTTCGAAATAAGCTTCCACATTCGAAAGGTTGTTTTCGATTTGTTGACGCAGAAATTCATTTTCCGATTGCAAACGATCTACCTGCTCAGTATTTTGCTCACATGATGCCAAAACCACAAAAACCAAGAGCAACCAAATACTCCTTACTTTCATCCATGAGTGTAAATCCAACTGTTTTTCTCTTGTGCACATACTTTCTTAAATTTTATTTAACATCTAGCTATTGAATTATCAAAATTCTGGGATGCCGACCTAAAAATAAGCCGACTTATTTTCTGTATCAAAATTAGCATATTGTCAATTACATTGATAAATATTTCACAAACAGCCTTAAAAGCCTTCCCTATAAAAAGAGGAAGCCGACAGCGGGGAACTGTCGGCAGAGGAAAACAAAAGGGAAATTTATGTAGATAGGGGGAAAACTAACTATCTTTATTTTTAAGTCAATTACTCTCTGCCCTTATAAATAGTAAAAAACATGCCAGTCTTTCAAAGCTGGTACAAAATAATTTTAATATTCTGTTTTTCAACCCATTAACCCTGCACGAAAAACCCTAAATGAATTACAGCAAGCAGAAAATGCTCAAGACTGTAGAAATTTTTCCACACCAAAGTGTGGAATCAGAAGATTTTCTCCACAGGATTCCACACAAATAATAAAAGACCTTGCTCAATCTGAATGAATACCGTAAAGCTTGATTTTATTATACAGGGTTTTACGGTCAATATTAAGCAATCTGGCTGCCTGTGCTTTATTATTTCGGGTTTTTTCAAGGGCTGCTACAATGATTTCCTTTTCCGTTTTACCTGTTTGAGATTTAAGTCCATCATTGGCATGTGCCGGCATGGCTGGTTTTTCCTTTCCAGCTATAATTATTTCTTCGGGTAATGCTTCTTTTTCAAGTGCGCTTCCGGCAGAGAGCAATACCGCTCTTCTGATAATGTTCTTTACTTCACGAATATTTCCTGGCCAGGAGTAAGATTGAAAATGATCCATCACATCATCCGGAATCAGTTCTACGTTTCTTCCCAATTCTGCATTTGCTTTCTTAAGGAAAAAACCTGCAAAGGTTCTGATGTCTTCTTTTCTTTGCCGGAGTGGCGGCACTGAAATTGTAAATTCATTGAGGCGATGGTACAAATCCTCGCGGAAGTTTCCATTCTTTACTGCTTTTGCAAGATCTTCGTTGGTAGCAGTGATAAGCCTCACATCCACCACCACATCGCGGTTGCTTCCAATCTTTCGGACTTTTCTTTCCTGTATGGCTCTCAAAAGCTTAACCTGTATCTCGTAGGAAAGATTACCAATCTCATCCAGAAACAAGGTCCCTCCGTTGGCGGCTTCAAACTGCCCGGTTTTATCATTGATTGCCCCGGTAAAAGACCCTTTGATATGCCCAAAAAATTCGCTTCCCGCCAACTCTTTCGAAAGTGCCCCGCAATCTATGGCTACAAAAGGAGATCCTTTTCGTTTGCTTTGTTCGTGTATCTTTCGGGCAATAAATTCTTTTCCGGTGCCACTCTCGCCCATTATGATCACCGACATATCGGTAGGTGCCACCAGTCTTATGTAGTTATGAATAGATTCAGATTCTTTGCTGGAGGCATAAACATAATCAAATCCTTTGTTATCATTTGAAAAAGCAATGGGCTGCAACGGGTTGTTGCTTTCAGGGTTTTTGTTCTGTTTCAAGAGCCCTTTCTTAACGTAAAGGAGAATCTCATCGGTATTTACCGGCTTTGTAACATACTCAAAAGCACCCATCTTTATTGCCTGTACCGCCATACGGATATCCGCATAGGCAGTCATAATGATCACAACAGCCTGAGGGTTCTTCTGATGAATGTCTTTCAGAAGCTCCATCCCACTTTTATCAGGCAGCCTGAAATCCGTAAGAATAACATCGTAGGATTCAGAAGACAATTGTTTTATGGCATCCTGGTAGGAATAAGCCTCATCTACGGAAAATCCCTTTTTCCCTAAAAAAGATTTGAGCATGATGCAAAAGGTCACATCATCATCAACAACTAAGATTTTGGCCATACATTAAGAGAGTAATCCGGGGCAAACAGACTAAATTAGGACTGCAAGTTAGCAATAATATTGAAAGGATTGCGCCAATTTTTGTAATTTTGACCCTTTAGAAAAGGATTCGATTAAATATAAACAAGGTATTAATTTTTTAAAACTCAATCAAATGGCAGCGAACTTGATGAAGCATATCGAACCGGGTATTGTAACCGGCGATGACGTACAGGAATTGTTTAAAATTGCCAGGGAGCACCATTTTGCTTTACCTGCTGTAAACGTTATAGGCACCAACTCTATCAATTCGGTTCTTGAAGCAGCCAAAGAAGTGAATTCTCCGGTAATAGTGCAGTTTTCCAATGGAGGTGCTCACTTTTATGCAGGCAAAAGCTTATCCAACGAAAACCAGAAAGCCGCAATTGCAGGTGCCATATCAGGTGCCAGACACGTGGCTATGATGGCCGAACTCTATGGCGTTAGAGTAATCATGCATACCGACCATGCCGCTAAAAAGCTTCTCCCCTGGATTGATGGCCTTATTGAAGCATCTGAGGAGCATTACAAGCAATTTGGCAAGCCTCTGTTCAGCTCGCACATGTTGGATCTTTCCGAAGAATCGCTTGACGAAAACATCGAAATCTGTGTAGAATATCTGAAACGCATGAGCAAAATCGGAATGACACTGGAGATCGAGCTGGGTATTACAGGAGGTGAAGAAGATGGTGTAGACAACACGGGCGTAGACAGTTCTAAACTTTACACACAGCCCGAGGAAGTGGCCCGCATGTATGAAGCCCTCAACAATATCTCAGAAAAATTTACCATTGCAGCCTCTTTCGGAAATGTGCATGGAGTTTACAAACCAGGCAACGTGAAACTGGAACCCAAAATTCTCGACAACTCTCAAAAATATATTGAAGAGAAGTTCAACACTGCACCAAAACCTGTAAACTTTGTTTTCCATGGTGGTAGCGGCTCAACCAGGGAAGAAATTCGCGAGGCCATTTCCTATGGTGTAATCAAAATGAATATTGACACCGATACCCAGTGGGCGTATTGGGAGGGAATCAAAAACTTCTATCAGAAAAATGAAGGATACCTCCAGGGGCAAATCGGCAACCCTGAAGGCGACGATAAACCCAACAAGAAATACTACGATCCCAGAACCTGGTTAAGAAAAGGCGAAGAAACCATGAAAGAAAGACTCAAACTTGCTTTCGAAGATCTTAATGCCATCGACAGAAACTAATGAAAAAAGCCGGGCTAATCACCCGGCTTTTTTCTTTTATCTTATTCCAGTTAATCCAGCAGAGGATTTTCTCCTTCTAATCTCGGAAATTGTATTCTGTCAGGCACAATGTGCGCTGCCGGATAAATGGATGAAATTTCATTAAGGAAACGCTGTGCATCCAGCCTTGTGCGGAAGTCGCCTACCCTAAGCCGGTAATAAGGCTCATCGTAAGTAATGTAAGACCTTACCCTGGGAAACCGGGCATCGAACTCTGCTTTTACACGATCTGTGCGAAGCTTGGAGCGATTGCCGGAGTCAGTATAGATCTGCACCCTGAAGCCACTTACCCCTGCTCTCTGGTTATTTTGCCGGTGAAATCTCAGTAGCTGATCCACACGCTCATCCTGACTAACATGGCTGCGACGGTTCTCTGACTCCTGCCCGAAGGCCGATACAGAGAAACTCATCCAGATGCAAATTAAAATCCATTTTACCATAATGCGAAAATTTTCCTTTAATGCATTGCTATTGCAAAACGCAACCACTTAAGACTTATTGCCAGATGTCCAGCTACAAATATACTTAATAAGCCCTGGCAAATACCACCCTTTGACTGGAAGGTTTTCCTGAATAGATGCATTTACCTTCTTCCATCTTGTTGTTTAAGGGGATGCAACGAATGGTAGCTTTTGTTTTTTCCTTTATGGCTTGTTCTGTCTCGGGAGTACCATCCCAATGAGCAGATATAAAACCTCCCTTATCATCGAGAATCTGGATAAATTCGTCCCAGCTATCGGCCTGAAAGGTTTTGGAATCGCGAAAACTAAGGGCTTTCTGAAACAGGTTGTCCTGGATGGCTTCCAAAAGATGCTGGATCTTGTTCTCGATATCGGCCTGCTGGTATACATTCTTTTCCAAAGTGTCCCTGCGAGCTACTTCAACGGTACCATTCTCCACATCGCGTGGCCCTAAAGCCAATCTTACAGGTACGCCCTTGAATTCATATTCATTGAATTTCCACCCTGGTTTGTGGGTATCACGATCGTCAAATTTCACCCTGATCCCCTTTTCCTGGAGCTTCATCCTTAATTCGTCGGCACGTTCGCACACCATTTTGTATTGCTCCTCGTTTTTGTAGATCGGAACAATTACTACCTGAATAGGAGCAAGCTTGGGGGGCAGTACAAGACCATTATCATCGGAGTGTGCCATAATCAGGGCTCCCACCAGGCGAGTGGAAACGCCCCATGAAGTTGCCCAAACATACTCCTGCTTACCTTCTTTGCTAGTGAATTTCACATCAAAAGCCCTGGCAAAATTCTGACCCAGGAAATGCGATGTTCCGGCCTGCAAAGCTTTACCATCTTGCATAAGGGCTTCAATGCAGTAGGTGTCAAGGGCACCTGCAAAGCGTTCGTTGGCAGATTTAACCCCTTTTAAAACCGGTATTGCCATGAAATTTTCAGCGAAATCGGCATAAACATCAAGCATTTTGCGGGTTTCCTCCAGGGCTTCTTCCTGGGTGGCATGGGCAGTATGCCCTTCCTGCCATAAAAATTCGGCCGTGCGCAAAAACATACGGGTGCGCATTTCCCAGCGTACCACATTGGCCCATTGATTAACCAGAATGGGCAGATCGCGGTACGATTGTACCCAATTCCGGTAGGTATCCCATATAATGGTTTCTGAAGTAGGCCGTATGATGAGTTCTTCCTCCAGCTTTGCACTCTCGTCTACCACAACTCCATTCCCATCAGGGTCATTTTTCAACCTGTAATGGGTCACTACTGCGCATTCTTTGGCAAAACCTTCAACGTGATCAGCCTCTTTACTGAAAAACGACTTTGGTATGAAAATTGGAAAGTAAGCGTTGGAATGCCCGGTATCCTTGAACATCTTGTCAAGAGCCGATTGCATCCGCTCCCAAATGGCATATCCATAGGGTTTGATTACCATACAGCCTCTAACAGCTGAATTCTCTGCCAAATCAGCCCTTTGCACAATATCATTGTACCATTTGGAGTAATTTTCTTCCCGTGTTGAAAAATCTTTTGCCATATTCTGTTGTTGGTATAAATTTTGTGGTATTTAAGATAGTTTATTGATGCGGCAAATTTAAGAAATAAATACTAAACAAAGACTTATTTTTGAGGTTCAGAAACAACCAGGAATATCAATCATACAACCAAACTTGCAAGGAGGTAATGTCATGAAAACTTTTGTAAAACTTCTCACAGTGATGTTGTTGGGGCTTACCGGATGCTCTACTGCATTTCAAACCACCCAAACCTACGACGACATCTATTTCAGCCCAACAGCAGCCGCTGCCATGGCTGAAACCGCTCATCAGGGCAACGTAACAGCTGTTCAGGTTCAGCCCGCAAATGCAGGAAAGCCTGCAGCAGCTCAATATCATGATGATGATTACGGATACAGCGACACCCAAGTTCCTTATAATAACAATTATCAATACCAGGGTGCTGCTGCCTCCGAAACATATTACGATGACCAGGGCAATACCATCATTACCAACAATTACTATTTTGATGGTCAGTACGATTACGTTTATGCGTCCAGAATCCGCCGCTTCCATCATCCTTTTGTTAGCATGGGTTACTACGACCCCTACTTCACCAATTTGTACTGGTACAACTATGACCCATTCTATTATGGTGTAAGCATCTATATGGGCTACGGCGCTGCGGGCTTCTACTACCCCGATTACTACGATTGGTATTTTTACCGTTTGGGATACAGACCCTGGGGATGGACCCACTACGGTTTTGGATGGGGTTGGGGCCCGAGATGGGGAAGCTACTGGCATGGCAATCATTTCGGCTACTGGGCCGGATATCACCATGGTTATTGGGCCGGATATCATCACGGCTACTGGGGAGGTCATTACTATCAGTATATTTACAATAGCCTTGATGCCAGCAATTATTACTATGGCCCACGCACTCCCTCGGGCAGTACTACTGCACAAGGATCGCGCCCGGTTTCCGGACGACACAATGAGCCTACTTTTGCCCAGATCTATGAAAACTCTGGTCAACGCCAGAGTGCAAGAGAAGCTGTTGCATCAGGCGGTGGCAGAACTGCCGGCGAGCAGCGCACAGCAACCCAACGCTCAGATCAAAGGTTGGCATTACCTGCATCTGCCGGATCGGACGGTCGTATCGGTCAGGCCGGCAACCGTGAAGCATCGCCTTCTCAGAATACAACCAGCCACGGTGCATCTGTAAGTGAACAGGAAACTGTTTCGGGTCGGGAAAATGTATCTCCAGCCGAGCTAAGTGCCAGCAGCCAGCAAGCAGAACGGGATCAAAGAACCGCTCAGCAGCCTGCCCGCACACAACAGCCTGTGCAGCAAACGGAAAGAAGTACCGGCGACCAGGCCAGACCTGCCCAGACTACTCCTGAGCGTTACCAGCCTGAGCGTCGTCCTTCAGACTATGTTGCACCCAGTCGTGAGCAATACAACCGGCAACAGCAGGCTCCACGCTACGAAAGGCCCACACAAGCCAATCCGGAGCGTACGAACCCTGCAACTGAGGCAAACCCAAATACTGCCCGTCCACGCACCTACACTTCGCCGAGTCAGCAACAACCCCGGTCTAACCAGGAGTACCGCCGCCCAGCCTCAGAACAGGCGCGTCCGGCAACTGCAGCTCCGGAGAATCGTCAGCCCCAGCAAACCAGACCCGAGGCAACTCCGCAACGTCCGGTTCAAAGACAACCTCAGATGTCGCCGCAGCGCCCTGCCCAAGGTCAACCCCAGGCTGCACCCCAGAGAGCTCCCGAGCAAAGCAGGCCCCAGGCCTCACCCGCTCAAAGTCAGCCCTCCCGACAGCAGGCTGCTCCATCATCCTCTGGCCGTAGTTCATCTCCGGCAGTCAGCTCTCCCTCCAGAAGCGGAGGATCATCAGGAGGCAGCTCTTCTGGCAGCTCTTCTGGCAGTTCCAGTAGCAGTGGTGGAAGAAGTGGCGGAGAAAGAAGATAAATTTTGATCTAATCAACCCTCACATCACATTTTGCCCTCCCTTTCGGGGGAGGGCCCCCTATCCTTCTTGCAATTCTTTCAGACCTTCATACGATTTAATCACTAAAAACTTATATCCATGCAACGCATAAACCTTTTCGTGCTTATACTCCTGGCGACCATTACCGGCGCACAGGCACAGAATGAAATGGATGCTTTAAGGTACTCTCTCTTTACTCCTGGTGGTACTGCTCGCTTTATGAGCATGGGAGGTGCTTTTGGCGCTCTGGGCGGCGATTTTTCAACGCTCAGCACAAACCCTGCAGGCATTGCAATTTACCGAAGCAGTGAGTTTACCATAACCCCAAATCTGAACTTCAATAGTGTAGGATCCTCATTTTATGGAACAACAGAAGAGGATTTTAAATATGATTTCAGTATTGGCAATATAGGTTTGGTGCTCGCCTTCAACGACCCCAATCAACTTAAAGAAAACGGCTGGACCGGATTCCACTTCGGTTTTGGGATGAACCGCCATATGAATTTCAACAATCGGAGAATTTACGAAGGATTTAATACACAAAGTTCTCTTATGACCGATTACCTCTTCAGGGTAAACGAAGCAGGCATCAATCCGGCCAATCCTCAGGGATTTCATCCCTTTACAACCGACCTTGCCTGGCAGACACTCCTTATCGACACCCTGGGGGGGCAGTTTATTGTGGATATGTTTGATGGAAATGTACTGCAAAGAAGAGAAACCCACAGCAGTGGATCGGTAAGAGAACTATTACTCACTGTTGGAGGAAATTATGCAAATCGCCTTTATGTGGGAGCAACCTTCGGGTTTCCATCTGTAAGATTTGAAGAGGAGTTTACCTATACAGAAACTGATACCCAAAACGAGAATATCTACTTCAACTCTCTTGAATACAGAGAAACTCTTAACACAAGTGGATCGGGCTTCAATTTTAAGTTTGGGATGATTTACAGGGCCACTGACATGATACGCATCGGGGCGGCAGTACACACGCCCACTTTCTATAGCCTTGAAGATGAATGGCGCTCACACATGAAGTCGAATCTGAGCTTCGGAAATTACAGTGCAAGCTCTCCGCGTGGCCGGTTCAGTTACGACCTTAACACTCCTTTAAGACTCATGGGAAGCCTCGGCCTGGTGTTTCAATCTGCCGGAATTTTAAGCATTGATTATGAATATGCAGACTATTCCAAAATGCGCCTGCGAAGCAGTGAATCAACTTTTTCTGCCGAAAACAGGGTGATCAGAGACAGCTTTACAGCCCAGCACAACATAAGGCTTGGTGGTGAAATCAGGCTTAACCCAATTGTATTCAGAGCAGGATATGCGCTTCATACCAACCCTTACAAATCGGGAGTAAATGAACTGGAGAAGAGCACTCTCAGTGCGGGAATAGGCTTGCGCGATCAGCACTATTTTATTGACTTCGGAACTTTCTTTACACAGTATTCTGAAGACTTCTACCCCTATGCCGCAAATCTGACACAAGCAGTGAATTACGACTACCGCACTACCGGTTTCCTCATAACCTTCGGGTTTAGGTTTTAAACCCCATCTCACATGCCGTGCAAAACGAACCGGCCTATAAACGGATATAAAAAAACGGGCAAATCGATGGATTTGCCCGTTTTTTTTAATTGCGTATCAAATTATAACGATACTGTTTCAACAATTTCAATGTCGACCAGGATACGTCCGCAGTACTCACAAACAATGATCTTCTTGTTCAAGCGGATATCCAGCTGTCGCTGTGGCGGGATTTTATTAAAACAACCGCCGCAGGCATCTCTTTCAACAGGCACAACTGCAAGGCCATTGCGGGCGTTGCTTCTGATGCGCTTGTAGGCGGTAAGCAACCTTTCGTCAATGTTTACTTCCTGCTGTACGGACTTTTCGCGAAGCTGTTCTTCCTCCTTCTGTGTTTCTTCAATAATATCCTTTAATTCAGCATTTTTGATCTCGAGATCATTTTTTCTCTCTTCCAACTCACCCGCGGCGATATCTGCCATTTGCTTTTTGCTCTCAATAGCAGCTGTAAACTCCTTGATTTTTTTCTCAGCAAGCTGAATTTCAAGGGTTTGATATTCAATCTCTTTATTAAGCGAATCGAATTCGCGGTTATTGCGAACATTCATTTGCTGAGATTCATATTTCTTTACCAGTTCCTGGCTTTCTTTGATACTTCCCAGTTTCTGGCTGATCTCCATTTCCTGTTCAGAGATTTCCTGTCTGTACTTATTGATACGGGTTTCCAAACCTTCAATTTCATCCTCCAGATCCTGAACTTCCAAAGGCAACTCACCCCTGATAATTTTTATTTTATCGATCTGGGCATCGATCATCTGCAAGGTGTAAAGACTGATCAGTTTTTTCCTTACCACCGACTCAAGACTATCTTCAGTGGATTTGTCCATTGCCGAAGTTGTTGTAACAATCTCGGGTTCGTCAACTCTTTGATTCTCGGTGTTGGGAGTAGCTTCTTTCGATTTGGCCATAGGGCAATATTTTGGATTATGTTATGCTCTTAAAAATAATGTACCGGGTTTACATTCCGGTCAGAAATCAGGAGTGCAAAGTTAGTAATTTTTTTGCTAAGAATTTCATACAAAATTTCTTTGGTAAATTGTTCGCTTTCATAGTGTCCCACATCGGCCAGGAGCATTTTATGCTGCGCATCAAAAAAATCATGATACTTTACATCGGCTGTTACAAACACATCGGCTCCAGCAGCCAATGCTGCACCCCTGAGAAAACTGCCACTCCCTCCACAAAGGGCAACCTTACTTATGGATCTGCCCAGCAAACCGCTGTGCCGAATTACAGGCACGCCCAATACTTTCTTAAGCTTCTCCATAAAGGCCTTTTCATCTGTACTTTCGGGCAGATGCCCTATCATACCGGGGCCCACACTGGAAAACCGATTATCCAGGCTGTAAAGATCCCATGCCACTTCTTCATAGGGATGCGCTTTGAGCATGGCATCCAATACCTTCGACGACAGGTATTCGGGCAAAATGGTTTCAATGCGCACTTCAGGCTCAAAATGAACCTCTCCCTTGCGACCTACAAAAGGTTTGGCAGTATCGCTACCCCGGAAACTACCCTGCCCTTCCAGATTAAAGCTGCAACAATCATATTCTCCAATCTGACCTGCTCCTGCAGAAAACATGGCATTTCTTACCTTCTCTGCATGAGCTACCGGACAAAAAACCACAAGCTTCTTCAATAGCCCTTTTTGAGGTTGCAGTATTTTCAGGTCGATCAGATCCAGTTTCTGCGCAAGCTTACCATTTACCCCCCTGGCTACGCTGTCGAGATTGGTGTGTACCGAAACAATACTGACCCCCTCCCGGATGGCTCTGATAATGATTCGCTCTGTGTAATGATGCCCTGTCAGCCGTTTGATCCCTTTGAAAATGACCGGGTGATGCGATATTATCAGATCGCATTGCTTCTGCAGCGCTTCTTCCATTACCTCTTCGGTAACATCAAGACAAATAAGCCCACGTGACACCTCACCCTGAGGGTCTCCAACCTGTATTCCTGAATTATCATAATCCTCCTGTAGCGAAAAGGGCGCAAATTCATCAAACAAGTTTATAATGTCTTTGAGTATCATAACAAAAAGTTTAGAGTTTTCTGCAAGGTTTCTTTACCCTGGAAAGAAATTACATTGCAGGTAAAATTACAACAGAAAAACGACAATCAACTACAAAGGATAATTTCTATTCCTGCATGATTTTTTAAATCCAATCTGCACAATCATTCTCCTAAAACAGACAAAACAAACCCACAAGCATGTAATTTCCTAAAATTAAGCAATTTACACTTGATATAATCAAGCACATTTTCTATATTTGAGCCATGAACATTTTGCGTATCCTGCTTTTTCCGGTTTCTTTGCTTTATGGGCTGATAACCTGGTTGAGAAATAAATTTTTCGACTGGGGCATACTGCCATCCAGCAGTTTTGACCATCCGTTGATTGGAATTGGTAATCTGAGCACTGGCGGAACCGGTAAAACGCCCCACATTGAATACCTTGTTCAGCTATTGAAACCCACTTACCGGGTGGCGACTTTAAGCCGGGGTTACAAAAGAAAAACCCGAGGATTTGTTATTGCAGACCATTCAACTCTAATGCACGACATCGGAGATGAACCCATGCAGCTCTATACCCGCAATCCTGAAATAACTGTGAGTGTATGCGAGAACAGGAAGCTGGGTGTAAAGAGGCTTCTGGAAACAGACCCATCCAATGAGGTTATTTTGCTGGATGATGTATTTCAGCACAGGTACGTAAAACCAGGGTTGAATATTCTACTCACTGATTATCATAAAATTTTCACTCGCAATTATCCTTTGCCCACTGGCAACTTGCGGGAGTTCAGACGAGGGGCAAGGCGGGCAGATGCACTGATCGTTACCAAGACCCCATGTGTATTTTCGCCCCTTGATCGCAAACTTATCCTGGAAGAAATCAACAAGTACAAGATCCGTCAGGTATTCTTCTCCTACATCCGTTATGGGAAGTGGATCCCTGTTACCGCGGCTGCGCGCGAACAAAAGGCCCAGAAGGCCAAAACAATTTTTTTGCTTACAGGAATTGCCAACCCGGTGCCGCTCGCAGAGCACCTTAAAAGGCAGTGTACAGAATTTAAAAGCTTTACATTTTCAGATCATTACCAGTTTACTGCATCCGATTTGGAACAGATAATTGTTCAATATAATGCCACCTACAGCGGATCCAAAGCAATTATCACCACAGAAAAAGACAGCATGCGGCTTAAGGATCCTGCCATACAAGAGGTTATTAAAAATCTTCCTTTGTACTATTTACCCATAGAGGTTGAGTTTCACAAGGAAGATAAACTGGCATTTGACACCATGGTTCAGGAGTATGTCAAGAGATTTCATGCTTCGAACAAAAAAGAAGAAGCTAAAAAAAGCACTTCTGCAAAAGCCAAGACCATCCAAATGTAGCAACCAGCAGGTAAATCAAAATAAAGGTGATTTCACAATCAGGATTCATTCCTGAGCTGGGTTCAATTCCATTTTCTTCATTTTTTTCCACAAAGCTACTCTGCTTATACCGAGATATTCTGCGGTTTTGCTTTGGTTCCATTCATGCATCTCCAGGATACTTTCAAGTTGTTCGCAAGAGATCTTTAGCCGTCCGGACCTGTTCTTTTTAATGGTTTCGGCATAGTATACAGATGCAGCCAGTTCACCGTGGTGTTCTCTTGCGAGTTCAGGGGCATCAGAATTGTTTTGTTTCTGCACTTCCGCGGGCAGATCCTGTGGTTCTATAACACTTCCCTGAACCAAAACAAAGGCATGCTCCAAGGCATTTTGCAATTCGCGTATATTGCCAGGCCATGAATAGTCCATAAGGATTTTCAGGGCTTGCCGGCTCAGGCCTTTTACACTTTTCCCAAATGAATCATTGAATTTTTCTATAAAGTGCTCTGCCAGCAATGGTATATCAAGATGGCGTTCGCGCAGCGCCGGCATGTGAATGTTGAATACGTTGAGCCTGTAAAACAGATCTTCCCGAAACAGGTTCTGACGTATAAGTTGCCGAAGATCCTTATTGGTGGCGGCTACAATACGCATATCGACTTTAACGGGGGTATTGTCTCCAACTTTTTCAATAACCTTTTCCTGCAAAACTCTCAAAAGCTTTACCTGGAGAGAAGGCGAGATCTCGCCGATTTCGTCAAGAAAGATAGTACCTCCCTGAGCTTGTTCAAATTTTCCTGTTTTGTCTTTATAAGCACCTGTAAAAGCACCTTTTACATGCCCGAACAATTCGCTTTCGAGCAAGGTCTCGCTCAGCGCTGAGCAATTGACCTTCACCAGAGGCTTATGGCTTCGGTGCGATAATTCATGCACGGCATCTGCAACCAGCTCTTTTCCTGTACCGCTTTCTCCCTGGATCAGCACATTTACATCGGTTTCGGCAGCCAGGCTGATCATACGGAATATTTCGCCAATCTTCCGGTCGTGCCCTATAATCTTTTTGCGCAATGCAAAGTCTCCCATTCCAAAACTTCCCGGAGCGTGCACTATACAATCCATTTCGTCTGAGATATCTGAAACATTGAAAAAGAAAAGGCTTCTGCCTTGATGCTCCACACTACGCACTGAGAAGAATACCAGCTTATCGTGACTGCCACTCTTAACGATAAGAGTTTTATGAAAAAGCCTCCTCCCCTCCGTTATCATACTGCGCATGCATTCATCCATGTTAAAGCGCCTCAAATCGGTGGTAAAAAAAGCATATTGCTTCAAACTCCCGGGGTCTTCACTGGCCTCAACTCCCAAAATATTTTGACGGACAAACTCATTGGCATAAATCACGCCCAGTTTTTCGTCGGCTACAATCATACCGGTGGGCCAATGATTGGCTATGAAATCAAAATCTGCTAACATAACAGCAAAAGTTAACAATTGGTTAGCTAAGTTAATATTTTATGTTAACAAAAACCGTTAACCTGAAAAAACCACAAGAAAACATAAAACGCTATTAGTGTTCACGTTAACTATTGTGGCACAGAAAATGAAAATACAAACATCAAAAAAAGTAACCCAACTGTATAAACTTTAAAAAAATGATGACAAAACAAAACATTCTTTTCGTGATCGGCGGTTTGGTAGCCGGAATTCTTTTAACCTCGCTTCTTGCTTACAAAGCGGCCCCGGGGATGATGCTCAAGGAAGCCGAAAGCCAATACAATTTTGAAAGATCGGTAGAGGTATTCGAACAAACTGCACTGAATATGGGCTGGAAAATACCCACAGTACACGATATGCAACTGACCATGGAAAACTTTGGCAAAGAAGTAAACAAAATGAAGGTATTTGAACTCTGCCACCCGGAGCATGCTTATGAGATCCTCAGCCGCGACAAGGAACGCATCGTTTCGAACATGATGCCATGCCGTGTTTCGATTTACGAAAAGTCTGACGGCAAAACCTATATATCATGGATGAACACAGCAATGATGGGTAACATGATGGGTGGAGTAGTAGCCGATGTTATGGGCATTGCTTCAGCAGAGAGCGAAAAAATGATCTCAAGCATACGAAAGTGATCTCCCATTCACAGTAAATAGTGCAATAGTAGTTTTTTTGATTGGTGCTTATTTGGAAAGAGCCCGCAAGGTGCGGGCTCTTTTTTTGTTATTTACGGATCAACAACCAGGTATCGCTGTGCTCTGGAAAGCTTCTCCTGATCTGGAGAATTCTTTGTCGGGCATCCGATTCCATCATAAAGGAATCCACAGAAACCCTATGAAAACCTGTTTCGCTGAGCAGAATTACCGGCACAAATCCTTTTGCAATAAGTTCCTGGGTATACCGGTTAGCGTTTTCTCTGCTTCTGAAACTGCCAATGATAACAAAATAAGGGTGAAGGTCTCGCAGATCACGATCTTCATCACGCGTAAAGGTAAATCTTTCCTCTACTGCTCTTATCCGGGTATCACTCTCCACCTCCAGGGTACGATCGGGAGCAGGAGCTTCCACTACCGGGCGATCAAATTCCTGGGGTTCAACAGCAGTCATCTTCTTAGACTTACATCCTGAAAACATTACCAGCAGCCCGGCTGCAATCCAAACAAATTTTCTCTTCATTTCAAAAACGGGATTTAAGTAAAACTAATCGTTGTGTTTCTGTTTTTTTTCTTCTAATACAGGCAAAATTACACAATTAAAAATGACAAACAGGTTGATAAATTTAAATAATGCGTTCAGTTATGATAAAAACTATGCACAGGCCCAAAAGGATTGCCCCTTAATCGGTTTCTTCTGCAATAGGGAGCTGATTAAGCATCTCCAGTGCCATATCGACATACAGAAATACGTCGGAGGGGATATCCTGAATTCGGTAATCGGAGCGTTTATGCCCCAGACGAACCACCACCGCATCCTGCTGTGGCAACATAAAAACATACTGCCCCAATATACCCCTGAAGTAAGGGATCTGCATATTGCGATGATGAAGTATCCAGGTTTGATAGCCATAATAATCCACAGGATTGCCTTTCCTGTCTTTTACCCCATAAACGGGAGTTATCAGCTTTTGGATATACTCCGGTGAAATTATTTTTTCACCCTTCCAATACCCCTGATTAAGCACCAGTTGCCCCATGCGGGCAAAATCGCGAGCGTTGCTGTTGAAGCAGCAATAAGCCTTTTCTTTTCCATCTTTTCTGTCGAGGCTCCACAGGGCGTCTTCCTGGGCGCCCAGAGGTTTCCAGAGCCTTCGGGTAGTATACTCCGACACACTTACCCCTGTTGCAGCCTCAAGCACAAATGCAAGCAACTGGGTAGTGCCACTTGAATAGTAGAACTCCTCACCGGGAGGCGTTATAACCCCAAGGGGCTGCAACAATGCGCTGAGATTGCGCCCATAATATGCTTTGGTGGTAATGGAAAATGCAGCAGCATACTCTTCATCCCAGTCCAGTCCGGAGGTCATGGTAAGCAGGTGGTGCAGGGTTACGTTATGCCCGGAAATGGCAAAATCCGGAAGAAAATCAGAAACAGGCTGATGAACGCTCTGAATATATCCATCATCGATGGCTGCTCCTATAAGTAATGCGATAATACTTTTTGCCATGGAAAATGACCCTGACAGGCTGGAGGCATGGTATCCGTCAAAATACTCTTCGAAAAGCAATTGTCCGTTCTGTATAAGAAGAAAAGCAACGGGTTCAAATTTGAAAAAACTATCGGTAAATCTTTCAGGAATACTTAACTCGCCAAATGCCTGATGATAAGACCAGGGTTGGGGGTCAACTGCTTCAATAACGCGATTATGAAAGATACGGTAATCGTCAATGTCTGGTGTCTGGTAAATCAGTGCGGTTCGCAGGTAGCCGGGCATGAGCAATATTATGAGTGCAAGCACCAGCGAAATCCCGATCAAAACTTTAAATATCTTCTTCATAACAAAATTTTTTGTTTGTAAAAACATTCTTTTTGCTGACAAGCAAATATAATACAGGATTGCTTATGCTTTTCTTCCTGATCAAAATAAAACCTGTTCATTTTCTGGTATCAAACTGAACTGTGTGATGCATAATCTAGCTGGTTTGAGGCAACACGAAATGAAAATGTTCGCCAGGAAAGGGGTTTCACGCGTCCTAAGCAATGCTCATTTTTTTGTACATTAGCAGCAAATTTTCCCATCCGTGATCAAGCCCGATACCATTGAAAAAATATTTGATGCTGCCCGCATTGAGGAGGTGGTGGGAGACTTTGTTACCCTGAAACGCCGTGGAGTAAACATGCTGGGGTTGTGCCCCTTTCACAATGAGAAAACACCATCGTTTACCGTTTCGCCCGCCAAAGGTATCTTCAAATGTTTTGGTTGTGGCAAAGGAGGCAACTCGGTAAATTTCATCATGGAGCACGAGCACTTCAGCTATCCTGAAGCACTCAAATACCTGGCATCAAAATATAATATTGAGGTTGAGGAGGAGAAGCCTTCTGAGGAGCAGCAACAAGCCCTGGATGAAAAAGAAAGCCTGTTTAACCTTACTGCATTTGCTCAGAAGCATTTCGAAGACACCCTGCACGATACCGAAGAGGGCAAAGCCATCGGATTGAGCTATTTCAAGGAGCGGGGCTTTACGACCGAAACCATACGCAAGTTTGGACTTGGCTACAGCCTCAACCATTGGGATGATTTTACCTCCAAGGCCCTTAAGAATGGCTACAGCAAAGAGATGCTGGAGAAAAGCAGCCTCTCGCGCCATAAAGACGAACAATGGTATGATGCTTTTCGCTCCAGGGTAACCTTCCCCATACACAATCTTTCGGGCAGGGTACTGGGTTTTGGAGCACGCATTTTAAGCCAGGACAAGAAAAAGCCTAAATACATCAACACTGCAGAATCGGAGATTTACCACAAGGGGAAAGTCCTGTATGGTTTGTATTTTGCCAAGAGTGCCATTGTGAGGGAAGACAACTGCTATCTTACCGAAGGGTATACCGATGTAATATCTTTGCATCAGGCAGGTATTGAAAATGTAATCGCCTCTTCGGGCACCTCTCTTACAACCGATCAGATCAAGCTCATCCGCAGATACACTACCAACATCACCCTGCTTTTCGATGGTGATGCAGCGGGCATAAAGGCGGCTTTCAGAGGTACCGACATGATCCTGGAAGAGGGGATGAATGTACGCATAGTACTTTTTCCGGAAGGTGAAGACCCTGATTCGTATGCACGGAACTACAGACCGGCTGAGGTGAAGGAGTTTGTTGAGAAAAACGCCAACGACTTCATCACCTTCAAGACCAACCTGTTGCTTGAAGAGACCCGGAACGATCCCATCAAAAAGGCGGCCCTGATCAAGGAGATTGCTCAAAGTATTGCCCAGATCCCCGAGCCCATTACCCGATCACTCTACACACAAAAAAGTGCTGACACACTCCAGATTGACGAAAAACTGCTGCATGCTGAGATAAATAAACAAAGAAAAGAAAAGAGCAAAGGCAAAACCACCCCGGTAAGCCCGCAACAGGAAGAAAGCTGGATAACAAATACTTCCGACACATTTCGGGTAGATGAAATCAAAGAAAAGATCCGTGTAGACGAACAGGAAAAAGAGTTTATACGTTTATTGCTGAGCTATTCCAATGAACAATTGTTGTTTTCTTCTCAGGATGAATACGGAAAACCATTGGAGATAAACGTAGGCGTAGCAGACTACCTGTTGGATGAGGTACTGGATGATGAACTTACATTTGAAGACCCGGTATACCAGAGTATTTTTGACGAGTTTGCTTCCAGCAGAAGCCAGGGCCAGATACTTACGGAACAGCACTTTTTCATGCATCGCGATCCAGCTGTAAGTCAGCTTGTTATCACCTTATTGTCGCCAAAGTACTTGCTAAGTTATCAATGGGAGGAAAAACACGGCATTTTTGTTAAGAAAGAGGAGGATGATGTAAAAAAAATAGTTACAGAGGTACTCTATGCCCTAAAGCTCAGAAAGCTTGAAAAGATGGCTTACCATGACAGAGAACTATTGAAAGAAGAAAAAGATGCTCAAAAGCAAATGGAAATACTTGAACGAATTCGTCAGCTGGAAAGCATAAAGATGCTGCTGGCTAAGGAACTTAGCAGAATAGTAATACAATAAAGCACAAAGTATTATGTTTGGTATTTTTAAAAAGGACCATAAAACCACCCGTTATCCGCTGGGAATTGTTTTAAGTGGGGGCGGCACCAGGGGTTTTGCTCACCTGGGCGTTTTAAAAGCTCTGGAGGAGAACAACATAAAGCCCGAAATCATAAGTGGAGTAAGTGCTGGCTCTATCGTTGGGGCATTGTATGCCGATGGCTATAAACCGGAGGAGATTCTCAAAGAACTTACTTCGCATAAACTATTGAATTATCTTGATTTCAGCATTCCCAAAACCGGATTGGTTAAGATGTCGGGTTTCGAGAAAACCCTTAAAAAGATGCTCAGAGCCAAAAATTTTGAAGACCTGAAAATTCCTTTGAAGGTATTTGCAGTAAATATGAATACTGCCGAATACACCTGCTTCGAAAAGGGCCCGGTAGCCATTGCTGTTAAAGCCTCCTCTTCAATTCCGGTTATCTTCCCTCCTGTAGAAATTGACGGAGAAGAGTTTACCGACGGAGGGGTGATCAACAACTTCCCGGTAGAGGCCCTGCAGGATATTTGCGATAAAATCATTGGAGTGAGTGTAAATCCATTGGGTGAGCGCAAAAATCTTGACAGCCTGAAAAAGATCGCAGAGCGGACCTTTCAGCTGACCATTCGCAGCCACACCCTTGAGCGCAAAGACAAATGCGACCTGTTTATTGAACCAGAAGGACTTGACGACTATGGGCTGCTGGATCTGTCAAGTGCACACGAAATATTTGACCTGGGATATGAAAGTGCCCTCAAAAGCCTGGAAAAAAACCAGTGGCTGAAAGAATAAAACTGTCTCTGCCCCATTTGCACCAGCTGCTCTGATTAGAGATGATTTTTCGTAATTTTGCAAGCTTTACCAAACCCAACTTCTTATGTCTTCAAAACCCCTTTATATCTTCAACACCCTCAGTCGCCAAAAGGAGATCTTTGAACCCCTTAACCCTCCCTTTGTGGGGCTTTATGTTTGTGGCCCCACGGTTTATGGCGACGGACACCTTGGGCATGCCCGCCCGGCTGTAACCTTCGACCTGGTATTCCGCTATCTGCAGCACGCGGGCTACAAGGTGCGCTATGTAAGAAACATTACCGATGTGGGGCACCTGGAGAACGATGCTGACCAGGGTGAGGATAAAATTGGCAAAAAGGCACGCCTTGAGCAACTGGAACCCATGGAGGTGGTACAATACTTTACCGACCGATACCATCAGGATATGGATCTGCTCAATGTAAAGCGCCCCAGTATCGAACCCCGTGCATCAGGTCATATCATCGAGCAAATCGAAATGATACGCCAGATTATGGAAGCAGGTTTTGCCTACGAAGTAAATGGATCTGTCTACTTTGATGTTGAAAAATACAATCGCGATCACAACTATGGCAAGCTCAGCGGAAGGGTAATTGAGGAAATGATTGCCAACACACGAGAACTGGAGGGGCAACAGGAAAAAAGAAGCAGTGTTGACTTTGCGCTTTGGAAAAAAGCAAGCCCAGAACATATCATGCGATGGCCTTCACCCTGGAGCGATGGGTTTCCGGGCTGGCACCTGGAGTGTTCGGCCATGAGCACCAAGTACCTGGGAGAAGTATTTGACATCCATGGTGGAGGAATGGATTTGCTATTTCCTCATCATGAATGCGAAATTGCACAATCCAATGCTGCCCACGGCAAGGATGCCGTTCGATATTGGATGCACAACAATATGATTACCATCAATGGGCAGAAAATGGGGAAATCTCTGGGCAACTTTATTACCCTGAGGGAGTTTTTCAGTGGCGAACACAAGGCCCTGGAGAAGCCCTTCAGCCCCATGACCATACGTTTTTTCATTTTGCAGGCACACTACCGCAGTACCCTCGACTTCAGCAATGAAGCACTCATTGCTGCCGAGAAAGGCCTTAAACGCCTCATGCAGGCCCTTGATACCCTCCAGAAACTCCAACCCTCAGCACAAAGCAGTATTTCGCTCAACAACCTGGAGGAAAGTTGCTATGCGGCCATGAACGACGATTTCAACAGCCCCATTGCTCTTGCTCATTTGTTTGATGCTGTAAGGATTATCAACTCGGTAAACGACAAAAAAGACACTCTTTCGGCCCAGGACCTGGACATCCTGAAAAGGGTCTTCCACACATTCCTTGTGGATATTTTCGGGCTACAATCAGATATTTCGGCCGAAAGTGGCCGCACCGGAAACATCCTTAAGGGGGTTATGGATCTTTTGCTTGATATCAGACACCAGGCCAAAGCCCAGAAGGATTATGCAACCTCCGACAAAATACGTGATCAACTGGCTCAACTTCAAATTACAGTAAAAGACAGTAAGGAAGGAGCAACCTGGGAAATAAAAAACGATTAGCAGGGTCTTTCTTTTAAAACACAGAACATCTAATCCTGACAAAAAAAGCAGGACTTCTCAAAAAGAAGTCCTGCTTTTTTTAGATTTCCTTATCTCAGGTGCTATCAGGTGAGGAAGCTGAGCAATATCCCTGCAGCAATAGCACTTCCAATAACCCCCGATACATTGGCGGCCATGGCATGCATAAGCAGGTGGTTGGTTTTATCGTATTCCAGCCCTACGTGCTGAGAAACCCGCGCACTATCGGGCACTGCAGACACTCCGGAGTTTCCGATCAGGGGGTTTACCTTATTGCCTTCACTGGCAAAAAGGTTCATAACCTTAGCAAATAAAACACCACTGAAGGTAGCTACAATAAAGGATGCGGCACCCAAACCAAAGATCATCATTGACTGGGGTGTGATAAACACATCGCCCTGGGTAGACGCTCCAACGGTAAGTCCGAGAAAAATAGTAACAATATCAATCAAGGAAGATCTTGCTGTTTCGGCCAAACGATTGGTTACTCCGCTTTCCTTAAGCAGGTTTCCAAAGAAAAGCATTCCCAGTAGCGGCAAAGCAGTGGGCATGATGAAAGTAGTGAGCAACATACCGGCTATGGGGAAAAGAATTTTCTCCTGCTTGGGTACGGCCCTTGGGGGTTTCATACGAATAAGCCGTTCTTTCTTTGTTGTAAGCAAGCGCATAATGGGCGGCTGAATAACCGGAACCAATGCCATGTAGGAATACGCAGCAATGGCGATGGGGCCAATAAACTCGGGCGCCAGTTTGGAAGAAAGAAAAATTGCAGTAGGGCCATCTGCACCACCAATGATGGCGATAGCTCCGGCTTGTTCGGCAGTAAAGCCCAGCAGCAGTGAAGATGAATAGGCTGCAAAAATTCCGAATTGCGCTGCAGCACCCAGTAATACAAGCTTGGGTTTTGAGAGCAGCGAAGAGAAGTCGGTCATGGCCCCTATACCCAAAAAGATAATGGGTGGATAAATACCTCGAGCCACGCCCTGATAGAGCATATTCAGCACACTTCCTTCTTCATACACACCTATCTGAAGGTTGGCAGTAGTGTCGAAGGGAATATTCCCCAGGATAATACCAAACCCAATGGGAATGAGAAGCAGAGGTTCATAATGTTTTACGATGGCCAGGGAGATAAAGAATATCCCCACACAAATCATTACCAGGTGGCGCCAGTCGATGTTGGCAAAAGCAGTATAACCGAAAAATTCGATCAACTGCTGCCATACGAAATCAAACATACTCAGATCCATAGTTAGTCTCCTATTTCAATCATTACATCGCCTTCCATAACATTTTGTCCGGGGTTTACCCTGATGGCTGTTACTTTTCCATCCTTATCGGAGTCAATGTTATTCTCCATTTTCATTGCTTCCAGCACCAGGAGTTTCTGGCCAACGGAGATGGTATCGCCCACTTTGCAGTGGATGCTCAGAACAGTGCCGGGCAGCGGCGATTTGATGGTTCCACTTCCTTTGGAAGCTTTGGTTCCGGTTCCTTCAGAAGGAGTAGTATCGGTTGAAGGCACCGCCCTGGCCCTGACGAGCTTGGGTGTTTTTACGGGTTGAATGGATTTGTCTACTTCAACAGAATAGGTAGATCCATTCACATCCAGTTCAATGATGTTATCCTCTACATTGAGAATATGTACATCATACTGATTTCCGTGTATTGTGAATTTATATTTTTTCATTGCTTTTTTGAGATTAAGGGTACGGAGCAAATTTTCCGGTACTGTGCGTTTGAGGGATTAATTTCGGGGCAGATTTCGCAAACCATAAATCTTTGAGCTCCACGGAGAATAAGTACGCGACACTTTATTGATGGTAAGCACTGTGTTTTCGTAGTCATGCAACTCAGAGCGGTACAGATGAATGGCTGCGGCAATGGCTGCGTTGACTTCACCATGAAGATCTTTTGGTGTTGATGCAGAAGCTGTCTCAGCATTTACGTGTTGCTCGGCTGGTTTTCTTCTTGAAAAGAGAGAATTCAACCAGGTCTTGAATTCAGGGGAGTAAAGCCTGGGAGTGTTGGAAAAAACGACGAACAACATAATCAAAACCATGAATACTACCCCCATTCCCAATATGGCCATTAACAATCCGTAGGGATCATTCTGGGCAAAATAGCATATCTCCTCTGCCTGGTTTGTATTACCGGTTTTAATTTGCCCGATTATAGAATTAATATTTATATCATTCATAACTTAGGCTTTTAGAGGGGTATATTTGAATGCTTCTTGGGTGGGTTCACATCCTTTTTGGTGGCCAGCGATTGTAAGGCCCTGATAACCCGGAAACGTGTGTTGCGGGGTTCAATCACATCGTCGATATACCCAAATTTTGCTGCATTGTAGGGTGTAGCAAACTTCTCCAGGTAATCATTTTCCTTTTCGAGGATGAATTTTTCGCGTTCTTCAGGATTTTCGATGGCATTGATCTCCTTACTGCTGAGTATTTCCGTAGCACCTTTGGGGCCCATTACGGCAATTTCAGCCATGGGCCATGCATAGTTGATGTCGCCACGAAGGTGCTTGGAGCTCATTACACAATACGCTCCTCCGTAAGCCTTACGAAGCACAACAGTAATTTTGGGTACAGTAGCCTCGCCATAAGCGTAGAGCAACTTGGCACCATGCAAAATGATTCCTCCATACTCCTGAACTGTACCTGGCAAAAATCCGGGAACGTCAACCAGTGTAACCAGGGGAACATTGAAAGCATCGCAGAAGCGAACAAAACGTGCAGCTTTACGGGAGGCATTGATATCTAACACACCTGCCAGGTACTTGGGCTGATTGGCCACAATACCCACCGAAATACCATTGAATCGGGCAAACCCGGTAATAATATTGGGAGCATAGTTTCGATGCACCTCCAGGAACTCATTATGATCTACAATAGCATAGATCACATCCTTTACATCATAGGGTTTATTGGGGTTTTCGGGGATGATGTCGTTGAGGGCATCTTCCAGGCGATCGATGGGGTCATCGCAGGGCACCACCGGAGGATCTTCCAGGTTGTTTTGCGGAAGGTAACTGAGGAGCTTTCTGATGAGCAGGATAGCCTGTTGTTCATCATCGGCAACAAAATGAGTTACTCCCGATTTGGTTCCATGTGTCATGGCTCCCCCCAGCTCCTGGTCGGTAACCACTTCTCCTGTTACTGTTTTCACAACCTTGGGCCCTGTAAGAAACATGTAGCTGTTTTCCTTGGTCATGATAATAAAGTCGGTAAGTGCGGGCGAATACACTGCTCCACCTGCACAGGGGCCAAATATTCCGGTTATCTGAGGGATAACGCCAGATGCATTGATATTGCGCTGAAAAATCTCAGCATATCCGGCCAGACTATTCACTCCCTCCTGGATACGGGCTCCACCACTGTCGTTCAGGCCGATTACCGGTGCACCCACTTTCATCGCTTTATCCATGATTTTACAGATTTTTTCGGCGTAGGCCAGCGAGAGCGAGCCTCCAAAAACAGTAAAATCCTGGGCATACACATACACCAGACGCCCATCGATGGTGCCGAAACCTGTAATTACACCATCGGAATAGAACTTCTGCTGCTGAATTCCGAAATCATTGCAACGGTGGGTTACAAACATATCAAATTCTTCGAAGCTTCCCTCATCCAAAAGCAGGTCGATCCTTTCCCTTGCGGTTAGTTTGCCCTTCTGGTGCTGAGCGTCGATGCGTTTTTGCCCGCCACCAAGTTTGGCCAACTCACGTTTTTCAAGTAATTCCTTGATTTTCTTTTCGAATGACATATACTTTGCGTATTATAAGGTTAGGATTTGTTTTTGTCTTCGCAGAGTTCTGTGAGAACACCTCCGGTTGATTTGGGATGCAGGAAGGCGATATCCAGACCTTCGGCACCTCTGCGCGGGTTTTGGTCCACCAACTGAACTCCTTTTCCTTTGAGCTCTTCCAGTGCATTTTCAATGCCTTCTACAGCAAAAGCAAGATGGTGTACTCCCTCACCTTTTTTGGCAATAAATTTTCCGATGGGGCCTTCAGGATCCGTAGACTCAAGAAGCTCTATCTTGGTCTGACCCAGCATAAAAAAGGCAGTTTTAACTTTTTGATCCTTAACCTCCTCGATGGCATAACATTTCAGCCCCAGGATGTCTTCATAATAACGAATTGATTTCTCGAGATTCTCTACAGCAATCCCAATGTGTTCAATATGTGAAAGCTTCATACGATGATTTTTTAAGGGTGACAGGTAATATTTTGGGCGCAAAGTTATGGATTTAACCCGTTTAAAAAAGCGAGAAACCATGAATTATGCACACATTAGCCTAAAGTTGTTAATCATGTAACAAAAACTCCAGTGCTATGGCTAAAACCAAGAAAATGATAGACTTATTGCCCGGGGAAATCCCAAATGATTTCGACCTCCCAATTGAGTCGTGTTTGCACCATTTCGGGGTAAACCACCACCTTTTCGGGCTGGATAGAGCGAAGGTAGTTTCCTGTATCCCATTTGCCATTCCGGTTTTCATCCAGCACTAACCTGAGCCTGAAGTTGGCAGCAGGCAAATGCTCAAAAGTATATACATCGCCGGATGTAACAATTTTCTGTTGCAGCACCTCCCATTTATCATTGAGCAGTTGCAGAAGATACTGGTCAGGTTGCCGGTCTTCTTCCTGCACTTCCGGGTCAACAGGCAGGCCCAGATTTACCAGAAGGGTTGCGTAATCGGCAGGGGTATTGAGTTTAAAGCGGCTGGTGAGGGTGTCGTTGGGCAGCCCAAAAATATCTGTGACGGCCCCGGGCAGAATTTTCAGAGTATAGGTGCTGTCGGCTTTCAGAGAGGTGAGTATCTCCAGCCTCCTGCGCCCCTCTCCAATGGGTTTGATCTCAAAATTTTCAAGGGGAATGCTGTCGTTCAACCACAGGGTAAACAACTGCGGATCGATGTCACTTATGGGTGTCGGGCTAAGGATTTCCACATTCCTGAAAAAGGGCTGTCTGCGGGCAGATGTAACTGTAGGAACCGTAAGATTGATTGCAGCAGGGGCTTCTGGTGCAGCACCTCTTCCCCGGGGTGCTCTTTGAATGAGCGAAATTTTAAGACTGTCAGGGTCTTTCTGACCGGTAATAACCTCCAGGAAAAGGCTGTCGCGTTGGGTTTGGGTAAACCACAACCCCAGGGTATCGCGGGTTGCATTGAACTCTTTCAAGAAATCAACAGGCTCAACATAATCCCGAACCAAGACTGTATCCACAGGTATACGAAAAGCAATTGATACTTTTCCTGTGCGCGGCGAGGAAGCAGAAAGGATTCGTTGTATTGTATCTCTCTCCTGAAACAGGAACAAGGTGTAGCTGGCAATGGTTGCTGGGTCGTTACCTGGTATGTTGTTTTCAGGTGCCAGGGTGTCAGGAGATACCCCCAGGTCTCCGGCAGGAGGCTCAGGCAGACGCAACCCCCCCCCCTCAGTTTCGTCTGCCGGGTCGATGCCATTGTCGCCATTTTCAGTGGCAGGTGGAGCTACAGCAAAATATTGAGGCCTTACAAGGCTGTCCAGAAATGCAATTTTCTCATCCCTTGAGTCGTAGAGATAGTTGAAGTTGGAATCGCGCAGGGCAAACATCAGGTATTCTCCATCGCGCATGTTGTTGATTACAAACCGCCCCTCCTTATTCGTTTTGGCCACATAAACAGGCCGTTGCAGCATAGGTACAGAATCAAACACATCGTCGTACATCATTACAAACACACCCTCTTCGGGTTGCAGTGTAAGGGCGTTGATAACCTCACCTCTCACCGACAATGAATCGACATAGCTTCCGGTGGAAACAACAAACTGAAAATTGGGGATAGGATTACCCTCTGTGATATCTACAATGGATTCGCCAAAGAAAAAATTATAGGTTGTATTGGGCCGCAAGGTATCACTTACCGACATAATGATCGACCTGCCCCGCACCCTGATCTCCGGATCTTTTTGCAAGGGGGGAGAAATGAGCATGTTTTGCCTTAAATTTTTCAGTTCAACAAACTCATTAAAGAAGATTCGCACATCCTGTCCTTTGTAATAGGTGGAAAAATTGGGCGGAGTACTTCTGAGCACCACAGGAGGGTCTTCATCTTTGGGGCCGCCTGTTGGGGCCACCACATTGGCACAAGCTGCCACCAGCAGCAATGCTGTGATCAACAAAAAAGTCCGGACAGGTCTGGGGTGTTTTAGCATGATGTATGCAGCGATTGATGCGTGCAGCGCCTTTATGAATATCAACGGATTTAGAAGGGCAAAATTATCATTATTTGCTGAATAGACATTTTTTTTAAGCGGGTAAAAAAATATCCAAATAAAGACAAATAATTTTGCAGTAATAAAAGTTCTTACTACTTTTACATCGATAAACTATTGATCGTTCCTTTTGTTTATCTTCTGGCTGTTTCGGTATCCCCCTGAAGATTTCCCCAATTTCCCTTTTGTCTTCAATTCCATTTCCCCTCACCGAAGCAGCCTTTTTTATGCCCTTTCGGTAATCACATCTAGTCTTTTTATATTACAGAATTCATATCCCAGTTGCTTATAATAATCGAGCAATTGCGGTAAAACCTTCAGGCATCTGGGTGCAGATTTTTCATTATCGTGAAATACGATGATGGCTCCATGGTGCATTCTGGCAATAAGATTATGCAGGATTGTCTTTTCAGAGAAGGTGCGATCAAAATCGTAGCTTAGCAACGACCACATAATAATTCTTTCGTGGTTCTTCAGCAACCTCACCTGTGCCGGAGTAATTTTTCCGTAAGGAGGTCGAAACAACCCTCCGGGCAGAAACAATCCAGCTTGCTGATAGTCTTTTACGTAGATTTCGGCAGGAGTTTTCCAACCGTTTAGGTGGCTAAAAGTATGATTACCCACTTGGTGCCCCTGATTTGTAAGATCTTTTACAATTTCAGGAAAAGCAACAGCATTTTTCCCCAGGCAAAAAAAGGTTGCCCGAGCATCAAAGGATCTGAGAATATCCATAATGGCCGGTGTTATTTCGGGATGGGGGCCATCATCAAAAGTGAGAAATATTCGTTTGGGCTCCTGAGGGAAAGACCAAATGAGATCGGAAGGAGAAAGCAGACGCAACAATCTGGGTGGTGAAACAAAACGCATACTTACAAACCGATTAAACTTATTAAATTTTCGAACCGCAAATACTGAATTCTTGCTGTCAGCAGAGTGCAAAGCTAACTGAAAAGGCACAGCAAAGGAAAAACAAGGAATGAATCAGCGATTCAGGTGTGGCTCTCCTGTCCCAGCCCCAGAGGCTGAGAGGGGGCATGCGGATGATCATTGGCCAGCTCCACAAAGAAGCTCACACCATCTTCTCTGTTCTGGCAATAAATCCTCCCCTCCATATTGGTTTCAACGATCATTTTTGCGATGAACAGCCCAAGCCCCTGCCCTTCGCCTTCGGGTTTGGTTGAAAAATACGGGTCGAATAACTTCTCAAAACGATTCTCAGGGATATGGGCTCCTTTATTGAAAATCTCAATAAGCGAAGTGCTCTCACCTTTTTTCCGGGCAATTACTCTTACCGTACGACTTTGAGAAGGCAAAGCCAGTACAGCATCCTGGGCATTTTTCAGCAGATTAATGAGCACTTGTTCGAATTGGGAAGAATACCCCATTATAAAAACATCGGCTGGCAGATCTTTTTCCACCTTAATTTTGTGCGCGGTATAATAAGGCGACACAAAAGCAAGCGCACCATTTACTGATTCACGTGCCTGAAACCTAGTTTTGGTGGTTTGGGGTTTGAAATAATTGCGGAAGTCATCGATGGTTTTCGACATCTGCTGAATAATCCTGTTGATTTCAGCAATGCTGTTTTCCATGTATTTAGCATCCAGCTCCTCATACTGGAAGGCGTCTGAGAGGTCGTATACTGCCAGAGAGAGCAGGTTTAAGGGCTGCCTCCATTGATGTGCAATATTACCAATCATCTCTCCAAGTGCAGCTTGCCGTGCTTGCAGTGCCATCATATGGTCGAGCCTTCGGTTTTTCTCTACTTCCTGACGGATGCGTTTTTCAAGGCTTTTGTTGAGTTCTTCCAGCTCTTCCTTTTTCTTCAGAAGCTCCTGGTTGAGCTGAAAGAGCTGCTCCTCGTTGGTTTTCTTTTCAGTAATATCACGTGCGATCCCTTCTACGGCAACCAATTGATCATTCACAAACACGGGTACGTTTTTCACTTCCAGCCAGACCTTGCTGCCATTTTTGTGCTTCACTCTCATAGTAAGCGATTTACTTGCCAGCGCCATGGGGTATTGCAACGACTGCAAAAAGTCCTTTAAATCTTCAGGATCTGCAACTTGCTCGTAAAGAGCAGGATTTCCGTAATGTTCGTCGGGGGTATATCCTATCACCTCTCTTGAAGAGGGGCTAACATAATCAAAACGCGGAAAGGGGTCCAGAGAAATCCGATAAATGATATCTCTTGCATTTTCAGCCAGTAAACGATACTGATTCTCTGATTGCAGCAAAGCTTCCTCGGCAAGATGCTTGGCAAAAGCATTGGATATTAATTCTCCCAGCACCGTAAATTGCTCAATTTGCTCTTCGTCCCACCCTAAAAGTGCTGTTACCCTGTCGAGACCAAAAAAGCCCATTAGCTTTCCCTGGTTGATCATAGGGATGCAAAGCATAGACTGGATCTGTTGTACCAATAAAAACTCTTTTTCCGATACGGCCATACAAGGATGCCCTTTAACATCGGGCACATGAATGGGAGATTTGGATTGCATCTGCTCCCACCACCACCTTAACTTCTCAATCGGAAAATGCTGTAGGTTGTTGATCTGGGCAGAGATTCCTTCCTTACACCATTCATGGGTATTGCTCATAAAGGAAAAATCTTCTGCAAAAAGGAACACATAGCATCGGTCTGCTTCGAAGTACTCTCCCATTCTTTTGAGCGCCCCGGAAACCGTTTGGTTAAAAACAGCGGATGTGGTATTCACAAAAGAAGTGGATATCCGTGCCAGGATCCGTTGAAAACCGATATGATGGTCTAAAAGTTTTCGGGTTTTTGATCGCTCTTCCTGCTGAACTTTCTGATGGGTTACATCCAGTATATAACCATGCCAAAGGATTGATCCATCGTGCAATGCCTCTGGTCGGGCTACTCCGCTCACCCAGTTCACCGTGCTGCCTGTCTTGATAATGCGACATTCGTAGGCCCAATCGGCCATGTTCTTTTGTGATTCTGCAATACTTTCACGCAGGGGATCAAGGTCATCCGGATGGATCAAATCAAAGATTGGCTGCACGCTTTCCTTTACCTGCATAGGATCAATGCCAAAAATCTCTTTAAGTTTGTTACTGGCAAAAGGCATACAAGAAGTACCGTCGGGCTTCATATGGAATTGAAACAGCACACCCGGAACCTGCTCTGCCAGCGAAATTGGCATATGGTTATTAGCTTTTGATTTGGCCATTAAGATTTTGTATGCAGGCAAATATTCATTACTAAGCTTAAATATACTACTTTTTATCCTGCCTGCTTAGAGGTGTAATGTTTTTTTTAACATTTACAGATTCTCTGCACAGAAAAGTATCTTTTCACCCTTATGGCATTCAGCATCGTTGTCGCTTACCTTTTCTGCAAAAGCTTGCAGAGATTGTTTTCGAGTTCTTTGCGGTTAAGAAATTTTCCTATAAAAACTATTTTGGAAAATGGAGTTTCTCCTTCCTTCCACTCGTTGCCTTCCTCAAAGATGTAGGAGCCTTTTACTGCCTGAAAAACAAATTTTTTTCTTTTTCCCTTGAAGTTAAGAATTCCTTTTACCCGATATAGCGACTGCTGATTGAAGTAGAGGTAGCTGGCCATCCAGATGTTAAACATCTCGAGGTCGAAACAGCCATCAAAAACAAAACCTTCTGCATGAATATCATGTCGATGTGCAGCCCTGGCCAATCTTCCCTGCACATCAGATGCAACATCCTGAAGCGAAAGGTTAATATTGTCGAAAGAAAGAGTGGTGGCCTCTACATGCCTGTGCGAATAGGCATGTGTTTGCAGCAGAGGTGTACCGTTGGTATGGGCAAATGTGGTTTCCAGTATTTTTGTCATGGGGTTGATCCCAGAAATCAGTTGCCTGAGCGTGCTGATATGATCACGACGCACCATATCAATCTTATTCAGCAATACCAGATCGGCCACGGCTATTTGCTTTCGTGCTTCAGACTCCGAATCCAGAATCTCCTCAATATCATTGGCATTTGCAACACATATTACACTATCTACTACAAAATGATTGCTGATGGTCTCATTGGCCATAAACACATCCACTACACATAACGGATCGGCTATACCCGTAGCTTCAACCAGCAAATGGTCAATGTGGCTTTGCTTTTCAATGATCAGTTGCAGCGCTTTATAAAAATCATTGTGAAGAGAACAACAGATGCAACCGTTTACAAGCTCAAACATGGGTCCGTCTACAGAATCTAACAAATCACCATCAATTCCCATTTCACCAAATTCATTTTCAATGATGGCAAACCTGAGGCCATGATGCTGGCGAATAATGTTGTTGAGGAGTGTAGTTTTGCCGGAACCCAGAAAACCTGTGATTATCGTTACGGGAATACGTTGAGAAGAAGGAGAATTTCCCTGAAACATGAAATTATTTTTTAACCTTGTTTTTGTATCAGATCTGAACACGACATGATCAAACTATTAAACAAACGATCTGAAAAAATGATTATTGCAAAAGTAGTTATTTTCACCACAAATGTCCTTAAACGGATTTTTTTTAATGTATATTATATTTTTTTTTCGACATTAAAAATGTTCGCCAACTCCATACAAACGGTTTCATGGCAACATCTACCCATAGATATACTGAATTCACAGGTGTTTTATTTATCCGTTCTGGACATCTTGTATTCTCCAGGTGTGACATTCATGTGTTTTCTGAAAGCACTGTAGAATGATGACTTTGATTGAAAACCAGACATTTCTGCAATGGTGTCGATGGTGTATTTTTCAGCATCCTGGCTTTCGAGCAATCTGATGCTTTCTTTTACACGGTATTCATTGATCAGTCCATAGAAATTACTGTGCATTACTTCGTTGATTACAAAGCCCAACTTCCTTTTGCTCACATTCAGTAATTTGCAGAGATCGTCAAGGGCAAACTTCTTATCCGTATAGGGTTTCTTCTGATCCATAAGCACCTCCAGCCGTTGCTGGATACTGTTAATTTCCTCAGGTGATATAAATGATGAATTCTCTGCCCCGGCAACAAGCAAACTTGCATGGTTCCCACCGTCCTGATCTTTGAGCGAGAAAACATAGCTCATATACTTTTCGATGCCTGGGTCGTCGAAAAACAACTGTGAGACTTTGCCCAATGCACCTGACAACAACAAAAGGATTATATTGTAGAATACAACACCCGATGTGTGTTTCCAGACTTCAAAATTCAAACCTGCCACTAAAACAACAACAACAGCGGCAGATTGCACGGAGATCCATTTCTGCCGCCGAAGCAAAGCAAGCCAGTTGGGTTTAAACACATAATCCTTTATGTCTCTGACATGCCTGAAGGCTTTCTGTAAATTAAAAACGAGCAACACAAGCTGCAGGGCAACAATCAGTCCGGCAATAAAATAAAAAAGCCTTAGAAAAAGCTGCCAAAGGGTAAAAGACTGTTGGTTAATGCTTATTACCTTGTTTTCTTCACCAAAGCCAAACATCCAAAAGGCCCCGAAATAGGCAATTGCAAGAACAATTGCAGGCATAAAAAGTAATAAGGCTTTCCACTGTCGCTCAAGCTGCAGAACACTCCAGGCTGAGAAACATAATAATAGCGGAGGGACAAGCAATAATGAAACAATCGATGATATTTGTCTTGAAAGGCCACCCTCAATCATCTCCCAGGCCAGCAACATATTGAGGATACCGGCAACACTTGCTGCGATCCAGAAAAAGCCGTACCATACCCTCGCCTTTGACATTTTGCGGGCAATTGAAACATGAATTGCAAAATAGATCAGCTGATAGACAGGTAAAGCAAACAAAATTATATTTAGGTAGTCGTGCTTCATGCAGGTTTACTATTGATTTCTTTTCTTTTCCACAATTCAGGATATTTCAATGAATCTTTGATAATGATAATGATGGCAAAAACATAAAAGGTCTCCATCATCACATGAAACAGATATTTGGCCAGCTCTGAGTTGTAGTAAGATGTCAGGAGCAATACAAAAATCACCTGAAAAAAAATGAAAATGCCAAGATTTATGGCAGACTGCCTGAGAGCTTTTTTGCGGGGCAGACTAAAAAACAACAAAGGGAGCCAACTGAAAACAATGACTGCCGGAAGCAGCAAATTTTGGGTTCGTTGCGGATAACTTCCTCTGCGCCCTTCAACAATGGTCGAAACCCTGATAATCAATTCATCGTCTAACGTTTCCAACTTAACTGTTGTGTTATTTCCCCCCATGTTCACTACTGCATTGGAGGCAAAAACGAGAATGTGCGCATAAACTCTTTCAAGCCCGTTGAACCAAAGCAAAGTTGTAATAGCAGATGCAGCTATGAGGATGACAATCTTTTTCCACATAAATAATTATTTTAGTTTTGAGCCTTTGGGGGATTAGCAAAAACACCTCCCGCCCTTTGATCTGCCCATATATAAATCAGAAAAATGAGTAGTCCAAAAAGAATATTCCAGAAATAGTCGTGAATATGATGGAAAAGGTGTGGATGATGTTTACCAATAGCTCCCATAATCAAAAATCTGGCGTTATTCATCACAAAAACAGATGCAATAAACAGAAACAAATTGATGAGCTTATGGCGGGTGCTCCATTGAGAAAAAACACTGATCATCAGTGCAAATAAGTAAAAATTGTATGCCGTACACTCCAGGATCACCCTCATTCCGAAGCCTCCGTAATCAAGAATAGGGCTTCCCTTATCACTTATGGGCAAAAAAAGTATTTTCCCGGCAACCAATGCGGAGCGATGTGTGAAACCTACCATGATCTCTCTTAACACATCTTTAATGGGAGGCAAATGAAGTATAGCCAATAATGCAAACCAACTGGCAAAGGCGTAAATGAGGGGCTTTAATTTGTCCAGGTATTGTTTACGGGCTTGTTGCGTTCTCTGTTTGGCTCTTAATTCTTCCTTATTCTTACTCACAACCGAAGTATTTGGGGTTAGTTGTTTTGACTGAAATGCTCATTTATCGAATGTTAACAAGACGATGCCATTTTTTCAAATGACCATTTAAAGTTATAACAAATTTTTTTCACAATCCCTTTTGGCGATATTTTTTTTATTCTGGTTGAATTTTTTTCATGCTTTAAAGAAACACCACAGCACAAAATTTATTTAAAACAAAGACCCAATGCAAAGGATGTAATGATTCTGATAGCAACTACACATCTCATTATGTGCGTCTTACGAAATCAACTTATAGTCGTTCAAAAACTCTGGTTGTTCGTTTAAATTTATCCGAACCCCAAGCGAGATCAAAGATCAACTCACAACGCGCTGATTATATTACTGTTAAAAAAATCAGCTGTTCGACTAAGGCATTGCCGAACAACAAAACATCTGTGTTAATGCAAAAACGGATTAATTTTACATTATGTCTTGCAATTATTTTTATTTGTCAAACCAAAAAACATTTTTGTCATGAAAAAACTATTTACACTTGCATTAAGTCTAATGTTTGTTGCAGCCATTGCCCAGGAACGTGTACCCCAGGGACCCAAGGATGTAATGAGCATGGACAAAAACACATGCACCAGCTTTGTAATGTTCCCGGTAGATGGCACTACCATCACTGCAAATACTCTCATTGAGAATATTCTGGGACCAGACATCACTTCTTACAATCTTATCAAATTCCAGGGAACAACCGGGCAAAATGCTTCTGCAGGTTTGTTTACAGGCGGAGCAGCCGCCGGAATTGTTCTTGAGAGTGGCATTGTATTGAGCTCAGGCTACATCAATAATGCTATCGGACCCAACACCTTTACAGGTGTATCTGGCAACCTTGGACTACCTGGCGACTCAGACCTGAATGCTCTTATCCCTCAGAACACTTATGATGCCACAGTTTTGGAGTTTGAATTTGTTCCTACTTTCGACAAGATTTTCATCCAGTTTGTTTTCGGATCTGACGAGTACAATGAATATGTTGGAACTCAATTCAACGATGTGTTCGGCTTTTTCCTCAATGGAGTAAACATTGCCCTGACCCCCGGCACAAGTGTTCCCATTAGTATCAACACCATCAACAATGGCTCCAACAGCAACTTGTACAACGACAACACTGTTTATTCCCCCAGCCCGGCTTGGCCCAAATTCTGCAACGAAATGGACGGCTTTACCACTGTTCTGGTTGTGAACGGAGATGTTGTTCCCGGAGAAACCAATACAATCAAACTGGCCATTGCTGATGCGGGCGACCGTATTCTCGATTCATGGGTATTTATCGGTGCAGAAGGTTTTACCGGAGTAGATCCAGAACCCACCCCCGTACCTCTGGGCAACTGGGCTCTTATCCTTGGCATGGGCCTCATCCTGGTGTTCACCTTTATGCGTTTGAGAAGAGTCCTGTAAAAGACTTTTAAAATAAACCCTCCCGCCAGAACTGCCGCACCCTTGCGGCAGTTCTTTTTTTTGCCTGATCCGATTATTGAGGCAACATAAGGGTCTCATTGAATTACAAAAATGGAGAAAGCTCATTTCCTGAATAGAAAATTTTGCGTAGGTTTGTTGGATGAACCCAACGTTATCCTGGTCATTAATCCTGTGGTTCTGTAAAAGATCATCCAGATAGAAAATTAACAACAACACATATGACAAAAAAAGTTCTTTCGGGCATCATCATTGCCTTACTGGGCTACACCAGCCTTCTGGCCTGTACCAGTTATCTTGTTACACCGGGAGCATCGGCAGATGGCTCCGCAATGATTAGCTATGCAGCGGATTCGCACATCCGTTATGGCGAGCTGTACTTTTTTGAAGGAGGCCCCAAGCCTCCGGGTTCTTTTTTTCAGGCTTATTACAGAGGAAGTCATAAACCTCTTGCCAGAATACCTTTACCTTCCAGCACTTTTCAGGTGGTGGGTTATATAAACGAAATGCAGGTTGCCATTGGAGAAAGCACCTTTGGTGGCCATTCAGAATTATTTGACACAACAGGAGGTATAGACTACACGGGCCTGATGCAGCTGGCCCTTATGCAGGCTCCCACCGCCCGCGATGCCATACGCATCATTGCAGAGCTAAGCGAGGAATACGGCTATTACAGCATGGGAGAATCGTTCTCCATTGCCGACCCCAATGAAGTCTGGATCATGGAGATTATTGGCAAAGGCACCAACATGCAATACGATCGCAGGCGACGTGAGTATTTCAACGCCAACAAGGGTGCCGTTTGGGTGGCCAAGCGTATTCCAGATGGGTACATCTCTGCACATGCCAATCATGCACGGATCATGACCTTCCCCCTTGCCGATGGCAGAGTTTCCATTACAGACAAGCAGTTCGACAAACTGCATGACCCCGACATTAGAGTGATCTACAAACACGATGTGATAGATTTTGCACGTCGCAAGGGTTATTTCCAGGGCAACGATCAGGATTTTTCATTCTCCGATGTATATGCACCCATCGATTTTGGTGCGGCACGCTTTTGTGAGGCACGTGTATGGAGCATGTTTAAAGAAGTGGCGGAAGGAATGGAGCAATATATGGATTATGCCATGGGGTTTGACCTCACCAACCGGATGCCTCTATGGGTAAGGCCAGAGAAAAAACTAAGTGTGGAGGATCTGATCCGGTTCAAGAGAGATTATTTGCAGGGCACCAACTTCGATATTACCCAGGACATTGGGGCAGGCCCCTGGGGCAAACCCTATCGCTGGCGTCCGCTTACCTGGGAAGTAGATGGCAAAACCTACTTCCACGAGCGCACCACGGCAACCCAGCAAACAGCATTTTCATTTATTACCCAATCGCGCAGAGAATATCCCGGTGCCATAGGTGGCATTATCTGGTTTGGGGTTGATGATACCAACACTACTGTATATGTGCCCATGTATGCAGGCATCCGCAGGGCTCCGGATACTTTCCGCGAGGGACATGGCAGCATTATTGAGTACCAGGAGGATGCAGCCTTCTGGGTTTTTAACAAAGTGGCCCACCTGGCCTACCTGCGCTACAGCCTGAAAATACCTGACATTCAAAAGGTGCAAAACGAGCTGGAAAGCAGCTTCCGGGCTTTTGTTCCGGCCATTGACAGAGCGGCTCTGGAGCTTTACCAGAATGATCCTGAGCTGGCCAAAGACTTTCTGACCAACTTCAGTGTTTCCATGGGCAATTATACGGTGGAACGTTGGGAAGAACTTTTCAGGTTCCTGCTGGTAAAATACCTGGACGGCAATATCAAGAAAGAGCAAAACGGTGTATTCCTTACCAACCAGTGGGGCAAATATCCCATTGTGCAACACCCGGAGTACCCGGAGTGGTGGTTGCGAACCATCGTAAAGCTAACGGGCGACAAATTCCTTTATCGCGAAGGGCCTGACACAGGAGAATAAACTATCTTTGCCGGGCTGCAGTTTTAACTGCAAGGCTCTGTTTACAGCCTTCGTGCTAAAACAATCAGGAAAAACAAATCAACTTAAATAACACATATTATGTTTACAGGCATTGTTGAAACCACTGGCAAAGTTGCCAAAATTGAAAAAGAAGGTGGAAACATTCATTTCACCATTGAAACACCCGTTGCACAGGAACTGAAAGTTGACCAGAGTGTAGCCCACGATGGAGTGTGCCTCACCACGGTACATGTAGACAAAGAGAAAAACCAATATACTGTAACGGCCATCCAGGAAACCCTCGACAAAACCAACATGCGGACCTGGCAACCGGGCTACCGGGTTAACCTTGAAAGATGTATGAAGATTGATGGCCGGCTGGATGGACACATTGTACAGGGCCACGTAGATCAAACAGCTGTTTGCACAAAGGTTGAGGAATTTGATGGAAGCTGGAAATTTTATTTTGAATATGATCCGGGCCCGAAAAATATCACAGTAGAAAAAGGTTCGATTTCAGTAAATGGAGTGAGCCTTACGGTGGTTGATTCAGAACCCAATATGTTTTCTGTAGCTATCATCCCTTATACTTACGAGCATACCAATTTTGGCGACTTCCGGAAAGGCTCGGTAGTAAATCTTGAGTTTGATATCATAGGCAAATATGTTGCCCGTTTACTCGAGCAACATTTTGAGGCACGGAAGTAATTCTGGTGGACAAAAGAAAGGCCGGGAAATGATTGTTCCCGGCCTTTTTATTTATGGCAATCTTTAAAACACCAGGGCTGCTCCGGTTACAAGCAATGCAAGCCCTGTAAAATAGATCAACCAATAGGGTTTTTGCTTCACCGGATTTCGTCCCCAAAAAGCCACGCTTACCCGGTACATAAAGGGGCGGTTTTTAGATATCAGCCGGTAGATTTGATCTGCAACAAACTCAGCAGGTTTAAAGTTGGAATACAATGGCATTAGCCAACGATACTTCTTCCCATACCGAAAAGACTGGAATGCAGCAGCCGGGCCTGTATATATGCGCCCATCGGTATCAATGAGCCTTACTGCCTGCTTAAAATACCTCAATTCGATATCAGGAAAAAGGTGCGCCACTTTTGCATAGGGTTGGTATTCCACAGCATCTCCTGAAAATTTTTTCCAGCGCAACACCCAATAGTGGCAAAAGCCACAGTTGCCATCCCATGCCATCAACGGCTTGCTTTTCGGGGGATAATCGGTTTTGTAAAGTTTGGTAAACATATCCGGTCAATATTTCAGGTAACGCCTATTAGTAAAGTTAACAAATGCATTGCACAACTACAAACAAAGAAAATACTTGCTTGTTTAAATGGTGTAAGCACAAAATTGCAAAAAGAACGTTCTACGAACCTTATACTACTCCTATGTCTAAAATAGCCTTCTTTTCCACCCAACCCTATGATCGTGAACATTTTGAAAAACTAACCACGCACCATAAACTCGAATTTTTTGAAACCCGCCTTGGAATAAAAACTGTTAACCTGGCACAGGGATATGATGGTGTCTGTGTTTTTGTGAACGATAAGATCGATGCGCAGGTAATAGACCAACTCAAAACTATGAATGTAAAACTTGTGGCTTTGAGGTGTGCAGGATTCAATAATGTTGACCTGAAGGCAGCCAGAAAGGCTGGTATAAGGGTAATGCGTGTACCTGCCTATTCGCCCGAAGCGGTTGCGGAGCATGCAGTGGCCCTCATAATGGCCCTTGCCCGTAAAACGCATAAGGCCTACAACCGTGTACGAGAAGGAAATTTCTCCCTGGTAAAGCTCAATGGCTTTGTACTACATGGCAAAACCATCGGGGTTTTAGGCACAGGAAAGATCGGCCAGGCATTCTGCCGTATTATGCAAGGGTTTGGCATGCATATACTTGCCTTTGACAAGTACCCTTCTCCCGAAATGCAGGCCATGGGGGTGGAATATGTTTCGCTGGAAGACCTCCTTTCACAGAGCCAGATTGTAAGCCTTCATTGCCCGTTAACACCCGAAACTCACCATATCATCAATACGCAAAGCCTCGCTCAGATGAAAACAGGTGCCATGCTGATCAACACATCAAGGGGTAAACTTATAGATACAGCAGCAGTAATCGATGCATTGAAAGATCAAAAACTGGGATCATTGGGTATTGATGTATATGAACAGGAGGAAAAACTATTCTTCAGAGATTTATCTGAACAGATTATACGTGATGACCAGATATCAAGGCTTATGGGGTTCCCAAATGTACTTGTAACGGCACACCAGGGCTTTTTTACCGAAGAAAGCATGGAAGAGATTGCCCACACAACCCTTCAAAACTTCAATGATTTTGAAGCAGGAAATAAATCAGAAAATGAGGTGAGTTGTGAATTGATCAAAGATTGCTGACCCACTCAGGATTAAAGTTTATACAAGTTATTTTTGATGGCAAAAGTAACCAGTTTCACACTGCTGTCGACACCTGTTTTGCGAAACAGGTTTGCCTTATGCCCATCAACCGTTCGCTGGCTGATAAACAATTGATCTGCAATTTCCTTGATGGTAAAACCCTTGCAGATCAGGCTCAGCACTTCTACTTCACGTCTTGTAAGCTCCTCTCGTAGTTCAGGCTCGGCGGGATCACTTTTGGTCTTACGACTTACCAGAGAATTGGTAAGAACGGGTAGCAGTTCATCGGAGAAATAATTCTTGCCATCCGACACCAGGTCAATGGCTTTATGCAATTCATGTTCCTCCACTGTTTTCAGCAGAAACCCTTTTACGCCAGCTTCCAGCATGCTTACCAGGTATTCTTCATCGCCAAACATACTGATGGCAACAATGCGCAAATCCGGGTAGAGATCCAAAGCCAGTTTGGTGGCCTCAATGCCATTCATCACAGGCATCTGAATATCCATAAACACAATATCAGGGCGCTCTTTTTCAATGATTTCCAGAAACTCTTTTCCATTGGATGCTTCAGCAAATATTTCTACTCCGGGATATTCTTTCAGCAGCAATATTAAGCCTTTTCTGAAGATATGCTGATCTTCAACGATCATAATTCTGAGCTTCTTCTTCATATTCATGTTTTCAATATTTTTTCAGTTTCTATTCCCCCCTTTTCAATCCCCGGTTTAAGAAGGAAAATCAATAAAAACACATTTTATGCCTGCAAATGTAACGATAAATAGAGATGTTATAACGAAAAAATGTATTTTTTTATGTCGGAATCTCAAGATAGAACTCCATTTTCCCGGGCTGATAGTTTTGATACCCTCCTTTGCCATTGAGGAAGTTAACGCGACTGATAATATTTTTCAGGCCCTGCCCCCCTTCTTTTCTGGCATAAATACTCTCAAAATCAAACCCTTTTCCATTGTCATGATAACGAATGGTGATGGCTCCATCCAGTTGTTGTATTTCCAGTTGTACTTTTTGTGCTCCGGAATGCTTCAAAGTATTATTGATCAACTCAAGTACTATGCGATACAGATGCGTTTGGGAAGAAGCCGATAACCCCATCAGCTCGTCGGGGCAATCAAAGCTCACTTCAAGGGTTTGCGTTTTATTAAGTGCCGCAACAAAAGACCTCAGGGCTTTCACAACTCCATGATCCATAAGCAGGCTGGGCATAATATTGTTGGCAATGGTTCGGGCAGCATCTACTGCATACTGTATGGTTTCTTTCATTTCTGCCAACAGGTTCTTTTTCTCTTCATCGGTTTTACCCTCTTTTTGCAGCAATCCGATATATATCTTCAAGGTTGAAAGGATAGCACCCAGCCCGTCGTGCAAATCGCGCGAAAAGCGTTTTCTTTCATTTTCCTGGGTTTCTACAATGGCATTTAAAATTTCTTTTTCATGCTCCTTTTGCCAGGAAATATCGCGCACTGCCAATACACTCATAAGTTGCCCTTTATAGTTTACAGGCATGTGCTGCACCAATCCATAAAAAGCATTTCCCCTGGCATCGAGCAGCTCAATTTCCCATGGGCCCTGATCTTTGGATTGCAGTATCCGGTGCAGCAGGATTCTGTTTTCTGGGGCAACCAGGTTGTCCATTGCCACCGGAAGTTTTTCGCCGGCTATGCCCAGCAGGCCACCGGCTGCCTTATTGGCTTCCACAATCTGGTGGTTGTAAACAAACATAACTGCTTCAAAAGAGGTTTCTGAAAGTGCCTTAAACCTCTCTTCAGCTTGTTTCCGATACCCGATCTCCTCCTGAAGCTCCCTGTTGGCCGCAGCAAGCATATCGCGCGATTGCTTCAGATCCAGATGGGTTTGCACACGAGCAAGCAATTCGGGTTTATTGATGGGCTTGGAAATAAAATCTACAGCACCCGCATCAAATCCTTTCACCAATTCCTTTGTTTGATGCGAAGCGGTTATGAATATTACGGGAATATCTTTTAGCTCTTCTTTTTGTTTGAGCAGATGGCAAACTTCATAACCATCCATCTCCGGCATAAGAATATCCAACAGTATCTGATCTGGTTTGTATTGCTCAAAACATTCCAGGGCATCAGCTCCCGAAAGAGACATTTGAGTTTCATATCCTTTTTTATGAAGAATAAATTTCAGCACCTCAAGACTATGAGGATCATCGTCGATCAGGTGAATACGCGCTGGTGTATTTTCCATATTGGCCCCTTGAAAAAATGGCATTTAACAAATAATACTTCAGTACTTTTGTTGTTGAATTGAAATAAAACCTTCTTTGGAGGTTTCAACTCAACGGTTCAAAAAGTTCAGAGTTGCGACTTACTGCGTTGTTAAAACCCGGCAATCTCAAACTCCACAAAAAGAGAATTGAGGAAAACAGTAAGAATTTCCATTTGATAAAAATAATCATATTTTAACTGGAGTACGACAGGAAACTACCGCGGGCAGTTGCCTTAAAAAATTATCATTCAATATTTTGCGACCAACAAGCATTTTTTTAATGTGTAAAAATATTTATTGCAAACTAAAGACACATTTTTTCCCTACCAAAGGAAAAATGTTTTACCTTTAACGTGAAATTGCATTGACAAAAGTCATATTATAAATCACTAATACAAGCATAATGTCGATTGATTTTAAAGAAGGTTCGATATATTTTGAAGATTACGGAAGTGGAGATGTCTTGGTATTATTGCATGGCTTTACGGAAACCCTTGCTATCTGGCATGAATTCAAGGAAACACTGGCAAAACTATACCGTGTGATTCTGATTGATTTGCCGGGGCATGGCAAAAGCACAATCCTTGACGAAACCCATTCTATGGAACTTATGGCTGACGGAGTGAAAGCTGTACTGGACCATCTGGGCATAAGTGAAGCGGTAATGATTGGCCACTCCATGGGAGGATACGTAACACTTTCCTTTGCCCGAAAGTACTCCAGAAACCTGAGAGGGATGGGATTGTTTCACAGCACATCTCTGGCCGATAGCGATGAAACCAAGGCAGCCCGCGACAGGGCCATTGAAATCATCAAAGGCAACCACAGCAGGTTTATTCTTAGTTTCATCCCAGAACTATTCGCCTCCGAAACGCGCGACAACTTCAAGGCTGAGATACAGCTGCTTATCGACCAGGCCTCAACCATGAACCCCAAAGCTATTATTGCAGCACAACTGGGCATGAAGAACCGCAGCAGCACTTTAGATGTACTGATCAATGCTCCCTTTCCGGTAATGTTTATTGCTGGACAGAAAGACAGCAGGGTGCCTTTCGAAAACATCTGGGTGCAGATGGCACTTACTGAAACCGCACATTCACTTATTCTTCGAAATGTGGGCCACATGGGATACATCGAAGCAAAGACCCAAACCCTGAATTTCGTTAAAAGCTTTACGCAATCCTGCTACCAAACACCGGTAAAAACACCGGAGCGCAATTGATAGCGCCCAAAGAAACGAAGTTCTGTCTGAGTATTATTCAAAAGGGTTCATGCAACTGCAAAACAGTTGCATGAACCCTTTGAAGTTAATGATCCGGGAAAACATTCAGTAATGTTGGTCCTGATACTCGGGAATCTGTTAATTTACAAATATCTTGTACCCCCAACTCTCCAGGTCTACAACAGTATTTGTGTCAATGAGAGCGTTTTCGCCTGAAAACATTTCAGTATAGCTGCCCGCAAAGTTTCCTGAACTAAAGGATACCTGTTGCGGTTGATTGCTCAGATTGAGCACAACAAAAACTTTATTGCCTTCTTTCTCGCGGGTAAAGGCGAAGATTTTCTCATCATCGTGAGTGTTTACGCGCACCATGGGGCCACCCGCCAGTCCGTTCCAAAGGGCTTTATTATCTTTTTTCAATTGTGCCAATGTACGGAAAAAAGTTTCGTATGGCAGATGGGTCCAATCGATCTTGTCTTTCTCAAAGAATTCCAGTCTTCTGTCCAGTCCGGCTTCCTGTCCGCTATACAAGAGGGGCATGCCCGATGCAGTATGTGTTAACACTGCCATTACCTGCATGGCTTCTCCCAGCCTCTCGAAAACAGTGCCTGCCCAGGAGTTTTCATCGTGGTTATCGATGAACAGGATTTTGTATGTACCTACGGGATAATTTCCCATATTTTCTTCAAAGAAATAGCGATCCAGTGCAGAAACGTTGTCTTCTCCATTGGCAATGCGGTTCATAGCATGGTGCGAGGTCCAGGAATAGCCTGCATTGAAGGCGTGCTCCATAAGCTCAGGGTGATCAGCCTCTGCCAGCATAAAAATGGGCTTAACCTTTTCAAGCTCTTTACGTGCCTGGTTCCAGAATTCGGTTGGAACAAGGTAGGCCACATCGCAGCGAAACCCATCAATATTGGCTTCTTCGAGCCAGAAACGCATTTCGCCGATCATAGCATCCCACAGTTCCTTGTTTTCATAATCCAGCTGAATTACATCAGACCAATCGGTGTTGTGGGGAGGCGTTTTGTTTCCTTGTTCATCCAGGTAAAAGAATTCAGGATGGGTTTGTGTCCAGGGATGATCCCAGGCGGTATGGTTGGCCACCCAGTCTACGATAACGTACATCCCCAGCTGGTGAGCCTGCTTTACGATATTTTTAAAGTCTTCGAGGGTTCCGAATTCGGGATTTACAGCTGTATAGTCTTTTACAGAATAGTAGCTTCCCAGAGTGCCCTTGCGTTCTTTAACTCCAATGGGAGTAATGGGCATGAACCACAAGATATCAACGCCCATTTCGCGCAGCCGGGGCATATGCTCGGCAAAAGCATTGAAAGTACCTTCAGGAGTAAACTGCCTCACATTTACTTCATACATGATGGCATTTTTACTCCATTCGGGGTGGCTCACTGTACTTACAAGCACCTCCACATCTGTCTGTGGCTTTTGATTGCCGCAGGCAGCAACCACCAGCATTACTGCCAGCATTGCAAACATTGAAATCCAATTTTTCTTCCTTTTTTCCATTTTTGTTTAATTAAGGTTAATAATAAGACCTGCAAAAACAGGATCAATCATTCAGTTTATGGCCCAAAGATACCCGCACGAGGGCTAATTTCTAAAGTTCAAGCTCTCGGTTGAGGTAATCATCCACATCCATGGGTTTGGGCCGGTAATCGGTGTCGAAAAGATCTGAGGATATCAGAAAGTCGGCTGTTGCACGATTACATGCAGTGGGAATGTTGTATAGAACTGTAATTCGCAACAAGGCCTTTACGTCTACATCATGCGCCTGTTGCTGCATGGGATCCCAGAAGAACACCATCATATCAATCTTTCCTTCTACAATCATGGAACCCAGCTGCTGATCGCCACCCAAAGGCCCTGACTTCATCCGTGTAATACTAAACTCCAGATCATCACCCCCCTTATCGCATTTGTTAAGCAATGCTTCTTCAAGGAGTTTTCCTGTGGTGCCGGTGCAAAACAGATTGTGTCTGGCAAGGTTCTCCCTGTTCCAGCAGGCCCATTCAATGAGTTCTTTTTTCCTGTTATCGTGGGCCACCAAGGCTACGTTTTTTCTTTTGGTTTTCTTCATGGGTTAACGCTTGTTTTTAAGATATCCCGATAATAATCTGTCTCTTGTGCTGCCTTGCTGCAGAACCTGCACCGATGGCAGATATACCTGAAACATGCATCCGACAGCCACTGCGGCTATATTAAAAAGTAAAGACATCAAAGCTATAGCCAGGGAGAGTTATCTCCAGCTTGTTACCTCTCATTCTGTAGTCAGAAGAGAAATGCCCAAGGTAGTTTACATTACTGAAATGAGGTGGCAGATCTACTGTAAAACTCCTGGGTTGATTGCTTTTGTTGAATACTACCACTACGCGGTTTCCGAAGTAAGATCTTGCGTATGCATACAGTTCATCTGTTACCAGGAGGGTATTGAAATCGCCATAGATCAGAGCCAGGTTTTCACTTCTTAAACGGGTAAGTTTCTTAAGGTTTTCTTTTACTTCCCTTTGATTGTCAGTCAGATCCTCAAAGATCATAGGTCTGCGGCTGTCGGGGTCGTTGGCACCCGGTATACCAATCTCATCGCCATAATAGATTACCGGTATTCCGGGTATAGTAAGGGTAAATGCAGTAAGCGCAGAGAGCTTTTTGTAGCCTTTGGGGTCGCCAACACCCACCTCACGTTCCCAGCCTGCAGCCGTTGCATCTTCATCGAACCTCAAACCTCCACCCGCATAGGAGATGAAGCGGGGCATATCGTGGTTGCCTGTAATATTACCCATAAGATTTTGAAAACCGTAATAGGCAAAACTCTGATGCAGAGAAAAATCGAGCCTCTCGAAAGAAACATCATCAAGGGCAAAAACCGATCTTGCATCCCAGTAGAGATTGAAATCAAACTGCCCATCCAGCAATCCGGATCCAACATAGCTTCCGATCAGCTCACGTGACCCGAAGGTTTCTCCGATCTGAAACAGACGGTTGTTTTCGGGGAACATTTTTTCAGTTTTAAGCTTGAGGGTAAGTGCTCTCCAGAACTCCAGGGGTACGTGCTTGGTAGCATCATGCCTGAAACCATCCAGGTTGAAGCGGTCAATCCAGAAAAAGGCACTATCGACCATGGTCTGTACTACCTCTGGTTTAGAAAAATCGAGGGTGGGCAGAAAATCATCGAACCAGGTAGTAAGCCGGTGTTCATCCCAAATACGAATATTTTGCCGTCCATCGGGCAGGTTCAGTGTGGTGGCCCAGTCGGGGTTTTGAGCAATCAACGGGTTGTTGATATGCACGTGATTGGAAACGAAATCGAGCAATACACTCATACCCCGTTCATGAGCTTCCTTAACCAGATCCTCAAGAACCTGGTCATCGCCAAACCGATGATCAATTGTGGTAAGGGTAATGGGCCAATAGCCATGATATCCGGTATATTTTCTTTTGGGTTGCGGAAACTCTACATAGGCCTCCAGAGGATTTTGGGTTATGGGAGAAAACCAAACTGCATTTACGCCCAACTCAGAAAAATATCCTTCGCGGATTTTTTGCAATACGCCATCCAGGTCGCCACCATGATAATTGGCTCTTGGAGCTACCTCCGGATCCATGATCGGATCATCGCGGTCAGGATTTCCATTGAAAAAACGATCTACCATCAGGAAGTATAATATGGTGGCTTCACGATCCTGTCTGGTAATCTGTGATGGGTCCATCAAGGGAGCACCATTTTGCAAAGGGATAAGCAGATCGTTGGAAACCCCATGCGGATTGGTTGCAACAATGCGCAGAAAGCTGCGCTGATGAGCCCTGGCATCGGCCGGGATTCGGATTTTGAGTTGTTTGCCCTGCTGCACCAAATTTGCCATGGGCAGCCTGAAATTCTGCCAGAGCACAAACACTTCCTCTACATCATTTACCAATTGAACCACAATCTCGTTGCGTGCTGCAGAGGTGGTATAAATGGAGGGCAGCAGCGACCTGTCGAGCTGGCCCACCTCAACCAGTGAATTATATCCTCCGGCATTGTTTGATACTTTCTCCGGGTTTGCCGGATCCAGCATATCTCTTCCGTCGGCCACAATCAGGTACTGGTATCGACCGGGATTGAGGCTCAGGGTTACCTGCCACAAGCCATCAATCAGAGTCATCGGCACTGGGGTCCAGTCGCTGATCTCTCCACGAACTGCAACACTACGATGCCTGCGTCCCTGCGGATCATAAGTAAAGGTAAAGAGCTCCCGATTGGCCTTGCGAGCCAGAATGCTGTAAGGTTTGCCCTCCAGCCATATTATTACTTCCGAAAGGTGCGGAATATTCATGCTTCGGGGCTGTATGCTCAAAAGGGTACCGTTGCCGGTAATTTTGGCATTCAGGCCGGCATGCACCCTCACCGAGTCTATCTTTTGGATCACATCGGGGTGAAAATAGTCTGTGAGCACTACCAGTGTTTCTTCCTGGCTGAGTTCAATGGGGCTGGCCAGCCCGAAAATATCTCCTCCATCGGGAAACAGGTGCCTTTGTCCTTCAGAACAAGCAACACCCAGGGTTGCCAACAGCACCCATACGAGGGTGCGTATCATTGTGCCTTTTTTTGCTGTCATAAGATTGCAATTAGATGTTATCCTTTTTTTCAAAAACGCTGGTATCTAAACGGCCTTTACCAGGAAAAAGCTTTTCTTGCCGCGTTGAGCCAGAATGTAGGTATTATTGAGCAAAGCATTGGCGTCAACCATAAACTGATCATCGACTTTGGTTTTGTTGATGCTGATACCACCTTCCTTGAGCGCCCGACGGGCTTCACCTTTGGAGGATACTATGGCAGTGGCACCCCCGATAAAATCGACAATATTAATTCCCGCTTCAATTTCATTCCGGCTCACCTCAAACATGGGCACCCCGTCAAAAACATCCAGCAATACATCCTCGGGCAAGCGCTGAAGCGTTTGGGTGGTTCCTTTACCGAAAAGTATTTCGGAAGCTTCCAGTGCGGTATTGTAGTCCTGCTCACTATGCACCCTTATGGTAATGTCTTTGGCAAGGGTTTTCTGCAACAAACGCTGGTGGGGCTGCATTTTGTGCTCTTCGATCAGACTTTCAATCTCCTGGCGAGAGAATAAAGTGAATATCCGGATGTACTTTTCTGAGTCTTCATCAGAGCAATTGAGCCAGAACTGATAGAAGTGATATGGGGATGTATATTTTGGATCTAGCCAGATATTCCCTTTTTCTGTTTTACCGAACTTCCCACCATCGGCTTTTGTGATAAGCGGGCAGGTGAGCGCAAATGCCTCGCCACCAGTTTTTCGGCGGATGAGCTCGGTACCGGTGGTTATGTTGCCCCACTGGTCGGAGCCCCCCATCTGGAGCCTGCAGTTCTTATTCTGATACAAATAAAGAAAGTCATAACCTTGCACCAGCTGGTAGGTAAATTCTGTAAAAGACAGCCCTTCGCGTGCTTCACCGGTAAGGCGTTTTTTCACACTGTCTTTGGCCATCATATAGTTTACAGTGATGTGTTTCCCCACCTCACGCAAGAACCCCAGAAACGAAAAATCCTTCATCCAGTCATAGTTATTGACCATTTCAGCCTTATTGGGCCCGGTTTCGAAATCAAGAAATTTGCGCAGTTGGTTTTGTATGCCCAGGATATTATGTTGAAGTTCTTCTTCGGAGAGCATATTGCGCTCCTGGCTTTTGCCGCTGGGGTCACCAATCATCCCGGTAGCGCCACCCACAAGAGCCAGAGGCTTATGACCCGAAATCTGCAGATGCTTAAGCATCATAATGGAAACCAGGTGGCCGATATGGAGCGAATCGGCAGTTGGGTCAATACCCACATAGGCCGTGGTCATTTCTTTCTTAAGTTGTTCTTCGGTACCTGGCATCATATCATGGATCATGCCCCGCCATTTGAGTTCTTCAACAAAATTCATTTTGCAGTGTTGGTTAGATTTGAATGAGACTTAAAAGTTTGTAAAAAGCGGGCTGGGTTTTATTGGGTCATTCTGTGGAACGTTTAAAAAAAAACCCCAACTGCCTTTTGCACAAAGGCATCAAAATTACACACTATGTGTTAAATAAGCGCAATTTTTAAGTTTTATTTGCGCAAGATCAGAACCAGAAAATGTTTAGGTTTGCATCATGATATTACTGACTGGAGGTACTGGCCTGGTGGGTTCGCATTTGCTCTACGAGCTCACTGCTGCAGGCAAAAGAGTAAGAGCATTGAAGCGCAATGGAAGCCAAACCGACATTGTGGAAAAGATTTTTGCCTGGTACAATCCTCAAAATTATGCCCGGCAGCTTGAGCTCATAGAGTGGGCCGAGGGGAATATATCTGATATATTCAGCCTGAAGGAGGCTTTGCAAGGAGTGAAACAGGTGTACCATTGCGCTGCAGTGGTATCTTTTGTGCCTTCTGAGCGTCCGCAGATGCTTAAGATCAATATTGAAGGCACTGCGAATCTTATCAATGCCTGCCTGGGGGCACAGGTGGAGAAATTCTGTCATTGCAGCAGTATTGCAGCAGTGGGGCGCCCCGACAAAGGCATCTGGGTAGATGAGAGTCTCATATGGAAAACATCACGAAAGAATTCTTATTACTCCATCAGTAAGTTTGGAGCTGAGCGTGAAGTATGGCGTGGCTCAGAGGAGGGGCTCAATGTTGTTATTGTAAATCCTTCGGTTATTATAGGACCAGGCGACCCCAACCGATCCAGTGCCCGACTTTTTACCACTGTAAAAAATGGATTGAGGTTTTACAGCGCCGGGGCAACAGGCTTTGTGGATGTGCGGGATGTTGCGGGTGCAATGCACCAGCTTATGGATGCGGAGATCGTTAACGAAAGATATATTCTAAACAGCGAAAACATAAGCTACAAGAAGCTTTTTGAGATCTTTGCACGCCATGCAGGTGTAAAACCTCCATTTTTTAAAGCAGGCAGAGTACTGAGCGAGATTGCCTGGAGGCTCGAGAAAATCAGAAGTGTTGTAACTGGCAGTAACCCCCTGATAACAAAGGAAACCGCCAGAAGTGCCAGCAGCCGGTATTGCTTTTCCAACGAAAAGATTTCTCGTGAATTGGCCATACAGTTTCGCACGGTGGAAGAGTCGGCAGCAAACACTGCAGGTTTTTTTCAAAAATTCGGAGATTTCAATTAAGTTAATATAAGACTACCCCGCTTTTTTACCTGCAAAAGGTCCTTCTTTTTCCGCAAATAACGGATACCAAAATCCGTATTCCCCTAAAAGAAAATTCGTGATTTGCCCTTAGGTTTGCACTGTGGAAAGCCATAATGCGAACAGCTCATTCCGGGCATGAACTCATGCAGTCAAAATCCGGCACAGTCAGTTACTTTTGGATTTCCTCCATACAAGAACGACAATTCTATTTAACCTAAACTACTATGATCAAGCGTACTATTGTTTTTTTGGCTCTTCTGCCCCTGGCACAAATGCTACTGGCCAATCCCGAAGTGAGCATACCCTTCAGCTTTCAGTTCGGGGGCTATGTAAACCAGGAAGTGATTTACGACAGCCGCCAGGTGATTACAGCCCGCGAGGGTGATGTGCTTCTGTATCCTGCCAGAGAGATCCTGGATCCACAAGGCAGGGATATAAACGATGTTTCCAATCTTAATCTGCTGGCATTAAGCACACGGTTATTTACACGCATTACTGGCCCTGAGGCTTTTGGGGCTCAAACCTCAGCCCATGTAGAGGTTGATTTTTTGGGCACTACCAACGATAAGTTTAACCTGCTTCGCATGCGCCATGCTTATGTTACTCTGAAGTGGGAGAAAAGTGAACTGCTTGCCGGGCAAACCTGGCACCCTATGTTTGTGGCAGCTTGTTTTCCGAATGTGGTGGGCTTTGGTGGAGCTTTGCCCTACCATGTGCTTAGCCGTGCCCCGATGCTGAAGTACACCTATAAACCCAGCAATATCGGGCTCACGGGCTATATTGTTTCCCAGAGTGATTTTCCGCTGATGGGCCCCCAGGGAGCTACCTCAATATATCTTAGAAACTCAGGCCTGCCCGAAATGTATGGTCAGGTAATCTGGAACAACAACGCCCTGATGCTGGGTACCACTGCAGGTTATATGATGATTCGTCCCAAACTTCAAACACCCATGGGCTACAGTCAGCAAACCACACTGGGTTCGTTCACCGGAAATGCCTTTGCAAGGATCACCCTTCCGCAGGTTATTGCAAGAGTGCAAGGAATCTATTCTGACAACCCCAATCATCTGGTAATGATTGGAGGATTTGGAGAAACCGATATCATTGATCCAACAACCATGGAAAGAGGCTACAGCAATGTGAGCACCATGTCGGTATGGGGTGAGATCGAAAGTCGTGGCGACCGCATCAGAGTTGGCCTGTTTGGAGGATACTCTCAGAACCTGGGTTCCAAGGAAGCTATTACCGGCGCCAGCTGGGTAAGGGGTGGAGACATTGCAAATATGTTCAGGGTTGCTCCCCGTGTAGTATTCTTCTCAGGAAAAACAACCATCGGAGCAGAGATCTTTTACGACCAGGTGGCTTATGGCAACCCTGATGCAAATTTCTCTTTTGAAACGACCCAAAAGGTAAGTAATATAAGAGCTTTAACCTCTATCAAATATAATTTCTGAAGACAACATTAAAGGGAATGTAAAGATGCGGCTATCCTGCTTCTGCGGGATGCCGTATCTTTTTTATTTTTTGGCCAGACCCTTTTTTCGCATCAACGCCTGCGACCCCATATAGAGCAACAGCAGGATCAACAGAAATACAGCCATCCGGCCCAGATAATCGCCATGTTTCACATAAAATGTTATTTTACTCCCCAGAGGGAGCTCCTGCCTGATTGCTGCTGGTTCCCACCAGGGTGTTTGTTGATAGAATTCACCCATAGGATCGATAAACCCTGAAATACCTGTTTTTGCAGCACGTGCTATACTTCGCCTTGTTTCAATGGCTCTGAGCCGGGCATACTGGTTGTGCTGCCTATACCCCGGGGTATCGCGCCACCAACCATCGTTGGTAATTACAAAGATGAGTTGTGCCCCATTGCGGATGTATTCATTGAGATAAGCCCCGTAAATAGACTCATAGCAAATGACAGGTGCCACCTTTGTACCATCCATCCCTGTAAACACTCCCCGGTAGGGCTGAGTACCCATACTACCTGCGGTACCTCCAAAATATTCGACTACCTGCCCCAGGAGTTTCAGGTAGCGGGCAAAAGGCATCCGTTCGATACCCGGAACCAGTTTAGATTTAAAATAAGTGTCGAACTCGCCATCTGACCGCATAAGCAATGCAGCATTGTAGGCTTCGAAATAACCACTGCCATCATGGAATGCCCTTGCTGCCTGAGTAGTCTCTTCGTCAGGCCCGAATCTGTAGTACATCATAAACCCAGCCACCCAGGCGAGGCTGTCGAATTGCTGTGCGTGCTGTTCCAATGCGCTGAAACCATAATGCGATGAAGGATGATTGAGCCAGAGTGAGCCGGGAAAAGCTGCTTCAGGTGCTACCACCCAGCGGGTCTTTCCTGTTATCTGCTGATCGGCAAGGGCAATGATATCTTCGGTCCATTGCCTGGCCTGCAGTGCATTCTCAGGTCTCAGGTAAGGATCGCGCCCTGGTTGAACCACCACTACTTCAACAGTTTCTTCGGAAATTACCACTCGCTTTCCCGTTACAAGAGAAATCACAGGGGGAACCACCAGAAAAGCAAAACTTACAAGACCCATTATTGCCCTGCGTTTAATAATCTGGTACTGCTCCAGATTGCGCAAAAACGTTTCGTAGTGTTTTTGTTCTGTTGTCTGATCGGTATCAAGACTTCCCTTTACAGTAATGGTTTGCAGTGGTGTTTGCCAGGCTTTAAAGAGTGCAAAGAAGCACAGATTCAGCACCAGCACCCATGCAGTGCCTCCCAGAACCCCGGTATATTCATACCACTGCACCCACTGTGGAGATGATGCAAACACATTGCCCAGGTTAAGCCAGCTCCAGCTCAAATCCCAATCCAGATGCAGGTATTCAAAACTGAGCCAGAATACAAGCAAGGAAACCGGCCCCTGTTTGCCCGGCAAAACCCTGCGGGCCAGATGCATAAGCCAAAATGCAATTGCCATAAAGAGAGAATTCAGTACAATGGCCATGATCAGTCCGGGGACAGATGCAAATACAATCCACCATGTTGTAAGGATATTGAAAATGCCAAACCCCAACCAGGCATACAACAATACCTGCCAGCTGCTATGGGTCTGTCGTTGGGCAAATATCTTATCCTCTATCAGCAGCAAGGGAACCAACGCCACAAAAATGAGCAAGGGAACGCCCCTGGATGGCCAGCTCAGCGAAAGCAGCAAACCACTCAAAATACTGAGAGTCAATAAGCGATGTTTACGTAAAAAAGACACAACCATAATCCGTTGAAGTGTTGAAGATATAAATATAAAGACAAGTTATCCGGAGCTATTAACTACCACCAAAAGTAATGAAACTTGCATGAGTATCCTTTGCTCCGGCATAAAAAAACCCGTAAGATCAGAAACGCTAACGGGTATTTTTTTGCTGCTTACCGTTAGAGTTGCTAATTATTTCACAATAAACTCTAAACATCGTAGTTTTTAGTGTTTTAAACCCGGTTTTAAACAACATTTTTAACTACCTTTGCCCATCCCTTAAATTATGCTTAATCACACACTCACAAACTATTATGACAAAGAATAAAAATACCGAACAAAAGATCTTCGAAGCTGCTACCGAACTTTTCATCGAAAAAGGGGTAGACCGCACCAGTGTGCGCGATATTGCCTCGAAGGCCGGCATCAATCTGGCGCTGATGAATTATTACTTCCGCAGCAAGGAAAACCTCTTTGATGCGATCTTTACCAACCTGGTAAAGGAAAACACCCGCGAACTTTTGAAGATACTCAATTCAGATCTGGCACTGGAAGAGAAGATCATTAAGTATGTGGATGCTTACATAGACATTCTCAATGCCAGCCCTTTGCTGGTGTCATTTTTCCTGGCCATAATCCATCGCAGCCGTGAAAAAATCACCCAAATGAAGGTTGTAAGCAACCTGTACGGCACAGAAAAATTCTCTCAGCAAATGATTGAAGAGGGCAAAAAAGGAAACATCCGAAAAACCGACCCCTCTCACTTTTTTGTTGATATGATCAGCATGATTACCTTTCCTTTTGCCATTCGCCCCCTGATTATGGATCGCAACGAAATGAGCGATGAGGACTTTTCTGCCTTTATCATGCAACGCAAGAAGCACATCTCGGATATGCTTATCAGCACTTTGAAGCCGTGCGAAAACGCACAGTAATGCAGATTGAGATATCAAAAAAACAGCCCCGGAAACTCTGCCAAAGAGTACTTCCGGGGCTGTTTTATTCACGTATTACTGCTTTATTTTCTAGCATCCGCACTTTTTTTCATGCATAAAAGGATACCTGAAGTCGGTTGGAGGCAGGAAGGTTTCCTTTATAGTTCGTGGAGAAATCCAGCGCAACAGGTTAAGGTAACTGCCGGCTTTATCGTTGGTACCCGATTGTCTTGAACCACCAAAGGGTTGCTGTCCAACCACTGCACCGGTAGGTTTGTCATTCATATAAAAATTTCCTGCGGCATAGCGTAGTACCTGGCAAGCCTCTACTGTGGCATAGCGATCTTTGGCAAATATAGCCCCGGTAAGCCCGTAAGGTGAGGTTTGATCGCACAACTGGAGTGTTTTCACATAATCTTCATCTTTGTAGAGGTACAAAGTAAGAACAGGTCCGAAGATCTCTTCCTCCATAGTAATAAAATGAGGATTGGAAGTGAGAATAATAGTCGGATCGATGAAGTAGCCAACAGAGTCATCCCAGGTACCTCCGGCAATGATCTCTGCCTCGGCGGACTGACGGGCTTTTTCAATGTATCCGGTAATGGTTCTGAATGCTTTTGCATCAATAACAGCATTCACAAAGTTGCAAAAATCTTTGGGATCTCCCTTCTTGATAAGGCGCATGTTGCGATCAATTTTTTCGCGAAGCTCGGGCCAGAGACTTTCGGGAATATAGGCTCGTGAAGCAGCCGAACATTTTTGCCCCTGGTACTCAAAGGCACCTCTTACCAGCGCTGTAGCTACTTCATCAACGTTGGCAGAAGAATGCACAAACACGAAATCCTTACCTCCGGTTTCGCCCACCACCCTGGGGTACGAACGATAGTTTTCCAGGTTGGCAGCTACCTGTTTCCACAAATGATTAAAGGTACCGTTGCTTCCGGTAAAATGGATTCCGGCCAGGTCTTTATGCCTGAGCACCACATCGCCAACCTGGGCACCAGGCCCTGGAATAAAGTTGATCACCCCATCGGGCAAACCAGCCTCCTTATAAATCTGCATCAGATAGTAATTGGATAATAAGGAGGTGGTGGCGGGTTTCCAGAGTACAGTATTGCCCAATATTACCGGCGAAAGTGCCAGGTTAGAAGCTATGGCAGTAAAATTAAAAGGAGTTACTGCAAATACAAATCCTTCCAGCGGGCGATATTCTATCCGGTTGAGGTTGCCAATCTCACTGTGAGGCTGATCGTTATATATTTCAGACACATAATGAGCATTGAACCGGATAAAGTCAACCGTTTCGCAAACAGCATCGATTTCGGCCTGAAAGGCATTTTTCCCCTGCCCTACCATGGTGGCAGCATTGATCAGGTAGCGGTATTTTTTACTGATAAGCTCGGCAACTTTCAAAACGATAGATACTCTTTCCACCCACGACATTACTGACCATTGCCGGTGGGCTTCCAGGGCGGCCCGGGCTGCCATTTCAACCTCCTTCTCTCCTGCCATATGGTAAGTAGCAATCACATTCTGATGATTGTGAGGGCTCACTACTTTACCCATGTTGCCGGTTCGTATTTCTTTGCCACCGATAATCAATGGTATCTCTACCTGGAGGCCTGATTGTCTCTCAAGCTCCTTTTCCAGAGCTATTCGTTCTGGCGTTCCTTCGGTGTAGGCATAGATCGGTTCGTTTTGGGGTCGATCGAAAAAAAATTGTGCATTATTCATTGTACTACAGATTTTGTTGGATTTTTAGGATGATTTTTTGCAAAACAATCAGCAACGGCACTGCAAGCGCAGGCCATCACCAATACAGCCAAACAAAATAGCAGCAGAAAAGTTTGAAGATTAACTCAACAACGACTTGTCAGAGTCGTACGTCGATACCGAAACGGAACATAGGGTTCTGATAGTACACCACACTTTCGTTGTTGAAGTTGTACATGAGCATAAGATTGAGATAGGTTCTTGGACCCAGCCGGGCTCTGTATCCTGCTCCGGCAAAGTAGTTATGCTCCCAGAATCGTTCTGAAGGTTTGCTGCTCAGAGAAAAACCCATTTGCGAATCCAGGTTGAGTGCTTCGTATTCGGTTTGCAGAAAAAACTGGGGCGTAATATTATATCTTGCAAAGGCACTTCCACCATAAATATGGGTAGTGGTAGAAAAATCCTCGCTGGTACCCCATGCCCGGTCGCGATAATACTGATAGGTAGCCCCCAGGCCACCGGTAAATCGGTTGGTAAAACGGTAAGCTATGGTTGGAGAGATGTTTACAGAAGTAATGGTGCCAATTTGCAGGCCAAGGTATCCACCAATAAAAAATCGCTCCTTTCGAGGCAAATCGCGCACATCTGTTTCGTCGTCATTGGCAGTTGCCTGCAAGGGATATATGCTTACCAGCAGCAGCAATAGTATAAAAGAAAGATTTCGTGTCATGGCTACAGATTAAAAATACCGGGCTATTTCGAACAAAGATAATACCATCTTCAGCCCATAAACAGATTTTTAACCTATATTGTTTTCTTCATGTAGAGGCCTTTCATGATCTTTTGTTCAAACTTGCTGCCAATGGGCAGGTATGCAATATTTTCGTGTGCCCCAACCAGCAACATACCATCATTGAATAAGCTCTCGTGAAATACAGAAATAACCTTATTCTGAAGCTCAGTATTGAAATAGATGATCACATTTCTGCAAAATACAAGGTCGAATTTGTAGAAAATACTTCCCTCCACAAGATTGTGGTATTTGAAAGTAACCCTATCGCGAAGGAATTTTTTTATACGAAAGGTTTTGTTGAGCTCATCCTGCTCAAAATACTTGGAGTAGGGCACATCGAGGGTTTCTTCGAAGTTCAGGGGGTTTACCCGGATCACTTTATCAAAATTGTCGAAATAGGCATGATGAAGCCGGTTGTTGAAAATTCCGTTCCGGGCTTTAAAGAGTATATCAGTATTGATATCGGTAGCAAATACTTTGGCCCGATCGAGCATATTCAATTCATTGAGCAGAATCAACATGGAATACACTTCTTCTCCGCTGGAGCAGCCGGCGTGCCAGATATTGATATTGGGTTTGTCTTTAAAAAGAGGGAGTACATTGCGCCTGAGATTGATCCAAACCTCGGAGTCGCGAAAAAGCTCAGTTGTGTTAACGGTAATATCGTTGATACACTTTTGAAAATACTCCTTGCTATCCCTGGCTTTGCGGATCATTTCCTCCACACCCGACAAGTTATGCGTTACCAGCAAATGCTCAATACGTCTCTTGAAAGACATCTCGGCATAGTTGCCAAAGTCAAAGTCATGGGTTTTTTTAAACTCCCAAATGACTCTTTCCACATCGTTTTTTGTAACTTCAACCTTTATTGCCATCCTTGATTTTCCGACACATTATTATGTTGCAGCAAAAGTTTTTCGATCCCTTGTTGAACAACGATTTTCATTACTCTGCCAGTCATTGTGAACTGCAAAGACTTGTGCAAGTTAAACATTAATCAGCTTGAAATCCTATGTTTTTCACTGAATTTTAGCCTTTTTTGATCAGTGTTTTATTTTTTCGGACACAATTCCGGCAGTTTTCAGACCAACAAATTCATTTTATCGCCCGATAAGTGCTTTAGGGTTTCTCTGGTATAAAAAACTTATTAACATGCACTTGTTTTGTGGCGTTTTTTACCTGCAAAACATAGAAGGAAGCGGGTAAAAAAGACACATCCAGGCTGATTTCTGTGCAATTGTTTGCCAGAAACTGGTATTGAAGCAAACGCATTCCTGAAACTGAAAAAACTTCCACAACCCAATCACCCTTTTTACCCCCGGGAATACTGATCTGCAGATGTTGATCAGGCTGTCGCAACCAGCTGGAAACTATGTCTTGTTCTTCGGCCAGTGGCAGCGAAGTGTCAATCTGTGTGAAAACGACAAGTACATCGAGATCCTCTTCCACCTCAATCTGCATAGTGTTTTGATGAAAGCTGTTGCCATTGATCACAATCGAGTCGAGCTTCCAGCCCGGAAAGGGATCGGCAACCACAGTAAGGGTTTGTCCCTGCTGCAGGCTGTAGGTACCAGTGGCCGGATCGGTGGTTCCCATTCCCTGCGAACGGATCTCCACATCGAAATACTGGGGTTCTTCAGGCTCGGCCATTGCTGGCACAATAATATCATTGTACAACAGGTCAAATATCTGCTCTTCCACTTCGTAGAAGGCCGAATTCCATCCGTAATAATAATCTCCTGCACTACCGTTGGTTACAAAAATGATCCCGAAATCGGGGTTCTTGTGATAGTACATGTCTGATATCAAACCATAGGCTTCACCAGCATGGCCGATCATGGAGTATCCTGGCACCACGATATCTCCGTTTTCCTGGTTTGTAGTGATTTGCAAGCCCAACCCCCAGGCATTGAACAGGTTATAGTAATTATTGCCGTTACTTCCATTGTATTGCCACTGAATACCGGTCATGAGTTCTACGGTTTGGGGTTCAAGAATTTGTATACCCTTGTAGGAACCCATATTCATGAGCATTGACATAAATACTGAAAGATCCTCTGCCGATATGCGCAAACCACCCTGAGGGCCAAAGATAAAACCATTATGCCCTGGTACATATCCCGAATAATCAATGGGTGCAGGAAGCCCTGAGGGATAATTATCGGCCTGTGGGGCCCAAATACCGCACGACATACGATAGAGCACAGCCAGATTGGAGGGGTCGTTGAGGTCGTGAATGTTGAAACTCCCTGAAATCCCTAAGGGTTGAAGTATATTCTGGCGGACAAAGACATCAAACCGAGTGTCAGAAATCTTCTCAATTACACTGGCCAGAACACCATACCCCAGATTTGTATATCTGAAATAAGTACCAGGTGCGACATTGAGCCAGTTTCCTGCCGAATAGAAACTCCCCCCGGGAAGGAGCAACTGTTGCAAAGCAGGCGGATTGGCATTGTTGTAGGTTGTACCCAGAAAACCTCCATAGGTATTACCATCCATTAAGCCGGAGGTGTGGGTAAGCAGCATCCGTGGCGTGATGGCAATGCCCGGATGGTGCGGATTGTTGATAGTATACCCCAGAATTTCAGAAATATTATCATCCAACCCCACCAACCCTTGCTCGTAGAGTTGCATAAAAGCGGTTGCCGTAACTGCTTTTGAGATGGATGCAATCCGGTAATGGGTGCGGGAGGTAACCGGTGTCTGGCTTGCAAAATTGGATAATCCCAGATGATGAGAAAAAATAATCTCGCCCTGGTACACGGCAACTACCGACATACCCATAAGATTATTAACAGTGAATATCTGCTGCAACTCTTCTTCAGGAGTTTGCGCAGCCATGCGGCTGGTAAAAGAGAAAACAACCAGTAAAACAGTAAGGTAACGTTTGGCCATAGGTAGGTTTTGGTTAGGCTTTTGAGAAAGGATCGTTGTAAGAAAGACCGGGATCAAACAGTACATCCGGATTAAAGGGTGGCATGAACCGCTTGCGCCATTGAGGCTGCTTTGAGCAGGCATTCTTTATACTCTTTCTCTGGCAAAGCATCAATGGTTATGGCACTTCCGGCCATAAAGCTAAGAAATTTTTCGGAGTGATTATACAGAATGCTGCGAATGATCACATTAAAATCGAAATCTTTGTTGGGTTCAATGTAGCCTACCGCACCCGAATACAACCCCCTTTTTGTAGCTTCACATTGTTCTATGATCTGCATAGCCCTGATTTTGGGAGCGCCGGTCATAGAGCCCATGGGAAAGGCTTCGCGCAAAGCATCTGTAAAATGCAGATCGCTTCTGAGTTGTGAGCATACAGTCGATATCATCTGGTGCACCCTGGGGTAGGTATAGATGCCGAACAGTTCTTCCACTTTTACGCTGCCCTTTGTGGCTGTTTTTGAAAGGTCATTGCGCACCAGATCTACAATCATCACATTTTCGCTACGTTCCTTGGGGTCGAGAAAAAGTTGCTGCTTAAGCATTTCATCCTCCCCGGCATCAGCACCCCTTCTTATGGTTCCTTTTATAGGCTGAGAGATGAGTTTGTTTCCTCGTTTTGCAAGAAAACGTTCGGGCGATGAGGAGATCAGAAACCGGTCGTTATACCTGAAAAAACATGCAAAAGGAGATGGGTTTGATGTATTCATAGAGACAAAGGTCTCTACCGGCTGAATGACTGCATCCTCAGCAAAAAACTCAATACAGTAGTTGGCTTCGTAGATATCACCTGCCTGGATATGCTTTTGCATTTGGCGAACCTTTTCCATGTATTCTTTTTGGCTAACCCTGTGCCGGAGAGCAACCTTTTGCTGCGCGAAGGGTTCTGCAGAGGCCTGCAACACCTCGCTGAGCCATTGCGCCGGATCGAGCGGATCGCCGGGCACTAAACCCAGCCGGATATGATCCTTAAAAAACTGCACCAATAACCGTGGCACAAAAAAATGCATCTGGGGAAACCCAATGCCGTCAGGATGGTTTGAGGTCAGGTCTTCCAGCTGGTTTTTCAGGTCATAGGACAAAAAGCCGAATATCCAGTCCTGGTGTTGATCAGAAAAATCTTTCAGGCATGAAAATGCATGCTGATCGGGAGTACAATGGGCTATACTTCCTATTGCAAGCAAAGCATGGTGTTTACCATAGGGGTCGCTGTGAGGCGAATTACTTACCAGAAATGCAACCCGATCGAAACCTTTATGTGCCCAACGCAAAAAGCGTGAGGCATATTCTGTGGCATTCTCCAGGCTCAGGGTATGGTATTGGCGCTCCATGTATTGCTAAGGTAGATTAGTGCTATGCAAGAACCGGCCCGTCATTATTTACTTGACGGGCCGGTTTCTGTTCAATCAGGTACTGAGAAAAGACTAAATGTCCCAGGTGTCGCCACTGTTAAGCAGATCATCCATGCATTTTATACGTGAATTTTCTATGGCGTATTCGATCTGTTCTTCTACCAGGTCGTCGTAAGTGTGAGCCTTGGCAGAGCGTATCACTCCCATGGCCACCGGATAATCGGGTCCCATCATTCTTCCCAGCATCCTGTGTATACCAGGATCGGGATTGAACTGATCGTGAATAAGGATGTCTTTTTCGGTAATACCACCTACCCCTATTTTTACAGCATAAAGGCTGGTACCTTTGAGAATAATCCCCATATCGTTGTTTTTGCCATAGATCATAGGCTCTCCATGTCTGAGGATCAACTGATTTTCTTCTCTCTTTTCTCTTGAGGTAACCGGGGCATGGGCTTTGTCGTTGAAAATAATACAGTTTTCAAGTATTTCCACCACAGAGGTACCATCATGCTTGGCAGCTTCATAGAGCACCTCGGTCATGAGTTTCACGTTGTTGTCGGGCACGCGGGCAAAGAATGTGCCCTGGGCACCCATTACCAGGCCTGCTGTAATAAAAGGATGTTCGATGGTACCCTGGGGCGATGTTTTGGTAACCTGCCCCATGGGAGTGGTTGGCGAATACTGTCCTTTGGTAAGACCGTAGATCTGGTTATTGAACAACAGGATGTTCACATCGATATTTCTGCGAATGATGTGAATGAAGTGGTTTCCGCCAATGGCCATAGAGTCGCCATCGCCGGTGGCAATCCATACACTAAGATCGGGGTTGGCAATTTTCACTCCACTGGCAATGGCTGCTGCCCTGCCGTGGATACCATGAAAACCATAGGTGTTTACGTAGTAGGGGAAGCGCGAGGAGCAACCAATACCCGAAACAATAGCGAAATTTTCTTTTTTGTATCCTATTTTGGGAAATACATTTTCTACCGCCGTTAGGATGGCATGCCCACCGCATCCGGGGCACCATTTTACCATCTGGTCGCTGGCAAAATCTTCCTTGGTAAGAGGAACAGGAGATTTTTCTATTCTTTTATCTAACATTATTTTTCCTCCAGAGTTTTGGTGAATACCTCGGTAAGCTCTTTAACATGAAATGGCAATCCCTGCACCTTGTTGTATTGCAGGTATTTGAAGTCGGGATGGGTCATGCGCAGGTAGTTTACAAACTGCCCCTTGTTGAGTTCGCACACCAGGATCTTTTTAAATCCTTTGAACACCTCTGCAGTGTTCTTTGGCAAAGGCATGATATAATTGAATTGTGCGAGGCTGATCTTATGACCTGCTTTCTGCATCTGCCCAACGGCAGATTTAAGCATTCCTTCGGTGCCACCCCAACCTACAACCAAGAGGTCGCCGGTGGATTCGCCCATAATTTCCTGTTCAGGAATATAGTCGGCCACCCGCATCACTTTATCTTCACGGATATTTACCATGAGTTCGTGATTGAGGGGATCAGTAGAAACCAATCCATCGATATTGGTTTTTTCGAGCCCTCCGATGCGATGCCTTAGCCCTTCGGTGCCCGGCAGTGCCCATTTGCGTGCAAGGGTTACTGCATCGCGGCGATAGGGTTTAAAGTCGGGGTCGTTGGGTTCAGCCAGGGGAGGATTGATCGTTGGCAGATCCGCCATTTTAGGAATTTTAAACAACTCAGAGCCAAAGCCCATATGCCCATCGGTAAGCAACATAACCGGGGTCATATGTTCCATAGAGAGTTTGGAAGCCATAAAGGCATAGTGGAAGCAGCTGGCAGGGCTTGAGGCGGCAATTACGATCATGGGAGCCTCGCCATTGCGGCCAAACAGAGCCTGGAAGAGATCACTCTGCTCACTCTTTGTAGGCATACCGGTAGAGGGGCCTGCACGTTGCACATTCACAACCACCAGGGGTAATTCGGTAATTACAGCAAGGCCCAGTGCCTCACTTTTAAGAGATAAACCAGGACCCGAGGTTGTGGTTACAGCCATTGAACCGGCAAAACTGGCACCAATAGCAGAGCAAATCCCTGCAATTTCGTCTTCGGCCTGAAAAACCCTGGCGCCAAGAGATTTGTGCCTGGCAAGTTCCATAAGGATTTCTGTTGCCGGGGTAATGGGATAGGAACCCAGAAACAACGGACGACCGCTTTTCTCAGCGGCAGCCAGCAAACCCCATGCTGTAGCAACATTTCCGGTAATGTTGCGATAGCGGCCTTTTTCCATGGGGGCAGGCCCTACCTTAATAGTGGAAGCAATGGCTTCAACGGTTTCGGCATAGTTGTAGCCGGCCTTTAATGCCACCTGGTTGGCCTGAACCACATCAGGCTTATTACGGAATTTTTTCAGGATAAAATCCAGGGTCATGTCAAGGTTGCGCTGGAAAAGGAAATACATCATCCCCAGTACAAACATGTTCTTGGTCTTTTCGGCCATGCGTTTGTCTACATCCAAACTGCTGAGGCTTTCTTTGGTTAGCACTGAAATAGGTGCTTTGATAAGATGGTAGGAATTGAGGCTTCCATCCTCAAGGGGGTTGGTCTTGTACCCGGCTTTTTCAATGCCTTTTTCATCGAAGGCAGATTCGTCGACGATGATAGTGGCACCCACTTTGGCCCATTTGAGGTTGGCCTTCAGGGAAGCAGGGTTCATGGCCACCAGCACATCGCACATATCGCCCGATGTGTAGATTTTTCTCTGACCAAGATGCACCTGAAACCCACTCACCCCGGCGACAGTATTCTGGGGAGCGCGAATTTCGGCGGGAAAATCAGGAAATGTTGCAAGGTCGTTGCCAGCCAGCGCAGCAGTGTCGGAAAACAGGGTTCCCGTAAGTTGCATACCGTCGCCGGAATCACCAACAAACTTCACCACAACATCTTCCAATTCCACGATATTCTTTTGTTTTGCCATAATGAATGAATTTGCTTTGATCTAATTAAGGATTTAAAAGTGATTCTTTATATGTGTATTGATGAAAAGCTGACAAAACCCCCTAAAAATGCTATCGGTGAAAACGCTAGTTTTCAGGGTTATTCCCAGCAAAATATACCCTTTCGGACTGCGAAGTTAATTGTTTAATTTTGAACTGATCAAAAAAATCGGAGACTTTTTTCCTTCTCTGTTTTTGGGTATTTTTTTGCTCTCTCCATGACGCGTTTTCACCAGATCAACAACACACATACCTGCAATAAATACTTCTGGTTTCATCTTGCGAGTCAGTGCTTTCTGCTGCAAAGTTTATTTAAAACAATTTCAAATTACCCTTTGCGACGAATTTTTCTTAGGTAGTTTCAATTAACGACTTATATTTGCAAGTGGAATTAACACTATTTTATAAACTAAAATCTGTAGACTAATGGCTTATATTATCACCGAAGATTGTACTGCTTGTGGCAGCTGCATCGACGAATGCCCCGTAGACGCGATTGCTGAAGGAGATATCTATAAAATTGATCCTGATGTATGCACTGACTGTGGTTCATGCGCAGATGTATGCCCGGTTGAAGCAATTCACCCAGCATAATTTCTAAAACTGCCCCAGGCAGATCGAAAAAAAGACTGTTTCTTTCTGAGAAACGGTCTTTTTTTATTTTTAACTCACTCATCCAGCTGAAACTTGCACGTTAAAACGAATTTATTCTGATGCATTGTCTTAACCCAAAGCATAGAATTGATATTTGTTTTCAGAAACAATAGTAAATTAGCGGCTTAAAAAAGCAGACCCCGAAAAAGTGAAGCAATCTAATCAAACCAAGGAAAGTTCAGATCAGGATACCGGTAAAACAATGTCTTTCTGGGAGCATCTGGAAGAGTTACGATCGCACCTGGTGAGGTCGGCTGTTGCCATATTTATACTTGCGGTAGCGGCCTTTATTGCCAAGGATATCATTTTCGACTATATTATACTGGCACCCAAAGAGCCCTATTTTATTACCAACCGGTTCTTTTGCTACATGAGTCGTTTGATGAACATGCCTGTGCTTTGCATCAACCAGTTTCCGGTAGATATTATCAATATCGAACTGGCCGGGCAGTTCAAAACCCACATCCTGGTTTCGCTCATTGCAGGTGTTATTGTTGCATTCCCTTACATATTGTGGGAGTTTTGGAGGTTTATTACCCCGGCACTTCACCCCAGGGAAAAAGCCAACAGCCGGTTTGCAGTGTTTATTACCTCCTTTTTGTTTCTCTCTGGAGTATGTTTCAGCTATTTTCTTATTGCACCGCTCACCATCAATTTCCTGGGATCGTACCAGGTAAGCTCCATGGTGGCCAACCAGATTGCCCTTCGCTCCTATATTACCACCGTAACCATGGTAACCTTTGCCACGGGTTTGGTTTTTGAGCTTCCCATCATCGTGTATTTCCTCAGCCGCATCGGTATGCTTACCCCTGAGTTTATGAGAAAAAACCGCAAGGTGGCCTTTATCCTGATCATTGTGCTGGCAGCGATCATTACCCCGCCCGACGTATTCAGCCAGATCCTGGTAGGAATACCTTTGTATGTGCTCTATGAAATCTCCATCGGGATATCAAAAAGGGTAAATCTGCAGCGTGAAGCCGAGATGTAGTCTCTATTGTATTTCCAACGACCTGTATATAATATCTGCCGACTGATGCACCTTTAACCTCAGATTGGCAGGCAATTCTGGATTTTCTTCAAGGTAGCGGTTTACCATTTTTGCAACCTCAGGGCCATTGTAATTGCGCAGGGTGGCATTGAGCCAGTTCTGAGGAAAGAAGATATCCCCGGTTTTTTGGATCTCTTCCAGAAGAGAAAGGCTTTCGGGAATAAACGCCAAACCCTGGCCCTGATGCAGGGGATGATGCAGAAAATAAAGCGCATCCAGCACCCATGGCTCGGGATTTCGATTTTCGGGCTTTTTGAGTTTTTCAAAAAAGTCTTCACGGTTTGCCAGAACATGAGATACCGCAGGCAGAATAAACCCGAACCTTCGTTTGCGATCAGGATTATCCAACCTCTCAAGTTCCTTTTGCAATATCCAGGCATGCTCTGGCGAGCGCATGGCAATTTCCATGGCCAGCTGGCTGCGGTTTTGCTCACTCAACGAAAAACCATGCACAGTAAAATTACCCTGGTAAATCTGCAGCATTTTTTCCGTATGCTGACTGCTGCGAGCAAGCTTAATCCAGCTTTCGAAGAACAACTCTTTTGCTTTTACTTCATTGCTCATCAATCGGCTCCACAAAACACTTTCCACCCTATCGCTCAGTAAAAAGAGGTCTTTCTCATAGGGAAGAAAATTAATACATACCTGCTCAAGGTTGCCAAGCAGATAGTTTTGCAATTGCTGATTACTCTCTTGTTCAATGGCATCCAGCAGAAAGTCGAAGTACTGATAACCAGGAATATTTCTGTTAAGGAAGTTTTCATGCATGTTGAGAGCAAGTGCTGCCCTCAGGTTTTCATCCTCAAGGTACTTTATATTGTCAATTGCATAACGGATATCATCATCTTTCATCACAAAATAGCCATAACCCTTTCCCCCTGCATTAGGGAGAAAAAGTTCGGGGCGCTGATCCAGGTGAAGTACTTTGAAGACAGGATCGAAACTGTTGATGAAAAAATCGGTATGAAAAGTATCATTGCCGGCAACACCCACTCCTCTTACCAGTTGTGAGAAAACCTGGTGCTGGTTTTGCGGAGATCTCTGGCTCAGAGTAAGATGAAAGGAGTTGTCATCTGCCTTCATGAGGGAGTAGGTTATTTCGGGCATACCCATACCGTACACCCAGGCATTGCTCCACTTTGAGATGTTCTGGGGAGAGTATTTGTCAAAAATCGCAACCAGATCGTCCCAGTCGGCATTGCCATGCGAAAAAGTAAGAAGATATTCCTGAACCGCTGCCCGGAAGTTGGCCGGTTGCATTATTTCTTCCAGCTGCTCAAAAATGATGGGAGCTTTGTTGTATATGATGGGGCCATAGAGTGTGCCTGCCATTTTCATATTGGCCAGCTCCTGTTTGATGGGGTGTGCACCTTTTGTTCGGTCGATGGAGTAGGCACGAGGATAATGGCTGAGCATGAATTGCAATGGGTGATTTACATCGGGAAACATTTCCCCCACCACTTTATCGGCCATAAAACCAGCAAAGACCTCTTTAAGCCACACATCATCAAACCATTGCATTGTAACCAGGTTGCCAAACCACATATGAGCTGTTTCGTGTGCAATAAGGCTTGCCTTGCTAATGAGTCGGGTAATGGGTGGGTGCTCATCGAGCAGCAAACGGCTGTCGCGGTACCAGACGGCGCCGGGATGTTCCATACCGCTATACTGAAAACCCGGAAGAATGGCCAAATCAAACTTCTCATAAGGATAAGCCATTCCGGTATACTCCTCCAGCCATTGGAGAGCAAGAAAGTGTTGTTCGAAGATACGCGGAAGATTACGGTTTAGCTTTTCTGTATCGGTTTCGCGATGAAACAAGGTGATGGACCGCCCGTTGCTGGTTGCAGTAGCCTGCTGGAAAACACCCGCCGTAAAAGCCATCAGATAAGTACTGATGGGCTTGTTCATGCTGAACTCTTTAAGCCTGCGACCTTCTTTGATGGTATCACTTACCAAAGGCCCATTGCTCATAGCGCTCCAATGTTCTGGTATGTCAAGCACAAGATGAAAGGGTGCCTTTATATCGGGTTGATCGAAGCAAGGGAAAGCGGTGGAGGCCCTGTCGGGCACAAATAGGGTATACATAAAATCTGACGATCGGTTCAACGCCTGATCGGAGGCTACAAAGGAAACATCCACCCTGTTTTCCTGGCGGGGTACCAGGCCGTTTGGTTCTATATAAATATGGCCGTTCATCCAGGAGTAGTTTGCAACTTCTCCGTTTACCCTTACCTGGCTGATAAGTGAATCGGGAGGAGAAAAATCCAGGATAATACCATGCAAGGCTTTAAGGGGTTTGAAAAAAACAGCTACCCTGCCACTAAGGGGCAAGTCCTGCTGCTCAGGGATGCTGAAATGCAGCTCATAACGAACATCATAGATGTGTTTGGCCCGATAGCGGGCCAGTTCACGAGAAACCCCTTCCTGGTAAAAGGTTTTGGTGCGGCCACAAGAGGCTGCAAACACCAGGAGCACGCAGCACGCACCCAGCAAAAGCCCGGAGTTCAAAGCACCCCAAAAGCGGGAAAACTTAAATTCTGACAAACGGAAGAAAACCATAACAACAGAAGATCAAATACCAAAAAAACAGCCGTTACAAAGTTAATTCATCGGACAGGTACATGGCAGTGGCGCCAGTTGCTGCCGAAAATATTTTGGTACGGGCATAATCAATTACCGGTATCTGGATACGGAAAGGATAATGCCTTGCCAGGAGTTCTTCCAGTGCATGAGTGATTTCATCGCAGCAGAGATTCTCGCATATGCTCAGATCGCCACCCAGGGTAATCCTTTCAGGATCGAACAACCCTGTTATTTTGCTGATCTCCTTGGCTACCTGCTTGCTGAGGGCTGCCAATACGGCATTGCTCAGGGGGCATTTTTTGCGGGAGTAATTATAAAGTTCTCCGATCTGTATCTCAGCAATATTCTCTCTCACAGGAATAAGGATATCCTTTGGAGGTATTTCATTGAGTTTTTCACGGATAATGGTTTCCAGGGAGGGTACTCTTGAAAAAATCTCCCCGGCAATTCCATTGGAACCGGTATAAAGCCGCTGGTTGAGCACCACACCAAGCCCCATACCTCCGGCAAGGGGGTTGTACATTATATACAATATGTTATTGGTAAAGCTGTCGCCTTTATTAAACCATTGTTCTCCCAGGGCACCGGCATTGGCATCGTTGACTACTCCCACCGGAACATTGAATCGCTCAGTTATATGCGATTTGAGGTCAAAATCTTCAAGCTTCAATCCGAAGGAATATATGATGCGATGCGTTGACGGGTCAACAATACCCGGAACAGCAAGGGATATGTACAGAAGCTTGCGCGAAGTGGCTACTGGTTCGTTCAGTATCTCACTTATGGTGGACTGAATGCGCGAAATGGTTTTTTCTGTTCGCCCTGGCGAGAATTCCTTTTCAACCTTAAGTAAAATATCGCCGGCAAGGTTTACCAGTACCGCCCGAATGGAGTGGCGCATTACCTCAAGCCCGAGAATATTACCATACTCCGGATTAACCTGCCACAACACAGGCCTTTTCCCTCCTTTTTCAGTTGAACTTCCGAAACCGCTTACTTCAATCAACCCTTTTTCTTTAAGGTGACGGAGGATATACACCAGCGAAGAGGGTTGCATATCAATTTGTTTGGCAAGCATGGCACCCGAAACTTTTCCCTGGGCGCGGATTAAGGCAAATACCCTTTTGTGACTTCTCTCTTTTAGTTCAAGCATAATTTGTTTATTCACTGAGTGAACAAATGTAAATAATTAATCAGTTCCCAGACAAATTTATCTCACTTTAGGCAATTTTCATACTCCCTTTTTCAACAATTGCGGTGTAATTAACTGCAAAAAACAATCTTTGACCTTATCTTTTCAAGTAAATCAGTACTTACATGCTCAGGAAAAAAATGTCCATTTGTTGAAAAAAAATTTTCTCCCCTTCTCTTTTGTTGTATTTCTTTATCCCATTGAGTGCCTTAAGCAAAGGCTTCAAGCCTAAGCCTATATTTTTAAAATTATTAAAAATTGCTTTGAATTAACTTAAAAGTTTTATAAACTTGCATTCCGAATGCAGGTGCTATTGATTTAAAAAAGATTTAAAAATACACCTTAATTCAAAAAACAAAACAAAAAATGAAAGCTATTTTCAACAGCAACTTTGCAGAGATTACCAATGAAAGCCGCTTAATGCAGCAAAAATTACGTATTATCCAGGTCATTTCTCAGAATGGCCACGGAATAACAGTTCCGGACATCTGCAAAGAACTAAAGATCAGTGCTCCTACCGGCATCAAACTGGTAAATGAACTCCAGGAGGAAGGCTTCTTAACCATTGTTGGAAAGAAAGAAACCCTCAATGGGCGAAAACCGGCCATTTATGCATTGAAGAATGTAAATTTTTATGCACTGAGTGTTGAAATCTTATTAAAACGTATTTCGGTAGGGATCGTCGATTCGCGCCTCAACACAGTCTACTACAGGCAAAAAACCGATTTTGTGCTCGAAAACACCCCTGAGTGTCTTGATAAAGTTGAGGCATTCATTATCGAATGTCTTGAAAACTCGGGTGTGAACTACGATACTATATTGGGTATGGGGTTGGGCATAACGGGTCGAATCAACAGTACTACCGGTGAATCGCACACCTTTTTCAATTTCATGGACCGCCCCCTGGCCAATTTCCTTTCGCAGGAGTTCGAGATGCCCGTTTTCATCAACAACGATACGCGTTGTTTCGGACAGGCAGAGAAGATTATCGGGAAGGCCCGCGAGGCAAATCATGCCATTGTGATCAACCTGAGCCGCGGTTTGGGCACCAGCCTGATTATCGACAATAAAATTGTGAATGGAGGTATGGGCTTTGCCGGCGAAATGGGGCATATGCAGTTTGGCAACAAAGAAAAAATGTGCCTTTGCGGTAAAAAAGGATGTCTGGGCAACGATGTGGGCGGTTTTGCACTGGAAGAAAACTTCCTTGAGCGTGTAGCTGCAGGTGAGAAAACCATTGTTGACATCCCCGACAATGCCTCGGCTGTACGATACGACGATATTTTACTGGCTGCCCTCGAAGGCGACGCACTCTCCATTAAACTGGTACAGGAAATGGGTTTTAAGCTGGGCCACGCCCTGGGCAACATTCTCAACCTGCTCAATCCTGAACTTATTATTATAGGTGGAAAATTTGCCAAACTTAAAGAGCTTCTGCTGGACCCGGTAAAAACCGGCATTACCAGTTCAGCCCTTGTAAATCCATTGAAGAATTGCAGTATTGAATTTTCAGAGCTGGGCGATTTGGGTGGATTGAAAGGAGCTGGAGCACTTGTGTTCGAGCATTTCGAGCTTATCAAAAACTGATTCAAACACCCTGCGAGGCAATTGCTGAGGCCTGCCTCGCTATAGTATCACCTTAAACTCCAGATTTATGCAAAACACGAACCTCAGATCCCTGCTGATCTTGCTTTTCCTGGTTATTTCTGCACTAAGCGGTATTGCGCAGCGCACCCTTACGGGTGTGGTATACGACATGGACCGAAACACCCTTCCGGGTGCCACAGTGGTAGTACCGGGCACAACTACCGGGGTAACCACCAACATCGATGGAAGGTTTTCTCTTGAACTGGCCCCTGGCCAAAACACCATTGAAGTTTCGTTCATTGGTTTTTTGAGTGAAACCGCAAACGTTGCCGATGTTTCGTTTATAGAGATCACGCTTTTCCCCTCCATTGAACAACTGCAGGAGGTAGTGGTAACTGCCCTGGGCATCAGGCGAGAAGCCAAAGCCCTGGGGTATTCGGTTCAAACGGTCGACAGCGATGCTTTGGCCAATGCCAGCAGAATCAGTCCTTTGTCAGGTTTGGTAGGCCAGGTGGCGGGGCTGCAAATCAGTGAATCTGGCAGCGGTGCCGGAGGTTCGGCGCGAATCCTGATACGTGGTGCCAACTCCCTCACAGGCACCAACGATCCGCTGATTGTAATTGACGGAGTGCCTATGGACAACTCGGGAGGCTCCTCAGGTGGCCTGTTTGGTGGCTTCGACTACGGAAACGCCATCAACAACATCAACCTCGACGATGTGGAAAACATTACCGTACTCAAAGGGGGGGCTGCCTCCGCCTTATATGGCTCCAGAGGCCAGAACGGTGTGATCATGATCACTACCCGCAGCGGAGGCCGGCGCGAAGGGATTGGCATTACCTACCAGGCAATGGTATCCAGCGAAAGGCCACTGATAAAACCCGATTTTCAGAATCTTTACTCCCAGGGCTCTGGCGGACAATACAACCGCACCGGAACCCGTAGCTGGGGAGTAAAAATGAACGGACAGCAAGTCCCCAACTTCCTGGGTGAGACCATCACCCTCAATCCTTCGGCAAGTCATCGGTACGACGACTTTTTCAGGGGCGCTACCAATATTGACCATACCCTCTCGCTCGATAAACGAGGAGAAACCAATGGCATCTTCTTTTCAGCTTCCTGGAACCAGAACAATGGCATGATCCGTACCCACGAGATTGACAAGAAATCGTTCAACCTCCGCTACGATTCCAAACTCTCCGAATTCCTCACTCTGGATGCACGGGCCAATTACATCAATCAGCAAACACAGAACCGCCCTTACCTGGCAGGTTCTCCAGACAATATTATCTATCTGATGACCCATTTGCCGGCTTCAGTAAGCATGGATGAACTCAGAAAATTCAGAACCGTAGATGGCCTGCCGGTTATCTGGGATACCCAGTACGAGCGCAATGATGACGGATCTCTTCGGATGGTGGACCCCAACTGGAGCTTTGCATCCAATCCCCTGTTGCAAAACCCATTCTGGGCTACCCGGCTCAACAACAATGCGGATACACGCAACCGTCTGCTGGGGGTAGCAAGCCTTAACCTGGACATAAAGAAAATGTTGGGCTTAGGTTTCGATCTGGATCTGAGCGTAAAAGCAGGTCTGGATTACTGGAATGATGAACGTATGCGCATAACAGCCCATAACACCTATTATAAGGCAGAAGGACGCGCCACAGGCAACTGGTCGCGACTGGAAATATCTGAGGGCAATTACGACTTTCTGCTTTCGGCCGGACAGACATGGGGCGAGTTTACCCTTCGCGGATCGGGCGGTGGAAACATTATGCAAAGAAGATTCAGGTCTCTCAATGCAGGTTCTGAGAGTGGGCTGATCAACCCCGATGGGCCCTATGTGATCCAGAATTTCAACAATCCTATTTCCAGCAATGGAATCAGCGACAGCGAAATTCACTCTCTCTACGGATCGGTAAGCATGGACTATCGCAGAATGATTTTTCTGGATGTGACCTACCGCAGCGACTGGACCTCTGTTCTGGCTGCGAAATACCGTCCCTATGATTACAAGTCGGTAAGCACCAGCTGGCTGCTGGAAGAAACCTTTGAACTCCCCAACTATTTCGACATGCTTAAGCTTCGTGCTTCATGGGCCGAAACCGGATCAGGTGGAGTGGCTGGCCAGCGGTACTTCCAATATGGTACCACACCCAACCAGTTTCACGGCTTACCTTATGGTTTTCTGAATTCCGTAAGACCTGAGTTTTTCCTTAAGCCAGAGTTCACCATCAGCAAAGAGATCGGGGTGGAGGCCATCATGCTGGGCAATCGTCTGCGTGCCGACCTGGCTTACTACCAGACCGGAACCCGCGACCAGATCTTTGAAAACCCCCTTGCCCCTTCCTCTGGGTTCAACAGCGGATTTATCAACGCGGGCTTTGTAAACAACAAAGGTTTTGAACTTTTTACAAGCTATCGCATTATCGATAACCGCAACTTCGATTGGACCAGCAGCCTGAACTTCACCCGCCAATGGAGCAAAGTGGAAGAACTCAGTGAAGATATCGACCTGATTGTGCAAAGCAATGCACTTGGTGACGGGGGTGTGAGGATTGTTGCCACTCTCGGCGAACCCGCCGGTGTAATCATGGGAACAGCCTTTGCCCGCGATGCACAAGGCCGAATGTTGCTGGATGAAGAAAACCTACCCATGATAAAAACCGACCCCTCCGGAGCCACCCTTACCAACAATGTATTGGGCAATGCAACCCCCACCATTCTATGGGGTTTCAGCTCGCAATTCAATTACAACCGCATTTTTCTGGGGTTCCAGATCGACTCTAAGCTGGGCCACAATATTTACTCCCATACCAACAATGTAGGGGCACAATTCGGCACACTGGCCTTCACACAGGAAGGGCGCGACGACTGGTACAGAGCTGTGCAGCTTGCGGCTTCTGACCCCAACCTCAACCCCGAGGACTTCAACCTGGGGTATAGAGTAACCGGCATCAGGCCCGGAAGCGCCACCGAAAGCGACTACTTTGTTGATCCGCAGAAATACTGGGATCGTGTATCGCGTATCCACGAAGCATTTGTTTATGATGCATCATACATCAGGTTCCGCCAACTCTCCGTTGGGTATAATTTCGGCGGGCAGCAACTCAGGAATACGCCCTTTCAGAGTATTTCAGTGTCTGTATTTGCCAATAACCTTTTTTATATCATGCGAAATACTGATAACATCTCACCCGAATCTTTTTTCGGCACCTCCAACAATGTCGGCTTCGAGCTCTACAGCTATCCCGAGATGCGCAGCATAGGTGTAAACCTCAGAATCAGCATGTAATACACAAAAAGCAAACGTTATGATCAAGAAAATATCTTATATCGCCCTGGCAGCCATGTTATTTACAGTGGCCTGCACCAAAGATTTCGATGAGATCGATCGCCCCAAAACCACCAGCGACAGAATTTCTCCCGATGCACTGTTTACCCGAACCCTGGTTACCGGATCTGGAATCTCGGCAGGTGTTTGGCAGTGGATGCACCAGATCTCCGGTTCGGTGTATGCACAGCATTTTGCCAACATCCAGACTGGCCCCAACTTCACCTCCGACAACTATGAGCCCCGGGCATGGAATGTTCCGTGGGCATGGTATTTTGCCTCTTCAGGATTTGCTCCCCTGATGTACAACCACCATGTAATCAAGCTGTCGCAGGAGCTGGAGAACCCCATCATGGAAGCCGTTGCCCGTATCTGGAATGTATACCTGGTGCAACAGGTAACCGACATGTATGGCGACATGCCTTTGTCGCAGGCATTTGTAAATACCCGACCTGAGTTCGACTCTCAAAAAGACCTTTACCTGCATATGCTCAGCGAGCTGCAAACCGGGGTAAACATGATAAAGCAATATCGCGATGCAGGCTTTCCAGGCTTCGGACAAGCCGATGTGCTTTACAACGGCAACCTCGACAGCTGGATCCGCTTTGCCAATACCATGACCTTGCGCCTGGCATTGAGAGCCTCCAACACTGCGGAGTTCGATGCACAGATCAAGCCTTTTCTGCAGGCCATCGACATTAACGAAACCATGACTACGCAGGCCCATACAGCCCGAATCAATCCCGACCCCAATGGGCCTACTTACCACGTTAAAAACCCTCTGGTATTTGTTTCGAGCTGGAACGAAGTACGGTTGAGCAAAACCATGTTCGACATCCTAACAGAACGCAACGACCCACGTCTGCAGGTCTTTGCCCGGCCCAATGCCCAGGGCGAATATGCCGGACTGCAGAACGGACAGCCCCACTCGGAACTTTCGCAAAATCTGGATACCCATTTCAGACCGAACTTCAGCAATATTGGTGAGTTCTTTATACAGGACGACACACCGCACTTCCTGGTTACAGTGGCCGAATCTTATCTGATGAAAGCTGAAGCAGTGCAAAGGGGCTTTTTAGTCGGAAGCACTGCAGAAGAGTACTATAACCTGGGCATCATTGCTTCTTTTCAGCAGTTTGGCATTACCGATACCGAAGTAATTGAAACTTATCTGAATGGCCCCGCCAAATTTGATCCCTCCAAAGCACTGGAGCAGATCTGGACTCAGCGCTGGATTGCCCTTTACCCCAATGGCCACGAAGCATGGTCGGTGGTAAGAAGAACCGGAGTGCCTCAAATGATGCAACCTGTGTATACTTTTCCAGGCAATGAAGAGATGCCTCGCAGAAAGCAGTTTCCCGACAGCGAAAGACAGTACAATGCCGAAAACTACCAGAAAGCTGTAGCCCGCATGGGTGGCGACAGCCAGTATACGCGCCTGTGGTGGGATGGCGGAAACTGAGTAGGAATGAGTAGTTGTAACCATCAAAGAAACCCTTCAACCTTTGAACAAAGAAACCTTTCAACAAATCACCCGATAATAAACCAAAATGATTACAAACCCAAAACCTAAAAAATGATGAAAAAAGCAAGATTATTTCAATTACTGGGATTGATCGGGCTGGTATCACTGTCAGTGGTTTTCCATTCCTGTAAAGATGATGATGATCCCAAGCCCGTTGAAGCCCTTATTACAGAGTTTGCCATTACCAATGCAGGTGCACAGGGCGACCAGCGTATTGAAGGTGTGATCAGCAACCTGAACATTCTTGTGGTTGTGCCTTTCGAAACCAATGTTACGGCTCTTATTCCAGATATAAAACTATCTGAAGGTGCCAGCGTAGTGCCTGCTTCTGGCAGTACTGTTGATTTTTCCTCTGTAAGAAGTTTTGTGGTAACCAATGGCGATGTAAGCAATACTTACCAGGTTACGGTTGAAAGGGCAGAACCCACTTCCGGCGTAATCACAGCTATTACATTTACTGCCGTGAGCAGTGGCGAGGTTTATACCTCTTCCATCGATCAGGCTCAGCGTAAGGTTACTGTTACCCTCAACAATCTGCAGAGCCCCATCGTGGAGATTACCGATATCACGCTGCAACCTGCAGGCACTACCTATACTACCTCAACAGGTGAGGATATTATGGACCTCTCTTCAGCGGTTGCCAACACCATTACCCTGAGTTTTGCAGGGGAGCAAACCGTTTATACAGTCGAAGCCAATATTACCGAGGCGGGTTTCAACCCTGACAATACCACAACCCTCATCAACAAAAGTGGTACACAAACTCCCGACTTCCTTTTCGACACCGAGTCAAACCAGGAAACCACCCGCAGTGCTGCCTTCGATGGCAGATATGTCATTGTGGCTTCGCGCAAGGGAGGCAATAATGTTTATATCTGGGATACACAGAACCCCAATGCCGATCCTCAACTGCTTTCTCTTGAAGGAGTTTCGGGCGGTTCATGGGCCATTTCTGATGTAAGGACCTCCGAGGGTTACATTTATATTTCCAACATGGTATGGACTGAAGGCCAGACCTTCAAAGTATACCGCTGGGATGGTATTGCAGACACCGAACCTGAAGTTGTGGTATCATGGGAGTTGAATGTTCAAAATGTAAGACTCGGAGATGCTATCTCCGTAATTGGCACACCCCCACAAAACGGGTACATTTTTGCCTCCAACTTCCCAATCCTTCCTGATGGAACAAACACGCAGGCCAGTGAGTTCTGGGTTTGGAATTTCAACGGCAGCAAATCCGGTGAGCCCACAAAAATGCCTATCGTTCCGCTGGTTGGATTGAGAATGGGTCAATACGGCAGGGTGAATGCCATCCCTGGCGTTAGCGACAAACTGATGGTTTCCGGTGCTGAAATGGGTATAGCGGTTATGGATATGAGCGGAACTATTCTGGCTGAGACCAGCGAACCCTCCGTGCAAAACCGCAGTTTCGACCCCCATGTATTCGAATACAACGGCGGACGGTACGTAGCTTATACCGTAAATCGCGAATGGGAAAACCTAGGTGCCTGGTTTGAAATCCTCAACATTACAGAAGGTGCTGACATTGTGGAAGCTATGGGCAATATTACCAGTGCTACCATTGATGACCTGAGGGTTTACAAGCTAAACTTCAGCCGTACAAGCTCAATGAACTGGGTAGGAGCCAACAACAATGTGCGTTTTGGAGAAAACGGCAAACCAAGAGTACTTGCGTTCGCACTTAAACACGGTTTCATAGTACAGGAATTATCCAATTAATTTTTTTATATCTCCGGGCAGGAGGATATTCCTGCCCGGTTTTTTAAGATTTCCTTTATAATACCACAGCCATGCGAAAAATTCATCTCTCCATAGTTCTTGCCGCCATTTTTGCCCTTTTTCTTGCCAGTTGCGATAAAGATAAGGACAACGAACCCGACGACAATGGCAATGATACGGTGATCCCCATTCAAATCTCCCGGTTCTTTTTCCATGAGCTGAACCCCAACATAGAAGCCAGCATTGACCACGAGAAACTGGAAATAACGGCCTCTATACCACGAACAGCCAACATCCGCAACCTGGCTGTTACGGCAGAATTCACTGAGGGAGCCACCCTTTCGCCCCCCTCCGGATTTGCCTACGATTTTCTCAATCCACTCACTTTTACCTTGCGCAAAGGGGCTGAAACGGTAAGGTACACTGCCATCGTTGACTATAGCGCCAACGATGAAAACGATTTGCTGAAAGTGTCTTTCCCCGACCTGTTACGATCCGGCACCATGAATGGGCAAAACATCAGCCTGGAGGTTCCTTTCGGAACCCAGCTCAACGAAGTGCTTATTGAACTGGAGATATCTCCTTTTGCCTCCTCTGTGCCCTCTTCGGGGAGTCTGGTAAGCCTGTCGGAGCCGCTTGATATAGTAGTAACCGCAGAAAACGGCGATGAAAAAACTTATACCCTTACTACCACGGTGCTACCACAGGAAACCGGAGTAAGGGCTTTCTGGATCCCCGATCCCTCACACTCATCCTTCCTTACCAGTTATGAAAACATACAGCAAGGGGTAGCATTGGCCAGGGAGCTCAATTTCAACACCCTTTATGCTGTAGCCTGGGCCAAAACCCGTACGCTTTATCCCAGCCAGGTACTGGCAGACAATTCCACCTATGCCACTGCCCGCGAAGGGATGTTTACACCCAACTATGGCGGAGGTACCGGCGATCCGCTTGCCGACCTCATTGAAGTGGCACATGCCGAAGGGTTGAAAGTAATTTTATGGTACGAGTATGGGTTTATGGCACGTTGGGGGGGTGCTCCCACTCCACAAAACGACAGGATACTGGCCGTTCGGCCCCACTGGGCAGGTTGGGGAATAAGCCCTCAAGCCACCGGCCTGCAGGATACCATTCCTACCAATTACAACAACAGCGACTTTTACTACAACGGATACCACCCTGAGGTGCAGCAGTTTATGATAGACCTGGTAATGGAAGCTGTAAACAACTACAACATTGATGGTATACAGGGCGACGACCGTATGCCAGCCATGCCTCGCAATTCGGGCTATGACTATCATACCGTAAACCGCTTCCGTGCTGAGCATGGTGGGCAAAACCCACCCCTGAGCCCCAGCAACCCGGCATGGGTGCGCTGGAGAGCCGATATCCTCAACCAGTTCGGACAAGATCTTTTCGATGCCGTAAAGGCTGCCAAACCCAGTGTGCTGGTTACCAACTCGCCCAACCCTTATCCATGGGCCTTCACCAACCTGATGCAGGAGTGGCCCGTATGGCTTGATGCAGGCAACGTGGAAATCCTTTCGGTACAATGCTACCGATATTCCATTGGCGCCTACCAGGCTACCATCAACGAGGTACTCAGCTACTTTACGGCGCATGGCGACGGCAACCTGCAACGCCTCTCGCCCGGCATTATCCTTTACGGATCGGCAGGGCTGACCGACCCCGACCTAGTGGCACAGAAAATCATGTACAACCGTAGTGTAGGCATAACGGGCGAATCCTTCTTCTATGATGTTCCCCTTAACGACGACCGTATTAAACGTGTACTCAGGGCCATGTATCCCGGCCCCGCCCTCTTCCCCGATTTTCAATAATCTTTTTTGGCAGCGGACAAGCCGGTTACTATGAAAAACAGAGAGATCAGTATAGATGTGTTGAGAGGTCTGGCCATTGTGGGGATGGTGCTTTCGGGCACCATCTCCCGCAATGCTGATTTGCCGGCATGGCTGTATCATGCGCAGATTGCTCCGCCCGACTTTGTGTTTAACCCTGCCCTGCCGGGCATTACCTGGGTTGACCTGGTATTTCCGTTTTTCCTGTTTGCCATGGGAATGGCCTTCCCCTTTTCCCTGAACCGGTCGCTGGAGCGAGGTACCAGTTACACCTCCATCCTGGGCAAAACGGCGTTGCGCGCCCTGAAACTTTTTGCCTTTGCGGTGATGCTGGGCCATCTTTCACCGTTTCACTATCCCCAGGAGATGGGATGGCTACGCTATGCACTGGGAATGGTTGCTTTTGGAGGATTCTTCCTGGCCTTTGCCCGGTTCCCGCAATTGAGCCGGCACGAAAGTAAACTCAACCTGGCAGGGTTTGCCCTGCTTGTCCTGTTGCTCGTTGCCAGGGTACATCTGTTCGGGCTTTCATTTTCCATTCACCGCAACGATATAATTATCCTGGTGCTGGCCAACATGGCCCTGTTCGGAGCAGCCATATGGCTTTTTACCCGCAGCAACGGGTACGCACGACTGGGCATTATGGCCTTGTATTTTGCCCTAAGGCTTACCCATGGCATAGACGATTCGTGGAACAAAATGCTGTGGGATTTCACCCCCTTTAAATGGATGGCGGCAAGTTTTCCTGCTTTGTACGACAGCCTGCTTACCCTGGGCGTAGACCTGAAAAGAACCATCTTTTATAACCCTGAGTACCTCAAATACCTGATGATTGTGATTCCCGGCAGCATTGCCGGCGATATCGTTTACAAAGGCATACAGGAAAAAGTGGCTCATGGCAAAAATACCGGCGAAACCATTTATACCCTTTTGCCTTGGGTACTTCTGACCTGTATCTCCATTAACCTGTGGGGTTTACTCAGCCGCAACCTGTCAGTTGTATGGCTGGCAAACATTGCCACAGCGCTGTTTCTGGGATGGTCCGTTCATAAGAGCATAATCAAACAACACAAACAACTCTGCCTGCTGCTCAGCTGGAGTGTATTCTGGTTACTGCTGGGACTGGTATTTGAAGCCTGGCAGGGAGGCATTAAAAAAGATTCGGCCACCATCAGCTATTTCTTTCTTACCTCCGGACTGGCAGGATTCTCCATTGTAATCTTCCGGCTGTGGGAACCCCTGTTCAGGCCAGGCCGACTGCTGGGGTTCAACACCCTTACCGGCATGAATCCCATGCTGGGCTACGTAGCAGCGGCATATCTGGTTATGCCTGTGCTTTATATGCTGCAAATCCTCCCGTGGATGGACCTCTGGCATACGCATCAACCCTGGTGGGGTGTATTGCGGGGCGTACTCCTTACAACGCTCGCCATTGTCGTTACCATGCTGAGTGTGAAACGAAAGTATTTCTGGAAGACGTGAGGAAGTTGAAAGACTGAAGTCTGAAGTCTGAAGTCCGAAGATTGAAGAAGCGAAAACCTGTAAAATCTTAATCAGAAACCCTGAATTTTAAATCATCCGCGACAAGTGCTGTCCTTAAAAAATAAACCCATGAACAAACGAAACCTTTTTATCCTTCCCTTCATCCTGCTTCTGGCCTGCCAGACAGTAGCCCCTGAGCAGGAGAAACCAAAATTTGTGATTGGCTACAACGAACCCGTTAAAGGTGTATGGCTTACCAATGTTGCCAGCGATGCCCTGTATTCCGCCGAAAAGGTGGCCGAAGCGGTAGCGTTCTGCCATGAGCTGGGCATCAACACCATCTTTGTGGTTACCTGGAATAAAGCCCACACCATGTACAGGTCGCAGGTAATGAAAGAGCTCACCGGTTTTGAGATCGATCCGGCGCTGGATCCCGCCAATACCGGGCGCGACCCGCTTCAGGAAGTGATTGATGAAGCCAGAAAGTTTGGCATCAAAGTAATCGCATGGTTTGAATTTGGCTTTTCATCCTCCTACCAGGAGCAGGGTGGCATTCTTTTACAGAAACGCCCCCACTGGGCATCGCTGGATGTAAATGGAAACCTGACCACCAAAAACGGTTTCGAATGGATGAATGCCCTGGACAGCGAGGTGCAGGATTTTATCCTTTCGCTTATCATGGAAGTGGTAAACAATTATGACATCGATGGCATCCAGGGCGACGACCGCCTGCCGGCCATGCCCAGCGAGGGAGGTTACAACCCGGCTGTAATTGAAGCTTTCAAAGCCGATAATTTTGGAGTGGCACCCCCCGATTACCATAAAGATTTCAACTGGGTGCAGTGGCGCTCCGAAATTCTGAATGATTTCATGAAAAGGATCTACCACGAGGTAAAAGCTGCCGACCCCAACTGCATCGTCTCCATGTCGCCCAGCATATTCCCCTGGGCCAAGGAAGAATACCTGCAAGACTGGCCTACCTGGGTAAACTTCGGCTACCTCGACATGGTAGTACCCCAGGTGTATCGTCGCGACATTGAGGCCTACACCCGCACACTTGAGGCACAACTGCGCTATGTACTCCCCGAAAAGATGTATCAGTTGTATCCTGGCCTGCTCATCCGTGTTGGCGATGAACAACCTTCGGAGGAGTTCTTCAGGCAAATGCTCGAAGTAAACCGCAGCCTGGGATTTGAGGGTGAAGTACATTTCTTCTACGAAGGATTGGAAAAGTACAGGGATATACTGATTGAATTTTACAAACCATAACTCTTGCAAACTATGGAAACACTGCAAGCCTTTGCATTGCTGATTGTATTTATCCTCATCACCGGACTCATGTCAAAACGCATCTGGCCGGCGTTGCTTGCCATGCCTATCCTTGCGGTGCTTATATCGCTCATTGCAGGCATTCATCCCAACGACATCTTTCAGTATGTGATTGGAGAAGGATCGCTGAGGCTTGTAGAGCCCATCGTGATCTCCATGTTTGGAGGAGTACTCAGCGTTATGATGCAGAAAACAGGTATCGCCGAGGGTTTTATCAAAAAAGGTGCTGAGCTTTCGGGCGACAATCCGCTGATCATTGCCATCGTCATGTTCCTGTTTATCCTGCTGCTTTTTACCACCCTGGGAGGCCTGGGTGCCATGATTATGGTAGGGGCAATTGTGCTCCCCATCCTTACATCGGTGGGCATCGGACGTCTTACAGCTGCAGTGATCATGCTACTGGGGGTAAACATTGGAGGGATGTTCAATGTGGGCAACTGGAAGCTGTATATGACAGCACTGGATCTCACCCAACAGGAAGTGGTACAGTTTCTTCTTACTCTTTTCGGAATTGTATTCGCTGGCTCCATCGTTTATATTATCGTTCAGCTTTACCGCGATGGGTTCAACCTTTCTATCCGCAACATCATTATCAACATTGCCGGACTGCTCCTGCTGGGAGGTATTATCTACGGAGGGGTTTACCTCTTTGGCACCATCGAGTTGAGTGAAGGCATGCGTGAGGGTCTGCAACGGGCTGCCAGAATTTTATACTATATTGGTCTTGCTGCAATACTGGGGCTCTTTTTACATGCTGCCTACCGTGCCTGGGCACATCGCAACAAAAGCCGTAACCCCATGCACTGGTCTGCCATTTTTACTCCCATCATTCCCCTCATCCTGATCCTTGTATTTGGCATCAACTTTCTCTCGGCCTTTATACTGGGCATCGGCTATGCCTACATGATCACTTACAAGCGCGATAACATCAGCACACTTATCAAATCGCTCATTGAGGGCTCTGCAGTTGTATTACCCGCTGTGATACTTATGTTTGGCATTGGCTGGTTGCTGGTATCGGTAATGGGACCCTCGGGCATGAGCGAAGAGCAGATGATGGCCGCTTATGGCACCACCACCTGGCCTGTGCGCGATCTGATGCTTCCCCTGGTAGAACGTATCATCCCCAATTCGGGCCTGATGTATGTGATCACCTTTACGGTGCTGGCACCCCTTGCCCTGTACCGGGGTCCCCTCAATGTATGGGGGATGGGATTTGGCATTGCATCGGTAATGATTGTAGCCGGTATGCCTGCAGGTGCTATCCTGGGGATGCTTTGGTCGGTAGGCCAGTTGCAGGGTATTTCCGATCCCACCAACCTGCAGAATGTCTGGATTGCCAATGAAATGAAAATCGACGTACAGAAGATCCTTTACAATACATTGCCTTTTGCCTGGGTCTTCGCCCTGCTGGGGCTGATTGCTGCTGCTTTCATGTACTTTTAACCTGGTTGTAATATGAGAAAAATCAAAGTAGGAATTGACGTTGGAGGCACCTTTACCCATGCTGTGGCAGTGAACATTGCCGATTTTTCCATTATCGGAAAATCATGCGTACCCACATCCCATGGCTCAAAGCAGGGGGTTGCTGAAGGAGTGGTATCGTCCATGCTTCAACTGATCAGAGAAAACAACATACATCCTGAGGAAGTTATTCTGATAGCCCATTCCACCACACAAGCCACCAATGCCCTGCTCGAAGGGGATGTGGCCAAGGTGGGAGTAATCGCATTTGGCAAGGGGCTCGAAGGCGCCATGGCCCGCAGACAGGCATTCCTGAACGACATTCTGCTTGCTCCCGGCAAGGTTCTCCCCATTGCCTTCCGTTACCTAAACACTGCCGCTGAAGTAACCGCCGCGCAGATCCGCGAAACCATTGCACAACTGCAGTCGGAAGGAGCACAGGTAGTTGTAGGCACCGAAGCTTTTGGCCCCGACGACAACCGGCATGAAAAGCTGGTGCTTGAAGTGGCAGAAGAGATGGGCCTGATGGCCACTGCAGCCTGCGACCTCAGTCAGCTGTACGGCATAAAGGTACGCACCCGTACCGCAATTGTAAATGCCAGCATGATGCCCAAGATGATAGAAACAGCCAGCCTCACCGAGGAAGCTGTACGCGAAAGTGGCATCAAAGCTCCGCTTATGGTGATGCGCTCAGATGGCGGCATTATGGATATCACCGAAATGCGCAAACGCCCCATCCTTACCATGCTCTCCGGACCCGCTGCCGGCGTGGCGGCAGCTCTGATGTATGCTCGTATCTCCGACGGGATATTTGTGGAAGTGGGAGGTACCTCTACCGATATTTCTGTTATCAAAAACGGGATGCCGCAGGTTAAAACCGCCCAGATTGGCAACAACCGCCTTAGCGTAAAAACCATCGATGTACGCACCATTGGGGTGGCTGGAGGTTCTGTGCCCCGAATCGACAAAAACCGCGTGATTGATGTAGGACCCCGCAGTGCCCACATTGCCAACCTCTCCTACTCTGCCTATGCAGAAAACGACGACTTCTCAGACATTGAACTGGAAACCATCTGCCCCAAAAAGGGCGATCCGGCTGACTATCTCAAAATAAAACGCAAAGATGGCAATTACACCATCACCCCCAGTGCTGCCTCTTACTACCTGGGATTGGTAAAGGAAACCGGACACGGCGAAGCAAACCTCAGTGCCGTAAAGAATGCCATGGAAAGTGTGGCTGCCAAAATGAAAACCACCGCCAAAGAACTGGCCGAGAGTATCCTGGATAACACCTCAAAGAAGGTAGACAAGGTAATTCGCTCCCTGGTACGCGAATACAAACTCGACCGCGATTTTGTGGTGATCTACGGAGGGGGTGGTGGAGCCAGTGCCATTGTGCCCCATGCCGCACAGTACATGCAGATGAAACATGATATCGCCCCCGATGCTGAGGTAATCTCAGCCATTGGTGCTGCCATGGGTATGATTCGCGACACGGTAGAGAAGAGCATTTTCAACCCCACCGAAAACGACATCATCAAAATAAGACAGCAGGCCTCGGAGTCGGTGATCAAAATGGGGGCACGCCCCGAAACGGTGGAAGTACAGGTAGAAATTGACAATGCCAACAAAAAGGTAATTGCCATTGCTACCGGCTCAAGCGATCTGGCCACCCGCGACAAAAGCGGCGATCTCAGCCAGGAGGAGCTCCACGCGATTGTGGGTCAGGCTCTCAAAGCATCCAACGGCAAAATCAAAACCTACGGGCAAACCAACCTGCTTTCGGTGGTAGGCTTTCGCAAAACGGTAAATCACTTCTTCGGATTGATGAAAGAGACCAGGCAGCCTGTGGTGATCATCTCCCAGGATGGAACTATTAAAAGAAAATTCGACAATGTAACCCTGCAAACCTGCACCGTTGCCCAGGTTAAGCCCCATATCAGTCAACTGATAGAGGAGCTGCGCTCTTATGGCGACGGAGGCGAGCTCATGCCCGATGTCTATGTTGTAGTATCGGGCAAGATCGTCGACATGTCGGGTCTTATTGAACTCTCACAGATCCTCTCGCTGGTAGAATACGACCTGAAGGATCTGGACCAGGAAGAACAAGCCATTGTATTGGCAGTTAAAAAAAGATAATTCTATGGACAAATATTTCGATCATATCATTTGGGGCCCCTCCCTGGAAGGGATCAAAAAGGCCATTGAACTGAAAAACCAGGGGAAGAAAATCCTGCTGGCAGGCAAATTTGGTTTTCCGGGAGGAAAGGCTTCAGAAGCACTTGCATCCTTATTTTCATTAAGTTCTTTTGAGGATAATGGAGTGCTGGAAGATTTTTTGCACCAGGTAGAAGAACTTAAATACGGTGTTCTTTTTCGCAACAGCCAATGGGTGCTCCTGCACCCTGAAGCCGTAAAGAGGGTCTGCTGGCAATTGATCAACGACAACAATATTCCGGTGCTTTTTCACATCATCCCACTGGAGATCAGGAAAAACAAAACCATGGAGCTGGAGGCCTTTGGCAGAGAGGGCCGTGTGGTCCTTACGGCCGATCAGATCCTCGACTGCTCCGATGATCGTTTGCTCAATAACCTGGCAGGCACCCCTGCCAACCGAGATGTGGTGATCAACAGCTTTTTCTCCGATCCCATACCCGCCGAGTTTCCGGGGTTCAACATCACCCGCCGGCTGGAAACACCCATTGGGCAGTTCATTTCAATGGTAATAAAAAATGTAGCACCCGATCAGATAGAAACAACCTTCAACCGCGAGCTCGATCGCCTTTCCAGGGAGTCCTGGAAAAAACACCAGGCACGAATCCTTATGGTGCCGGTGTATCCGGAGGTAAAATAGACGGAAGAGGGAAGACCGAAGACCGAAGACGGGAGACGGAAGACCGAAGACCGAATACGGGAGAAGGGAGACCGAAGACCGAAGACCGAAGACGGAAGACGGGAGAGAGAAGTACAGAAAATTAAAATGAAGTGGTATGGAAGCCAAATTCAAATTCGAAAAATTAATTATATGGCAAAAATCTATGGATTTAGGTGAAGCCATAGATAAAATGGCAAAATCGTTCCCGTCTTATGAGCAGTACAATCTTTCATCTCAAATAAGAAGAGCAGCTGATTCGGTTTCCCTAAACATATCTGAAGGTTCAATCGGACAATCCAACCTGGAACAAAAAAAGTTTATAGGGTACGCTATTCGCTCAATTGCGGAGGTAGTTACATGTTTACACAAAGCAAAATTAAGGGGATACATTACGAATGAACAATTTAATGAACTATATGACTTTAGCTACAACTTACTGAATATGATTGCCGCTTTTAAGAAAAACGTAAACAATCGGGTAAAATGATTTTTTTCAAACCAGTATTGCATGGAATCATTCCCGGAAATCTATAAATAACACCTTTTACTTCCGTCTTCGGTCTTCCGTCTTCGGTCTTCAATCTTCGGTCCTTCTAAATCAGAAAAAAAACATGAATGCAATGCTTAATAAACTACAAAACGGCCTTATCGTTTCCTGCCAGGCAGAGGGAGATTCGCCGTTCAACAACCCGGACGATGTAGCCAAGTTTGCTGTTTGTGCGCAAATGGGCGGAGCAGTGGCCATTCGTACAGAGGGGTTCGAAAAAGCTGTGGCCATTCGGAAAAGAGTTGATCTGCCTCTGATCGGGCTGATAAAATCGGAGTTCGAAGATGGCTATGTGCGGATAACCGGCAGCGAAGCAGATGTGAAAAAGATTATGGAGGCAGGTTGTGATATGGTAGCCATCGACGGCACTTTCCGGTTGCGCGAAGGCATGAGTGGACCCGAGTTTATAAAACACATACGCAAGCATTACCCCATACCCATTATGGCCGATATTGCCACTTTCGAAGAAGGCATAGCCTGTGCAGAGGCCGGGGCTCATTGCTTATCTACTACATTGAGTGGCTACACTCCCGAAACAGCAAACTCTGACACCAACCTGCCAGACCTTTTGCTGCTGAGAAGGTTGGCCGACAGGTTTACAAACACCCTGCCCATTATCGCCGAGGGGCGTTTCAACACCCCGGAAATGGCAAGATTAGCTTTAGAAACAGGTGCCTGGGCGGTGGTTACCGGCACTGCCATTACCCGCCCCCAGATCATCACAAAATGGTTTTACGATGCGATTAAAAAATGAATATGATATTATTGTAGCCGGAGCCGGCATTGCCGGGATATCTGCCGCTGTAAAAGCCGGAAGCCTGGGCTGTTCGGTGCTGCTTATCGAACATTACCCTTTCCTGGGAGGAATGTCTTCCGCAGGAATGGTCTCTCCCTTCATGAAATCCGTTACCGGCGATAAAGAGCTGGTGAAAGGGATTTACAAGGATGTGGAGCTGGGCATGCGCGAAATGGGGGGTATGATAGACAATGGGTTCTACTCATGGGCATTCCGCTCAACCGCCAACCAGTTGCTGCTTGAAAACAAGGTAGAAGTGGCATACAACACCGATGTAATTGGCGTGGAAAGCCATCAGGGCAGGATCACCTCCCTGCAGGTTGCTACACCCCACGGCATATCCCGACTCTATGCCAGGCACTTTATCGACACCTCGGGCGATGCACAACTGGTTGCCCTGGGGGACTTCCCCTGGGAAAAGGGCGATGAAAAAACCGGCAAGTTGCAAGCCCTCACTCTGTTCTTCCGCATGGGTGGCATCGATGTGCAGAAAACTGCTCAGTACAGCATCCAGCATAAGGATGAGTTTCTCCCCTGGATGGATTTTAAATACGACTTCTCCCGGATCATTTCCATTGCTGGTTACAAGGGATTGATTAAAAAGGCAAAACAACAGGGCCGTTTCCCCGAAGATGTTGACTATGTGTTTTTCACTACCCTCCCCTCTTCCGGCGAAGGTGCTTTCAACACCACCAACATCCTGGGCATCGATCCCTCTTCTTCCGATGCACTCACCGAAGCCGAACGCGAAGGGCACCGGCAGGTAGCGCAGATTGTGGACTTCCTCAACCAGGATGTACCAGGCTTTGAAACCGCATACCTTATCGACACTGCCGTGCAGGTGGGGGTGCGCGAAACCCGCCGAGCGGTTGCTCAATACATGATGACCGGTGATGACATACTGAAAGCAGCAAAGTTTGACGACGTGGTGGCCAGAGGTTGCTATGGTGTAGACATCCACGGGCAAAAAGGAGAAGAGAGCCGTATGGACGAGCTGGAAGAAGGAGCCTGGTACGATATTCCTTTGCGCTCGTTGCGGGTAAAAGATGCCGACAACCTGATGGTGGCCGGCCGTTGCATCGGCGCCACACGCGAAGGCCATGCAGCCCTGCGCATACAACCCACCGCTGCCGCAACCGGCGAAGCCTGCGGCGCCACCGCTGCACTGGCTGTAAAACTGGGCGTAACACTGGATGAGGTGCCCTATGAGAAAATTAGAGAGGAGTTGATTTATAATATTGATTGAGGGGAAGAATAAGGTTGAGGTTGAGATGGAGATTTCCCAGGAACACATAACCTTTTCACCTTGCGCTCTTTGCGAAAATCTTAGCGACTTTGCGGTTATAAAACATGGAAAAAAAGAAAATCATATTCGGCACCGATGGCTGGCGCGGCCTGCTGGGAGAGGAGCTCAACGACCTCAACATACAGCGTGTGGCACAGGCCTTCGCTGATTATATGCGACTAAAAAGCAAGTACAACCGGGTGGTGGTAGGCTATGACGGACGAGAGCAATCCGACCATTTTGCCCGGCTGTTCTCCGAAGTGCTGCGGGGCAACCGCATCGACGTAATACTGGCCGACAGGGTGGTTCCCACCCCAGTGGTTTCCTTTACCTGCATACAGCGGCAGTGCGACGCCGGAGTAATGATTACCGCATCGCACAACCCGCCTGCATACAATGGCATCAAATTCAAAGCCTCCAACGGCAGCCCTTTTGCCACCGAAGAAACCGCACTGGTAGAATCACTCATCGACCATTCTCTCCCCTCCTTCGACGAAAAAGGGATTGAGGAAACCGACCTTACTACTCCCTATCTGGCGCATATGGAGAAACTTATCGATTTCAAAGCCATTGCTGCATCGGTTATTCGTCCGGCCATCGACTCCATGGCCGGAGCCGGCGGCACATTGCTTGAAGGCCTGCTGGCCAAACATGGCATTGCATCGCAAACCCTCTTCGGAATACCCCAAACCGATTTTGCCGGCCGGCTGGCCGAACCGGTAGAGCGCAACCTGCAACCTCTGTCTGAACTGCTCAAAGGGGGAGACTTTTCACTGGGGCTGGCTACCGATGGCGATGCCGACCGCCTGGGCGTTATGACCGACAGCGGCAAGTGGATGAATGTGCAGGAAACCATCCTTTACCTGGCCCAGTATTACAAAGGCCAGCGAAAGGTGCAGGGGCCCCTGGTGAAAACCGCCAGCGTAACCGACCGGATGCTGCAGCTTTTTCCCGGAGAAGAGGTAGCCGATGTACAGGTGGGCTTCAAGTATGTTGCAGAGGCCATGCTGGAAAAAAACGCTGCCTTCGGTGCAGAAGAGTCCGGCGGGTTTGGTTTCCGTGAGCATCTGCCCGAACGCGATGGTATCTTCTCCGCACTTGTTTTCATGGAAATGCTTGCCCTGTCGGGCTACAGCAGTCTGGAGCAATTCATGAATGAAAAGCGTAAAGAGCTTGGGAACATCTGCTACAGCCGCATTGACGCCGAAAACGACAGCCCCGCCCGGCACCAGGTATTGCCCGCACTAGCCGAAAACCCTCCTGCACAGCTGGCAGGATATCCCGTTACTGGCATACTTACCTACACCAGCAGCAGAGGCCTTATCAATGGACTGAAACTCCGGCTGAAGGGGCAGCCCCGCTGGCTCCTGCTCAGGGTTTCAGAAACAGAACCCATTGTTCGCATCTATGCCGAAGCCGAAACAGACGAAGAAGTAAATCTGCTGCTCCAGGCCGGAAAGAATTTATTTGACAACTAACTCCTAACAAAAAATCAGGCGTATCGGTACCTCTGTGCGCCTTTGCAGTAAAACAAGATTATGATTACGACGAAAGAAACTGCCATTAAAACCATTCAATCCCACGCGGGTGAGTTTGCCGAGGTGAAAAACCCCTCCTACATTTACCCGCCTGTGGAATATTATCCACTGGCTGCACCGCTCAAAAAGGTGAGCCAGCTTAAGGCCGCCCTCATGGATATGGACGGTACTACCACCACCACCGAAGTGCTTTGCATCCATTCGCTGGAGATGATGGTACGCCGTATGAGTGGCCAGCTTACGCAACAGCAGTGGGAAGGGGTTGACCATCACCTCGACCTGCCCTATATCATTGGCAACAGCACCACCCGCCATGTGGAGTACCTGCTTCACAAATACGGAAACATGCTAAGCCATGAATGCATCGCCCGCGAATTTTTGCTGGCAGCCCACTGGACCCTCATCCATGGAATGGACCAGCAACGCCAGGCCGAGGTTATCCAGAACCTGCGCAAACTCAACCTCAACGGAGTTGCAGCCGAAATTGCAGGGGGCATCCCTTCAGAAGAACTGCTCCGCAGGTATGCTGACAAAATCCCGGCTCCCGACTTCAACACCATGGTAAGCCTGGGCATTGATATCTATTACGAAACCTATCACCGTATCCTGGCCCTGCTCAAAGAGGGCAAGGCCGGCCAGGTGCGTCGCCAGGTGTTTGGCCACGACACTTCATCCGAAAACCTCATCTCTCCCATGCCCGGCATACCCGTGCTCATTCCTCTTATCAAGGGATGGCTGGGAGAAGAAGCTGGCCTGATGGCCGATACTCTCTTTGCCGATTATGAAAAAGCTACCGGCAAAACCCTCGACAGCCAGCGCCGCCAGCAGCTCAGCCAGTTGCTCACCCGCATGGGGATGCAGTTTGAGAAACAACCTCTGAAGCTGGGCCTGGTTACCTCGTCGATCTTCTATGAAGCCGACATCGTAATCCGGGAAGTGCTGGCAGTAATGAAGAAGGTAATTGAGAACAGCCCCCTCAGCCCTGAGCGTAAGGAGATGATTCTGAAAGCTTACCAGGACTACCATAACGTATACGATGCCTTCGTAACGGCCACCGACTCCAGTGAGATACGTCTGAAGCCCCACCGCGACCTCTACAGCATAGCCCTGCACAAAACCGGACTGATGCCCGTAGATTTCGACAAGGTGATAGGTTTTGAGGACAGCCAGAGCGGCACCGTAGCCATCCGCGCCGCCGGCATCGGCTGCTGCATTGCTGTGCCCTTCGCACAGACCCTCTCGCACGACCTGAGCGCCGCAACCCACATTCTGCCCGGCGGAGTGCCGGAAGCCATCATTGATTATGAGCTGTTTGTGTAGTAGTTAGTCGGAAGTCCGAAGACCGAAGTCCGAAGTTGGTAGAGTGACTTAGGATAACAATAGATTGCAAGTCCTTCGGACTTCCGACTTCGGACTTCCGACCCGATAGTCTTAAATTACAACCTTAAACGTCTACAAATATGAGTGAAAAAAATATATTCCACGTAATCTCCAACACCCACTGGGACCGCGAATGGCGCTTCCCGGTGCAACGCAACCGCCAGATGCTGGTGGATATGATTGACGCCGTGCTACACATCCTGGAGACCGAACCCGATTACCGCGCCTTTCACCTCGACAGCCAGAGCATCGTACTGAAAGACTATCTGGAGATAAAACCCCAGAACAAAGAACGTATCATCAAACTCACCAAAGAGAACCGGTTGCTGCATGGCCCGTGGTACATCCTGCCCGAAGAGTTCCAGGTGGGTGGCGAAAACCACATCCGCAACCTCTTGCTGGGCCACAAGATGAGCCACAAGTATGGCGGGGTTTCCAAAATAGGCTACTCTCCTTTCTCTTGGGGCCAGATATCGCAGCTGCCGCAGATTTACAAGCAGTTCAACATCGACCTTATCATGTTCTACCGTGGCATCAACTCCATCGACAGCCCCAAAGCCGAATTCCTGTGGGAGGGCGCCGATGGCACACAGATGGTTTCATCGCGCTTCAGCACCATGCCCCGCTACAATTTCTATTTTTACATTTACCGCCCGGCGGTGCACAACGAAGGGTTCTACGATGTGGAATACGACTGGAAGAAAGGGAGCACCCCCTTCCACTTTGCCGACCGTATGCAGCAGGAGGAAGATTACTTTATCATCTCTCCCCATGGATGGTACTTCCCGGAGCATATCGAGCCCATGGTCAACAAAATCATTGAAGACCAGGCCCACGACTTCACCACTCCCCACAAAATCTGGATGGAAGGGCATGACTCTTCAGGCCCCAACCGCCAGACCGTAGACATCATCCGCGATATCCGCAAGAAAATGCCGCATATTGATGTGCGCCACTCCACTCTGGAAGAGTACGCCCAGCACCTGGCTGATTCGGTAGATGTTGAAAGCCTGAAGAAAGTGTATGGCGAGCGGCGCAGCGCCCAGAACAACAACCGCTGCGGCAACCTGTTCGGCTATACCACCTCTGCCCGCATGTACCTGAAGCAGGCCAACTTCGATGCCGAACGCTGGATACAGTATTATGCCGAGCCTTTCAATATTTTCTCAGGCATGTTGGGCCGCGACATCAACGACCAGTACACCCAGACCGCCTGGGAACTCATCGTGCAGAACTCGGCCCACGACTCCATAGGCGGATGCTCGCTCGACCGTATCCACGAAGATATGATGCTGCGCAACAAGCATGCTGTGGAAATTTCCAAAGGGGTATTTGAACGCTCTCTAAAATCGCTGCTGCCCCATCTGAACACCCGCAACTTCAGCGTGCAGGACGATAGCGACATCTTCCTCACAGCTGTAAATGCCACCAACTACCAGCGCAACGATGTGGTGGAAGCTTTTGTAGATATACCCGTAAGTCTCGACAAGGGCGACTTTGAGGTGTACGACGAGCAGGGCCATAAGCTGGAAAAATCCATCATCCTGCGCGAAAATCACCAACCAGTGCTGGAGCAGATGATTAACCGTCCCATGTTTTTCAACATGGTTCGCTACCAGACCTGGATACAACTGAAGGAGGTTCCGGCCTTCGGACTGAAGGCTTTCAAAATTGTGCCTTCGGAAGCCTCTGCAGCCCCTGCTGGTGAAGAAAGCCTGAGCCTGCAGAACGCCTTCCTGAAGGTAAGGGTACGCGAAGATGGCAGCCTTGACATTACCGACAAGCAAAACAACGTATCCTACGAAGGTGTGGCATGGTTTGAAGACCATGGCGATGCCGGACATGCATGGGTACTTGCACCCGTGGAGCCCACCCTGAGCACCCGCGGCACCAAGGCCCGCATTGAAAAAAGCTTTTCTGGTGAAGTGTACAACGAAATCACCATTACCCATACATTGATGCTGCCCGCAAACCTGAAAGCCCGTAAGGAAAATACCGGCGAACTGCTGGAAAACACCATCGTGCTGAAGGTGGGGCTGGGCAAATCGCACAAGCACCTCAGTCTCGATGTGAAGGTGCATAACACCAGCGAGAGCCACCGCCTGCGCATGATGATACCCACCCGCCTCAACGCTACCCACTCCTGGGGTGAAGGTCAGTTTGACGTGGTGAAGCGCAGCCTGGAGCGCCCCGATACATCCGACTGGATGGAGCAACCCATGTACGACTTCCCCATGCACCACTTTGTGGATGTGAGCGACGGACAGAAAGGCATTGCCGCACTGGTTGACGGCCTGAAAGAGTACGAAGTGCTGCCTGACAAGGACAAAACCCTGGCCATCACACTGCTGCGAACCTTCGAGTATAAAATAAACCCCGCCGCCCCGCAGGACTACAGCCACGAAAAAGGGGCACAAATGCTGGGAGAATCCACCTACAGACTGGCGCTGTATCCCCACCAGGGCGACTGGCAGCAGGGAGAGGTATACCAGGAAGCATTTCTTTTCAACTATCCCGTGCGCCTGGTGCAAACCGGTAAGCTGGAGGGAGAGCTGGGCATTGAGGCTTCCATGCTGAAAATCACACCCGAAGAACTCATCTTCGGCACCATGAAAATTGCCGAAAGCGAAGAAGCCAACACCTTTATCCTCAGGCTCTACAACCCCACCTCCAAAACCCTATCGGGCAAGGTGGAGCTGCTGAAAAACATCCGCTCGGTGGAAAAAGTTACCCTGGAAGAGATTGCAGAGGAAAAGGTTTCGGTTGAGGGGGGGAACAGCTTTAGCGTGCAGCTGAAGAGCAAAGGAATTGCGAGTTTTAAGGTGAGATATGAATAAAATAAGTGTCGGGGTCACTGAGAGTGGCCCCGACACCAGAAGCAACAGTTGGAGGCTGAGCCCGTCGAAGCCAATGTTTAAATTACCAACAAGTAGCGGGGTCACTTTGAGTGGCCCCGTCACTACAACGCTCAAAGACTTCGGACTTCCGACTTCGGACTTCCAGCTATTGAATAGAGAAACAATAACCTAAATATTTACAGAGATGATTAAGAACGAATACGGCTATTTTACAGAAGACTTCAGGGAGTTTGTAATTACCAACCCGGAGACCCCACGTCCCTGGTTCAATTACATATGGAATGAGAGCTATGCCGGACTGGTGAGCCATGGCGGCGGCGGCTTTTCTTTCCTGGAAACCCCTCGCGACAACCGCATCTCGCGCATGCGCTACAACTGCCTGCCCTGGGACCGCCCCGGGCGATACATCCTGGTAAAGGATGCCCAAAGTGGCGACTACTGGTCGCTGAGCTGGGCTCCCACCCTCGACCGCAAATACGATTTGTACGAAGCACGCATTGGCCAGGGGTATACCACCATCGTAACCGAATACAAAGGCATACGGGCTACCCTCACCTACTTCGTGCCCCGCGACAACAACTGCGAAATCTGGAAAGTAAAACTGGAAAACATCTCGGGCAAAGACCGCAAACTGCAGGTGTATGCCTTCCAGGAGCTGATGATGGGGAATGCCCTCAACGATATCATCAACCAGCCCAACGACAAACACTTTACCGATATCGTATTCAACAGCGAACAACAAACCCTCGAAGCCACCCGTCGCTACTGGGTGCTGCAGAAAAAATCGGCCTCGGTAGAGCAGCCCAACATCGACTGGAGGTACAAGGTGTATTTTACCATGAATTTGCCCGTAACCGGTTTCGATGGCAGCCTCGACAAGTTCATCGGCAAGTGGCGTTCCGAAGCCAACCCCATTGCGGTGGAGCAGGGTGAGATGTTCAACACTGAGATTACCGCAGGCGACCCCGTGGTGGCACTGCAGGCCAAACCTGAACTGGCTGCCGGTCAGTCTCTCGATTTCAGCGTCTTTATGGGTATTGAACACAAAGATACCCCCAACCCTTACGGCAGTCTGAAAATTGACGAATACAAGGACAACGCCTTCATAGACAAGAAGCTGGCCGAGGTGAAAGCCTTCTGGGACCATTACCTCTCGCACGTGAAGGTAAATACCCCCAGCGAAAGCTTCAACCTGATGCTCAACGTATGGAACCAGTACCAGTCGGCCGTAACCTTCGATATGGCCCGCAACTCGGGCTACTATCACGGGGGGCTGCTGTTCGGCACCGGTATGCGCGACCAGTTTCAGGATATCCTGGGGATGGTGATTGTTGACCCCAAACGCGTGCGCGACCGCATGCTCAATGCGCTGCGCTTCCAGTTCAACAACGGCTCTACCCTGCACAACTTCTTCAAACTTACCGACCACGGCGAGCGCACCCACCACTCCGACACACCGCTGTGGATACCCTTCGGACTGGTGGAATACCTCAACGAAACCCACGATTTCAGCATCCTTGATGAGGTGGTGAAGTTCTACGACGAAGGAGAAGCCACCGTATATGAGCACCTGGTGCGCGCGCTGGATTTTGCCATCAGCGAATGTTCTGAACGGGGTCTGCCCCTCATCCGCAAAGGCGACTGGAACGACACCCTCGACCATATCGGCCCGCAGGGCAAAGGAGAAACCATCTGGGGTGCCTTCTTCCTGTGCTATGTGCTGGAGAAAACCTTCGAACTGCTCGACCACCGCAAGGATACCGTGGTAAAGGAACGCTGGCAGAAAGCTTATGACAACATTGCACGCCTGGTAAACGAAATTGCATGGGATGGCAAGTGGTATGTGCGCGCTTTCCGCGACAACGGCCAGGTAGTAGGTTCCGACAGCATGAAGCAAGGAAAACTCTTCCTCAACACCCAGTCATGGGCCGTTATCTCCAATGTGGCACCCAAGGACAGAGCTGACAGCTCGCTTAAGAGCTGCGTGGACCACCTGGAGAACAAAATGGGTATGCAGATTTGCTGGCCCGCTTACCGCGAGGTGGAAGACAACATCGGCCTTATCTCCCGTTGTGTGCCCGGCAAAAAAGAAAACGGTGCCGTATTCAACCATGCCTCCAGCTGGTTTGTGCTGGCTGGCATCATGAACGGCAATGTGGAAGACGCCTTCCGCATCTACAACAAGATGATGCCTGTAAACTCATCCAATGCCGTGGGCATCGACCGCTACGAAACCGAGCCCTATGTATACTCCGAATATGTAACCAGCCGTGAGCACGAAACCGAAGGACAGGCATCGCACTCCTGGCTCACCGGTTCGTCGGTATGGATGTACCGCATCGGGCTTGACTGGATACTGGGTCTGCAGACCTCCCTGAAGGGTATACGCATTCATCCATCACTGCCCAAAGCATGGGATAAGCTTTCCGTTAGCCGTCGCTATCAGGGCAAAACCCTCAACATCAGCATCGACAACAGCGCTGGCGTAAACCAGGGCGTAAAGCAGCTGACCATCAACGGCCAGCCCTTCAACGGCCAGTGGATTGACGTGAAGGCCTTCGAAGGGGAAGAATTGAAGGTGGAAGTGGTAATGGGCTGATTTTTACCGCGGAGGCGCGGCGACGCAGAAATTTTGGATAAAAAGAAAACGCTGCGCCACCGTGTCTCTGCGGTTACACAACATTGTCTTATCAATTATTTAACTCACCCCATGAAAGCACTATTCCTTGGCGATAGCATCACAGAAGGTTTTGACCTGCAGCGGTATTTCCCGGGCAGTGATTTTGTAAACCGGGGCATTTCGGGCTACAGCTCTGCAGAAGTGCTCCAAGCCATGCATGCCGGGTGGTTTAAAAACCAGCCCGAGGTGGTTTTTCTGTGCATCGGCACCAACGACCTGGCCCGCGACTACGACCAGGCCGACACGCTGGATAACATCAGACGATTGGTGGGAAAAATCAGGGAGCATGCACCCGAAGGGGTGCGCATTTACCTCACATCGCTTTTCCCCACGCGCCATAATCCACCCCGCCCCAATACGGTAGTCAACAGGCTGAATGCAGCTTTACAAAACCTTGCTCTTACAGAGCAAACAGAGTATCTGCATCTTAACCCGTTTTTTAAAGATGCCAACGGCCAGCTCCGCAGGCAATTTACCGATGATGGCTTACATCTTAATAACTCCTCCTATGAGATTTGGGCTTTGCTCCTTACCTCTCTTCTGGGGTCATAACCCTAGGAGAGCAGTTCCTGAAGAGGATATCAACTGACAATAGCAGTTTATTCATTCAATGAACTTATTAACATCACAAGATACTCATCAAGGTTGAAAAACATCAAAGAAAAGAAACTGAACAAACCTAACACTGGAGTTAAATGTGATTAAGCATCACAAAATTTCGGTTTTTAAACATCTTAAATATTTTAAATAAACTTTTGAAATCATCCAAATAATTGGTAAAATTGTAGCCCCAATGGAGAAAAAGGAATCCGGTTGGGTTGTAAACCCGGTTCTCCGTACCGTTTATCAATCAAAACCCTTTACAAACTAAAAAACAGGAACATGAAAAAAATTACTTTATTCTTAAGTGTACTGGTATTTGCAGGCCTTATGGCCCAGACCATGAACACCAGGGCACAGGGCAAGGACAACATTTTCAGTGACCTTACCACCATCATTGACCTTACATCTGCTACCGGGAACCTGCCTGCCATTATCGACAATTCAGGATCCACACGCGGAGCGGGTTTCAATGGCCAGTATGTCTTTGTTGCATCGCGCCAGAACGGCAACCATGTGTATTACTGGGACATCAACAACCCTCAGGCCGCACCTCTGGGACTTAACATGACCGGTGTGGGCGGTGGAACTTTTACAGTTTCCGACCTTACTGCTGTGGGGAACCACATTTTTGTATCGAATATGGATTTTGCAGGAGGCAACTTTAAGCTTTACCATTGGGCAGGCATTGATGCCCAGCCCACTGTCCTGATCAACATGTCGTCAATCCCTGTTCGTTTGGGTGATGCCATTACTGTGGTGGGTAATCCTGATCATGAGGCATCTATTGTTGTAAGCGGACATGGATCCAAAGATTTTTACGTATGGCACATGGAAAATGGTCAGCTGGAGAGCGCAACGCCCGAGGTTTTAAGCTTACCAGAACTATCCGCCAATGCAAATTTTGCCCGCATAACTCTTGCCCAGGGGGATGAAGAATTTGCCATTATCAGCGGCCCAATGGGCTTGTATGTGCTTGACGACGACAACGACATCGTTTTTAATATTGAACAAAGCTTCTTCCCTGGATGGCCCATGTACGTTCAGGTTTTTCATTACCTTGGGGGTAGATACCTTGCTTATATGCATGTGAAAGACAACCCTGCAGCCAATGTTATGTACGTTTTGGACATCTCAACAGGCGACAACACCCTGGAGGCACTCCAAAGCCTTGCAGCAGCTACATTTGCAGAAAGAGTGATGCATTCCGTTGACCTGGGTTCTATTCCCAATATCAATGCCAGTGTAAGTATGGATGTACTCATCGACCCCTTTGGCAACCTGTGGCTGATGGGCTTTGCTGCTGGCAATGGCTTCGTACTCCAGAAACTGGGCGACGAATTTGGGTTTACTCTTCCTTTTGTTGAGAATTTTGATGGCGAAGGTGAAGACACTGAAGATACCTGGTTGCCCACAGGATGGATCAGCTACACCCTCGATGAAGATGAAGATTTCAACTGGTACTGGTCGCCTGGCCCTTCTGCCAACCCCAATGGCCAGATGCGCTCCCAGTCTGCTTATTCTGTTGATGGTGAGTATTTTGCATTGACCCCAGACAACTGGCTGATCACGCCGAAAATTTTCATGGATGAGATCAGCGAGAATCAGATTATTGAGCTCAGCTTCAAAGTAGGTACCGGAGCCAACACACCCGCCTACAAGCTTGAAAATTACAGCGTCCTGATCTCCACTACCGATACTGATCCAGACTCTTTCACCACCCTTTGGACCGAAACCCTTCCTTCCAATACCCCTGCCAACGAACTCCAGCCACGCATGCTCGACCTCTCAGGCTACGCAGGTGAAGTGGTGCACATTGCATTCCGCCACCACGACTGCACTGACATGGACCGTTTGTTGCTCGACGATGTTATGGTACAGGTTGTTACTTCGCAAGAGCCTGAATTTGCAGATCTCACCCTGAATGTTCGCATGAAGGTATGGGCAGACAGGGGAGTATTTGATCCTGCTGAAGATTTTGTGGATGTGGCCGGCACCTTCAATGAATGGGGCGAGGAGGCTCTTGTGTTGACTGCACTCAACGACGACCTGCTTACCTACACCATCACTATCGACGATCTGGAAGTGGGTGAAACGTTTTTGTTCAAATTCAGGATCAATGGATCATGGAGCGATGAAACATCTGAATTCCCCTCTGGTGGCCCCAACCGCAGTGTTACGATTGTATCGGGTGTAAATGAGTATACCTTCTGGTACAACGATGAGGACCCAACCTCAGTAAACGACCTGAAGCAGGTTCAGTTTGTTCTTTTCCCCAACCCTGCTTCCAACCAGGTAACCCTGCAGGCCGACAGCCGCATTACTCAGGTCATGATTTCTGACCTTACCGGACGTACGCTGCAGAACTTACCTGCCAACAGCCAGGAGATCAACATCAACACTTCTGCCCTGAACAACGGCATTTACCTCTTACGGATATTTACTGAGCAAGGTGTAAGTACACAAAAACTTCAGATCCGTAAATAATTCTTCATGATGTAGTTTGGCAAGCACCGGGATTCGTTCCGGTGCTTTTTTTGTTAAACGCCCTGATCCTTCAGTAAAAGTTGTTAAAATAATTTTACTACCTTTCCGCCTCAAAAAACAACAACGACAGGCTATGTTGAGATTTGCACTGGGCATCTTCTTTTTAATGGGTTTCTTTTTGTGTCTGCAGTCATCAAACCTTCCCGATCATCCGGATATGGATGACGAGGATGATTTTCAGAGCAGAGAACTGGTGGAGCGGGTATTGATCCATCTGCGCAATGTTCCGGCCGGCAGCAGGGTAATTCCCGGGTCGCAGGGATTAGTAAAACTTGAAAGAAGGAGATTTCGTCAGGAAGCCCAGACGCTGGATGCCATGGCTGGCTTTTTCAATGTGCCGGTTAATACGGGCTATACTGTTAGTGGCTTTTACCAGAGCAGCAGCGAGGCTTTTCAAAACCCGCTGGAATTGTGGGGCATTTGGAGAAATGTGCATATACATGCCAGTCAGAACGAATTCACTTTTGTTCGCAATATGCCTTACATCCTTGATGTTCAACCTTCATTCCTGCGCAACAATACTGCCAACCCTTCCATGCAAAAGGGAGAGCAGATCAGCTTCGACATCATAATGCACAACCCCTCGCCAGAGGATTACCGGATCCGTGTGGTGTTGAAATTAAAAAACAGCGCCAACGGCCAGGTACATGAGCTGGAGAAGGAAGTATTGCTTGCGGGTGGAAGCCGACGCGAATATGCATCCATGGAATTTATTGCCCATGAGGCTGGCGAATACCATTTCGCTGCGGGTATCTTTCTAAGGCAAAGGATCAACCAATGGACCGATTGCTGGGATTGGTCGCACAACCCTCTGTTTTATGTAACCCCTCAGCATCGCACTCTCGAATTTGCCGGCTACACCTGGGATGTAAAAGCAGGCTTCGGCAACCCGGGCTCCAACCTGTGGAGCAATGATACTACGCAGGTTTTTGTGGATGAAACCGGCTCTCTCCATCTCTACCTTAAACCCAAACCCAATGGGCGATGGTATGCATCGGAAGTCATCTCACAGCAAACCTTCAAATACGGGACCTATACCTTTTACCTGGATGCCGAACCCGCTGCTTACGATCCGCATGTAGTGGCAGGCATTTTCCTGTATCGGGATGAGATGAACGAGATAGACCTGGAGTTCAGCCGCTGGGGAGATAAGGACAATTACCAGTTTGGCAATTATGTAATTCAGCCGGCCGATTACCCCGGAAACCAGTTCCGTTTTCCGGTAATCTCATCCGGCACACGTACCACACACCGCATTGTATGGAAGCCCGGCGAAGTACACTTTTACAGCTGGCACGGGCACCATCCTCATCCTCCTGAAGACCGTATGATTGCCCAATGGCAATACACCGGACCGCATGTACCCAAACCCAACGGGCTGCGTTTATTTTTCAATATCTGGCTTTTCAGGGGAATTGCACCGCGCACACACCAACCTGAAAGACTGATCATCAACCATTTCACCTACCAACCAATGGAATCCAACCGATAAATTGTTTACCAGGCAAGCATTGACTTTCTTTGGTTTTGCCATCCATCATTCTGTAAATGAGATTGTAAAACCCCAAACACTCTTCAGAAAACAAAAAGCGGAGGGTTGGTACAAGGTTGAAAAATATTCTCACAGACCAAACAATGCACCGCTTTCAGGGTTTATATGTAATTGCTTAAAACTGTATTGAAAACCAACCATTGGAAATCCAACTAAAATTAGAACATTATGAAGAGCGACCTGGAAATTGCAAAGGCAGCCACCATGAGGCCCATTACTGAGATTGCAGCCAAGCTGGGTGTAGAGGAAAACGATCTGCACATGTATGGAAGGTACATTGCCAAACTGCCTTTGAAGCTAATTGACGAAAAGAAGCTTAAAAACAAAAAGCTTATTCTGGTAACGGCCATTACCCCCACTCCTGCCGGAGAAGGAAAGACCACTACCAGCATCGGGCTCACAGAAGGGCTGAACAAAATCGGGGTTAAAACCACGGTGGTGATTCGCGAACCTTCGTTGGGTCCGGTATTTGGCATCAAAGGGGGTGCTGCCGGGGGCGGGCATTCACAGGTTCTTCCCATGGAAGATATCAACCTGCACTTCACCGGCGACCTTGCGGCTGTTGAGAAAGCACACAACCTGCTGGCTGCATTGGTAGACAATCATTTGCAGAGCCGCAACAACTCGCTCAATCTTGATCCCCGCAAAATCATCTGGAAACGGGTAATGGACATGAACGAGCGTTCGCTGCGCGATATTATCATCGGGATGGGCGGCCCCAAGCAGGGTATTCCGCGGCAGACCGGCTTCGACATCACCGCTGCCTCCGAAGTAATGGCAGCCCTCTGTCTTGCCAAAGACATTGAAGACCTGAAAGAGAAATTCGGGAATATCCTGGTGGGATATACCTATGACGATCAACCCGTATATGCACGCGACTTCAACGCCCAGGGAGCCATGGCTGCCCTGATGAAGTATGCCATTATGCCCAACCTGGTGCAAACCATCGAAGGCAACCCTGCCATCATTCACGGAGGCCCCTTTGCCAACATCGCCCAGGGCACCAACACCCTGATCGCAACCAAAATGGGACTTACCCTCTCCGACTATGTGGTAACCGAAGCTGGTTTCGCCTCTGAGCTGGGAGCAGAAAAATTCCTCGACATAAAATGCCAGTACGGTGGGCTCAACCCCAATGCATCTGTGATTGTAGCCACCATACGCGCCCTCAAATACCACGGAGGTGCCAAGCTGGCCAGCCTGAGCGAACCCAATACCTCAGCGCTTGAAAAAGGCTTGCCCAACCTGGAAAAGCACATCGAAAACATTAAACATTTCAACATCAAACCCGTGGTGGCCATAAACAAATTCGCCACCGACTCGCCCGAAGAGATCAAAATGGTGATTGCCAAATGCGAAGAGCTGGGTGTGAAAGTTGCCTTGTGTGAGGGCTGGGAAAAAGGAGGAGAAGGCACCACAGAACTGGCAAAGCTGGTGAAAGAAGCTGCCGAAAGCTGCACCACCTGCTTCAAACCTTTGTATGATTTCAACTGGGACATTGAGAAAAAACTTCATACCATTGCTACCAAGCTCTACGGAGCCGACCATGTTGAGTATACCGTGAAAGCCAAACAACAAATGGCTATGTTTGAAAAGATCGGGTTGGATAAGCTGCCTGTTTGTGTGGCAAAAACACAGAAGTCTCTCTCTGACGACCAGTACAAGCTGGGACGCCCAAAAGATTTCACGGTTAAGATCCGTGAGTTTGAAGTGGCTGCCGGAGCGGGATTCCTCATTCCCATTGCAGGCACGATCATGCGTATGCCAGGTTTGCCCTCAATGCCTTCCGCCGAGAAAATAGATATCGATAACGAAGGCAACATCAGCGGATTGTTCTGATGTGAGGCTCACCCTCTTATTACCAAAGGCTCCTTGTGTGAGGGGCCTTTGGCATTTTAGTCAGGAAAGACAAGAATTTTCCGTGTAAATTAGCAAAGCTAAACCCGTCAGATTGAAACCATTGTTTCTCACCATAGGGCTTTTGGGTGTGCTTTTGTTGTTTGTACAGGCAACTCCCCCCCACCCGGACCGCAACTTACGTATCCCGGCAAGGCCAGGATGGTATCAGCTTGATACCCTTAGCATCATTGCGGAGAGCTTCAGCATAACAGGCCCCGACCGGAAGCCGCTCGATGAAGCCTTTTATGAGCTGGATCCTTTCCGTGCACGCCTGCGGCTGCGTACGCCCGAATTCTGGCACCACGACAGTCTGGGGGTTTCCTATTCCGTCTGGCCGGTTTTTTTCCCCGAGCCGGTTTTTTTGCGGGATACTTCATTGATCCGCTTGCCAGGCCCTGGCGAAGAGGCTCCACGGATTGCTCTGCGGCAATCCCCCACCCAACCCGGGTTACTTCAGTTTGAGGGATTGCAAAGCAGTGGCAGCATCACCCGCGGACTAACCCTGGGCAACCGGCAGGATGCCAGCCTCAGCTCGGCCATGAACCTCCAGCTCAATGGAAGGCTAACCGACGACATAGAAATTCTGGCTGTAGTTTCCGATCAGAACATCCCCTTTCAGCCCGATGGTACCACCCAGCAGATCCAGGACTTCGACAAGGTATTCATACAGCTCAGCGGCCATGGTGCCCGCCTTACTGCCGGCGATTTTGAGCTTCAGCACACCCCGGGCCATTTCTCCAACCTCAACCGAAAAGCAAGGGGAGCCAGCATAAGCTACACCTCAGATACGCTCATTACAGGTATTGACCGGGTGCACACGACCCTGGCAGGAGCCATTTCGCGCGGAAAGTATGCCCGCAACACCCTGCAGGGCATGGAAGGAAATCAGGGGCCTTACCGCCTCAGGGGAAATGACAACGAATCTTTCATCATTGTGCTGGCAGGCACCGAAAGAGTTTTTCTTGACGGCATTCTGCTTACACGGGGTATGGAGAATGATTACGTAATGGATTACAATCTTGCCGAAATCACATTTATGCCGCGACGATTGATCACCCGCGACAGTCGTATCGTTGTGGAGTTCGAATATGCCGAGCGCAATTATGCCCGCTCCATGCTGTACACATCCACCGGGCTGCAAACCAGCCTGGGGCAGTTACACGTCAGCTTCTTCAGCGAGCAGGATCATCCCAACCAACCTCTCTTCCAGGAGATCAGCGCCGAACGACGCGCCCGGATGGCTGCTGTGGGCAATAATATCGACCGGGCATTCGACTGGAACCTTGACTCTACCGGCTTTAAAAACGACAGGGTGATGTACCGGCTTACCGACACCCTTGGCTTCGACAGTGTTTTTGTATTCTCAACCGACCCCCAGGTGGCTGTATACCAGGTGGGCTTTAGCTTTGTGGGAGAAGGGAACGGCAACTACAGACAGGTAAATACTGCAGCAAACGGCAGGGTGTACCAGTGGATCGCACCGGTTGACGGAATACCGCAAGGAACGCATGAACCCATTGTGCAGCTCGTAACTCCCAAGAAACATCAGCTACTCAACCTGGGCACACAGATCAATATCAGCCCCCATACCACAGCACGATTGGATTACGCCTTTTCCAACCGCGACATCAATTTATTTTCCGACCTTGACAAAGAGAACAATACGGGGCATGCCATTTTTATGACCCTTAGCGACCAGCGAAGGGCCACTCCAGAACAGGCCGAAAGCTGGCTGTTTACCTCCCGGCTCAGCTACGAACACACCGGGGCGTGGTTCAGAGCACCCGAGCGCTATCGCGAGGTGGAGTTTGAACGCAACTGGAACCTGCCCTTTGTACAGACAGCACAGCCCGAACATTTGCCTGCTCTTTCCTTCACTGCAAGCCACCCGCAAAAAGGGATGGCCCGCTATATCCTTCAGGGATTACTCAGGGGAGAAGAATTCCGGGGATTGCTCAACCGACTGGAGAGCCGTTTGAGCATAGCACGAAATACCTTTGAGGCAAACGCCAGCCTTCTCAACAGCTCGGGCGACAGAATAACAGAATTTTACCGGCACAGACTGGGATACAGCTATGCTTTCAGCATTTTTCAGGCAGGCATCATTCATCAGATGGAGCACAACACACTGAGGCAGCAGAAAGGCAGTGCACTGGCCGCCAACAGCTTCTTCTACGAAGAAAGGGAGGCATTCCTGGCAAGCCCGGCCCAGGCTGGTAACAACTGGCGCTTGTTCTATCGCCAACGGCACGATCATCTGCCTGCTGGCCTCAACTTTCAGAAGGCTTCTCTGGCCCACGACTACGGATTGCAATACAACAACAGGCAAAACAACCACCATCGCTGGAGCATACAGTGGGTTTTGCGCGAACTGGAAGTGGAAAAGGAACGCTTCCCGGGCGAGCAAAATGAACGCACCCTCAATAGCCGGGTCGATCATTTTGTGAGGTGGGGCGCCATTACATCCACGCTGTTTTACCAGACCGCCAGCGCTATGGAGCGCAAAAGGGAATATATCTATGTAGAGGTTCCTCCGGGGCAGGGACTCTATGTTTGGGTGGATTACAACGGCAATGGGGTGATGGAACTGGATGAATTTGAGTTGTCGCCTTTCCCCGATGAGGCTAACTTCATAAGGGTGTTTATTCCAACTGATGAATTTGTAAGAACCTACAGCACAGCCATAAGCCATAGCATAAACCTTGAACCGGCCACCCTCTGGCGTGAGAGCGAAGGAGTGAAAAAATGGATGGCGCGGTTTTCCAACCGTTTGAACTACCGTATTGACAAAAAAAACCAGGGAGGACTGGCAGCAGAAAACCTGAACCCCTTCTTCACACATATCGACGATACCCTGCTCGTCAGCCTGAATGCCAGTGTACGCAATTCGCTCTTTTTCAATCGCACACATCGTGTCTACAGCCTCGAATGGACCCTACAGCAAAACAGCAGCAAAAACATATTGAGCAACGGTTTTGAAAGCCGGCAGCTGCAGTCTCATGCCGTGAGGGGCCGCATAAATCTTTCGCGCCAGATCAGTTTGCTTCTGGTGTGGCAAACAGGGAGAAGAATCAACGAGTCGGAATTTTTCAACCGGCGCAATTTCAACATCCGGTTTCAGGAGATCGAACCCACCCTGAGTTACCAGCCACAACAGCATCTGCGTTTCAACCTTTTTTATGGCTATGCCCGGCAGACCAACGCCTTAGAGCAAGGAGGAGAGCAGTCGCAAACCCACAAAACCGGTTTAGAGACCCGGCTCAACTTCCCTGGCAAGGGCAGCCTGCAAACCCGCTACCAGGTATCGGAAATCCGTTTTCCGTACGACCCCAACTCCCCTTTGGCCTTTGATATGCTGCAGGCGCTGCAGCCCGGCACCAACCACCTGTGGAATATCAACTGGCAGCAAAACATCAACGCTTTTCTTCAGCTAACCCTCAACTACAATGGCCGAAAACCGCCCGGCATACAGGCCATCCATACCGGATCGGTGGCATTGAGGGCATTTTTCTAGGCTTGGAAAGATATTGAAAATGACTTCTGTTAATTAAATTTAAATTTTACTTTTGCATCAACCCCTTAAGTCAAAACACAACCCAATAAGGCAAAACACAATTGATATGCTGAATGTAATTCTTTTCGGGCCTCCCGGTGCCGGTAAAGGCACACAGTCGGAGTTGCTCATGCAACGCTACAACCTTACCTATATTTCCACAGGAGAAGCCTTGCGCAACGAGCTTAAAGCTGGCACTCCACTGGGGCTGCAAGCCAAAAAGATCATTGAGTCGGGCGGACTGGTTGATGATGAAATCATCGTACAGATCATCGGCAACGCCATACAGGCAGAGAAATCTGCCGACGGCTTTCTGTTTGACGGATTTCCGCGCACTTATGTACAGGCCTATATCCTCGATGGGCTTTTTACCAGTTTGCAAACTTCGCTCAGTAAGATCATCATCCTTGATATCTCTGACAAGGAGTGTACCCAACGTCTTCTGCAAAGGGCCAAAGAGCAGGATCGTGCCGATGACAATGAGGCAGTAATCAAACGCCGTTTGCAGGAATACCATCAGAAAACCCTCCCCCTGCTGGAGTTCTATCAGGATACCGATAAACTGGTAAAGGTAAACGGACTGGGCACCACCCAGGAGGTATACGACCGCATCAACGCCCATATCACAGAGGAGATCAACTCCAAGCCCATCAACATCATGGTGTATGGGTACCCGGGTTCGGGAAAAACCACCCAGTCGAAGAAACTTGCAGAGGAATTTAACCTTACCTACATATCTACCAGCGAACTGCTGAAGCAGGAAATGGCTACCCAGTCTCATCTGGCGCAACAGATTGCACCTTACCTGGAAAAGGGCCTGCTGGTGCCCGATGAAATTGTGATCCGGTTGATAGAAAAGAAGCTCAAGGAAACCGATGGGGCCAAGCGAGGATATGTTTTTAAGGGATACCCCCGCACACTGGTACAGGCCTACATACTGGATGGTATAATGAAGAAAAAGAACTGCGCCATCAACTGTGTTATCAACCTGCAGGTGCCTCAGCTCGACCTGGTAAAACGCCTGGATGCCCGCAGCAAAACCCCCGAAAGGATGCCCTACGACGACAGTGCTGCCACCATAGTAGCCCGTCTGGAAGAACACTCTCAGCGCAACGATTCCATTGTAAACTATTACAGAAACAACCAGATACTGGTCGATGTAGATGGTCAGGGCTGTAAGCAAACCGTGTATGACAGGATCAAGGACCATGTGCTGAGAGCTATTCGAAACCTGCGATAGAACGAAGCTACTGCTTTGATCCAATTGCTGCCTGTGTTAAATTTGCTCAACAATCCGGCCGGTAATGCACGAACCTGAACATGTATACGCCCCTGTAATCATCGCTGTCACATTCTTTCTGCTGACAATGATTTTCTACTTTCTGACTTCCTTTTATCCGCTATGGGTTAAAAAGAATCTTGCTGTACTATTTCTTCCGTTGCACCTGAAGCACCGCTACAAAGAACACCTGGTGGCCAACTTCCCTTTTTACAATAAACTGAGCGATGCCGACCAGTTGCTGTTTGAGCGGAGGGTGCAGAAATTTATCAATATGAAGGAGTTTATTCCCCGGGGAGGTTTGAGAGAAGTAACTCCGGAGATGAAAACCCTGATTGCCGGCAGTGCCATCCAACTCACCTTTGGGCATCCATCCATTTACTTCCGTCATTTCTGGCGTATTTTGGTATACCCCGACAGTTACTACTCCACCATTACCCAAAAATACCACCACGGAGAGGTAAATCGTGCAGGCATAATAGTAGTTTCGTGGCAGGCACTTCGGGAAGGTTTTCATTGCCACGCCGATGGCAGGCACCTGGGTTTTCATGAAATGGCGCATGCGCTGCGATTGATCAACCTGATCGACAACAAGGAATATAACATTTATGATGGCAGGCTGATGAAGGATTTCGACACCGAAGCCCGCAGAGAGGTAAGCCGGATGAACAATGATCCAAACCTGCAAACCCCCTTCAGGATGTACGGTGCAACCAGCCGCGAAGAATTTTTTGCAGTAGCCGTAGAGGTGTTTTTTGAACAGCCCGGGCAGTTTAAAAACCATAACCCGGTGTTGTACGATACTCTCCGCAAAATGCTGAAGATCGATCCGGGTGCTGCAAATATGTCGAAAGGTATCCGCAAGCTGGCATCCTGAGACAATGCTGATACAACATCCATCAATCCCCCAACCCCTCACCCCATATGAAAGTTGCAGACAAATACTACCGTACCATAGGTTTGAAAGAAGACGATGACCGGATAGTGCAGATTATCGATCAGCGGTTTTTGCCTCACCAATTTGTGATAGAAGATCTGCAAAGCCACGAGGAGGTGTTTGTGGCCATTCGCGACATGCATGTACGGGGTGCAGGTCTCATAGGTGCAACGGCAGCATGGGGTATGTACCTGGCAGCACTTGAAGCCCTTAAAGCTCCTCACTTCGACAACTATCTGCAAAAGGCTGCCAACCACCTTGCCACCGCACGCCCCACTGCGGTAAACCTTACCTGGGCCATTGCAGAGCAGCTCAGTGCCCTATCGCAGGCGAGCACCCCTGCCCTCAAATTGCAAATTGCCAAAAGAAACGCACAAAACATTACAGATTCTGATGCAGATTGCTGTCGCTCGATCGGCGTGCACGGCATAAAACTCATAGAACAGATCAGTCGCCGGAAAAACGGACAACCTGTAAACATTCTCACCCATTGCAATGCAGGATGGCTTGCCTTTGTAGATTATGGGTCTGCCACTGCCCCTATTTATTCAGCACATGATGCAGGTATCGACGTGCATGTATGGGTAGATGAGACCCGCCCGCGCAACCAGGGAGCAGCTCTTACGGCATGGGAGCTTGGCAATCATGGGGTACCCCACACCCTTATCACCGACAATGCGGGGGGCTACCTCATGCAGCAAGGCATGGTAGATATGGTAATTACGGGTACCGACCGCACCACCTTTACGGGCGATGTGGCCAACAAGGTAGGCACTTACCTCAAGGCACTGGCCGCCGCCGACAACGGCATACCCTTTTATGTGGCTCTTCCATCCTCCTCTTTTGACTGGGAAATGGAAGATGGAGTGAAGCAAACCCCCATTGAAGAAAGAGACCCGGATGAGGTAAAATTTGTGGAAGGCCTGTGCCACGGTGAAATCCAGAAAGTGCTGATAGCTCCTCCATCAAGCCCTGCGGCCAACTATGCCTTCGACATAACACCCGCCCGCCTGGTAACCGGACTTATCACCGAACGAGGTATATGTCAGGCCAATCGCGAGAGCATCCTTACACTATTTCCGGAAAAAAGAAAGTAGTATGGAAGAGGGGTATATCAAGTTCGGGTGTTTCTGGGAGAAAACTGACCCTTTGCCGGAAGAGGACACTGCAGAGATCAATGAATTCAGGCAAAGGCTGCACAATCTGGGCCTGATCGGTCAATATCCGGATGGGATAGGATACGGCAATATAAGCATACGGCTATCGCAGGATATTTTCCTGATAACGGGTTCGGCAACCGGGGGAATAAAGCAACTAACGAACAATCATTTTACATTGGTAAAATCCTTTGATTTTACCAGAAATGAACTCCACTGTTCAGGGCCTGTTCAGGCTTCTTCCGAATCGCTGACCCATGCTGCAATTTACGAAAGTCAACCTCAAGCCAGCGCTGTAATTCATATTCATCATCTACCTACCTGGAAAAAGTGGCTTAATTTGCTACCTACCACAGACCCTAAAATTGAATATGGCAGCCCTGAGATGGCTCTTGCGATCCAGCAAATAATATTTGAATCGTCTGCCACATCAGGCATTATCATAATGTCGGGTCATCGTGAGGGAGTAATAGCATATGGAGAAAATATTCAACAAGCATTTGATTTAATTCTACTACATTTAGAAAAATAAAGTTATCTTAGCCCCATACATCCACCCTCTATTTACCCAAAACCCAGACCCATGAAACTATTAAAACGAATACTTCTGGCTGTGGTCATCATCATAGCTATACCTTTTGTGGTGGCAATCTTTGTAAAGAAAGACTACCAGATTGAACGCGAAATCCTCATCTATGCTCCGGCCTTTGAGATCTTTGACTTTATTCGCTACCTTGAAAACCAGGACAGCTTCAGCAAGTGGGGCAGCATGGATCCGGATATGATACAAACCTACCGTGGTGTTGACGGCACTGTAGGAGCCATTTCGGCATGGGAGAGCGAAGACAGAAACGTTGGAAAAGGTGAGCAGGAAATCACTTCGATTGTCGACGGCGAACGCATTGAATATGAATTGCGTTTCATAGAACCCTTCCAGTCAACATCGCAAGCCTGGATGACTACAACTCCAGTTGATGAAAGCACTACATTGGTACAATGGGGCTTTAAAGGCCGCATGCCATACCCCATGAACCTGATGCTTTTACTTATGAACTTTGACAAGATGCTCGGCGACGACCTGCAGCATGGTCTTGACAACCTGAAAAAACAGATGGAAAACAATTAACCCAAATGAGAGCCTGGCAGGCTCTGACTTAAACTATTCTCCCACTAAAAAAATCAATCAATGAGAAAACCCATTTTTTTTCTGACCCTGGTCCTGCTTTTAGGATTTGGGAGCATTGCCCAGGAAGCCACCCTTCCGTTACCAGAAGTGGAGGAAAACACCTTCCATCCACCCACAACATTCATTAGCTTAAATTCCGGCATCAATGGTTTCACAGGCCTTTTCGGAGCAGCAGTAGAGGTTGGGGCTACACCCCGGTTTGCCCTGGTAGGAGGAGTTGGCTTATCCGGATGGGGCGGACGATTGTCTTTGGGCGCCAAGCTCTATAACCCGGAACGCTATCCTTTCGGATCGGCATTGTTTGCAAACTACAGCCGTTCGACAGGCGGCAGCGACCTCACTTTTAATGTGGATCTTGACGGTAAGAAATACGATATGGTGCTCGACCTGAAACCCGTTAACTCATTTCAACTGGGCTGGGAGTACTTCTTCAGGCTTACTGCCAATTCACGGATCAATCTGCAGCTGGGCTATACCCTGCGCATGGCAGGAAGCACATCAGAACTCTACACCATAACAAAGGGGCAGAACGATGAGGACCAGACATTCAAGGATTTCATGAGCGTATATGCACCTGGAGGACTCACATTGGGATTAGGTCTGTCCTTCAAACTGTGATAAAAAAAGCGGAAGTTCGTAATGGCTTCCGCTTTTTCTATGAATTTATTTCTTTAAGCACCCATGGGCATTACAACCTTGCCATAGTACTGGTTGAGCAGTTGGCCCATTCCGATATAGATGGCTATAGAACCGCATATTACACCCTCAATGCCTGCCAGGGTATGCAGCAATTGACTACCGGTAATATTTGCCAGGGTGAGCAGGGCAAAAAGCACCACCACCGAACCAAACAGCCAACGCATAGCCGGAACCATTTTAAAGGTGGCAGCAAACAGGAATATTGTAAACATACCCCAGATACCCAGGTAGAAGGCCATGCTGGTGGCAGAAGGCTTTCCGATAAGGCCTGCCTCGGGTGCCAGCCAGATAAACACCAGACTGATCCAGAAAAAGCCATAAGAGGTAAAGGCGGTGGTTCCGAAAGTGTTATTCTTTTTGAACTCCATGATGCCCACTACGATCTGGGCTAAACCGCCATAGAAGATCCCCATGGCAACAATCATCATATCAAGAGGAAACAAACCCGCATTGTGTATATTGAGCAATACGGTGGTGAGGCCGAAACCCGCCAGCCCCAGAGGCGCAGGGTTTGCATAAGTGTCTTTGATTTCCAGAACAGAATTTTGGTGCATTAGTGTATGTATTAAGGTGTATAAATGAAGCGGCAAAAGTAGCTGAAAAAAACATCCAAAAATCCGTAAAAACACTGTCTATTGAGATAATTCAAGTAAATTTGGACAGAAGCCACACAAGGCAAAACCAAACCGATCCATCCTGCTACTAAATTGTTGTCTTATGAGCAGAACACACACCAAAACAGGAATGTCGCCAGGCAGCCTTGTATTTGTGGGAAACAAGAAAACCGATAAAACACATATCCACGTTATCGACTTCAAACCAGACGAGGTAAAGGAGTTCAAGACACACACACCTGAGGTTGTTTTCCCTCTCAAGGACACATCTTCCATCAGCTGGATTGATGTAAAAGGGATACATGACTCTGAAATGGTATCTTCGCTGGGAACCCACTTCCAGATCCACCCTCTTATCCTGGAAGACATCATGAATACAGGCCAAAGACCCAAAACTGAGCTTTTCGATGATTACATTTACGTCGTAATGAAGATTCTAACCTGGAACCCCAGGCGAAAGATCATTGAGAGCGAGCAGATCAGCCTGATTGTGGGGTCGCAGTATGTGCTGACCTTTCAGGAAAGACCCGAGGATATTTTTGATCCCTTGCGCCAGCGCATACGCCAGGGCAAGGGGCGTATCAGGGGTATGGCATCAGACTATCTGGCCTATGCCATTCTTGACATAACCCTCGATAACTATTTCCAGGTACTGGAGTCCATGGGCGAGCATATGGAGATCCTTGAAGAAAAGCTCCTGAAAAACCCCGACAAGAATGTACTTCGCGAAATATATCTGCTTAAACGCGAAAATCTGATTCTACGAAAGGCTGTCTGGCCATTACGCGAAATCAATGCTCAGCTTGAGCGATCCGAAACCTCCCTGATCAGAAAAAAAACACGCCCCTTTCTTCGAGACCTCTACGATCATACCGTTCACATCATCGATACGGTGGAAACCTACCGCGAAATGACTGCCGGCTTGCTGGAGTTGTATCTTTCTACCACCAGCCACAAAACCAATGAGGTAATGAAAGTACTTACCGTAATTGCCACCATCTTTATACCTCTTACATTTATAGTGGGTGTATACGGCATGAACTTTCATTTTATACCCGAACTCCATTGGCCCTGGGCGTATTTTGCCCTCTGGGGAATAATGCTGCTCATTGCCCTGGGTATGCTATTTCATTTCAGAAAGAAAAAATGGATATGACCCGTATGGCCCACTGACCAGCAAATGCAACGAAAAAGCACAATCCATGCTTCCTAAAAATCATAACCCATACAACAAAACCTCATCTCTTTTTTCATGATAGAAATACTTTTGCTTTTCGCAGGCTTCATCTTACTGATCTATGGAGCAGGTTTACTGGTAGACAGTGCCTCCGCACTGGCCAAAAGCCTCAATATCCCTAATATCGTAATAGGTCTTACCATTGTGGCATTTGGAACATCAGCTCCTGAACTTATCGTGAATGTGTTTGCAGCCATACAGCAAAGCTCAGCTATAGCTCTGGGCAATGTGGCCGGAAGCAATATATTCAATATCCTGGCCATTCTGGGAATTTCGACCCTGGTATACCCCATGGTTGTAAAGAGCAATACCACCTGGATAGAGATCCCCCTGGCTTTGCTTGCAGCGATTGTAATGTTTGTTATGGCAGCTGATGCCTGGCTCGATCCCGGGGCTCCTTCTTTGGTTAGCAGGGCTGATGGCATTGTACTTTTGTTGTTTTTTGCCATCTTCCTGGCTTACAATATTCAGCTGGCCCGAAAAGGCGATCAGTCGGAAGAGCTGAATATTAAATCTATGAGCCGGACCAAATCGGTGCTTCTCATCATGGCGGGCTTGGCAATGCTGGTGGGCGGTGGCCGGCTGATCGTAACCTCTGCAACAGAACTTGCCATCTCGCTGGGTTTATCTGAGCGGGTCATTGCCCTCACCATAATCTCTGCAGGAACCTCTTTGCCCGAACTGGCCACATCGGTAGTGGCGGCATTTAAGAAAAATACCGACATTGCCATTGGCAACATTGTGGGGTCGAATATCTTTAACGTTTTCCTGATTTTAGGCACCACTGCAGTAATCAGACCGGTAACCATAGCTCCGGGAGCAGGACTCGACCTTACCCTGCATGTATTGGCAAGCTTGCTGCTACTGGCTTTTGTATTCAGAGGAAAAGGGAGGCGCATTGACAGAGCAGAGGGGGCTGTCTTCGTTTTGCTCTATGTGTCATACCTGGTATACCTTGTCGCATTCTAAAGGCTGCAACCTGCAAGTCTCCCAAAAAAAAGAAAGAGGCTGCCTCAACACCGCAGGTGCCGGTTGCTGAACTGCTTTTTCAAGCACGTTCACCAGCAGGGAATTGAAAGCGACCTCTCTCCTATAGCGTGTATGGGCTTTAACTGATCAGCGACCGGGAGATTACAATTTTCTGGATTTCGGAAGTGCCTTCATAGATCTGGGTGAGTTTGGCCTCACGCATCAGCCTCTCCACATGGTATTCTTTAACATAGCCATAGCCACCGTGTATCTGCACCGCTTCGGTAGTAACCTCCATGGCAATATCGGCGCAATACTGCTTTGCCATAGCACTTATGGTGCCATAGGGTTGCTTCTGGTCTTTCAGCCATGCTGCCTTCAGGCAGAGATTGCGGGCATTTTCGATTTTCACCGCCATATCGGCAAGTTTGAAGGCGATAGCCTGGTGCTGGAAGATCTCTTTGCCAAAGGCCTTTCTTTCCTGGGCATACCTGAGCGACCTTTCGAAGGCCCCGGAAGCAATACCCAAGGCCTGTGCAGCAATACCAATGCGACCGCCATCAAGGGTTTTCATGGCAAACTTAAACCCAAAACCATCCTCCCCAATACGATTTTCTTTGGGCACCTTCACATCGTTAAACATTACCGAATGGGTGTCGGAGGCCCGCATTCCCATTTTGTCTTCGTGGGGCCCCAGGGTAATGCCGGGAGTGTCCTTATCCACGATCAGGGCATTGATCCCTTTGTGCCCTTTTTCGGGATCAGCCTGTACCATCACCAGGTAGGTGGAAGCACAATTGGCATTGGTGATCCAGTTTTTGGTTCCGTTTACCAGGTAATGATCGCCTTTATCCACAGCCGTAGTCCTTTGCCGGGTAGCATCTGACCCTGCTTCAGGTTCAGAGAGCAGGAAGGCTCCGATTTTTTCTCCTGTGGCCAGGGGCACCAGGTACTTTTGCTTCTGCTCTTCGTTGCCGTAGGTTTCCAGACCCCAGCTTACCAGCGAGTTGCATACCGACATGAGCACCGACATGGATGCATCAACCTTAGAGATCTCCTCCATGGCAAGCACATAAGAGATGGTATCCATTCCTCCGCCACCGTAGCGCGGGTCGGTCATCATGCCCAGGAAGCCCAGCTCAGCCATTTTCTTCACCCTGTCGGCGGCAAAGGTTGCGTGGGTATCGCGTTCTATGACATCGTGCAGCAGCTCTCTTTCCGCAAAATCTTTGGCGGCCTGCTGAATCATCAATTGTTCTTCAGTAAATTCGAAATTCATTTTGCTATTGATTTGTGTGTAATGATTTGGTTTTGATTCAAGGGTTGCTTGCTTTCAATGGCATTGCAGTATCTCACCAAAGCAGGCTATTGATTGTATCACAGCAGCTTGTTTTTCGCGGTGAGGAATATGTCCGCAATCTTCCAGCAGCAAAACATTTACATCGGCAGCTATGTGCTGCATTTTCAATCCGAGCTGGTGTATGCTGCCATAGACATCCTTTTTTCCCTGGATAGCCAGCACCGGACACCGGATCTGACTGAGTTCGGTAAGGATATTCCATTGCTCTCCCTGGGGGGAAAGCAAGAACCCACTCCAGCCGTAAAAAAGATCATCTGCTTTGGCACCATGGTAGCGCATGAGTTGCTTTTTGAGCATGCCCTCCTGGTAGGCTTTCACTGTATTTTGTATCCCCTCTCGGGTTATGGGTTCGTTTACAACATGATCGGCTTCTGAAACTACTGCCAGCACCCGTTGGGGGAATTTTGCTGCAAAGAGCAGTGCAATGGTGCCCCCATCGCTGTGTCCCACAAGGATCAGCTTTTGGGTTATACCAAGACAGTGCAGCAGAGCGGGCAGCACCTCAAAGGCCTCTCTATGCAAATAATCGCTTGCAAAGGGTTGGTCCCATGCATCGGAGCGCCCATAGCGAAGGCGATCGTAGAGCAGTGCCGGCAGCCCGAGTCTTTCTGCCAGTTTTTGCGGAAAATCCTTCCACTGCTCTACGCATCCCAATCCTTCGTGCAGAAATACCAGCACAGGAAGATCCGGTTGCAACAGATCAGGTTGCAACAGTTTGTAGTACATTTTTCTTCCGTTTATGCCGGCAAAACCTTCCTGCATAATTAGCTGGTTTTCTTGTAAACAATTGAGATCACCGTAATGTCATCGCCTCCCATATTGATGGTAATGCCATAAGGTCTGTCGGCAGGGATATTGATCTGAGCCTGATCGGCTTTCCCGGTAAGCTGCTCCCAGATGGTAACGGCCTGGTGCACTCCTGTGGCACCGGTGGGATGCCCCCAACCAATAAGACCTCCGGTGGTGTTGAAGGGTATAACACCCTGGCGGGAGGTATTTCCTTCCAGCACAAAGTCGGCTCCTTTGCCATAATCGGCAAGCCCCATTGCTTCCACAGCCATAATGCCGGCAATGGTAAAGCAATCGTGGCACTCTACGGTGGCCACTTGTTCTTTGCTTATACCTGCCATTGCCATAGCTTTAGCGATGGCGGCCTGTGTGGTAAGCAGGCGGGTAGGATCGGCCGGGGGCCGGGTAATATCCTCCTCGGCATGGCCAAACCCAGTGATCTCCACAGCATCGGCAGGATCAATACCGCATCGGCGCAATCCCTCTTCCGAAAGCACGGCAATGGCACTGGCACCATCTGACACTTTAGAACAATCAAAGAAATTGAGAGAGTCGACAAATCCTTTGGGGTTGGGTTTGTTCATTCCGCAGGCAATCAAATCGCCGGTAGTGTTTTGGTATTCCTGGGCAGTGGGGCACAAGCGTGCATTCTCTATGGCATTCTGGTACCAGCGAGCCATGGCGGCCCTGGGTTTCTCGGGGCCAAATTTCTCGTTGTAGGCTTTGGCCCTGTCGCTGAATTTTCCGGGGAAGAAATAGGCATGCCCGTCCTTTCTTTGCTTGGCCCATCCGGCTGCAGCAAGAATATCTGCGCCATAAACCGCTTTTACAGAGTTTTGTACTTCCACCCCCAATACCATAACCACCTCGGCGGTTTCGGCAAGTACCGACCTGATGCCGGTGATCAGAGCCAGGGCACCAGTGCCACAGGCTGCCTCTACCCTTGTGGAGGGCTTGTAGCGCAACCCTTCATCAATAAAGGGAGCAAACCCTGCCAGGTGGGCCTGATCGTTGAAGCGCGCTGCAATGAAGTTGCCGATGACCGTTTCATCCACATTTGCAGCCCCTCCGATTTGTTTCAATACTCCCTGACCAGCCTCACGGATGTAATCCTCCAGATCCGGACGAGGTTTCTTGGGGTGAAATTCTTTTCTGCCGGTACCCATGGAAATGGTGTTATAACCAGCTGCCATATATATTTTTCTTCTAAGTTTTGTCATGTTGGTTCCTCCCTTTATACAAAATCATTAATGGGCCCGTAGGCATGGAAAAAGCCTGTGAGCAATACAGTGTTTACATCTTCGTTGCTGAAGGCTACTTTGTCTTGCACCAGCTTAAGCCCAATGTTGCGCGAGTTGCGGGCATACTCCACAGCCAGTTGACCTCCCAGGGTCTGCAGGTTTTTCAGATCAGCAAAATACCCTTTCAGGTATTCCTCTTTTCGGGCATCTCCCACAACGGCTTTCCACGGCTTCAATGCCTTAGGATCTTCGCCCAGCATGGGTTGGCACCGTTGTGCTATGGCTTCCATATCTTCGTAGCTTTGGGTGGATGGGTTGTAAATACCCGTTGGTCTGCCCTTTTCGTATCGCAGAAAGCCATTTTTCTGTGAGCCATCATAATTCTGACCTCCCAGTACTCCCTGTTCGATCATTTTATCCAGCAGGGCACTGTGCAGGTCCTCGTCCTTCAGCCAGGGGTTCATTACGCTCATGATGTATGAACAAACATCCACACCCACATAATCTATCAGTTGAAATATACCCATGGGACGTATCAGGTAATCCTGACTTACCTTGTTTATCATATAGAGAGCTTCGGTAAAAGTATGATGGGCTGCAAGTTTCTCAGCCTGCTGTATGCCATAGAGTGCATCTCTCATGAAATGGCCATTGCCGATGAAACCGGCAAAATCGGCAGAAGGAACAGTGGTTTTGCGCAGGTTCCGGGCCAGGGTACGGGCAAATTCATCCAACTCAGGCAAGGTTTGAGGAGTTTTGATAATCTCAACCAGTTTTTGCACCGCAGGCGGATTATAGAAATGCACACCCAGCACACGGCCTCCAAGCTCTGCTTTCTCGTCGAGCAGGTGAATAGGAATGGAGGAGGTATTGGTGAAAAACCATGGTTTGGTGTAACTGTTTTGATCGATCTGGCGGAAGATCTTCACCTTGAGCCTTGGGTCCTCTTTAATAGCCTCAAAAACAATGTTTGAGTTGTAGGCGGCTTCCAGCACGTGCGAAGGCCTTACCATAAACAACACATCCTGCACGTATTGATTGATGATGTGTTCGTTTTGCACCAGGTCTTTGCGGTGTGCATACCATTGGCGCAGAGCCACAATTTTTTTTTCTGCAGCTTTGTGCACCTGGGCCCTGAGATAGTGCATAAGCCCCGACAAAGCTTCGCTGGAAGTGTCAATGGCATAGAGCACAAAGTGCCTGTCGCGGTTTTCGGGCTGCAGGCTCAGGTCGGTCATCTCCATGGCAGTGAGCAGCAGTATACCGCTCCCCATTTTACCTGCAGCGCCCAGCACGCTTACTTTTTGAATTTTCTCTGTGTATTGCATCGATAAGAGTTTTGATGTGTTTTTTGATTAAGAGTGATATATTCTGACTTTTACCTGCCAAAGCTTGCCGAACCGTCTTAAAGATCAGCATGCATAAAAACCATCGGCAGGGAAATACTTTATTCGAACACTTTAAGCTGCAATTCTTCCGTATGAACCATCCAGGCGTTGAGGGCCATTGCTTTCATCTCTCCTTCGCCCGGATACACTTTTACCGGGCCCAGATGCTGCACCCTTTGCACGATATCGCTAACCAGCATATCGCTGAAGGCAAGCCCTCCGGTGAGCAGGATACCGTCGATCTGTCCTCTGAGTACGGTCGACAGAGCCCCAATTTCCTTGGCTACCTGGTAAGCCATGGCAAGGTACACTGTTTTAGCCTTCTCATCGCCCTGTTGGATACGTTTTTCTATGGCCAGGGCATCGCTGGTGCCCAGATAGGCCATCAATCCTCCTTTTCCTTTGATCCGCTCTCTGATCTGGGCATGGGTAAGGGTGCCCGAAAAGCAAAGATCTACCAGCTGACCGGCAGGCAAGCCTCCGCTTCTTTCGGGTGAAAAGGGGCCATCGCCATCCAGCCCGTTGTTTACATCTATGATTCGCCCATTGGAGTGTGCACCCACCGAAATACCTCCTCCCATATGGGCCACGATTACTTTCACCTGCTGGTAGGTGGTTTTTTGTTCGGCTGCAAATTGCCGTGCAATGGCTTTCTGGTTGAGTGCATGAAGCAGGCTGCGCCGCTCCAGTCCGGGCATTCCTGAGATGCGCGCCATTTCTTCCATTTCATCTACACAGGTAGGATCCACAATCATGGCAATGACCTGAGGGCCAATTTCGCGGGCAAACTCCCAGGCCAGTATCCCTCCCAGATTCGACTCATGCTCGCCCATGGGGTGTTGCATATCCTGCACAAATTTCTCATTTACCCTGTAGGCTCCGCCCTCCATGGGTTTGAGCAAACCCCCTCGCCCTACAATGATATTGAAATCGGCAATGGAAATTTCGGCCTGCTCCAGCACCTGACGCACTTTGTCTTTGCGAAAGGAAAGCTGATCCATAATACTTGGAAAACCCGCCAGAGTCTCCTGGGGGTGCTTCACATTGAGAAGAAGGATCTCTTTACGATTTTGGTAAACAGCGATTTTGGTTGAGGTAGATCCGGGGTTAATCACCAGGATATTTACATCCATAAAAATGTGTGTTTTGACAGGGTGAAAGACTGAAGTCACTTCAAGTGTTGAATTTAAAAAAAATTCGCTGACCCCGCAAAACATTTTCAGCCGAAGTCTGATTTTTTTGGTTTTTTACAGAATTTATCATGCCATTGACACTTACATAAACACCATGGCAAACCAGTACAAACCCCAAAAAACGCACAACCATCGGCGCCGTTGAGGAAAAAGAATATGATTACCCCGGTGATGTGTATAAACAGATTGTTTTCCAAACACATCTGTTCCTGTAGGGGCTCAGCCAAAAAATGTTTTGCGGTAAAAAACGGCGGAAAACCGCCATGGGAGGAGCCTGCGCACACATTACCCGGTACGGGGGGATTCCGGAAAACCTAAAAAGGTTGTGTTTTTACAGAAAAAAATATCTAACTTAGATAGCAAACACACCCTTATCCTCAAGAAATCAGTTGCTAACAACACTATCAACGCTCTTGTTTATGCTCAAAACACCCCAGATCAAAACCCGGAACCCCATCCGCATTGTGGCAGCCACATCGCTTTTCGATGGTCATGATGCATCTATCAACATCATGCGTCGTATCCTGCAATCTTCTGGTGCAGAAGTTATTCACCTTGGCCACAACCGGTCGGTGAAGGAAATTGTGGATTGCGCCATACAGGAGGATGCCCAGGCCATTGCCGTAACCTCCTACCAGGGAGGACATATGGAGTTTTTCCGGTATATGCACGACATGTTGCAAGAGCGTGGCTTTGGCGAGATCCGTATCTTTGGAGGGGGCGGTGGTGTGATACTGCCTGACGAGATTGAACAGCTGCACACCTATGGCATAACCCGGATCTTCTCGCCAGACGATGGCCGGCTAATGGGTCTTCAGGGAATGATCGATGAAGTGATGAAGCTTTCTGACTTCCCCAGGGGCAAAAACTGCAAGATCAATTTATCCCGCATACGCAAAGCAGATGAAAGCATCATAACACGGGCTTTATCGTGCCTTGAAAATTTCCCGGAAGAATACACCGATCTGAAAAAGAAACTGGAGGAAGAGGCCGCTGCGCTCCAGGTACCGGTATTGGGAGTAACCGGAACTGGCGGAGCGGGAAAGTCGTCGCTGGTAGATGAATTCATTCGCAGGTTTCTGATGGCCTTCCCCCAAAAAAGGCTTGCTGTGATCTGCGTTGATCCTACCCGCCGCAAAAGTGGCGGTGCTTTGCTGGGCGATCGTATACGTATGAATGCCATTAACAATCCACGGGTTTTTGTACGCTCAATGGCCACACGCAACAACAATCTCTCTTTGTCTAAACATGTAAGGGAGGCAACACAAGTGTTTAAGCTGGCAGGCTACGACCTGGTGCTTATCGAAACCTCGGGCATTGGCCAGTCTGATACCGAAATTGTAGACCACAGCGATCTGAGCCTCTATGTAATGACCCCGGAATATGGCGCCGCCTCGCAACTGGAAAAGATCGGGATGCTCGAGTATGCTGATGTGGTGGCCATCAACAAGTTCGATAAACGAGGAGGAATGGATGCTCTGCGCGATGTAAAGAAGCAGTTTCAGCGCAACCATATGCTTTTTGATCTGCCCGCCAACGATATGCCCGTTTTTGGCACTATCGCCTCGCAGTTCAACGATCCGGGAGTAAACCAGCTTTTCAATGCCATCATTCAGAAACTCAGCACCAGGGTAGATCAGGACTTTTCTTCTGAGATGCAATTTGAGGAAAGTATCCCGGAAAAGTTGCACATCATACCTCCGGCACGGGTGCGCTACCTGGCAGAGGTAGCCGAAACGGTACGGGGCTACAACTCGTGGGCCCTTCAGCAGGCCGAAACCGCCCAAAAGCTTTACTGTGTTAAGCAAACACTTACTCTGATAAACACCGGAGAAGAAGAAAAAACGCAACGTACCAGACAAAATATCGAAGGAATATCCCAGGAGCTTTCCGCCGCACTGAGCGCTGATAACCATAAGATCATCGAGCAGTGGGAGCAAAAAGTGCAGTCCTACAAAAATGACACTTTCGTTTTTAAGGTGCGCGACAAAGAGATCCGCATCCAAACTCACACCACTACCCTGTCACATCTTAAAATACCCAAGATATCGCTGCCTGCCTACAAAGGCTGGGGAGATATTCTGCGCTGGAGTTTACTGGAGAATGTTCCGGGTGAATTTCCTTACACGGCGGGTGTATTCCCCTTCAAAAGAGAAGGAGAAGACCCCACCCGGATGTTTGCCGGAGAGGGAGGCCCCGAGCGCACCAACAAACGTTTCCACTACCTCTCTCAGGATCAGCCGGCCAAACGCCTGTCTACTGCCTTTGACTCAGTAACCCTGTATGGCAACGATCCGGAGCTACGTCCCGACATCTACGGTAAAATAGGCAATTCGGGGGTTTCGGTCTGTTGTCTTGATGATGCCAAGAAGCTCTATTCGGGTTTCAACCTGGCCGATCCGGCCACTTCGGTGAGCATGACCATTAACGGACCGGCTCCCATGCTGGTGGGTTACTTTTTGAATGCAGCCATCGACCAGCAATGCGAGATTTACATCCGTGAGAACGGCCTGGAGAAGCAGGCAGAAAAAAAGATTCAGGCTATTTTCCGCAAAAAAGGCCAGAAACCTCCCTCTTACAGGGGTGAGCTGCCCCAGGGGCACGATGCATTGGGGCTGATGCTGCTGGGAGTTACCGGCGACCAGGTGCTCCCTGCCCATGTGTATGAAAAAATAAAGGCACAAACCCTGCAGGTGGTAAGAGGCACCGTGCAAGCCGACATCCTGAAGGAAGACCAGGGACAGAACACATGTATCTTTTCAACCGACTTTGCCCTCAAACTGATGGGCGACATCCAGGAATACTTTATCGGGCACAATGTTCGGAACTTTTATTCAGTATCCATTTCGGGTTATCATATTGCCGAGGCCGGCGCCAACCCCATCACCCAGCTGGCCTTTACCCTGGCCAACGGGTTCACCTACGTGGAGTATTACCTCTCCAGGGGTATGCATATCGACTCTTTTGCACCCAACCTCTCCTTTTTCTTTTCCAATGGTATCGACATAGAGTTTTCGGTAATAGGCAGGGTGGCCCGAAGCATATGGGCCAAGGTAATCCGCAACAAATACGGCGGCAACGCGCGCTCTCAGCAGCTCAAGTACCACATACAGACTTCGGGCCGATCGCTGCACGCGCAAGAGATCGGCTTCAACGACATCCGCACTACACTGCAGGCTTTATATGCCATCTACGACAACTGCAACTCACTGCATACCAACGCCTACGACGAAGCCATTACCACTCCTACCGAAGAATCGGTGCGCAGGGCCATGGCCATCCAGATGATCATAAACCAGGAGCTTGGGCTGGCCAAAAACCAGAACCCGCTGCAAGGCTCCTTTATCATTGAAGAGCTCACACAACTGGTGGAAGAGGCTGTTTTGCTGGAGTTTGAGAGGATCTCCGAACGTGGAGGAGTGCTGGGAGCCATGGAAACGGCCTATCAGCGCGGGAAAATACAGGAAGAGTCGCTTTACTATGAGCACCTTAAGCATTCGGGGCAGATGCCCATCATTGGGGTAAACACATTTCTGTCAGACCAGGGATCGCCCACCATGATACCTGCAGAGGTGGTGCGCTCCAGCGCCGAAGAGAAAGACTACCAGATCGAAATGCTAAAAAACCTGCATCAACTCCATGAGGCAAAGCAAAAGGGGCTGATTGCCGAACTCCGCAACAGTGCTGTCAAAAACCAGAACATTTTTGAAATACTGATGGAGGCAACCAAATACTGCTCCCTTGGCCAGATCACCCAGGCGTTGTACGACATTGGCGGGCAATACCGCAGAAACATGTGATGTACTGCGTTATTGCACAACTCTTGCCCGCTGCTAAATGTACTCTTTAGGTTGAACCTCGCCATTGAGCACCATATATCCGCTGGCGGCGAGGGTTTTCATTTCGTTCTCACCCGGATAAACCACCACTTCGGCAAGATGCAACACCCTTTGTGTAATCTCGTCCACAAGCAGTCGGCTGTAGGCCAACCCACCCGTAAGCACTATACCATCTACCTGCCCCATCAGCACAGCACTCATGGAAGCAATCTCCTTGGCTACCTGATAGGCCATGGCACGGTAAACCAATTCAGCCTCTTTGTCTCCCTCCTTGATCCGCTGTTCGATGGTGAGAGCATTGCTGGTGCCCAGATAGGCCCTGATTCCTCCATTGCCGCAAACCCGCCGCATCAACTGGTCGTAGGTAAACTTTCCTGAGTAGGCCAGCTTGATAAGTTGTGCCACCGGCAGTGAACCCGCCCTCAGGGGCGACATGGGCCCATCGCCCGCCAGCCCATTGTTTACATCTACAATACGTCCATGGCGGTGCGCCCCCACGGTAATACCTGTTCCCATATGGGCAACAATCACGTTGATATCTTCGTAATTACGCCCATTGGCACGGGCAAAATCAATGGCTACCGAACGCTGGCTAAGGGTATGAAGCAAACTCTTACGGCTGATCTCTGGAATACCCGATATACGGGCAATGTCGTCAAGCTCATCCACACTGGATGGCTCCACAATTACCGCCGGGATATTTTGCCCATCCATACGGCTGATTTCAATGGCGATCATGACTCCAAGGTTGGATTCATGGTCTGCCATAGGCCGGGCAAGATCTTTGATCATGGCTTCATTGATCTGATAAACTCCTCCATCCAAAGGCTTGATCACTCCACCTTTGCAGGCAATAATGCCAATCCTATCCAGGCTGAAGCCTCCTTTTTCCAGTTCCTTAAGCACAATATCCCTGCGCCAGGCAAATTGATCATTTACAGAATTAAATTGCGACAACTCCTCATCGGTATGCCGGATGGTATTGAGATACAATTGCTCCCGGTGAGAATAAACTGAAATGCGTGTGTTTTTTACTGCCGTTTTCAGGCATAAGATAAAATTGCTCATATGTGTGTATTTGGTTGGGTTTGCTTAGCAAAGCAGATAATGGGCTAAATAAATGAAACCCAAAGTCTGACTACCGGGATTAAAACTGCCGATAAAGCGAATTAAAAATACAACAAAATCAGGATTGGGAGAAAAATAATTCACCCTTTTATCCATAACCCATATATGGGAGTTGTTTTCTTGCAGCAATACGAAGAGATGATCAGCCCGGATTTTGGGCAGCACTTTGTCCGGCCAGCCAGCCGGTAGAATAGGCTATCTGCAGGTTAAAACCTCCTGTGTTGGCATCCAGATCGATTACCTCGCCGGCAAAGTATAATCCTTTTACAAGTTTCGATTCCATGGTTTTGGACTGGATTTCGGAGGTGGGTATTCCTCCGGCCGTGATGATGGCTTCCTTGTAGCCAGGGTGTCCGGTTACGGTGAAGCGGAAATTCTTCATCAGCAGCAGGATGCGTCTGCGGTCCTTGCCCGACAGCTGGTTGCAGAGTTTCTTGCCATCCAGTTGCAGCAACTCCAGGAATACGGGTATCAGGCTGGAGGGCAGCCACAGTTTGAAGATATTTTCCAGCTGTTTTTTGCCATGCTCATTGAGGTCGCGCAGCAGGCGCGCGTCAAGCTTCTGCTCATCCAGTGCGGGTTTGAGGTCGATGGCGATTTCTGTTTTGTGCCCTTTGGCCTGCTCTTCCACCACATGACGGCTCAGGGTAAGGATGATGGGGCCGGTGAGGCCGTAATGAGCAAACATCAGTTCGCCAAACTCCTCGCGGGTTTTCTTGCCGTTTACCCACACCACGGCGTTTACGTTTTTCAGCCCCAGCCCCTGCAATCGGCCTGCTAAATCGCCCTCGGTTACCAGGGGTACCAGCGCGGGCCAGGGTGGTGTGATGGTGTGTCCGGCCTGTTGTGCCAGCACATACCCCTCTCCGGTGGAGCCGGTGGCGGGGTAGGATTTTCCGCCGGTGCATATCACTACAGTTCTGGCCAGATACTCTTGCCGCCCGGCATCGGTCTGTACACGGATGCCCTTCACCTCTCCACCTTCCAGAATCAGCTCCTGCACCCGGCAGTTGAATACCATGTCGATGTTTTTCCGCCCCATCCAGCTGAGCAGCGCCTGCAGCACATCCTTTGCCAGGTTGCTCACCGGGAATACTCTGGCACCCCGCTCGGTGGTAGTTTCCACACCGTGGTCGTGCATGATTTTCAGGATATCGTCCTTGAAGAAGGAATGAAAGGCATGTTTCAGGAAGCGCCCGTTGGGGAAAATATTCTGGTAGTACACCGAGGTATCGGCGTCGTGGGTAATGTTGCACCGGCCTTTACCGGTAATGAGCAGTTTGCGTCCGGCCTGCCTCATTTTTTCCACCAGCAATACCTTTGCTCCAGAATGTGCCGCCTTACCTGCTGCCATTATCCCTGCCGGCCCGGCTCCAATTACAATTACATCCCAGCGTTGGGGCTCTTTTGCCATGTGTAGAAATTTTGGGCAAAGGTAGGGATTATTTCTATTGTTGGCCTGCTCGGGCGTGGGGGTCAACAGCCGATTAATTAAATGCCCCGCCCAGGTATTCCCTGGTTTTCTGCTGCTGAGGATTTTCGAAGAATTCCTTTGCCGGTCCCTGCTCAATGACTTCGCCCAGGTACATAAACACCACATAGTCGGCAATTCTTCTGGCCTGGCGCAGCACGTGTGTTACCAGCACGATAGAATACTGTTCCTTGAGCTTGCAGAACTGATTTTCGATAACGGTGGCCGAGATTGGGTCGAGGGCTGAAGTAGGTTCATCGGCAAGTATAATCTCAGGGTTTACGGCCAGTCCTCTTGCCAGGCATAAGCGTTGCTGCTGTCCGATACTCAGCCTTGACGCGGGCTCGTTGAGCCGGTCCTTCACTTCCTCCCACAAATTGGCCTCCCTCAGGTGCTGTTCCACCAGGGGTGCCAGCTTTCTCCTCGACCGGATGCCCTTGAGTTTCAAACCATAGGCCACATTGCTGAAAATACTCATGGGCAGGGTGGTGGGTCGTTGCGAGAGCAGCCCCATTTTCTGGCGCACCAGGGTAATGTCCTGGGTAGGGTGCAGCACATCCTCCCCATCCAGCATTATCTGCCCGCTCACCCTGGCATCTCCGTGTAAGTCTACCAGTCGGTTGAGGGTTTTCATCAGGGTGGTTTTTCCGCAACCGGAAGGCCCAAGGATTACCGTTACTTTTTTATCTGGTATTTCTATGTTTACATCCTTCAGAATATGATGCTTCCCAAAGGAGAGGTTCAGGTTCTGGATGGAGATTTTGGCGTTTTGCATAGAATAAGTTTTTAATTTTCTAACTGACAGACAACCTATTGCTTGCAGTTGACTTTGATGAAACCCCCAGGGGTTAATGATTGTTTTTGTGATACCGGTTGCTGAGCACACGCGTAGTAATGCTTACCAGGAGAATGATAACCGTAAGGATGAGGGCCGCCGCATAAGCACGGTTTTGCACTTCGGGGATGGGAGAGCCCAGCTGAAAGAACACGGCCAGTGGCAATGTGGCGGTTTGCTGGGTCAATGAGGTAGGAATGCTGTCGGTATAGCCTGTAGTAAAAAGCACCGAAGCCACATCACCAATGCCACGTCCGAAGGCCAGCAGAACCGCAGTAACAATACCAGGCAAAGTTTGCCGGAACATTACCTTAAAGGCTACCTCTGCACGGGTACTCCCCAGCGAGAAAGCTGCTTCCAGTAGTCCTACGTTTACGTTTTTCATAACTTCATCCATCCCCCTTACCATAATAGGCATAATGAATATGCCCACCGTTATGATACCGGCCAGCAGACTGGCCTTTATCCCCAGAAAAATCATAAGGGTAAAGCCAAAGGCTCCATAAACGATGGAAGGGATACCCCAGAGCATATCCAGGATAAAGCGGATGGTGTTTACCGTTTTTCGGCGGGTGCGCAAATGAACATTCATGGCCAGGGCCAGCGGAAGGCTTATGAGCAGGGAAAGGGTAACGGCACCCAGGGAAAGGTACAAAGACCCGACAATGGCGTTGAGCACGCCCCCCTCTCGTCCAAAATAATACCCGCCCTTGGGGGTCTGGCTTATCATTTCCCAGCTCATATAGGGAGCTCCCTTCAGAAAAATACTCACCAGAATGGCCAGCAGAATAACTACCAGAGAGGCGGTACTGACAAGCATCAGTGCATAAAAAAAACGTTCTTCAAGTTTTCTCAACCACATAATTTTTCAATTTTCCGGGTTAAATCCTTTTCTCAAAATATATAACAGCCCTGTGCGATACCACGTTGAATACAATCACCACCACCATCAGCAGAAGTGCTGCAAACATGAGTGCCGAATCAAACATGGGTATGGAGAGCATCTCGCCGTAGTTGTTGGCAATCAATGCAGGCAAGGGATATCCCGGCTGGAAAATGTGTTTGGGCACCCCCACCACATTGCCTACGACCATGAGCACGGCAATGGTTTCGCCAAAAGCCCTTGACAAGCCCAGACCGAATGCAGAAACAATACCCGGAAAGGTTCTTCGCAAAACCACAAATTTGATGGTTTGCCATTTTGTGGCACCCAGCGATAAGGATGCCTCGAACAAATCCACATGAACCGTTCGGAATATTTCAATGAGAATATTGAGAATAAAGGGAATAAGCATTACCGCAAGTACAATACCTCCTGCCAGGATGCTGAACCCGGAGGTTTCGTAACCCCAAAGCGGAGCCAGGTATTTGCCCACCGCGGGCACAATGATCAGTACCCCCCAAACCCCGTAAATTACCGAAGGAATGCCGGCCAGAATATCTATTACGGGCTGCATGACACGCAGCAGTCGTCTGGAGCCGTAGTAAGTAAGGTAAATGGCGGTAAGCAGACAAACCGGCGCAGTAAGTAACAACCCAATGAAGGTAACCCACACCGAACTCATGATAAATGGCCAGAAACCAAACTCCCCAGCCAGGGGGCGCCACACCGATGAGAACAGCAACTCCGTAATGCTGCCCTGCGAAAGCACCAGCCAAGACTTGTTGAGCAGGCTGAATGCAATGATTATGGGTAACAGAACAATACACACCACTACAAATTTCACCCAAAGGGTTATGATAGCATCTTGTATTTTTCTTGATTTATAGCCCATGTGCAATGCTGTTGATTAGGGATTAATTTGATTGCATGCTTTTAGCAAGTAAAAACTCTAGGCCCTCAGGTGAAGTACCTTTTTCGGCCATCCTGAACGTAAAGGCTGTAAGACGCTACTTTCCGTTAGCTTGAGGAATTCTTGCCAGGGAATTTTCCAGCAAATCCTCCGACAAGCCCACATAACCGGCTTCGGTAACAAATTCCTGCCCTTTAACCAGTATCCAGCGCAGAAACTCCACGACGGCCACATTCTGGGGTTCACCCTTGGATACAAAATAGAGCATGCGCGCCGGAGGGGCAGGGTACCGGCCTTCAGCTATGGCTGTTACCAGCTGGTCGAGGTCGCCGTAAAAGTCTTCTTCCGGGTCAATTTGTCCGTTCTCGTTCACATCTATGGGAATGATACCCAGGCCCGGAAAGGGTTTTCGGGTGGTGATATCATAGGCAAATGCGATATTATTGTAGCCCATACCCAGGCGGTCATTTTTTACCACATCGGCAATGCCGGGGTCTCCAAACACACCAATGCCTTGGAGGTCTTCCTGGTTTTTCCCAAGATAATGGGCCCACATTTCAGCCGCACCACAGGCATCGGAGCGTGTAAACAGGTTGATAACCGTATTGCCCTGTATGCCTAAAAACTGCTCCCAGGTTTTGCGCCCTTCGACAAGAAAAATTTCCTGAAACTGCTGGCGGGTAAATCCGTGTTTTCTGATTTGGGCATGATGAGGGTTTGCCGTATTATAGGTAGGAAGCACGGCATCTTTGGCTACTCCTACATACCAGGCTCCGCGCTCCACCTCCACTGGAGTTATCTCCCTGGATACCATAGCAATATCCACCATATTACCCAGGGCATCGGCCATCCCTTTGCCGGCACCCCCCGCAGAGATGTCAATCCTTACTTTAGGGTGCTCTTTGCGAAACTCCTCAGCCCAGCGCACAGTGAGCGGGTACATGGCCCATGCACCGGAGATACTTATACGGCCATAAAGATTACCCTCTTCATCGTAGCCCGAGCCCGATTGCTGCCCGCAACCGGCAGGAAGGAGGAATATTGTAGCCATACCTGCCCACAGGAGCAAGTGTAATGCCTTTGACGCAAGTGTGGCAAACTTCTTTCTAAGGAAGTTAAAAACGTTGGTTGTCATACTACACGGCTTTAATTTCATACATAGTCTATCGTTTTTATAGACTTTTAATTAAACCAAATGTAGTGGCAAATTTTTATTAATCAAAATAAATCTGGAAATAAAACCTGGAATAAAATCACTTAAGCTTGATATACAATCATTTAATCAGGTAAACTGTTTCTTCCCAAACAATCCCTCCAGCACATTTTCTTTCTCAAGCACATCAGCAATCGTAACATTGCGAAGATAGGCCTCCGTGGCATCACGTAGTTCTTTGAAAACTCCCCTTAGTCCGCAGGTGTTTTCATCTTTGCATTGGGTACAACTTTCGTAATACACCTTGGCTGCACAGGGCAGCAAAGCTATGGCTCCTTCAAAGCTCCTGATGGCAAAGGCCAGGTTGATTTTTTCGGGGGGCATCAGCAGGTAGTATCCTCCCCCCTTCCCTTTTTTGCTGTTGGTGATACCCATCCTTTTGGTATCCATCAGTATAGCTTCCAGAAATTTCTGCGGGATTTTTTCTTCGCTGGCTATGGTGCTGATGAGTACCGGCCCCTGCTGGTATTTGCGTGCAAGGTGCACCAGGGCATAAAGGGCATACTGGGATTTTTTGGACAGCATTACGGAGGATATTAAGAGGGTTATGCCTGCAAAAATACAATTCTTCTTTTACCTGGCATCAATCAGCATATATTCATCGCCATACAAATACTGTTTACACCCGTTGCATGGCCGCCTTCACCCCATCAGCAGCGCTGGAAATGATACCCCCGGCATAACCGCTGCCTTCGCCGATGATATACAGGTTTTCGAAACCGGTGCACAACCCTCCTTCTTCGCGCAGCACCTGTATGGGCGCGGAGGTTTTACTTTCCAGTCCAATGAGGTTTCCAGCTTCGAAATTGCGCATTTTGCGCTTGAAGTCCAGCAGCCCCTGCCTTAGGGCATTCACCACATGGGCAGGAAGCATCTCCCACAGGGGGGCTGCTTTGAGCCCCAGCGGGTAGCTGCTTTCCAGGCGACTGTTGCGCAACTTCCCCTCCAGAAAATCGGGGATGCTGCAGGAAGGGGCCGTATATCCCTTAGAAAAATCATAAAACTGTCGTTCCAGGGCTTCCACAAGGTCGAGAGCTTCCAGTGCTGAAACCTCTTTCCCTGCCAGTTCATTGGGGTGCAAGCCTGCCACACAGGCGGCGTTGGCGAATTGCCCGTCGCGCTTGTAAAAGCTCATGCCATTCACGATGTTGGTGTTGGCATAGGCTGTGGCAGGCACCACCATGCCACCCGGACACATGCAGAAGGAGTACACCTGGTGTTTGCCATCGCCGGGCGAGGTGAGGCGGTATTCGGCGGCCTTCACCCCGGGCAGCTTTGCTTTACCCCACTGGGCCACGTTGATGATTTCCTGGGGATGCTCCATGCGGCTGCCGATGGCAAAATTCTTGGGCCGGAACTGCACCCCGCGCTGTATGAGCATGCGGTAGGTTTCGTAGGCCGAATGCCCGGGAGCAATGTACACAGCATCGGCAGTAATACTGCCTTTTGAGGTAATGGCCTCTGCCACCCGTCCGTTTTGCACCACAATATCTTCCAGCAAGGTATCGAACAGCATTTCACCACCCAGCTCACGGTAGTGCTGCCGCAGGTTCTTCACGATGCGGATAAGGTTGTCGGTGCCCAGGTGTGGGTGGGTCATATAGGCAATCTCTTCCGGAGCCCCCGCTTCGATATAGCTGTTGAGGATAAACTGCCGCTCTTTGGAGATATGCTTGGAACGTGAGGTGAGCTTGCCGTCGGAGAAGGTGCCTGCCCCCCCTTCGCCAAAGGCATAGTTGTTTTGCGGGTCGAAAATCCCTCCCCGCTCAAAGGTCTGGATGGAGCGGTTACGGGCCAGCACCTCTGAGCCACGCTCTACCAGCGTAGTTTGATAACCGGCCTTTTGCAGCACCAGGGCGCAGAAAAAACCCGCCGGGCCGCTGCCCACCACCAGTACTTTCTCTTTTCTCTTTTTGAAGGGTATTTCGAGAGTTTCCTGCCGGGGCACATCACCCCCTTTGATTTCATCCGAAACTACTGCTACCCGCAGCAACCAATGGATGTTGCTTTTGTTGCGGGCATCCAGGCTTTTGCCTTCCACCTGCCAGGTAAACTGCCTTATTCTGAGCTGCCGGGCAATCATTTGCTGCAGCATGGCATCGTTGTAAGAAGTAGGTGCTTTGAGAGAGATGGTTGTGTAGCCCATGGTCCTGATCTGGATTTATGCAAATTTACATAATTGAATGGCTAAATCCAGCCAGAAAACCAAATCCATCAATAAAATAAACCCTTTGACAGGGTCAGATTAATCGCAAATACTCTGAGTAGGGGTGAATCCTACATTCTTGTAAGAGCTCTTCAGGCAGTGGTATGTGCAGGATACATTTTCTTTGTCCATTACCTTGACAGGCACCTCGAACCAAAAACGGCTTCCTTTATTCAATTCACTTTCAAAGCCTTTTCTCCCCTTCATAAGTTCTATCAATTCGCTGCAAAGGTGAAGACCCAGACCTAATCCATCATTCTGGCGGGTATTGCTGTTGTCTGCCTGCTCGAGCAACTCAAATATTTTCTTTTGCTTGTCTGGGGCAATCCCAGGTCCATTGTCCTGCACCTCCAGTCTCAACCATTGCGATTGATCAGGCTGAAAGACCAGATCGCATTTAATGTCAACCCGTCCGCCTGTTTGTAAGAATTTGACGGCATTGCCGATAAGGTTGGTCAGCACCTGGGCAATCCTCAGCTCGTCGGCTTTGATCCGGTAATTGACAGAATGCTGGCAATGGATGGCCAGGGTTGCATCTTTTTCGCGGGCAGCGGCGCCAAAAAGATTTACGTTCTGGTGAAGGAATTCACAGAGATCAAATTCTTTTTCCTGCAATCCCAGAGCACCTTGCTTAAGTCCGTGGGCTTCCCACAGACTTTTTACCACACGAAGGAGTTGTGTGGCAGAATCACTGATTATGTTCACTAACTCCTGCCCTTTCGGATCAGCAATTGTCTTTTTTAGCAGCTGGGCAACCCCGATAATTCCGTTGAACGGGGTAAGCATTTCGTGGCTCATGTTGGAGAGAAACTGTTGTTTGTAATCCAGGAGCAATTGCTGGACCTGCAGATCCTTGAGCTCTGTTTCCTTTTCTCTTAACTTGCTCATATCAGTCAGCACCCCCAGAAATCCTCTGGGATTTCCTTCGTGGTCTCTCACCATTACAGTATTGGCGATCACTTGTAACACCTGCCCACTTTTTGACTGAATCTCCAGTTCAAAGGATCTTCTGCCGCCTGGCATCCCCACAATGGTATTGGCCAGTAAAACCTGCAGGCTGTTTCCTTTACACAAAAACTGATGGACCGGCTTGCCCAACAATTCTGAGGGCTGATATCCTGTAAATTCAAAAACTGAAGCATTGGCAAAACTCACATTGCCTTGCAGATCCATTTCCACCACTCCTTCGGTCATGGCAGAAAGGGTGTTTTGCAGATAGCTACGACTTTGAATCAACTCCTGCTGGGCTTCAATACGATAGAGCGACATGGAAACCATCCGGATAAAACTCTCCATCAATCCTTCCAAAACAGGTATCCTCTCGCGCAATACCAGCACCACTGCACCGTAAAGTTTACCATTGGCCATAAACCCGGCGCCGTATACCGATTTTACATTGCAAATGCTCTCCAGTATTTTGGCTTTGGTTGGCCCGATAGCACCCAGGGTTGCCTCATGCAGCCCCCCTTCCATCTGGTAAAAAAGAGAGCGTTTCATAATATGAAAGGGCTGCTGGCCAGGGTGAAGGTGGTAGGATTTGCCCTCCAGTTGTATCCCCATCAAATTGATAATTCTGCGCAAACGTTGATCCAGCCCCCTCAGATGACGTGTGGTTACCACATTGCTTTGTGCATCATACTCACTTACCGACACCAGCGACCTGGGGAAGAGATTTTGAACCGAGCGGGCGGCAAACTCCAATACCTGGCTTTTGCTATGCATATGCATGAGGTCGAGACCCGCTTTAGAGATCAACTGGCTTTGCATAAGATAAAGATCGCGAATCCTGGCATCATCCGGCTCCTCATCGCAGTCATCCGAATGATTGATCACCATATCTGCTTCGTGCTCCACCCGCTCCAGAAAGTCAGAAAACAAACCGGCAAGCTTTTCTGCAAAGTCCAGCTCTGGCTCCTGCCAGTGCCTTTCTCTTTCTACACAATGGGCCACAATACAACCGATAGGCCTCTCCCCGCGAAAAATCGGATAGGCAACCAGGGAAAGAATCTTCTCTGCTTGCATGTGCGCCTTTTCATTCTCAGCATCACGCCCCATATCTTCAGGAATATTGACTACCAGCGGGCGGGGGATGGTCAGATAAGTTTTCCAGAATGGAAACCTATCCAGATCAATGGCAAAACCCTCCAGGTGTGTATGATCAAGATAATCTGCTTTTTTTACCCATTGGGCCAGACTGATCAATTTGCCTGAAGAAGGGATTAAGCGTAACAGGCAAACCTTATCTACACCCAGGGCCACTCCTGCTTCTGACAAAGCGTTTTGCAGAGAAGACTGGGCATTGTAAACCGAACTCCTGATGAAATCGGAAGAGATCTTTGTGAGCAAGGGCTTAAAGGGGTGGTTTGTATCAGATTTTCGCGGGATATGCATTTGTATGAATGGCAATTGATTATCCTAATTTTTCCAAGGCAAAGGTAACTTATTACCAGTCATGCAGTAAGTGTTTTTACGCATTAACAAATAAGTATTAACAACTACAACAACATTAAAAGAAACTCCTGCGAGAATCATGAACTTGCTCTTTACTTCTCAACCTATGAGATGGGTTGACTCATAAACCTTAAAACTATTTTAGGCGAAAAAAGACACCCTATAAGCATAGTTTTTATTTTTTTGTACAAGAGGATTACTGCAGCACTTTTTTTATCAACAATATTGAAAACTAACATGATTGCAAATAATTTTTCCGGCGTTTGGTTCGGAAATACTGGTCGCCATCCAGAAGCCCCTTCCCACTCCGAAGAAACTCTTTTCTGGCTGCATGGCGAAGGATGCCGGCCAGCACTTAACTTTGTCCACAGGGCTAATCTCCTCATGCAAGTTTCAATGCAACGCCATTTCTGAATCTTAACAAATCCTTTCCCGGGTTGCCCAAACAAGGCAACCAGACTTTTCTATTGGGATGCTTAAAAAAATTGCCAGACCTGATCACAATGACTTCTGCACTTCAGGCAGATTGTCCGATGGACAACACAGTGTGTCCGAATACGAGCACTTGCCCTCTTGTTTCAGTATATCGTATCTCATTGCTTAACAAAACCTTAAGCATGCTGGCCCGGGGTTTGTCATCTTTGTAAGTGGATAAATTTTTTTAATTTAGAGCACGCGAAGACTATACAATATGAACTGGAACTACCTGAAAATTGCCTGGCGCATTCTTTTGAAAAACAAAACCCATACAATCATCAACATTGCAGGATTGGGGATGGGTTTTTCTGTTTCTGTGCTGATGATGATTTTTGTTATCCATCAACTGAGCTACGATACCTTTCATGACAACGCCGACCGGATCTACCGGCTTACCCTGCAGGGCTCTATGGCCGATGGCAAAATGTTGTCGGCAGCCCTAACCAGCGGTGAGGTAGCACAACACATTTCAGAACAGGTGCCGGAAGCAGAACAGTCTTGCCGCGTTTACCGCTGGGGCATCAGCGAAGTGATTTACGAAGACAAGCGATTTACCAATGATCTGGTTCTGTGGGTAGACCCCAACTTTTTCAGTATTTTCAGCTTCCCTCTGGAAACGGGAAGCCCTCAAAAGGTACTTGCCGAACCCTTCAGCCTTGTAATTACCCGCACAACGGCCTTGAAATACTTCGGCGAAAGCAACCCCATCAATCAAACACTTATGATCCGAGGCATTGACTATCGCATTACCGGTATTATGCCCGATCCTCCTGCCAATTCGCACATCCAGTTCGACATTCTGGCTTCTTTCTCCACCTTGCAACGCCCGGGTTACAATATCGTAGAGCGCAGTGGCATCTCTTTTCCCACTTATGTGATGATACGAGAGGGGGCCAGTTTCGAGACTTTCAATGAAAAGACCACGGCCATTGCCGACCACTATCTCAACGAGCGCTATGCCCCATTTGGCATTACCGGACAACACAGTCTGCAGCCCCTGGCCAGAGTCTACCTGCATTCTTCGCATGACTTCGATTCTTTCAGCCGTGGCGATATCAGGCATGTATATATCTTCTCCTTTTTGGCCCTGGCGGTAATACTCATTGCCATCTTCAATTTCGTAAATCTGGTAACTGCCCAGTCGGAGAAGCGCATGCGCGAGATTGGCATGCGCAAGGTAATGGGGGCTTTCCGCAAGGATCTTATCCTGCAGTTTATCGGAGAGTCGGTATTGGTGGCATTTTTTGCTTTTGTGCTTTCGCTGATGATCAACGAGCTTTTCATCAACGAATTTGCATCTTTGCTTGATAATCACCTGCGCCTTGAATACTGGCATCGCCCCCTCATGTTTGTTTTCATGCTGCTGCTTGTTTTGCTCACAGGTATAGTGGCAGGATTGTATCCGGCGCTTTATCTTTCGGGCTTCCAGCCCATTATCGTGCTCAAAGGCCTTACCCGAAGCTCAGGGGCAGCCCGGTTTATTCGCAAAACCCTGGTGATCTTTCAATTCACCATCAGCATATTCCTAATTACCAGCGTACTGCTACTCAACAGGCAGGTTACATACATGCAAAATAAAGACCTGGGCTTTGCCCGCGAGAATATAATTTCGGTGCGGGGTATTACCCAGAACATCCGCAATGCTTATCCGGCACTGAAAGCCGAACTGGAACAGAACCCTTCGGTAATCAACGTATCAGCCTCACAGGAAGTACCCGGCGAGAACATGAGCTTTCAGAACAGCCGCAGGGCGGGCGATAATCCGGAAGCTTCCATAATGATTTACGAGAACAGGATACAACATGGATATTTTGAAACCTTCGGTATGCGCATTGTACAGGGGCGCAATTTCGACCCGCTGATGCCCACCGATACTGCCGCATTTGTCATCAATGAAACAGCAGCACGCATGCTTGGGCTGGAAGACCCTATCAATGAAGAAATCGTGGTGTGGCAACATACCGGAAGAATCATTGGTGTGGTTGCCGACTTCAATTTCCAGTCGCTGCACAACGAGATCGACCCCCTGGCATTTACCCTCCACGACCCCTGGATTACCCGTATCAATATTCGCATCAGCCCTCATAACCGCACCGAAACATTAAACTGGATCAAAGAACGATTCGAAACCGCCGACCCCAATTATACCTTTGAGTATTTCTTTGTGGACGAACTCTTTGCGCAGATGTACACCCGTGAGGAGCACCTCAACAAAATCACCATGGCTGCCGCCCTGATTGCCATTATCATCTCCTTTATGGGATTGTACGCCCTTACCTCTTTTACCATTCGCAAAAGGATAAGAGAGATCGCCATTCGCAAAACCCTGGGAGCTTCTCTGGGGCAGGTTCTGATCATTCTTTTCCGCGATATGTGGCGTTGGATGGTGATAGGAAGTATCATTGCCTGGCCCCTGGCCGCATGGGTTATCATGCACTGGCAGGCAAACTTTGCTTTCCGCATTTCCATTGCCGCACACTGGTATCTTTTCCTGGCTTCCGGCGCGATGGCTGCACTGATAGGCACTGCCGCCACCCTCTCGCAAGCCTGGGCAGCCTCGAAAACCCATCCAGCCCAAAGCCTTAAAGCAGAATAGGATATTCAAAGTCGCCATTGCCAATCAGTTGCAAGTAATGGTTCGGATAAGCAACTACCCACAAAGCATTTTCTAAAACTATTACAGTATGATATTTCCTTAACCCACAGGATCATAAAAAAAGATCGATCGAAGCTAGTCGCAGTCAAAATCGACATGCCTAGTTCCCCGCAAAGATGGGGCAGGTATAAGACCAACCGATACCGCACTTGCGGAAGAGCTCAGCGAATCTTATCAATGAACTAGTTTTTTTCTGATCAAAATCAAAATAATAATTATGACACAAAAACTATTCTTGGCTTTTATTAGTTTTCTCTCTTTTCATGCAATTTCACAGGACTTAATCACAGTCCGGTCAGAGATAGTGGATCAATCAAGCGAGATTTACCAATTAAGCATAGTTGAATATCAAACTGAAGACTATTGGGCCATTTGGTCGGGCTGCCCGGGAGAACCCTTTGCTTCTTCATTTTTAACCCCTCAACAATTCAACCACTATGGGGTAAGCAATATCTGTGATTTTGACTTAAAAACAGCCTGGGTAGTAAGCAATGAAGAAAGTGGAGTTGGTGAAAAATTTGGGTTTACACTGGATTTTCAGGAAGGAAGCAAGTATGGGGAGGCATATCAGTTTTATGGCATTCTAAATGTCTTCAATGGATATTGCAAATCACTGAAAACATGGACAGAAAATGCCAGACTTAAAATCCTTAAGCTGTATCTGAACGATACTCCTGTATGCTTTATTGAACTTATTGACACCTGGCATTTTCAACAATTTGATCTTAGGGTTTTCTTTCAAAATGAATATGACACGCGATTTGAGGATGGATTTTTTGAAATCAAGAACGGCGATAATCTGACATTTGAAATCATAGAAATCTATCCTGGTACAAAATATTCAGATGTTGCTGTCTCGCTTTTCATGGCTGAGCTGGCAGGGAATTAGTTTTTTCCCTTGCTATCTCAGTTCTTTTTTTCATGAATAAAGTATTACCAGGGGTTCATTTAATCTGCAATTGGATTAAGAGCATTGCCCCCGGAGTTTTTACTTATCTGCAGCATGAGACCACAGGAGTATATTTTTTGCATACATTTTATAAATCATAAAACCAATCCATGAAAACAATTTTCCTTTTTTTTCCACTTTTTTTAATTAATGCTGGCCAAGTCTTGGCAGAAACTCATAAAATCCCCACCTCCGACGGACAGGTGCTTCATGTTACGGTTAAAGGAGAAGGCATCCCTTGCCTGTATCTGCATGGAGGACCCGGCAGCGGAAGCTGGTGGCTGGAGAAATTCATGGGTGAACAGCTGGAAAAGCATTTCCGGATGATATACCTCGACCAGCGTGGAGTGGCCCGCTCTTCCGGCGACGAGAACACCAATTATACCATGGACCGCATGGTGATGGATTTTGAAGAGGTGCGCAATTACCTGGGCATTGAAAAATGGCTTACCCTGGGCCACTCCTTCGGAGGCCTTTTCCAGATGGGCTATGCCATGCGCCATCCCGAAGCCATAAAAGGCATGCTGATGATCAATGCAGCCCTGGATATGCAGGATTGCTTCGAATCCAGCTGGTGCCCCAAAGCAATGGAGTTTGCAGGCATTGAAGATCGAAGGCTGTGCTCCGACTCCTCAATCCATTTTGTGGAACGCTGGAATGAAGCGGTGGAGTTGGTGCAAGCCAAAAACATCTTCTGGAAGATGGGCTATGCCAGGGAAGAGAATATGCATATCATGAATGCCTCCTTTGGCGATATTCCTGACTGGAACTGGCGACAGGGGAGCAAGATTATGTTTGTGGAGGATTACCACCTGAATTTTAAACCCTATACGGCACAACTGACCATGCCAGTACTTTTTTTCTACGGCAAGACCGACTGGATGATCGGCCCCCATCACTACCAGGGTGTTGCATTCCCAAATATGCTGTTGTGGGGAAGTGATGTGGGGCATATGCCCTTTATGGAAAACCGGGAGGATCTGATGGATTCCATAAAAGCCTTCCTTGAGAAATTCATTAAGGAATAAGCGAGTTAATTCATGGGTCGTATGCCTGCCCCGCCTTTGCGGGGGAACTTGCATGTCTATTTTGACTGCGTCGAGCTTCGATTCATTGTTTTTTGTGAGCCGCAGTGCTCATGCAAGTTTCATTCGTAAAGTTTTTTACTCCATTCACATAAACACAGGCGTATTTCAGATAATAGCTGAATTTGAATGAATTGCCTTAGTAAATTTGTTCAAATGCAACAGTTATTCAAACAAAAACTCACAACCATGAAAACAATTCTGCACCATTCTATTCTGATTTGCCTGGGTTTGTGCATACTCTCATCTGCCAGGGCCACCCACCGGGAAAACCTCAGCACACGTATCGATTCACTGGTATCACTACAACACAATGAGGGTGAACCCGGAGGTGTGATTGTAGTGTTGCAGGGAGAAAAAATTCTGCACAAGCAAACCTACGGACTAATGAACATGGAGCAGGGGAAGGCAATCAGCACCTACACCCAGTTCGACATTGCATCGGTGGCCAAACAATTTACAGGCTATGCCATACTATTGCTGGAGAAAGAAGGCCTGCTCGACCTGGATGCCGATATTCGCCTTTATCTGCCCTATCTGCCGGAATACCCCAACACCATTACTGTAAGGCACTTACTGCAACACACCAGCGGTATTGCTTCATCCGACTGGCTAAGACTGATCTCGGGAATTCCTCTTGATCAGGAATGGAATCACCATGACGAGATTGCCCTCATAGCCCAGTATCCTCAGCTGAATTTTGACCCCAACTCAACCTACACCTACTCCAACGCGGGCTATTCGCTTCTTGCAAGCATCGTGGAAAGTGTAAGCGGTTCTTCTTTTGCAGATTATCTGCGCCAAAAAGTGTTTCGTCCATTACACATGACCTCCTCTTTTGTGTTGTTGCCCGATACAGAAATTACACCAGACATAGCCCTGGGTTACAGGAAAACCCCCAATGGATTTGAGCACTTCAGCAGTGTAACCGACTTCAGCTATGGATCAGGAAATCTGCTTACCACTGCCGCGGATATGATCCTCTGGGGGAAACACCTCATGGATCCGGCCCCCGCGCAAAAAGAGCTTGTCGAGCGTATGTTTCACCGATACAACACCCTCACCAGTGGCGATAGCCTACATTACACTTATGGGCTGCAGGTGCGCAACCACCTGGGCCTTAAGATGGTTGAACACAGCGGTGGGGTGCCCGGATTCCGAAATCAGTTTATGATTTTTCCAGAGCACCAAACCCTTATCATCCTGATGTTTAACAACGAAAGTATCAACACCCGATCCATTGCCCTGGCCATAACCCAAATGGTACTGGGAGAAAACATGAAGCCACAGGATCCCCCTCAGGCTCCGGTGGAAATCTCCTTGCCCCTGGAAAGCATACAAAGATTTCAGGGCACCTTCAGAATGGAGGATGGTATGGAAATGACTTTTACTGTAGCAGAGGATCTGTTTTGGCTCGAGCTCCCGGGCAACCAACGATTCCAGTTGTTTGCCCAGAGTGAAACACGCTTCTTTGTCAAAGAATTTGCCGCGGCATGCTCCTTTGTGATCAATGCCAGCGGCGATGCAGATCAGATGATATGGCACCAGTCAGGACGAGACTTTCCGGCCATACGAACACAAGAGACAGAACCCCTTTCCATAGATCAGCTCACCCTCTACACCGGTAATTACCGACAGATATACCTGTGTACAGACTACCCTGTGCAGATTCTGGAAAAGGAGCTCATCATACTGCTGCCGGAAACTTTCAACACCTACCTGGGCTTTGGCAAACTTAAACTCAACCACATCCGCAACGATAGTTTTGCATCGGATTACCTGGGTATGATCCATTTCACGCGTGATGATTCTGGACAAGTAGACGGATTTGTTATTGCAGATGCCGGAAGAATGAAGAATATTACATTCAACCGCACCGATTAATGGATCTGGTTAGGCCCAAAAGCATTTTACTCTTTATCCTGCATCATCGGCTGATGATGCAGGTTTTGTATTTCTTCAAAAAAAGGCAGCCAACCTGAAATTTCTGAACATCCAATCAACTCAGAAACCTATAAAAGAGTATTTTTACCGCCCCAACACACATACCAGTAACAACCCACCCCTGATGCGGGTTGCAGGCTTATTACCCAATCCTTATTTTCAGCTTGTATGCAAAAAGAAAAAAATCAAGAGGAGATCCTTGCAACAAACACCGATGAACAGGTAGAATGTAAAAACTGCTCACATACCTACTCTGGCAATTTTTGCCCCCAATGCGGGCAATCTAAAAAAGAGTTCGACAGGCCCCTGAAGTTTTTCTTCGTCGATTTTGCGGGTAATATTTTTGCATTCGACACGCGTTTGTGGAAATCACTCAAGCACATTTTGTTTCATCCGGGCAGAATGGAAACCAACTACATTAGCGGCCAGCGTGTGCGTTATATGCCTCCTTTCAGGTTGTACGTTTTTGTGAGCTTTATCTTTTTCCTAAGCTTGTCATGGGCCACCGGCAGAGCCATCAGCAAAAACAAAACTGAACTAAACATCCTGCACAGTGGCGAAGCTATGTCTGACAGCATTCTGAGCGAGCTAAGGACAAAACACCCGGAGATTACTATATCGTGGAGGAACAAAAACGAAACATCGCACCGGGATACCCTCGCTGACGAGGGATCTGGCAACCTTCCCGGCATCGTTAATCCAAATAATGAACAGAGCAGCACCCAGGCTAAGATGAGCCATATCATGGAAAACCCTGAAATGTATATGTCTCGGTTTTTCAAATATGCCTCATGGAGCCTGTTTTTACTGATGCCCTTCTATGGGTTTCTGCTTTGGCTCAACTTTCGCAAATCCAAACGCAACTACGTAAGCCACTTCCTTTTATCGGTAAATCAGCATGTTTTCATTTATGTGATTTTGCTGCTGATCTTGTTTACGGGACTGGCATTCCCCACCAGGGCCATCCAACCGGAGAAGTACCTGCTCTATCTTTTCCCTGTCTATGCCTGGGTGGGAGCTGTGCGTCTGTATCAGAGGCACTGGCTCAAAACAGGTATCCGCCTTTTGGTGCTAACGGTTTTTTATCTCTTTGTTGTAGCAATGGCCACGGCTTTTATTGCATGGGTTTCTTTTACCTGAACCCCCTAAACCCCTTGACTTTGGGCCCAACATCTGTTCGCCAGCGGACGGTTTTGTCCGTAAATAATCCATCCTGCATAATTTAAAAGCAACCCACCTCAGGGCACACACAACTGGCTACGAACAACTTATGATTTATGGCACACTTTTATAAGGCATGTGCAAAACAATTTGCAATATCCTGAAGTATGCTTACCCTACCCACTCAAACATTAGATGCCATTGCTACGCAAATGGGCAACAGCTTTGCGGCAGATCCGATGTTCAGTGCCCAGATGCAGGGCATCCGGAAAAGAGAAGAACTTTTAAAGGCCCATGCCCGCTTATCCTTAAAGCATTCCCTTAAAACTGGAGCACTGCACCTGCTCGACAACGACCCCGGAGCCATCATGATTGCTTTCGACAGTGCAAAGAACAGCCAGCTCAGAGAAACAATAACCCTGATCAAAACCCTGGGAGTTTCCTTCTTGATCCTAGGCTACAAAGATGTGAAACAGTTTTTTCGCAACATGAAAACCCTTGGCAAGGTGCTGAATTTCAGCTGGCACAAAGAGTTTGTCAAGGGCCGGCACTACCGGGTAAAAGTAATCAGCATCGACAGGAGCCTCAGAGGAACAGGGGCTTTCCGCAGGCTGTTTGCCCCGGCCATTGAGTATGCCGACCGCGAGGGCATTCCCATGGTGCTGGAAACTCACAATCCTTCCAATGTAGGTCTTTACCAGCACTTTGGCTTTGAGCTGGTAAAAACCATTTCTTCGCCCGAAACGCATGTTCAGCAGTATTGCATGATCAGAAAACCCCACAAGTCATAACTTTTCACTAATTTGCTACCATATCCTCAAAATCATTTAACCATGTCCGGAAAACTTACCCCTGAACGCATTAACCCGTGGGTTGAAAAGATTGTAAACAACAAAAACATTTTCAGCGCCATCTTCCATGTGGAGAACGAAGACCGCTCCTTTGTGCATACCGCTGCTGCTGGCGACATCAACCCCGACAGCAAGTATTTTATTGCCAGCACCACCAAGCTTTATGTAAGCGCTGTGCTGCTCAGGCTCATAGAAGAAGGAAAAATTGCCCTGGAAGACAAGCTCGACAAGCACCTTCCCGAGTCAATGGTGCAAGGGCTTCATCTTTACAAAGGAACGGATTACAGCCCGCAGCTTACGATTCAACACCTGCTGTCAAACACTTCAGGTATACCCGATTACTTCTTTCACAAACAACCCGATGGCAAAACAGCAGCCGATGCCCTTATTGCCGGAGATGACCAGCCCTGGCACCTGGAAAAAACCCTGGAAGTGGTAAAAACCCTCACACCCAACTTCAAACCTGGCACCAAAGCCGCCTATTCCGACACCAACTACCAGTTGTTGGGCCGTATTATCGAAAACATTACCGGCAAACCCATTGCCGATGTGTTTCGCGAGTTCATCTTCGAACCCCTCAAACTGCAAAACACCTACTCTTACAAAGACACTACCGACACCAGCCCGGCCAGGTTTTACGCGGGCAGCAAGCCCATCTGGCTGCCCAACTACATGGCCTCGGTAACCGTGGAGGGGGGTATTGTTTCCACCGCACAGGAGTCGGCCCGTGTGTTGCGCGCCTTTTTCAACGGAGAACTCTTCCCTAAGGACAGGATTGAAACCCTCAAAAAATGGAGGATGTTATTCTCGCCTGGAGTGTTTTATTTTGGCATTGGGCTGGAGAAGATATGGACTCCATGGATTGCATCGCCCTTTAAACCCCTGGGGGAGACACTGGGCTTCTGGGGCCAGACCAGTGCATTTGCTTTCTACAACAACAAAACCGGACTGTATATGACCGGCACTGCCAACCAGTTCAACGGCAGGGGACACCAGGCGATGGGGAATGTGGTAATCAAAAGTATAAAAGCTGCCTTGTGAGAATAATCACTGATTTAAGGGATCTTTTAAGGTGTCAGGATCAAAGATTAAAGTGCAACCTGTTTTTCACCCTTTAACTCTTTTAGATAGTTTGGACAAAAATCATAGCCATTATCCCATGCAATACCTCCCCCTGGTTCAATAAATGCCTTGGTGAATTTTTCGTAATTGATCAATTCTTCAGTAAACCCCTTTCCGATAAAAGGCCTGAAGTTTATGGTTTTTTCCTCACCATCGGCAAATTTTAGCCAGATGAAATAGTTTTCAAGAACTTTTAATTCAACTACCCTGTTCATTTTTATATTTTAATCAAGGGGATCTATTTTGTTTAATTTATCTGGAATAGCTGCCAGTTCCCAGTTATGCAACAATTCCTCTTTATGTTTGGATGCCCATTCCAGCACCATAGCATGTGCCCGTGAAGAAATACCTCCTGCGATAACATCAAGGGTGCGGATATCATATTCGGCCATCCTTCCCTGGTATTCAGCATGAAAATGAGGTGGGTTATGGTCCTTAAAATACATCCTGATTATTATTCCATAAAATCGAGATATCTCAGGCATACATTTTTTGAGCAAATATACTCAATATTAAGGATAAACGCTACATTTGCGATGCAACATTCAGAGGGCCAGCACTATTATGTAAAGCAAATTGTTGAAGCATAACCAGTATTAAGTAAAAATTCAATTGTACTACAAGTCATGAACATTTTGATCACCGACATTTCGCAAAGACCAGAATTGATGAAGGATGCCGTTAATTATTTCTGGAACTGCTGGGGGAATGAGCGCAACTTTCCGTTTTACAAAGATTGCATTGAAAATTCAATACACAACCCCAAAGATGTTCCGAATTTCTATCTGGCCCTGCACGAGGATAAAATCATCGGCACATATGCCTTGCTCGTAAACGATCTGATCAGCCGGCAGGATCTGAAGCCCTGGCTTGCCTGCCTCTACACTGAACCTGAATACCGCGGAAAAGGACCGGCGGGAATGCTGCTGGAACATGGGGTGCAGCAAACCCGGGCCATGGGATACCCAAAGCTTTATCTCTATACCGACCTTGTTGATTTTTATGAGAGAAAGGGATGGGTACATATCTGCAATGGGTTCATTCCCAATGGGGATGAGCATAAGATTTATTGCAGGGAAACCTGATGTAAACAATTGTTCATTTTCGGGCAATCAAATGCAATAGCGGACACTGTCAGGATGTTGACCTGTATTCGACTGGTGATGTAACATCCTTTTTGACAGCAAGATAAGGGAAGTGGCCTTCGTTTTGATTAGTGGTGTGCAAAAAAAGAACACATAAATGAAAAAAACGCCACTCCTTGTCTTGCTGTTCCTTTTCTCAGCAGGGCTTTTTGCACAACCCCCCTTCCCCCTGGTCACCGACCATTATCATCTTGAACTTTCCTTCGATTACGGTAATGAAACCCTGCAGGGCCAATGCAGGATGACCCTCCTGAATCAGTCTGATTCAGCTGTTACGCAAATACCCCTGATGCTCTACCGCCTGATGAAGGTGAACTCTGTGAAAACAGGCGATGGCAAAGAATTGAATTTCAAACAAACCGTTGTTCAGTATGAGGATTTCACTAAACTGCAGGCCAACCATATACTGGTAGACTATGAAATACCGGCCCATGAAAGCAGGGTCATCCACATTGATTATGGCGGACACCTCCTGGGGTACACCGAAACCGGAATGGGCTATATTACAGACAGGATATCCCCTGAGTTCACTCTTATCAGAACGGATGCCTATGCTTATCCCATGATAAGCCAGCCCAACATTGTTTTCCTGATCAACAACATCAGGAACCATCTTTTTCATTATGATATTATGGTTACGGTACCCGACACCCTTGTGGTGGCCAGTGGTGGTCGCCTGGTTACCAGAACCCCTGTTCAAAACAATGAAGTTACCTACCATTACACCAGCAAGAAACCATCGTGGCGAATTGATATTGCCATTGCACCTTACAGGCAAATGAATAGCCCCTTGCTTGACCTGTTTTACCTTACCAGTGAAAGTGCAGCACAGGCCATTATAGAGCACGGCACCAGTGCTATTGAGAAGTTTACAGAATGGTGGGGGGAGTTGCAGAGTCCAGAAGCCGTTACCATTATTGAAACCGAGAGGGGTAGTGGCGGACAAGCCGATGAACTGGTGATCCTGCTGCCCGAAGAAAGCTTTTCCAACATAACCAATTATCATAACCTGTTTCACGAACTGGCCCACCTGTGGCAGGCAGTAACCAGCGAAAAAGAAGGCCTTTCACCACGCTGGGAAGAGGGGCTGGCTGATTTTTCTGCTTATCTTCTCAACGAAACTTTGTTTGAGGAAAAGGCTGGCCTGCTCATAAGAGCAGCCAATTATAATCTCAGAAGATTGAAACGAGATTTCGACAGAAATCCGGCACTGGCCGAAATTCCAATGATGGAGTATGGCAATCAACGCATTACCAACTTGTCCTATATCCAGCCCATGGTAATGTTTGCTGTGTTGTATTACTGGGCAGGTGAGGAAGTTTTTCACAACACCATGGGCGGCTTTTACCAGGAATACATAATGAAAAGAGCTTCAACCCTTGATTTTGTGAATTACTGGAAACAAAAGGCACCATCTTACCCGCTTGATACTTTTTTCAACGACTGGATCTATACAGCCCGTTTTGCCGAATTTATTCAGGAAGGAAAAAGTTTCGAAGACATACTGGAGTATTACAGATTGATTTCTCCCTAAGAATTTAAAGTCAACGAAATAAAACGAAAACCAGTCATACTACAACCCATGAAACAGATACTATTTTCCCTGTTAATTTTGGCGGGTTTTGCCCTGATGGCTACCCCTCATGCAAAACGCGAAGCCCAGGCAGAACCCCTGCAGGATACCGCGCCGGCAATTGATGGATTGCTTGATGAAGGCGTCTGGCAGGAGGCCCGGTGGTATTGCGACTTTGTTCAATACACCCCCGTTGAGGATGCTCAGCCATCGCAACACACTTGCTTTGCAATGTTTTTCGACGACAATTATCTTTACATTGCCATCAGGGCATACGATACATCTCCTGATAGCATTGTACGCCGACTTACACGCCGCGATCAGATTGATGGCGACTATGTGGGAGTGATGATCGACAGCTACCATGACCAGCGCACTGCTTTCACCTTCCTGGTGAGTGCAGCAGGGGTGAAATTCGATGCGATGATATCCGACGACGGATCGCGCAGAGATCTTAACTGGGATCCCATATGGCTGGTGAAAACCAACATTGACCATCAGGGATGGACGGCAGAAATGCGCATACCTTTTGCACAGCTCAGATTCAATCCTTCCACCAATCACACCTGGGGTTTCCAGGTAGAACGACGTATCTTTCGCAACGATGAAACGGTGTTCTGGCAGCCTTTGAGCCGAAGCGCCCCAGGATGGGTGCACCAGATGGGATTGTTGTCGGGGCTCGACCAGATCAGCCCCAGGAAAACTTTTGATATCACTCCCTATGTGGTGAGTTCGGCGGAGATCTATGAGGCCAGGCCCGGCAATCCCTATGCACCCGGCAGGGGATTCAGGTACAATGGCGGACTGGATGGAAAAATAGGATTGACCAACTACCTTACCCTCGATTTTACCATCAACCCCGATTTCGGCCAGGTAGAAGCCGACCCCAGCGAAGTAAATCTAACTGCCTACGAGTCTTTCTTTTCGGAGCAAAGACCCTTTTTCGTGGAAGGCAGCGATCTGATGAGTTTCCAGCTAAGCTTTGGAGGTGGAAGCGGTGGGCTTGAGAATCTCTTTTACTCCCGGCGCATTGGAAGAAAGCCTCAATACCGCCCCCCTTCGGGCGAGGATACTTTTGTAAACCATGGAGATTTTACGCCCATACTGGGTGCCCTGAAAGTAACAGGCAGAACACCAGGCGGGCTATCGGTCGGTTTGCTGCATTCTGTAACATCAAGCCAGTATGCCCAGGTAACCACCCTTGGAGAGGAAAGCAGGATACTGGCCGAACCCTTTACCAGCTACCTGGCAGCCAGGGCCATGCAAGATCTCAACAACGGAAACACTCTTGTAGGTATTATGGGTACCGCGGTAAACCGCAACCTTTCGCAGGATCATCTTACCTTTCTGCACAAAGATGCTTTTTCGGGAGGGATCGACCTGACGCACTATTTCCACAACCGGACCTATATGCTGCGCTCTGCAGGGTATGTGAGTCATGTTCGCGGCAGCAAGGAAGCAATAGCCAGAACACAAAGATCGCCCGTACACTATTTTCAGCGCCCCGATGCGCCTCATTTGCAGTTCGATCCAGACCTTACATCACTGACAGGTAGCGGAGGAAACATACAGTTCTGGAAAATGAAGGGAAACCTCCGCTTTGCTGCAGCACTGCTTGCCAAAAGCCCGGGGCTCGAGATCAACGACATTGGCTACCTGAGGTTTACCGACCAGTTTTTCCAGGTAACCTATGTTGGGTATAGCTTTACGGAGCCCTTCTGGATCATCCGTTCTGCAGGCATCAATCTCAACCAGATGACCAACTGGGATTTCAATCTTGAAAACGTTGGAAACGGTGGAGATATTAACTTCAATGTGCGGTTCGTAAATAACTGGTATTTCAGCAGCGGTGCTGGGTATCATACTTCATCCCTTTCTACCTCCATGCTGCGGGGCGGCCCGGCATTTCTGCTGCCACCCACAACCAATGGCACATTGATAGTCCGAACCAACAATCGCAAAAGGCTAACCTTCAGTAGCCAATTCTTTGCCTCAGAAGGGGCACAAAACAGCCAGAAAAGGTACAACATCAATCTCGGGATGGCTTACCGCCCTTCAAATACCCTTATGCTGGAATTGATGCCCGCTTATGGAAAAAACATGAACAATACGCAGTATATCCGTTCCCTGTCCACCTCTGGCCAGGAAACCCGCTACCTGATGGCACAACTTCAACAGCAAACGGTGGCTCTTTCCCTGAGAGTCAATTATACCATCACACCTGAGCTTTCCCTTCAATTCTGGGGGCAACCCTTCTTTGCATCCGGCAGCTTTGACCAGTTCAAAAAACTAACAGAGGCCAGGGCAACAGAATATCAGCAACGATTTGCCATCTTCACCCGCGATCAGATCGCTTTCGATCCCATGGATAATATGTACCATGTAAATGAAAGCGAAGATCATCAATACAGTTTCCGCAACCCGGACTTCAGCCTGCTGGAATTCCTTGGCAATATGGTGGTTCGATGGGAATATATGCCGGGGTCAACGCTATTCTTTGTCTGGTCGCAAACCCGCGATCATTATCACCAGGATGGCACTCCGGATGTATTCAACGATGCAGGGCTATTGTTTTCGCAAAAAGCCCATAACGTTTTTATGGTTAAATTTACCTACCGCTTCGGGGCATAAAACGCGCCGTCACCCCAAGTCCTGCAACAATATCCGCAGGTTCGCTGACAACTTGCGGATGCAAAAAGTTTTTGAATAAATGTTTATGAAAAACACCATCGAAACCATATGGCAACAGTTCAGCCTTGACCTGGGCAGGTTTATCCGCGGCAGGGTAAATGACACCGCCCTTGCCGACGACCTGCTTCAGGAAACCTTTGTGCGTATCCACAACCATATAGACAGCCTGCAGGATGAAACCCGCCTGCAGGCCTGGATGTACCAGATTACCCGCAATGTAATTGCCGACCACTTCCGAAGGCAGGAAAAAGAGAACCGCCGTAATCAGAACCTTCCGGAACACCATGAGTACGAAGACAATGAAGCCATGGCTGAGGCGGTGCAGGATATGATTAAAATGATGGACAGCCTGCCCCCCGATTATTGCCAGGCCCTGTGCCTTACCGAACTGGAGGGCTTGAGTCAGAAAGAATATGCCGAAAGGCTCGGACTTTCCTACTCCGCAGCCAAATCGCGCGTGCAGCGCGCCCGCAAAATGTTGTGCGACATGCTGATGCAATGCTGCCATTACCAGTTCGACAAGTACGGAACGGTTCTGGCCATTTATCCGGCAGGTTGCTGTTGCTGTGAGGAATGATGCTGAAAGAAATTTCAAAAAAAGATGCAGAAACCCTGCGTCTTTTTTTATAACCATGCGTCTATGGGGCAAAAACAATTCATCATCAACCCTTCTGAAGCATGGATCACATCATTCAAATTGCAAACCAGGTTATTGGTTCTTTCGCCGCCATCTGGCCTTACCTACTCATTACCATCCCGCTGGCCGTAGCTGTGCAGGTTTCGGGCATGTCGAAACACATCCGCAATATTTTCAACAAGCAACCCCTGGTATCCATTGTGCTGGCCACGGTGGTGGGTGCCTTTAGTCCGTTCTGCTCATGCGGCGTGGTACCGCTGATAGCCTCACTGCTCATTGGCGGAGTTCCCCTGGCACCGGTTATGTCGTTCTGGATTGCCTCCCCCTCCATGGACCCCGAGCTGGTGCCCCTGAGCATTGCCACCATCGGCTGGAACTTGTCTTTGTGGCGCCTGGGTGCCTCGCTCGTTATCAGCTTGCTGGCAGGTTTTGTAACACATTTTGCCATTGCCAGGGGCTACCTGGGAGAAAATCTGCTACGACACAAAAGCAGGAAAAACAATGCTCACTCATCAACCAGGAATGCTACAGGCTGTTGTAACGAAGGGAACCCGCAGATGCAGGTTATACCGCTTGTGGCTAACGGAAGCAGCAGGATGAACATGCCACAAAATGGAGCAGCCAAAAGAATCATAACCGCTCCCGACAGGCAAGATATTCAGCTCGCTGAACCTGTCGAAACGAACGTGGCAGGGAAAACCCATGTTGCTCTCAGGCACCTTGGCACGCAGAAAAAAACTGCGGGTGGTGAAAAAGCGACCTGCTGTTCTACCTTAGAAAAACCTCCTGTGACCTCTGCCAACCCCAACGGAGCTGCCGATGACAGCAAATCATCATGCTGCAGCACACAAGTCACCGAAGCTACGCTATGGAGTCGTATCTGGGTGGAAACCCGCAATGCAACCTGGCTGATAGTTAAGTTTATGAGCCTGGCATTTGTTGCTACTGCCCTTATCAAAACCTGGATACCGCAGGATGCCCTGCATGGGTTTTTGCATATGGATGGATATATGTCTGTACTCGTGGCCACCCTGGTGGGCATTCCCACCTATACCAGCAACATGCTGGCCCTACCACTGGTGGGCGAATTCCTGGCCATGGGCATGAACCCCGGTGCTGCACTGGCTTTCCTGCTTGCGGGGCCCGTTACTACCCTACCCGCTATGATTGCCGTGTGGGGCATCGCCAGCCGGCGGGTGTTTTTGCTTTACATCAGCTTTTCAGTGCTGGGTGCTGTGATGGCGGGGGTGTTGATGAACCTGGTGAGTTGAATTTTTATTTGCAGATAGGGTTGTCTGCAAGTGGGTTGTATTGCCAATGATTATCTTTGCAGCACAATTGAGTTGAAACATGCAAAACACCACACTCCCTGCGGCCGCAAGCCTGCATGGCTCAAAATAAAACGAAGCGGAGGGGAAACCTACAGCGAAGTAAAGAAAATCTGACAGATGGTTACAAAAAATATCAACCGCCGGGTTCACTGCTGGAATCTGGGCCGTATAGTCTATAAGGAAGCCTGAGAAACCCAGGAAAAGCTGTTCAACGAGACATCAACCCTCAAGAGGGAGATCAGCGACGGGAAAAGTGCCATCAAGGTAACACCCAACTACCTTTTGTTTTACGAAAATCTCCATGTGTACACCCTTGGAAAGAGCGGTTCTGCCGAAAACCTGCTCATCAACCATATCCAGCTGCAGGCCCAGGAAGCCGAATTTTTCCATATCGATCGCGGAGGCGATATCACTTACCACGGCCCCCGGCAGATTGTGGATTATCCCATTCTCCACCTGGAGTATTTTGTAACCGGGGTGCGCGACTATACTTTCAAGCTGGAGGAGTCGGTCATACACCTGCTCCATGACTATAACCTGGAAGCCTAATGCCTTGATAGTGCTACGGACGTGTGGTTTGATAACGGCACCAGCCGCGCACGTAAGATCTGTGCCATAGGAGTTCGCACCAGCCGCTGGGTGAGCATGCACGGCTTTGCCTTCAATGTAAATACCGATCTTAAATACTTCGGCCATATCAACCCCTGCGGATTTGCCGACAAAGCCGTAACATCCATCATAAAAGAACTGGGAGCACCACAGGATATGGAAACCGTAAAAAAGCAACTGCGGGAGAAAATTGGGGAGGTGTTTGGGATGGAGGTGGAGTGAAGGTGATGAGTTTACTTTCCTCTCAACTATGTATAGATTTTCCGAAAAATAATACATATGCCGTCAGTAATGTTTATAAAATTCGTTTTTCTATGCACACAGGAGGGATGACTTAATACGCCTATGATTCATTATAAAACCCTCCGGATTATTGCAATGAATCCTATGGTTTAAAGTGGAATTAAAAAATGCACTTAGACGTAAATTGTATTTTCGCTTTTCGATATTGGCGACTTTCAAAAGCGACGGGGCCACTCCCGGTAACCCCGCCACTTTGGTTAATGTGTTCTGACGACTTTCAGTTCGTCAGAACACTAATTTTATATCATGGGACAGTGTAGCTCAAAATTCCAGCAAAATAATCCATTTTGTTTCACTTCACCCTCTCCATCCGCCCCACAAGTATCTTCAGCAATACCTGGTAAACCACAGCAGCCGTGAGCAACCCGGTGAGGACACCTCCGGCAAGCATGGATAAGAATACATCTGAACCTGCTTTGAAGATAATGGAGACAAACTGGAAATCAATTTTATCGCCTACGGAAAAAGCGGGGTTAACTCCAAGCAATTTTTTTCCCAGCCAGTAATTGAAGGAGAAAACGAAAGCACCTGTTGCCAGGTTGGTGTTGAAAACAGCAATGCATGCAGCTTTCTTGTTGAGTTTAAACAGGCTGGCAATTCCCAGCGACACCATCATCTGAAACCCCGGGATGGGCATCATTCCAATGAATGAACCCAGGGCGAACCCTTTGGCAATGGCTCTGGGGTCATCTTCCAGGGTGAAAAGATTTTTAAGGGCTTTGAACGGATTTTTCATTTTGTTGGATATCTCAACTTAAAGATTGACAAGTCACTGGAAAGCGTTACCGGACAATAAGCCACATACCCTCAGGTGTAAACAAAACCCTTCTTTAATCTGTTTGAGAGGATATTAACACACAACGCCGACAGCTATGAAAAAACCCAGCATCGCCAAAATGGTCAGGGCACAGTTTCTGACTTCCATCATAGCCCCCTTGCTGGTGGGCACCCTGCTGAGCATTTACATCAATGGACAGCTTGAAGTATTAAACTTTTTACTGGTACTGATCATTGGGATTGGGCTGCATGTGGCCACCAATGTGTACAACGATATTTACGACACCATCCAGGGAACCGATAAGGTAAATGTACACCGCAACGAGGCCAGCGGGGGCTCGGGGGTACTGCTCGACCACCCTGAGTTGTTTGGCAAAATGTACTTCCTGGCCCGCGCCGGACTGGTTATGGCACTGGCGGGCACTGTTGCGCTGAGTTTCCTGATCGAACCTCATCTTCTGATCCATTTATGGGTGCTGTACTTGCTTTCCGCATTTTTCAGTAAATATTATACGGCGCCTCCATTCAAACTCGCCTATCGTGGATGGGGAGAATTCTCTGTATGGCTGGCTTTTGGACCTATGGCAATACTGATTGCCGTGGTGGGCCAAAACCTTGGCTTTCACCCTATGGTACTGATCCTGATGCCTGTTACCGGATTGAGCACCTCCTCCATTCTGCTGGCCGGGCAGATGATCGATCTGGAGGCCGATCGCAAAGGCGGCAAACACGGAGTGGCATCGCGCATGGGCACCCGCTTTACCGCATGGTTTTATTTATTGGTGCAGCTGGCAATTGTGGCAAATATTCTGTTCGTTTTTGTCAGCTACCCGGGTTCAACCTGGCCGTTTCTGCTCACTTTGATCCCATATGTTTTGATTTTCCCAAAGGCAGCTGCCATCATGCTCAAACACCACGCTGACCCGGATATGGTAAAACAAGGAGCCCGTTTTACAGTGCTAATTCATGTGGCATTCTCGGTACTATTTATAGCAGCATGGATTGTTTATATCGCGTTTTGAAATAACCCTAACCCGCTAAATATGCAAGAGTTAACTCAAAGCCGCATTTCTCCTTTAAACAGAAAAGGACTGCACAACAGGATCTGGCATTGTACTGCTAAAGTGCCAGCAATAACCACAGAAAAAGTCCGGCAGTGAGAGAGCCTCCCAGGTTCACCAGATCGTTGGGGGTGATTTTTTCCGGATGTTCAACCCGGAAAAATTTCAACGACAACAACCGGCCTTCCACAAAGGCTCCCAGCAGTGTATCGGCAAAACAGGCAAGAAATGCGGAGGTAGTAATCAGCAGCAGGATTTGCCAGTCCCATTGAGAAAAAAACAAGGGCCAGGAGGTAAATGCAATCAGGCCAGCACCTGCCAGTGCAGCCAGTGTGCCTCCCGGCGAAACACCCCCTGTTACACCAGCCCTGTGCATACGGAAATCGGACAAAGAAAAACTTCTCCGGTTGATCAGTGGCCCCAGTTCACTGGCCCACGTATCGGCCGTAACGGCAGCCACATAAGTAATGAAAAGGTAAATAAAAAATGTTTGTGGCCACAACAGATAGAGCACAGCAGAGCACACTGCCCACAAACTGTTGGCGGCCACCTGCCAGGCATTGCGTCCGCCCGAACGCTTCTTCTCAAAAAGCGTTGCCTTTAACCTGGTAAAAGCAACCGAAGTAAGGAAAAATACCATTACCGGTACCAGCCATTGCCAGCCCATTACTCCCAGCAGAAAAACCCCCAGCACCCAAGCCGCCAGGCTTCCGAAATGGCTTAGAAACCTCAGCCGGAAAAGAAGCCATGCCGCACCACCAAAAAACAAAACAACCGACACAAGCAGCAGATAATCTGGCTCCTGCACCAGACTCCAGGAAAAATAGAGAGCAAGCCCAAGGGGGATGGTCAGGTTATCGGACCCACGCCAGGAAAGTAATTCTAAAACCACTGAAAGCAATACCAGACTCAACAGAAAAAAAATATCAAAAGATCCGGGACGTGGAAGCACAATGAGGAAAATCAGGCAGGAGGAAATGGCAAAAGCCGCCATTCCGAAAAAACTCTTCGGATCGTGCAGCAACCGAAACCTTCCGTTGCCCCGGCGCAATTGCCCCAACAGGTTGGCCATAGGATCAGAAACCGCCAGCACCAGCAGGGAAGCCTGGAAATAGGCCATGGGCTGATGGTAGAGTATCAGGAAAGAGCTCAAAATCCCCACAGGATAGAACAGGGTTCCCAGGCTCCCGTCGCCCGTGCGATGCAGCTGCGAAAAACCCTGGTAGGGAAAGGTAAGAAACGAAAATACCGAACCCAGAAGGATCAGCACCAGTATAATATCACGCTCCAGCCATCTGGAGAGCAGAAAAAGCAACAACCCCACCACCAGGTGGATGGCTTTGCGAAACATGCGTTGTCGATCAGACATAACTCAAATTCAAAACAAGTAAGCAACCCTTATCGGGCTGATTTGTTGGAGGAAAAAATCATAGAAATCCCTGTTGGTTTTCCAACCCGACAAAAGTAGTGAATTCACAAGGGGGAGAAAAGCTTTTCTCCTATTCATATTTGCCTGTTCGATGCCGGGCAGTATGCAGGAAATTGCTTTCCCGCATCAAAAAATCCCTTAAATTTACCCTTTGCAAATGCCCCAATGATGAACCGTAGCGATGAACGATTTGTGAAAAACTGGTCATACACCCGTAAAATGGGTCGTTTCCGCTATGCCCTTACCCATGGTTTTGTATTTGGACTTATCCTGTTTCTTTTTACCGGCTTGTATGGCTTATGGGAAAAATCTTTTTCTGAAGTATTTCTCAGTCTGAGGTCGGGCCTTGTATTTTTATTCTGGGTGGCAGGGGGAGTGGTGGCTTATGGCACAACCTTCTGGCCCATCAACGAGTATTTATACAAAAAGAAAATGAGCGACCAGCAAGCCGAGCAACCCTGATTGGGGTAAAGTAAGCTGTTGCAACCCGTCAGATTAAGCAGACAATATTAAAAAGACATCCGAACATGAAATACAGCCAAGCTATAGAAGAGCTGGAGAGCATTGTACAGGAAATGGAGAGTGCCAATATCAGCGTCGACGAGTTATCTGCCAGGATCAAAAGAGCCTCTGAGCTGATCAACATTTGCCGACAGGCATTATCTTCTACCCAGGAAGAGGTAGAGAGCATCCTTTCGGAGATCAAAGAAAAATCAAAGCCCGGCGCACAATAAGCAGCCAGGCTTTGCAATCTGTTTTCAGGGGCTTGCACCCGATGTTTTACTTTTTCCCTTTTCTTTTCCTTTTAATTGCCCAGCGTATGAGTGCTGCAAAACCCACCAGCACACCTGCAAGCACCATGTATGACAACACATACAGAGGCATCCCTTTTTCTTCCACAATCCGCCCCTGGGTTTGCTGATACACGGCAGGCATTACCGGCAGCCCATGTTCATTGGCTTCGAAAGACATGGCATATCGCGCCACCGCTTCCCATACCTTAAACTCCTGGCCGTTGTGGTAAATAATGGTTTGGTCAAGCTCAAGGGGTTGCCCATCCTTATCCTTGAGAACCAGCTTGAGCTTGGGCAGTATCTCCCCAATCATGGGCAGGAAGGAAGTAAGATAATGATCGGCTACCAGGTGAAACAGGCGTGGGTCGTCTTTACGCAGTTTTTCATATTCCCCTTCTCTTTGGATGCCTTCACCGGTAAAGAGGTGAACCTCCTGCACCGAGCGGTAAGCAGGCACGGGTATACCCGCAAAGGGAATAGTAAGCCAGGTGATCTTTCCCGGGTCGTAGGTGTACTTAAGCCCCGAAAACTGCAGAAAGTACATATCTCCCATCAGCCGCGAGAGCAGGCCGGCAATCTCCAGGATGTTATACACCTCCTGTGCTGTAAGGTAAATAGACACCATGGGGTATCCGGGTCGCATATCCGGCCCCGACCCCAGTCCGGAAATGGTTACCAGATCCATAAACGATACCCGGTTTTGAGACCATGGCATGGTACCAGGAATGATATCTCCCCTGATCACCCCATTGGCCTGTATGGCAATGTCGACCCGTCGGCCTGTAACCTTCTGTGCTTCCAGCCGCATGGCATCCACTACAAAATTCCCTACGGTGGTTTCCTGCAGGTCAGCATGTTTTTTTAGCGGAAAGCTGGAATACAAAATATGGGCATAGGCATTGGTGAACAAGCTGTCGGTGAAGTTTACCAGAAAATCGTTGAGCCGATGGGTAAAATACCCCACCCGCTGCAGCACTTCCTGGTCTTCTGCTACCTCGGCGTTGAGAGGGAGCTGATAAGGATTGCCATTGACCTCATTGACAAGACTGAGGGTTTGGCTGCCGGGGTCATACTCCAGTTCCAGCATGCCCAGGTTGCGCAAATAATAGCTGCTGTGCAGCATGATGGTATTGTTTATTATTTCCGGTTCAAGGGTTTGATAATGGTCGTGGCCTCCCAGCAAAACATCAATATTGCTCACAGTACGGGCTATGAGCCGGTCTTCGCGCAATCCGGAGTGCGAAAGCAGTACCACGATGTGGGCACCTTCTTCTTTCAACAGATCGGCTTGTTTTTGGGCCATTGCCACCGGGTCAGAGACTTTAACCGGATCGGCCATGGGTGCTACCGAATAGGCATCCTCGCCCAACAACCCGAATACTCCCACCCTGAGCCCATTGGAAAGCTCAATGATCTTGCGTGGCAAAAACTCCACCTGCTCCAGGGCATGCCCCTCCGGGATCTCCAGATTGGCTATGAGCAAAGGCAGCCTGCTGTGGCTTTGCGGATAGCCCAGCCTTTTAAAATAATCGGCCAGCACATCGGGACCGTAGTCAAACTCATGGTTGCCTATGGTTACAGCATCGTATCCGATCTCTTTCATCAATTCAATCTCAGGTGAATATCCCTCCAGGATAAGCCATGCATAAGGCGATCCGCCGATAAAATCGCCCGAAGAAAGCAGCAATACGGGTTCTTCTCCTTTTTGGGCACGGATCTGGTTCACCATACCTGCCAGGCGCGCAAAACCGCCCAATGAGGGATTGCTCTCCCAGGGATGGTAGTCTGCAGCAGGCAGCGGTGAAAGCACACTGTGCTCATCGCTGGTGTGCAAAAGAGTAAAACGCTGGGATTGTGAAAAGATCTGCATAGGCATAAGCATTAAGATGATTACAAAGCAGACGGGAAATGGGATCAGTTTCTTCATGGTCAGGGTTATAAAGGTTCGATACATTGGGTGTATTGAGCAAATGACTTTAACACATTCAAAGTAAAGGATTTTTTTCGGAATAAAGGTAAATTCAATCTTAAGCCTTGCATTTTGGCTGTTGTCGAGCTTTCGGCGACCTGGACACTACCTGTGCAAAAAGCCCTGCTGTATTGCTTTTAATTTGGTAATTTTGCATTTCGAAAAACTTTCGCATATGCAAAAACAAAAACCCTACGAAATACTTCGCAGCATGGGGCTGCTCTATTGGGCCATGCTGCTGGGCCTTGTAATGCTTGTGGCACTGAGTGCATGGTTTGTAAACCATACCGGCGCAGCCCTGGGCAACGATCCGCAATCGCAGTATATCGTAAACACGGTATTGATATTTCTGCTCATTGCCATTGCACCGCTCAGCTATATTGTGCCCCAGCGTATGATCGCCGCCATTGACCGCACGCTTCCCCTGGAGGATAAGCTGCTGCGCTACAAACTGCCTGTGCTGATACGCTATTTCCTGCTCAATATGGCCGGAAGCCTTATTGCGGTGGGCTTCATGCTCAGCGGCAACACCAACCTGATGTACCTGCAGGCCATCGTGATGCTGTTTTTCCTGGTTTACAAACCTTCACCCTTTAAAGTGGCCAGCGATCTGGACCTTAACGAACAGGAAAGACAAAAACTTATGCCTGAAAACTGAAAGGGTGAACAATTCGGGTACTACCGTTTTTCATTATTAATCCCCTGAAGCTTTCATACCAGGCAAGGGGTTGGATTCAACAATACTTGATCATGAACATAAAAGAGATTGAAGAAGAAATCGTTTCCGAGTTTTCCCTGTTTGATGACTGGATGGACAAGTACAACTACATCATTGAACTGGGCAAGTCGGTTGAGAAAATTGACGAACAATACAAAAAAAAGCAATACCTGATATCGGGTTGCCAGTCGCAGGTATGGGTGCATGCCGATTATCGCGAGGGCAAGGTGTTTTTTACGGCTGACAGCGATGCTCTTATCACAAAAGGCATTGTAGGCCTGCTGATTCGCGTAATGTCGGGCCAGCCCCCACAGGAGATTGTGGATGCCGATCTGGCCTTTATTGACCAGATCGGGCTGAAAGAACACCTGTCGCAAACCCGCTCCAATGGCCTGGTCAACATGATCAAGCAAATGAAGCTTTATGCACTGGCCTACAAAGCCAAACATCAGCAAGCCTGACCCTCTTAATGGGTGTGGGCTGTGATACCCGGTTCCATCGACGCAAGGTACGATACCAGGCGACCCGGTTAAAATGATGGTATTGCTCAGCACCCAGTTTCCGGAAACACAACAGTCAGCAGGGTTGCTGATTTTAAGAGAGGTTACCCGTCGGCCAGGATTATTTTTCACATTCAAACGCAACGATTATGGACACTACGCCCAACTATATGGATCTGGAGATTCGCATCATTGATGCGCTGAAAACGGTATACGATCCAGAAATCCCGGTGAATGTATACGACCTGGGGTTGATTTATAACATCAAGGTAGACGACCAGCAGGCTGTAGCCATTACAATGACCCTTACCAACCCCAACTGCCCTGTAGCCGACACCATGCCCGGCGAGGTGCGCGACGCAGTGTTGCATGTGCAGGGAGTTGAGAAGGTTGATATAGAGTTGGTCTTCGAACCTGAATGGAACAAAGACATGATGAGCGATGCAGCGATGCTTGAACTGGGTCTGCTTTAAGAAATCAACGGGAATACTGCCCGATAAACAGGGGGGTATCGAAGAAATTCTCCTTCAGTATAAACAAGAAGGGGCGATCCGCAATAAAATACTTGGGAAACACCAGCGGATCGTTAAAGGCTGAAGAGGTTGTAACCACAATAATAGCAGTAGCAGCAGCAGCCTCCGATCCTTCCTCATCAATTTCGAAGAAAACCTTCTGAATGATCTCGCTGATGGCCAGATCGCCTTCAGGGCTGATTCCAGAAAAATCGGCCCTTTCGTCGAAGGCATTTTCCATACCCATTTGCTCCAGCACCTCGGCCAGGCCAAAGGTAGTTTCCAGCTTAAATTTGGGGATCTCCATATGCACCTCTTCGGGTCGCAACCTGGCCAGCATCTCTTTGTAGGTTCGGGCGTCGGGCACATAGGATGATAAGTCCGCCACCCCAGTAGCATGGGGTCTTATGAGCAACAACGACAGGTTGGGGCTGGTGTAAGGCAATTGAATAACCAGACGGTCTTCCATTTCGAGCCACGGTATCCCATTTTCGCGCTGAATCATAAAGTCTACAGGTATTTTCTCTCCTCCTACAGAGTTGAACATCTTCTCGCGTGTTGAATCTTTCTCGAAAGGATACCTCCACGACGATTTTATGTAAATCGCATTGGCAATTACCAGGCGGGTAAACTCGGTGAGGGTACCCTCGGGAATAAGGTTCTGGATACGATCGCGGGTAATTTGCTCTACCCACCGGTTTATTCTCTGCTCCGACTGGCGGGGCTGCGAAATAAAATCCACCTGCTCGAAAGCCCCTCCATGCCATGCATTTACATTTTGCCTGAAGCTCTCCAGCACCTGGTAAGTCTTCTCAATAAACACACGGTTGGCCATATTAAATTCTACAAGGGTATCATCAAACATTTGTCCCAGCGTCGAGAAATAGTCAAAATAGCTTTTATGGAAAAGATCCTCATCTTCATAAAACCCCATCAGGCGGGCCATTTGCTGGCGTGTTTCTTCGCGGGCACCACTGTAAACCACAGCCAGCGCCATATTGAGAGAGACCGGTGAAAAGGAGAAACCTTCGCCGGGTTTTGTGCGGCTGAGTTCACGAAAAAGATCGAAAGAAAAATCGCTGAGTTGATGAATCATGTTGTACGTTTCGTTGGGTATGGGATTCATAGGGCGGGCAGTGGAGCTGGCATCGTAAACCAGAGGAGGTGTAAGCCGATCGCCCGGTTCCTGCGTTATCAGCTCCGCGGGAGCCTCGCCTCTGGGATTGGCAGGCTCAAGAGATCTGCAGCCAAACAAGGCTGTAAAAGATACTACAACAATAAATACCAGGGTTTTGTGTTCCATATTCATGTTTTTGGCATAAAGTTAAACAATTCTGTTTTTCAAGTTCTACAAATTTAAGAGGTCGGTTTTATTCTTAAGAAAAAGGTTGTATTTTTGACCCCATTACAAAACAATCAATAATCACCCCAAAAAGTATACAAATCATGAATTTTCCTGACAACTTAAAGTACACCAAAGACCACGAATGGATCCTGGTGGATGGCGACGTGGCCACTGTAGGCATTACCGACTTTGCACAACATGAGCTGGGCGACATTGTCTACATCGAAGTCAACACTGTAGGAGAAAGCCTGGAGCAGGAAGAAACCTTTGGAACCATCGAAGCCGTAAAAACCGTTTCCGATTTATTTATGCCCGTTTCTGGCGAAGTGGTTGAGTTTAACGAAGAGCTGGAAGGCAACCCTGAAATAGCCAACCAGGATCCTTACGGTAAGGGATGGATCGTGAAGATCAAAATGAGCGACCCCACCGAATTGGAAGGCTTGATGGACGCTGAGAAGTACAAGGAACTGGTAGGGTAAGGAAACAATTTGTCCCTATGAAGATCAGATATTTACTTCCGGCCATACTTTGGTCATTGGTTATTTTGCTTATCATCGGGTTGCCCGGAAGTAATATCCCTAAAACCAACCTCTTTACTCTGCCTCATTTCGACAAGCTGGTACACGCTTTCATGTTTGCCGGTTTTGGTCTTTTTCTGGCATATGGTTTTATCAAACAGGACAAAGAGGGAAAAATTCACAGGCATGCATATATTGCAAGTATTACTTTTTGCGTTCTTTATGGAGGAGTAACGGAATTGATCCAGCACTACTGGGTTTCAGGCCGAAGTGGAGAGTGGGCCGATATGCTGGCCAATACTCTGGGCGCCATGGCAGGAGTAGCACTCCTGGATGCCATTCGCCGCAACGCCCGTTTGTCAGCCTTTTTTTCGCTGTAAATTGCCTTTGGCCATATTAGTAAAAAATTCGTATATTAGCAGGCCGTAACATTTAAATCACGCAGGCTATTCCTGTACAAACCAAGATAATTAATTTTTATGGAAGCAAAAAAAACCCCAAAAGCCGACCTGGAGAGCAAAAAGCGCATATTCCTGCAGATAGGGATTGTGGTTTCTCTCATGGCTGTGTGGATGGCTTTTGAATGGAGGCAGTATGAAAGGCAGGTTGTAGACCTGGGCATGCTGGAGATCGAGATCATCGAAGAAGAAGATATTCCGATCACCAGGCCAGAAACACCGCCCCCACCGCCCCCACCGGAGCCCTCTACCGAACTGATCATCGTTGACGATGATATTGAAATCGACGAAGAGTTTACGATTGACACTGAGGCTACTGTATTTACACAAGTTCAGGAGTTCGTGCCTATCATCGTTCAGGAAGAAGAAATTGCAGAAGAAACCATCTTTACCATTGTGGAAGACCAACCCAGCTTTCCTGGTGGCGATGCAGCCCTGATGCAGTTTCTGAGCAGCAACCTGCGTTATCCTACCATGGCCCGTGAAGCTGGCATCCAGGGTATTGTATTCGTTACCTTCGTTGTGGAGCGCGACGGAAGCATTACCGATGTAAGGATCCTCAGAGGTGTAGGTGGTGGTTTGGATGAAGAAGCCGTAAGGGTTGTAAGATCCATGCCACGCTGGACCCCCGGCCGCCAGAGAGGCCAGGCTGTTAGGGTACAGTTTAACCTGCCCATCCGCTTCGTTCTCAACTAAGCAAACGACGACATTTTGTAAAAAAACTGCAATCTCAAGATTGCAGTTTTTTTTTGTCCCATCCTGTCAGCTGATTTTACTCCAGCTCTGGGAGTGTAAAAATTTCCTCCGTAGAGTTTGCACCATTATCTGGTTCTCTTCGCGGGTCAACCCCGGATCCTTATCCAGTATTTCCATTGCCTTTTGCCGGGCATAGCGAAGGATTTTTTCATCTTTTCCAAGGTCGGCAATCTTCAGGTCGAGCAGTCCGCTTTGCTGGGTACCGTGGATATCGCCGGGACCCCTGAGTTGCATATCGGTTTCGGCAATCACAAAACCATCGTTGGTATGGACCATGGTTTGCAGACGCTTGCGGGCATCGGCTGAAAGTTTGCTGCTGCTCATAAGAATGCACCACGACTGGTCGGCTCCACGCCCTACCCTGCCCCTGAGCTGGTGCAATTGCGACAGACCAAACCGTTCGGCACTCTCAATAACCATTACGCTGGCATTGGGCACATTGATACCCACTTCAATCACGGTGGTGGCCACCATAATCTGGGTTTCGCCCTTTACAAACCGCTGCATTTCGTAATCCTTATCAGCGGCTTTCATTTTTCCGTGCACAATGCTTACGGCATATCGGGGCAGGGGAAACTCGCGCACAATGCTTTCGTAGCCATCCTGCAGATCTTTCAGGTCGAAGGTTTCAGACTCCTGTATCAGCGGATACACAACATACACCTGCCGGCCCAGCTCTATCTGCTGGCGCATAAAGCCAAACACCTTCAGCCGGTGGGAATCGTACTGGTGGAGGGTCTTGATGGGTTTTCTGCCCGGAGGCATTTCGTCAATCACCGACACATCCAGGTCGCCATACAGGGTCATGGCAAGGGTTCGGGGAATGGGAGTGGCTGTCATGACCAGCACATGGGGGGGTGTGGTATTTTTCTTCCACAACCGGGCACGCTGGGCCACACCAAAACGATGCTGCTCATCAATAACTACCATGCCCAGGTTGGCAAACACCACCGAATCTTCTATCAGGGCATGGGTGCCCACCAGAATATGCACACTACCACTCTGCAGCCCCTGGTCGATCTCTCTTCGGGCACTCTTACGTGTAGTGCCGGTGAGCAATCTGATCTCTATACCCAACCCCTGCAGCAGCTCACTGATACTCTCGAAATGCTGGTTGGCCAGCACTTCGGTGGGCGCCATAAGGCAAGCCTGGCATTGGTTGTCCAGGGCCATGAGCATCGTCAACACCGCCACGATGGTTTTTCCGCTGCCCACATCACCCTGGAGCAACCGGTTCATCTGCTTGCCCGACAGGGTATCCTGGCGAATCTCCTTTACTACTTTCTTCTGGGCACCGGTGAGTTCAAAACGCAGGTTGTTGTGGTAAAAACCATTGAAATACTCCCCAATATTGCGAAAGAAATGCCCCTGCACCTCCCCTGAACGTACATGCTTGATTCGAAGCATATTGAGCTGCAGAAAGAACAACTCATCAAACTTCAGGCGCGCCTGGGCACGTTGCAGAGTAAGTGCATTTTCGGGAAAATGGATGTTGAAAAGAGCCTGACGCAAACTCAAAAGCCGGAGGTCTTCGCGCAGGTAGCCCGGCAGGGTTTCGTTGACATGATCCTTTACCAGGGGGAGCAATGTCCTGATGAGCTTGCTTATGCCTTTACTGTCGAGCCCTCTGGCTTTGAGCTTCTCGCCCGAATTGTAAACCGGTTGCATACTGGCCTGCTGATTGAGTGCGGCAGGGCTTACCGGCTCGGTTTCAGGGTGAGCGATGGAGAATTTGCTGCCAAAGCGGCTGGGCTTACCAAAAACGATATACTCCTGCCCGGGAAGAAATTTTCCTTTAAGCCACTTAAAACCGTTGAACCAGATCAGCTCAACCTGCATTCCCTGATCGTCGGTGAGCAGGGCGGTCATGCGGGTGGTGCGCTTTTGTCCATGAAGCTGTATCTGGCTGATCTGCCCCCTGATCTGCACATAGGGCATCTCTTCGGTAATCTCGCGGATTTTGTAAAACCGGCTGCGATCGATATACCGGAAAGGGTATAAATGCAGCAAGTCCTCATAGCAGAAGACCTGAAGCTCTTTGTTCAGCAATTCTGCCCTTTGAGGACCTACTCCCTTGAGATATTCGATGGGGGTTCTCAGAATTTCAGAAGACATGCCAGCATTTGGATGGATGAAGGCATAAAGATAGAAAATGATATGCAAACAAAAAACTCTTCTGAAAAAGCTGAGCTCCGATACTATTCAGCAATCTTTTTGGCGTTGATCTCCACCTTGAGGATAAAGAAATAGCTCTGCTCGTCGAGGGGAAGAAACTGATAAACCAGTTTGTTGCGGGTTCTTTTGGCAATTTCAATCAGCCCCAGACCGGCACCCCCTTTATCAGAGATACGCCCTTCGGTGATTTGCTTCTTGTACATCTCCTTGAGCTGATCGCGGCTGGCGGCATTCACCTCTTTGATGGCCTTCTCCAGATCAACCTTTTTGCTATGGGTTACCTTGTTGGAGGTGATGATATAGTAGGTATCATCCTTCTTGCCAATCATAAACAAGCCTTTGCCAATATTGTATTTGTCGGCAATTTCATCGGAATGCTTTGCCATATTCTGCAGGGTTTCCACCATAACAGAATACACCTTACGGATGATGGATTTCTCCTCATCTTTGCGGTCCATGTCTTCCTCTGCCATGGAGGTAAACATTTTGGTAATTTGATGATGAAACTCTCCCAGGTAAACAATCGACATACCATTTTCCGACATTTCATCATACACATTCAGCACTGACTTGATAAAGGCTACATTCAATTTCATCCGTGAAAAGATTTTTGGGTTAATGTGTAATGGAACACTTTGTTTGCTTACTCACCATCGCCGGGCTAAGCTGCAGGGGTTGTTGCGTGGCATTTAAAGCATTCAGGTTCATTACGACAGAATTTGTTTTTAGGATTATGAATGGGGCGGGCATCAATGCGGAGATTCTCTGCCATTGGCCGGATCACTCATAATGGTGGTTTACAATAACAATTTTAAAAATTCCCCCCGTTGTTCGGGCTCAATTAACTATATATACGTAAGCTTTGGCGATAAAGGTTGCTAAATTATAAAAAAAAACAGAGGATAAATTACGTAAATCGCCTATTTATTAATCCTTTGCATCGATTTGCTGATTTTGGATGCATCCCGGGATTGTTCACCAGCGAACAATCCCTGTGCTGTAGCGGACAATCCTGAGACTTCTCTACTGCAAAATCAACCCAAAATAAACATTTATCTTCCTGATTTAATGTCGTTTTGCATGCACGGCACAATTTTGGCTAATGGAGTTCGACCACAAAAACCCACATCCTGGTTTTGCTTTTCCCCGCTAACCCTGGCAGCAAAATCCGGAAATTACTCCATTATTAACCTAAAACTTTTTTTTGCACAATGCGAATTCATGTGAATTGCCTTTTCATGTTTTTTTTACTGAGCCTTTTCATGGTACAGGTAGCCCATCCTTCTCCTTCCGAAAGTGGCATCCGTACCGTTATCAAAGGGCAGATGCGCGATGCCCAAACGGGTGAGGACCTCATTGGCGCTACCGTTTATGTGCGCGAGCTGGCCACCGGTGCCGTTTCCAACCTTTATGGCTTCTACAGCCTGAACATCCCTGCGGGGGAGTACACTCTGGTTTTTTCTTTTATGGGCTATCAGAGCCAGGTGCACCAGGTCTCTCTCACCGAAACCATTGTACTGAATGTAGAGCTTGAACCCTCCTCACGCCAGCTGGCAGAGGTAGTAGTAACGGGCGAACGCCCCGACCAGAACGTGATCGACGTACGCATGAGCAGCAACAACCTGCGGATGGAAACTATAAAAACACTGCCCGCCTTCATGGGCGAAGTAGATGTAATGAAAAGCCTTATGCTGCTACCCGGGGTAAGCTCTGGAGGAGAAGGTTCCACAGGCCTTTTTGTAAGAGGTGGCAATGTGGACCAGAACCTGATCCTGCTCGACGAAGCTACCGTTTACAATGCCTCGCACCTGATGGGGTTCTTCAGCGTTTTTAATCCCGATGCCATCAAAGATGTGCAGATCTACAAGGGGGGAATGCCTGCACACTACGGAGGAAGGCTTTCGTCGGTGGTCGACATCCGCATGAAAGAAGGAAACTCAAGAAGGTTTGCCGCCACAGGGGGCTATGGAAATATCTCCAGCCGACTGACCGTGGAAGGACCCCTGCAGAGGAATGTAAGCAGCTTTATCCTTTCCGGACGCCGAACCTATGCCGATTTGTTCCTCCCCTTCTCTGCCGACACCAACCTGCGTAAGTCGCGCCTGTATTTTTACGATCTCAACGCCAAAGCAAACTATCGCTTCAACGACAAAAACCGTATCTTCTTCAGTGGCTATTTCGGAAGAGATGTATTGAAAGTGGCCGATGAGTTCAACATGGGGTGGGGCAACAGCACCGCCACCATGCGCTGGAACCATATCTTCAACAGCCGGATTTTTTCCAACTTCACCCTTATCTATTCCAACTTCGACTACAACCTGGGGGCCAACTATGGTGTAAACTCATGGATATGGGATTCTCAGATCGAGAACTACTCTCTCAAGTCAGACTTCACCTTTTACCTTTCCCCCCGCAGTACAGTGCGCTTTGGCATGCAGAACCATTATCATCTTTTTCATCCCGGTGCTATACGGGGCAAGGGTGAGCAATCGGGTGTAAACGATTTTGCACTTCCGCGCAACCAGGCTCTCGAACATGCACTCTATCTGAGCAATGAGCAAACCATTGGCAACCTGCTTACCCTGGAATACGGCATCCGTTACTCCCTGTTTCAGAACATGGGTAAAGCCACCGTATATGAGATCGACTCGCAATATGCTGTAACCGATACTCTGCATTATGAAAAGGGAGAGATCTACCACTACGATCATGGACTGGAGCCCCGCCTTGCCATGGTATACCGGCTGGGCGAGAGCCAGTCGGTAAAAGCCAGCTACAATCGTACCCGGCAATACCTGCAGCAAACCCAGACCACCACAACCGGCACACCTACCGATATATGGTTTCCTGCAAGCCCCAACATAAAGGCACAGATGGCCGACCAATGGGCGGCAGGCTATTTCCGCAATTTCAATGACAACACCTTCGAAACCTCCCTGGAGGTATATTACAAAACCATGGGCAACCAGCTCGATTTCAGAGACCGGGCCGAAGTATTGCTCAACCCCCTGATGGAGGCCGATCTGCGCTCGGGCAAAGCCTGGTCGTATGGATTGGAGCTTATGCTGAGTAAAACACAAGGCGATTTTACCGGATGGTTCAGCTATACCCTCTCCAGGGCCTGGCAGCAGATAGAGGGCATCAACGATGGCAGAAAGTATCCTGCGGCCTTCGATCGCCCGCACGACCTGAGCATTGTTCTGGCCTACGACATAACATCACAATTGAATATTTCGGCCAACTGGGTATACCAAACCGGCAAACCCACTACTTTGCCTGTGGGCCGCTACGAATACGGCGGAGTGATCATTCCGGTTTTTGCCGGACGAAACGAGTCGCGCATGCCCGACTACCATCGCCTCGACCTGTCTATGACCTGGTACCGCAAACAAAAGCCAGGCAGAAACTGGCAGACCAACTGGAACCTCTCTGTATACAACGCCTATTTGCGCAAAAACGCCTTTCAGTACCAGTTCCGCCAAAACGAACAGAACCGCTACCAAACCGATGCTTATATGATCTACCTGTTCAGCATTGTACCGGCATTGACCTACAATTTTTCATTCTGATCCAAAAACCAATCCTCCAACCCGTTCCCAAAAATATTTGAAACTTGCATGAGCACTTCGGCTCACAAAAAAAAGATGAACCGAAGCTCGACGCAGTCAAAATCAACATGCAAATCCCCCCGCAAAGGCGGGGCAGGCATACGACCAGTGAATTAACTAAATAATTTTCTAATGATTATGAAATCCTTCAAACCCCTCTATACCACCTTGCTGCTTGCCATTTCTCTTTTGATGATGGCCTGTGAAGAAAAAATTGAACTGAAAGTGCCCGACCACCAGCTTTCGATCCTGGTGGTAGATGGCATGATCACCTCCGACACCACCACCCACCATGTATTTCTGAGCCTTACGGGCAGTTTCTACATGGATGAGATCACACCCCGGGTGAGCGGTGCCCAGGTAAGCATCAGCGACAATCTGGGCAATGTTTTCCCCCTCACAGAGGGCTCTCCGGGCATCTATCAGACCCAGCCCGATGTATATGGTCAGGTAGGTGTTACCTACACCCTGCACATTGTGCATGAGGGCAAAACCTACCAGGCTACCAGTACCATGAAGCGCAATGCACCCATCGATTCGCTTTCACAGCGCTGGGATCCGATGCTGGAATATTACAGGATACTGCTCTACGGGCAGGAGCCGGCCGGTAAAGGCGATTGCTATATGTGGCACCTCTATCGCAATGGCGTCAGGGTTACCTACAACATTGCCAAAGTAATGGTAACCGACGATAATTTTATCGATGGCAATTACATCAATGGTTTTGAAGTAGACTGGTGGGCCAACGATTTCAACTTCCAATCGGGCGACACCATTACGGTGGCCCAGCATAGCCTTACCCGCGAGGCTTATGATTTCATCCTGGCAGTTTTTACCGAGCACAACGGAGGCATGGGAGGCATGCGCCCCCCGGCCAACCTGCCCTCCAACATCAGCAATGGCGCCAAGGGTTTGTTTCATGCATCGGCGGTAAACTATGCTACCCGTGTGCTGGATTAACGCACCCTGTGCAGCCAAAGATGCTTTTTGTTCAGATTTGTACTGGCAGCATTGCGGATAAGAGCAATACTATGGAACCCTTGAGCTCAAATTGAACTTTTCGCCCTGAAATACCATTTTATGTTTGCAAAATCCTTCAGCAGGATTTATTTTCCTAATTTTGCATACAGACAAACACAGTATTTCTGATGAACCTCAATGAGATCAAGGCTCCGGCAGATGCCCACATGAAAGAATTCGAACATCGGTTTCGCAATTCCATGAAAAGCAAGGTACCTCTGCTCGACAAAATCACCCGCTACATTGTAAAGCGCAAAGGCAAACAGATCAGACCCCTGTTCGTTTTCTTTACCGCCGGATTGTGTGGCGATATCAGCGAACGCACCTATCGTGCTGCATCGCTCATAGAACTGCTGCATACGGCTACCCTTATACACGACGATGTGGTTGACGACTCCAACGAACGCAGAGGATTTTTCTCTCTCAATGCCCTTTGGAAGAACAAAATATCGGTACTGGTAGGCGACTACCTGCTCTCGCGCGGATTGCTGCTGGCCCTTGACAACGACGACTTCGACCTGCTGAAGATTGTTTCGCGTTCGGTAAAACAAATGAGCGAAGGCGAACTGCTCCAGCTGGAAAAAGCCCGCAACCTCGACATCAGGGAGGATATTTACTTTGAGATTATCCGTAAAAAAACCGCTTCACTCATTGCTTCCTGCTTCGAGAGTGGTGCGGCTTCAGCTGGCGCCTCCAGCGAGATACAGGAAAAAATGCGACTGATGGGCGAATACACCGGTATTGCCTTCCAGATCAAAGACGATCTGCTGGATTTCAACAATGGTAAGAACACCGGCAAACCTACCGGAGGCGATATCAAGGAACGTAAAATGACACTTCCCCTGATCTATTTGCTGGAGCAGTCATCGTACCTTGAAAAGCGCAAAATCATCAACATCGTGAAAAACCATAACCAGGACCCCGATAAGGTGGCCCTGCTTATGGATTGGGTAAACCGAAGCGGAGGTATTGACTATGCCCGTCAGAAGATGGAAGAAAACCTGCAGAAGGCTTTCCACATTCTCGATACCCTGCCCGATAACCCCTGGCGCAAATCACTCCGCGACCTGGTGCAGTTTACCATTGACAGGGAAAACTGAGTTGCCGATCCTTGTCCTACCTCAACACCTAACAGTTGACTGCGGGTTAAAATCTGAAGGAAAGCCCCAGGCCCCACTGCCAATAAGAGTGCCCTGTCAATCCGGTACCCAAAAAGGTGTCTATCTGTATGTCAGGGGAAATCAGATATATTACTCCAGCATTGATGTGATGTGTATTCGGAAGGTTCGCCTCATCAAATTCTGAATAATACTCCAGGTATAAGCTGAGGTTGTGCAAGGTTGCCGCCTCAAGTCCCACGGCAAATGCAGAATAGTTCTCATTCGCATCCCAAAAGCCCAGATAAACTGATCCAAAGATATCCAACCAGGAGTTTATACCATAATCACCGAGAAAACCGATATAGGGAAAAAAGGTAGTAAGGTCGTCGGACCTTTGAAACATCAGGTTGCCCAGCAAAGACAAATTCCCGTCTACATGCCTCAGGAGGCTCAACTTAGCCCCTACTCCATAATATGAAAAATCATAGAGTTTTTTATCCAACAACCCCACGCCACTCCACTCCAGGTTCAGCTCAAGTTTGGGCAGGACACCAAACCGGATATTGGTCTGGGGGAAAAATATCATACTGAACGGTATGCTGAGATCGTACCGGGTGTATTCATAACCCAGTTCAACATAAACTCCACCCGGATTAACGATATAAGTACCCGTGCTGAAGCCCGGTCGGTCAGGCACAAAGGGATTTTCTGACAACCCATTATAAGAGGCAAGAAAAAGCAACAAGATGCCCAAAAGCAATGCGCCAGGCCTAAAAAAAAGTCCTTTCGAAAAGGAAGCAGAACCACCGAACCACGACATAGAGAAATATTTTGTTTTTTACTTTGATAGTTACACCCATGCACTCTCATGGGTTAGATGGATAAAAATATAAAAAATTAAGACATACAACAACGCGTCGTAAAAACCGCCTTATTCATTTTATATGAGGAACCCGGTGCTAAAATAAGTTTCAACCTGAACAACAGCCTATGGCTGATTGAAAAAAACAATATGCTGCTAAGGAGGAATGCCAGTATATCTGCACAGCTTTGCAGGCAAGCAGGATTATTCATAAAATATATTGATTCTAAATTGCGATGTGTGCAGATTTAGTTATGAAGAATAAAGAAATGTGGGGTATATTTGGGGATAGAATTTGGTTGTGGCCAATAAAAGAAGACTTCTGTAGAGTAAAAAATTAAACCCTTTAAACAGTTGATTATGAAACATCTTGCATTCAAATTCGGACTAATATTTACAATGATTTTGTTAATATCCTGTGACGGTGAAGCAGGACTGGACGGAACCGTAAAGGATAGCAAAACAGGTGAGAAGATTGCAGATGTCAAGATTGAGATGACTTCATATTATAAAACGATTAATACAATGACAGATTCATCTGGAGCTTTTTATGCATCGCATGGATACAGTTGTGGAATTAAAAAATGTGATGATAGTTTTACAATAAAATTTGAAAAAGAAGGATATGAGAAACTTGAACTTGACAAAAATTATCGTTCCAAGACAGATTATGTAGAGATTGTTGGCTATAATACAATTATTAAACTCACCCGACTTGAGAGCGAATAATACTCGTCTATTGTGGATTGACAATTTGCTGAACTTTAAATAATGTATAAAACAATTGAAACACAACAATTTACCGGCCATAACATGGTACAGCCAATCCCACAGCTGCAGAATGGGGCTTGGCGGTAATTTTATCCCGTAGCTGCGGGACTGCTCCGCGTGGGCTTTTACAGTCCCGCGCTTGCTGGAAAGCCCGCAAGACCCTCATGGAGCGAAGCGGAATAAATCCGTCACGTTAGGGATAACGAGATGGCCATATCAGGAACGCCGGCACCAATGCATAAAGAACCGACAACACTATGAAACCAAAGGAAAGCCTGTTAAATAAAAAAAAGGAAACATTGTCAATTCCGAGAACGAAATTTTTTATCGGTATTGCCTCAGGACTTCTTTTTTCTTTCTGGCTTTATGCTTTCCTCTACATGTCCAGAGAAGTATTTAGGTTCTTTTCACAAACTGAATATTATGATTTACTAATCCTAAGTGACCGGGAAATTTTCTTTTACAACCTGTTTTTCGCATTTATCGCAGTAATATTCGGACAATCTATTTGTTTTAACTATTGGTTTGAAAAACCAAGAACCCTATTTCATCGCAGCACCTGGAGAAGATTTTCCATAGTTAATGACAACAGGGTATTAAACTGGAATTTTCTCAGTTGGTTTTCTAAATTAGCAGTGGTCTATGGATTTTTTTTCTGCCTGACATGGAATGGTGGGTTCATCGATTTTATACTATTTCCCGACTATTCCTATATATTTGTTTTAGTTGTTGTGGTGCTATACCTTCAGGTTTGGAACACTTTCCGAATTACATTTAAAAAGGAAAGTAAAAAGTGGTTTCTGATTTCGTTACTGGTAGTTTCAGGTTTATCCTTCACCTTTTCACAGATAAATTTCATAGACCATAAAGCTTTGAATGATAAATTCTTAAGTAAAAATATCTTTGCAAAATACAATTTGGAATTACCAACTTCTGATTATTACAGGTATGGTACAGAACGATTTTCGTTGATAGAAAAATTATTTGTTGTTCTGATCGGGGAAAATGATAAACATTCTGAGCCTCAGATTATTTATGAGAACCAAAAAATTGCAATTAATAAAATCGATAGTATTGTAAAATTCTGGAGATTAATAAGATCGCCTGATGAAGCCGATCTTATTGATGTTCGACTTTACATTGATAAGGATGTTCCAATGTATTTTGTAAATAATTTGAAGGAAGAGCTATCAAAAAACAATAGCAAACGAGTTTCATTTGTCGTATATCCCGCAGATTTGAAGATTGAAAAGCTTTACGAGTACTATTATTCTGTGCCTTTTATATTACCCCCCCATGGAGAAGACAGACGTGTAATTGCCAAAAGTTTTATAGAGACAACAAACATTGACAATATTATCAACCTGGATATCCGAAACACGGGAGAATTCTCCCTGAATGGACTGGTCATAACCGAAAATGACCTTGCAAAACATATTGAAGAAATATTAAGAGCTGAGATGAAGAGCATGTTTCTTTTCAGCTATTCAGGTTCAGTATCTTATTCAAACTTTATCTTTGCGTTAAGTCACATAAGAAGAATATCATATGAAATCAGAAATGAACTGGCTCTAAAAGAACATGGAATAACGTTTGATGAATTGCGCCTTTCAGAAGAATATGATGGTTTCATTAACAAATACCCAGTACTATTTTTTAATTTCATATATGACTAACTGATGAATAATTGCAAAAACACACTGGTTCCAACATGGTACAGCCAATCTCGTCAGAAAAAAAGAAACAGGGCTTGGCGGCAATCTGACGAGACTGCTCCGCGTGGGCTTTTACAGTCCCGCGCTTGCTGGAAAGCCCGCAATGCCCTCATGGAGCGTAGCGGAACAGAATCGCCTTTACACTGATAACGTGATAGTTACACACGCAACATTAGTCACACTAATAAAAAATGAAGCAGAAAATACTTTTATACACAATCACACTGGGATTAATCCTGACACTTTACATGTTACGGATTTTCTTCATCGTCGACTTTAGATTTAAAAAAGAAGAATTGCTGATTAAATGGAACTATTACAAAAACGCGGAAGTATTTCGAAATGCAGAAGCCTTTCTGTTTGACTTACCAGAACTGGAAATAAATTTCATGAACAAAACAGATCTGGAAATCACCCTATCACAAAGAGATGACAAATTCAATGATTGCTCTCACACTTTGCTTGATAAAGTATTCACCCTCTTTATAAGCGACACTTCAGCACATTACCGCTACCGGAATACCAATGACGATATCCTGAATTTCTGGTTGGAAGAGAAGAAGATAGTGGTCCAGAACGCAGATAGTACATTTGTAATTCCAGGCAATTTTACCATAAACTATAAGGGAAACCTCACTTCTGATAACTCGCTGAAAGCAAAAGAAATATTCTGTATTGATATTGAGACCATCAACCTGATGCGAAACGAATTCAGAAAACTAAATTGCTTTGGCTATAAACGCGATTACATGGGCAATGTAATCTTATTTTACCGGACTGTTTCCAGCAACCTACTCTTAGATGTTTTTTCGTATGTTATGCTTTTACCAGAAAACAAGAGAGAAGACATAGACTACTTCATATCAAAAAACGGTAAAATCAACGATACCTTATACTGGTTTCATGACGAACACCTGCACGTTAACTATTTGAACTACATAAAATTAAACAACATAATAATTTAAATACGGTTGCAGGCGAGACATTCCTCACACCCCATTTCCCATACACCTCCTTCCACAAAAGCTTGACACACCTTCACTGGCAGCCTGCACAATACCAGGGGCACCCTCTTAGAAAACATTTAAATATCAAACATGCTTTTTTATATTTACCAGCCATTTACTCACCTGGTAAAGCCCATTAAAATTGATAACCTAAGGCTGTCCCTTCGAAATAATATGCTGATTTATGGGAACGATTGTAAGCCTGTCAAGAAGAAAAGGCAAGGGGTAAAGAAAACACCCCCCACTCGAAATACATAACCCTCTCTACACTTTCTAATAGTTAAAAAAGGCCCGCTTGGGCCTTTTCTTTATCCCGACACCCATTGTCGCCTCTCTTGCATAGTTTTGCAGGCAAACAGGGTTATTCTTAAAATATATTGATTCTAAATTGCGATGGATGAAGATTCAGGTATTAAGAATAGGAAAATGTGGGGTATATTTGGGGATGTAAATTAGTTGATCACTTTAATATTCAAAACCATACTTGTTAATTTAAAACTTAAAACCATGAAAATAAAAAACAATTTTTTCTTAGTGTTGATAGCTTTTTTTATGGCATCATGTGTTACAACCTCGTTTTACCAGGTTTACAAAGCAAGTCCTTCTGAAAACATTCAGATCAGGGGCGACTATTTGGTCTATGAAGATGATAATTGTATTGTATCTTATAACCTGTGGGGTGCAGGCGGCAACATTGGATTTAGAATGTACAACAAATCAGATTTAAATATTTACTTAAATCTCGAAGAAAGCTTTTTTATATTAAATGGCGTAGCCTTTGATTATTTTAAGAATAGGGTTTTCACCCAATCTGTAGGCTCTGGTAGTACCGCCAGTCGCAGAGTAGCTGCTTCAAGGTCAGAAACAGGGACCAACGTTTTCGGCTTAACACAAACAAATCGTGTAGCTGCTGGTGCTAATGTTGGGGTGATCACAACATCAGAATATTCAGTTTCATTCAATGAAATGAAAATTATTGTAATACCACCTCGAACATCGCGAATAATTACTGAGTATTCAATAAATAAAACTTTGATTAGACATTGTGATTTATTCAAATATCCAACAAATAGACAGATAAACACAATACGCTTTACAAAAACGGATAGTCCTCTAACTTTCAGTAACAGGATTACTTATAATTTAGGAGATACGGATAACCCTATCAGCTTTGAAAATGAATTCTTTGTTTCGGAAATTACTAATTATCCAGAAAGAGAAATTAATGAAGGTAGATATGAAGAATTTTGCGGCCAAAGAAGTGTTACAAGAAAGTATGTTTTTAAGAATGTGTCTCCTGATAAGTTTTACATAAGTTATTCAAAGGGAAATGACACTTGGAGACATTAAGGATTACTGTACCTAAAATAGTTAAGCCAAGCCCGAATCCGTGGAACAGGTCTTAGCAGTAGTTTTATCTCCCCTCTGGCCTGACTACTTAGCGTGGCCTTTAGTAGCGGTGGGTAGCAACGAAGCCCCCAAATCCATAACTGTGGCCATACCAAAAACGAACAGAAATAATCAACTTCAATCCCCCACCCCATGCCCCCAAAAAAACAAAAAAAACTAAAATACCGGATCGAATACTCCAACGGAGATGTAGAGATTATGGAATGCGACACCTTCCGGGAAGCCCTGGATAAGTTTTCCAAAAAGGCTATGGAGCTGAAGCTGTCGGTAAGTTATGAGTTGGTGAGTTGAAAACCGGGGGCTTAAACCGGCTTGAGGAACATTTAACTCTTTTATCTGGACAAGGGGCTGCTTTGCACCACTGTTTATCACCATATCCCAACAATCAAACTAATCTGCAAAGGATGGTACAATCATACATTTTATCCCTATTTTTGCTAATAACCGTTATACTCTTAAAACTGACATCGTAAAGTGAACCCGATCCCTTGAAACAGCAATAAACCCCGGCAGACATGAACAAAAAATCCCTTTCCGAAAGAGACATCTGTTCCAAGTATATCAACCCGGCCCTCGCAAATGCAGGCTGGGATAGTCGCAGACAGGTACGCGAGGAGGTATTCTTTACCGATGGGCGCATTATTGTGCAGGGAAGTTTATATACACGGGGCAAAAGGAAACGGGCCGACTATATCTTGTATTACAAACCGGGCGTACCCATTGCGGTGATTGAGGCCAAGGGCAACAAGCATCATATGGGTGATGGCATGCAACAGGCACTGGAATATGCGGAAATACTGCAAATCCCTTTTGTGTTTACTTCCAATGGCGATGGTTTTGTGTTTCACGACCGGACGATAACAGCCGGGCAAAAGGAAACAGAACTTTCTTTGGATAACTTCCCATCACCCGAAGAATTGTGGAACAAATACCTTGATACACAGGAAATCAAAACCTCTGATGCCAGGCAATTGCTTGAGCAGGAATACTTTGTGGATGAAAGCGAAAAAAGGCCGCGTTACTATCAGCAGAATGCCATCAACCGCACCATTGAAGCCGTTGCCCGCGGACAAAACCGCATACTGCTGGTGATGGCCACCGGAACCGGAAAAACCTATACCGCATTTCATATCATCTGGCGATTGTGGAAAACAGGAACCCACAAACGCATTTTGTTCCTGGCCGACCGCAACGCCTTGCTCACTCAAACCAAAAACGGCGATTTTTCTCCCTTCGGCAACGACATCATGCACATTATCCGCCACCGGAAGATTGACAAATCTTACCAGATTTATTTTGCCCTTTACCAGGGTCTCACGGGGGTGGATGAGATAAAGAATGTGTACCGGGAATTTAGTCCTGATTTTTTCGACCTGGTGGTCATTGATGAGTGCCACAGGGGCAGTGCCGCTGAAGCATCTGCCTGGCGCGAGGTGCTGGAGTATTTTCAAAGTGCCACGCAGGTGGGCCTCACGGCCACTCCCAAAGAGACCAAAGACATCTCCAATATCGCTTATTTTGGCGAACCTGTTTATACCTACAGTCTGAAACAAGGTATTGACGACGGCTTTCTGGCTCCATACAAGGTGGTGCGCATCACCACCAATGTGGACGAGGGCTGGCGACCCACCAAAGGGCTCAGGGACAAATACGGGCATGAGGTGGAAGACCGCATCTACAATCTGAAAGACTACGATCGTACACTGGCCATTGATGAACGCACCCAGGTGGTGGCACAGAAGATCACTGAGTTTCTCAATGCTACCGACCGCTATGCAAAGACCATAGTTTTTTGTACAGATATTGACCATGCCAACCGCATGCGACAGGCACTGATCAACGAAAATGCCGATATGGTTGCCAAACACTGGAATTATGTAGTAAAGATTACCGGCGACGATGAGGTGGGCAAACAGGAGCTGGACAATTTTACCGATGTGGAAGAACGCATGCCCGTAATTGCCACTACTTCCAAAATGCTCACCACCGGCATCGACACCAAAATGGTAAAACTCATTGTGCTGGAGTCCAACATCGGCTCCATGACCGAGTTCAAACAGATCATCGGGCGGGGCACCCGAATCAGGGAAGCCGATGGCAAGGTTTTTTTTACCATCATGGATTTCCGCAAAGCCACCAACCTGTTTGCTGACCCCGACTTCGATGGCGACCCTGTGCAGATTTACGAACCCGGCAATGATGAACCGGTGGTACCACCCGATGTGGAACCCCAGGAAGAAGAACCCGGTGATACTACAGGCGATACTTTTATTCCCGATGAACCCCATACCCCTTTGCTACCCGATATCTCCATTGACGAAACAGAAACAAGAATAAGAAAATTCTATGTTAACAATGTGGAAGTGAAAGTGGTGAATGAACGGGTACAGTATTACGGCAAGGACGGCAAACTGATTACCGAATCCCTTAAACAATACAGTCGCGAAAACCTGCTCAGGGAATACCATACGGCGGAAACCTTTCGGCAGAAGTGGAATACCGCATCCAAAAAGGAACAACTTCTGCAGGAACTGGCGGAGCAGGGCATCCTGGTGGAAGCTTTGCGCGAAGAAGTGGGGCGCGAGCTGGATGTGTTTGACCTGATCTGCCATGTGGCCTTTGACATGCCGCCACTTACCCGAAAAGAAAGGGCTGAACAGGTAAAGAAACGCAACTATTTTGCAAAGTATGGCGAGCAAGCCCGCAAAGTACTGGAAGGACTACTGGAAAAATATGTGGAGAGCGGGGTAATGTCCATTGAAAATACTTCGGTGCTCAAGCTCAAACCCCTGTCCGACATGGGAAGCCCCGTTGAACTGGTAAGGGCCTTCGGTAAGAAAAAGGATTTTGAAAAAGCCATCAAAGAACTTGAACAGGAAATTTACAGAACTGCATGATGGAATTAATATATGAACAACAGCAAGAGTTACAGCAGGAGTCACAGCAAGAGTTACAGCAAGAGTTACAGCAAGAGTTGCAGCAAGAGTTACAGCAAGAGTTGCAGTACGAGTTGCAGCACGAGTTGCAGCACGAGTCATTGTTCTCAAAGGTCTTAATATTAATAATAGACAACCCAAAATCAAGAAAAGAAATTTCAATTGAATTAGGGCAAAAATCAATATCTGGTCAATTAAACGAGATACTTAAAAGACTTCAAGAGAAGGGTTTAATTGATTGGACTATTAAAGGTAAACCCACAAGCTCAAAACAACAATACCGAATTACCCCCAGAGGAATCATGTTTTTAAAACTACTGAAAAAACAATAATGACAATTACCACCAATATCAAAGCCATACGCGACATCATGCGCAAGGATACCGGCGTGGATGGCGATGCGCAGCGCATCTCACAAATGGTGTGGATGCTTTTTATGAAAATTTTTGCCGATAAGGAAGAAGAATGGGAACTGGTGCTCGACCACTACGAAAGCCCCATCCCCGAAAAACTCAAATGGCAGAACTGGGCTTCCGACGATGAAGGCCTCACCGGCGACCAGCTGATGGACTTTATCAACAACGAACTGTTCCCCACCCTTAAGGAACTGGACATTACCCACAGCCCCCAGGCAAAGATCATCCGGGCTGTGTTTGAAGATACCTACAACTACATGAAGAACGGTACCCTCTTCCGCCAGGTGATCAATGAGATTGACAAGGTGGACTTCAACAACCAGAAGGAGCGGCACCTGTTCAACGATATTTACGAAACCATACTCAAGGAACTGCAAAGCGCCGGAAGTGCCGGAGAATATTATACGCCACGTGCCGTAACCCAGTTTATGGTTGATATCATCAACCCGCAGCTGGGCGAAACCATCCTGGACCCCGCCTGCGGCACCGGAGGATTTCTCACCTGCAGCATTGAGCATGTGCGCCAGCAGGTGAAAACTGCACAGGAGCGCGACATCCTGCAAAACGCCATCCGCGGCATTGAGAAAAAGCCCCTCCCGCACCTGTTGTGCACCACCAACCTGATGCTGCACGGCTTCGACCTGCCCGCTGTGCGGCGCGACAACTACCTCAATAAACCCTATGCCGACTGGGGCAAAAAGGACCATGTGGATATCATCCTTACCAATCCCCCCTTTGGCGGGGTAGAGGAAGACGGCACCGAAACCAACTTCCCGGCAAAATTCCGTACCAAGGAAACCGCCGACCTGTTCCTGGCCCTTATCATGAAACTGCTTAAGGATGGCGGGCGTGCCGCCGTGGTATTGCCCGACGGCACTTTGTTTGGCGAGGGGGTGAAAACCCGCATCAAGCAGGAACTGCTGGAGCGCTGCAACCTGCACACCATCGTACGCCTGCCCAACGGCGTGTTCAACCCCTATACCGGCATCAAAACCAATCTGCTGTTTTTTGAAAAAGGGACACCCACCAAAGAGATATGGTACTACGAACACCCATACCCCCCCGGTGTTAAAAGCTACAACAAGGGCAAACCCATCCATGTAAAAGAATTTGATGCCGAAAAGGCCTGGTGGAACAAGCGCGAAGAAAACCCTTACGCTTGGAAAGTACCCGTGGAAGAGATCGTGAACCGTGGCTACAACCTCGATATCAAAAACCCCCACCGCGAGGAAGACGACCTGGCAAGCCCCGAGGAGATCCTGCAGCAATACCGCCACACCGAGGGCCGCATCCGCAGCATACAGGACGAAATTGTAAACGTACTCACCCAAGCCCTGAAATAGCATGAAGTTACTGGAACTATTTAAGGAGCTGAGCCTGCACCCCAAAAACGCCGCTGAACTCAAAGCGCTGATCCTGCAACTGGCCGTTCAGGGCAAACTTACTGCCAAATGGCGGGAAGAGAACCCGGATGTGGAACCGGCTTCGGAGTTGTTGAAGAAGATCCAAGTGGAGAAGGGAAGGTTGGTAAATGAGAAGAAGATAAAAAGGGATAACACTTTGCTTCCGACGATTAGTGATGAAATGCCATTCAAATTACCCAAAAGTTGGATGTGGTGTAAGATGATAGATATCTGCAAGCTAATTACCGATGGCACCCATCATACACCAAAATATCAAAATGATGGTATTCCATTTCTGTCTGTAAAAGACATGAGTGGTGGCTTTTTAAATTTTGAGAATACAAGATTTGTTTCAAAGGAAACACATAAGGAATTAATGAAAAGATGTCATCCTGAAAAAAATGACATTCTTTTAACTAAAGTAGGTACAACCGGTATTGCAATTAGTATTGATACTGATAGAGAGTTTAGCATTTTTGTAAGCGTTGCCTTGCTGAAAATATTCTCTAACCATTTATTTTCAAAATTTCTGGAGTATTGTATTAACTCACCATTTATTAAACTTCAATCAGAAGAAGGAACAGAAGGAGTGGGTAATAAGAATTTGGTATTAAGAAAGATAAAAGCATTTGACATACCTCTTCCCCCACTCAAGGAACAACACGCCATCGTCACCACCGTCAATCAACTCTTTGTCGAAGTCGAGCAGTTAGAGCAACTGACCAAAGAGCGCATACAACTGAAACACAATTTTGCCGCATCGGCCCTGCATCGGCTGGTGAAGGCCGGCAATATCAACGGCGAGTGGGCAGCGGTGCAGCAGCACTTCCACACCTTTTTCAACGAAAAACCCAATGTAAAAAAGCTGCGCGAAACCATCCTGCAACTGGCCGTGCAGGGCAAACTCACCACCCACTGGCGCAAAGAAAACCCCGGCGTGGAACCCGCCACCGAACTACTCAAACGTATCACCGCCGAAAAACAAGAACTTGTTAATAACGGCAAAATAAAAAAGGAAAAGCCACTGCCGCCGGTTAAGGATGATGAGATACCCTTTGAACTGCCGGAGGGGTGGGTGTGGTGTAGGTTGGGGGAAGTGATTCGATTCATGGCTTACGGGACTTCTCAAAAAACAAATGATGATTACAAGCAGGTGCCTGTTTTAAGAATGGGTAATATCAGTTCTGACGGAAAACTAAATTTTAATAATCTTAAGTACATTCCTAAAAATCATAAAGACTTACCAGGTCTTTACCTTGCAAACGGAGATATTGTTTTTAATCGCACTAATAGTTATGAGCTTGTTGGAAAGTCGGGAGTTTTTTGGGGAGAAGATAAAAGTTTTACGCTAGCTTCTTACTTGATAAAGGTCAGTGTTTTTTTAAGTCATGTCCTACCAGATTACCTTAACTTATATATTACTTCACCAGTTTGCCGAAAAACACAAATTGAACCGGAAATTACTGCTCAAACCAATCAAGCTAACTTTAGTGGGAGCAAACTTAAAAACGTATATTGTCCGATTCCCCCAACCAAAGAACAACAAGCCATCGTCACCACCGTCAATATCCTGATGGCTTTGTGCGATGCGCTGGAGCAGGAGCTTGGGCAGCAGGAAAGCCGGGTGGAGGAGTTGATGAGGAGTTGTGTGAGGGAGGTGATGGAGTGAGATGAAAACAGGACAGTTGAAAATTGAAAATTGAAAGTAAATGGATCCGTATTATACAATAGAGCGTCTTCATAACCTTGTTGATTCTTCAGTGGTTTTTAAGCTATTGCGAACCAAAAATCTGCCCGTTATCATTAGTTTTTTGCACCGGGAATTTAAGGTTAATTCGTTCATTTCAGTGCCTTACAACCAGCTGGTGGAAAAATTGGCTTATTATCTGGAAGAAATAAACTATACTGAAGACGAAGAGGCAGGCTTGGATTCATTGCTTGAGGATTATAACGATAGGGCTAAGAAATACCTTGATCGCTGGATCGAAGCCCATTTTCTTCGCAACATCATTGATGATAGCACCAAACAGCCACAGGTTTTACTTTCGAAACACACCGAAAAGGTTTTTCAGTTTCTGGAACTCATCAAGCAAAAGGAATTTGTAGGAACCGAGTCCCGTTTCAAAGACATCTTTATAAAACTTCGCGACATCATAGAAAATGCCAATCCTGATGCTGAAAAAAGATTAAAGGACCTAGAGGATAAGAAACGGGCCATTGAGGAAGAGATCCGCAGGATAAAAATTGACGGTTATGTGGGTACCTATGAGGACTTTCAGATTAAATCGCGGTTTGAAGATGTAAACCGCCTTGCCAATGAGCTTATCGGTGATTTTAAGGAGGTGGAGGACAATTTCAAAGAAATAACCCGTCGGATTTACGAAAAACAGCAGAAAGAAGCCATGTCGAAAGGTAAATTGCTGGAAGAAACATTTGATGCCCTCTACGAACTTAGAAATACCGATCAGGGCAGAAGTTTTTATGCCTTTTGGCATTTTATGCTTGATGATGCGAGCCAGGACGAGCTTAAAAGGTTAACTACTGAGGTCTATGAAGTACTGGAAGAAAGAGATATCGTTAATACTTCACAGTCATTGCGAAAAATCAAATCCCTCCTGCATAGTGCTGCCCGAAAGGTATTGGATAAAAATGGGATGCTGGCCGATAAGCTAAGTAGAGAAATCGTTGCAAAGGATCGCCTGGAAATTAGAAAAACCCGTGAGCTATTCTCCGCCATACGAAGCCTTTCGATTGATATGACGGGGAAAGAACCCTCCAAATCTATCTTTTTAACCCTTCAAGGTGATCCTGAGGTCTTTATGCCCATGGAACGTAAGCTGGGAGAAAAACAACAGAGCAATACTTTCAGCACAACAATGGGAAAGGCAAGTATAAGTATGGAAGAGTTACAGGATATGTCCATGCTTTATGGTGATCTGATAGAAAAGAAAGCCCTGGAAAGACAAATACAGGAAGCATTGAAGAACAGGGAGCAGATATCTTTGAAGGAATTGGTCAAGATGTATCCTCTCAATAAGGGACTGGCCGAACTTTTGGCATACATTAGCCTGATGGCTGAGAATAAAAAGTATTTCTTCAACGAGAAGGTAAGAGAAATGATACTTTTCGATGCCGTTGAGAATAAATATCTGTATGTACCTCAAATCATTTTTTCAAAATAAATAACCATGGAAACTATACAAAGACAGATAGCTCCCTTCGCCAAAGCTGCCGTCAAACTATTACAGGGACCGGTTTTTGAAGACCAGAAAGAAATCTGGGACGAATTGCTGCAAAACGAAGTACTGCTTATTCGATATTTTGAACAAATCGCATTGGAACTAATCATCGACAAAAAAGACGGCTATGCTTATCTGAAACAGATAGAACTCAATGAAACGGGCGCTACCATTGGGTTGGTAAGAAGAATGCCTCTGAGTTATGAACTTACTTTAGTTTGTGTTCTGTTACGTGAATGGTTGCTGGAGTTCGAATCTGATGACCTGGAAACAGCGAACCTTTACATTACCTTAAAGGAATTCCGGGATCGTATAGAATTGTTTTTTAAGGAAAAGGCCAATGAGTTGAAGTTTGTGAAAGAATTGAATAAGTATATCGCAGAATGCGAAAAAATGGGTTTCCTGAAGCTGATATATCAGGACACCATTAACCCCGACGAAAATCGGTATGAAGTCAGGCGCATCCTCAAGGCGCGTATAACCAATGAGGAACTTGAGCGTTTTAAAAATCAACTGAAAGATGAACTTAAGTCTGTTTAGCAGCCAACCTGAGAAATCAGGGTTTAGGCTCCATTCTCTGGAAATATGGAACTGGGGTACTTTTGATAAGGAGGTTTTTATCCTTGAACCCCAGGGAGAAACATCTCTTCTTACCGGAGCCAATGCATCGGGCAAAACCACTTTGGTAGATGCTTTGCTTACCCTTTTGGTACCACAAAAAGTGGTCAGAAGTTACAACCAAACAGTAGGCAGCAGAGGAGAAAGAAGCGAAGAAACCTATCTGGCCGGTGAATACGGTGAAACTGAGGATTTTGTCAACAACACACGTTCCGCAAAAAAACTCCGGCCCGATAAAACGAAAACCCAATCGGTGTTGCTTGCTGTTTTCCAGAACGAAAAACAATTTGTTTCTTTGGCGCAGGCCAGGTGGTATCAGGGAGCTGAACTTAAAAAGGCATTTGTTATTGCAAAGGAGAAACTCTCCATTGCTCAGGATTTCTCTCCTTTCGATTCTCAACATGAGTGGAAAAAAAGATTAAAACAAAAATATCCTAAAAGGGGGAGCCATGAAGTGATTTATATTGCTGACGGGCCCACCGATTATGCCACAAGAATGCGTAACCTGCTTGGGATGCGCACTGAAAAAGCCCATTCACTTTTTAACAAAATAATAGGGTTGAAAGTATTGGGCGATTTAAACGAGTTCGTAAGGCAGCAAATGCTGGAACAAGGTGACTCGGAGACCGAATTTCAAAACATCAAAGCGTATTTAAAAACACTAAATGATGCACATAGGGCTATAGAAAAAGCCTATCAGCAAATCCATATGCTTAGCCCAATAAAGGAGAAATATGAGTTGTTAAATGAAAAGAACACCGTACTTCGAAAACTGGAAGATCATCAAGAAATTGCCCCTTATTGGTTTGCCGAGAAACACAAAATATTTATTGGAGAATTTCTTGACCAAAATCAAAAAGAGGTTGACAATTTAAAATATGAAATCGAAGAAATCTCAAAAAAGATTGAGGAAGCAAGAGACGAGGAAAGAGATTTGGATGTGCAGATAAAAACCGACCGTGTGGGTAATCAGATCAGCAATCTGCAAAGCAAAGAGAAAAGGCTGGCCGGTGAGAAAAGGGATAAAGAAAAAGAATTGGAACGCTACAATAAATTAGCTGACCAGCTTGCCCTTGCACTGAACCCACAGTCCATAGAAGCTTTTCAGGAGCAAAGAACTGCAGCTGCAAATAAAAAAGTCGACAGTGAAGTTGATCTCAATAAGCAAAAGAATAATGAAATCAATTCCAGAATTCTGCTTGAAGAAACAAAAAAAGAATTTGAAGCCTTATCCAACGAGCTTATGGTGCTGCGCGCACAGAAAAACAATATAACCGGCGATGCAGCGAGAATAAGAAAAGAATTGCTTGACCACCTGGGGGCAAACGAGCATGAAATACCTTTTATTGGTGAACTCATAAAGGTGAAAGATTCGGAAAAACTGTGGGAATCGGGCATAGAACGCCTGCTCCATAATTTTGCCCTCAGACTTATCGTGCCGGAAAAGTATTATCAAGGCGTAAATGAGTATGTGAAAAATAATGATCTGAAAGGGCGTATCGTTTATCATCGTTACAGGCAAAATGAGGTGGCACCTCTTATTTTTCATCAAACCCATTCGCATGAGCTTTGGAATAAGTTGGAACTAAAAGAAAGCGAATACAGTCAGTGGCTTGAAAATGAAATCAGACAACGTTACAATTATTTGTGTACCGATGATGATGAAACTTTCCGACTGGCTGAAAAAGCATTATCCTCTTCAGGGCTGATAAAAAACCAATCGAAACATGAGAAAGATGATCGCCCCAAAATTAAGGATCGCCAACGTTATATATTAGGTTGGGATAACAAGGAGAAAATTACCTTGCTAAAACAAGAGGCTAATGATCTTAACAGTAAAATAAAAGAACTTGAAAAAAATGTCGCTTTATTTGAAAAGGCGCAAAAACGATTTCAGGACTTGATGAGCAATGCAAGTGAGTTTTTAGCCATATCTGTTTTTTCTAAAATTGATTGGTGGTCGACAGCTTCTGAATTGCAGCAGGTGAACAGCCAGATTGAATTGCTTCAAAAAACCAATAACAGAGTAAAAGAACTACAAGAGCAACGCAATGCACTTCTTGAGAAAATTAAAATATTTGACAATGCAAGGAGGACAAAGGAAAAGCAATTGTCAGCCATTGAAAATGATATTCAATTAAAATCTGCTAAGCTAAATGATGTGGATGAGGTTTTGCAAAGATATCAGAAGAAAGATACGGAGGTGTCTCTCCCTGTATTTGATGCGGAATATGCTGATACCTTAGTATTGGATTTACACTCTATCGAGAAGCAGCAAAAGGGATTTCTGGAAAGTCTTGTTAATAGGATAAACGCTTTGCGCGATGAAATCAGAACCCATAAAAGTGAAGCGGAGAATCAGATGCGCAGGTTCAGACAGCCCGACACCGATATTACGGAAAAATTTCCCGATTGGCGTGCCGACACACACAGATTAAGCGAAAGTGCAGAATATATTGAAGAGTATGTTGGCTTCCTGGAGAAAGTTGAGAAGCAAGAACTTCAGGGGTATAAAAAGCAGTTTAAGAAATATCTCAACGAAGAGATGATTACCAAAATGTCTGACTTTGAGGCCTGGCTCGAACGCAAAGAGGATGATATTGTGGATAGCATAGATACGCTTAATAGATCTTTGGAGAAAATCAACTATGATAACAATCCTCCCACTTTTATCAAATTGCACGTTCAGAAAGATTACTCACCCAAAGTTAAAGACCTAAAGCACAAGCTAAAAGACTGGAAACCTGATCAGCTTACCTACCAGCGCACCAAAGACGATCAGATACTGGAAGATAGTTTTGTTAAGATAAAATCTTTGCTGGAATATCTTGATCAGGATGAAACCCAGCGAAAAGACTTGCTGGATGTTCGCAATTGGCTCAAGTTTAAGGCCGTAGCACACCACAGAGAGGATCCCGATAAAGTTGAGAGGAGCTTTGTGGGTACAGCGAAATTGTCGGGTGGTGAAGGGGCTCAATTAACCTATACTATTCTGGGTTCAGCCATTGCTTATCAATTTGGCATACACTCCGAAGGGTTGAATACCAATTCCTTTCGTTTTATTTGTGTGGATGAGGCGTTCAGCAAGCAAGATGATAACAAAGCACGCTTTCTTATGGAGTTATGCAGGCAATTACATTTGCAGGTAATGGTAGTTTCGCCCGCCAAAGCAGAAGATGTGGCCATTGTAGAGCCATATATTTCAAGGGTGCACTTTGTACAAAGAAAAGACAACCGGAATTCTATAGTTTATGATATGCCCATTAAGCAACTCAAAGAGCAGCGGGCAAATTTTCTGGAGGAAACAATAAAATGATAAAGGGTTTTGAAATCAGAAAAAAAGCGGAACGTTTATATGACCAGGTGCTCAGAGCAGCTATTGGTAAGGAAAATATTTTTCCCATAAAAATCAGGGCAAATACTAAAAGGTCAACAGATTTTTCCATGATGTGGAAAGAGATGGAAGAGCTGATGACCCATTCTAAAGACCGCAAAGGATTCGGATACTCGGTGATTTCTGAAGCCGTGAATACACGCAATCAGGGAAAGCAAAACCTCCCCAAAGAAATCATCTTTGAAACACAAAAGGATTATCTGCTATTTCTTGCAAAAGCTGCCGAATTTGAAGACTTCGCAAAGAGCTGCTCTCTGATTTTAAGTAAATTTCCTCAGTTGAAAGAACTGCTTAGTCGCAGTCCTATGCTTGTGGTGAAAAATGCGGGAAAGTGGCCCCATTTGCTTACAGTTTGTTCATGGTTTGTAGAAAACAATCAGGTCGATGTTTTTTACATAAGGGAGTTGCCCATTTCGATACATACAAAGTTTATTGAAGAGAACAAGGCTGTTTTAGCTACTTTACTGGAGGTGCTTGTGCCTGAAAAAATCAAATTGAATGAAAAGACCTTCGAAAAAAAGTTTGGCCTCCGATATAAAGAGCCTCTCGTACGTTTTCGTTTTCTGGATAATACGCTAAACCCTTTCTTGCCCTGGGATGACATCAGCATCCCTGTCAGTCAATTTGCTGCCAAACCCCTGGCATGTCAAAAGATTTTTGTCGTGGAAAACGAAATGAATTTCCTGACATTCCCGAAAGTTGAAAATGCCCTCGCGATATGGGGTAAGGGCTATGCTGTTGAAAGCCTCAAGGAAATAGCCTGGCTTTCCTCCAAGTGTATCTATTATTGGAGTGACCTTGATGCTCAGGGTTTTCAAATGCTATCACAATTAAGGTCTTATTTTCCCCAGGCCATTTCATTGTTGATGGACAAACAGGTTTTGGCTGATTTTAGTGAATTTATTGTTCAAGGCACGCCAACAACTGTAGATGATTGCAGGCATCTGAATGAGAAGGAAAGTGAGGTGTATGATTACCTTAGAATCAACAATCTTCGGTTGGAGCAGGAGAGAGTGACGCAGCGGTATTTAATGAAAATTTTAGATAAAATTCGCTGACATGTCCTTAAGGTTCGATGATCCAAACCTTCAGAACTTATTTCAGGAATCAATCACTCCCTTTCCTTTAATTATCAAGCGGTTTAAACAAACCAAAAGCAACGTTGTCATCTATTCAATCTTATCCAAATCTTCTAAGTATTTTTTTGCTTTTTCTTTGTAAGCAATAGGGATATTACTGTTTATTATAATGTTCAAAGCCTCTCTCTCCAGGCCATACCGTATAACACTTTTGGTAGAACTAAGTCTTTGTTCAATAGAATCTCTATATTCAGTAAAATTCTGTAAAACTTCTTCTACTTTGATATCAGGGTATTTCTTTACAAGCGGATATATATTAACAAATGCTCGTTTTCCAATGCTATTTAGCCATCTATCAAGTTTGGAGATCATGTATTCTTCATTTATTAAATCTTGAGGATTTAATGGTTCTTGCTTTTTAACCTTTGCTTTAGATATTATTCCTTGGTTTCCATTGCTTTTATCTGATTTTTTTCTCTTTAAACTTTGCTTTTGAGTTGCACCAAACCAATTTATCTCTCGGATATTCTCACTTGCTTTATTCTCGCTCAATTTGCCGGTAATTTCATCCAATTGAGAGTATTCATTCTTAAACTCACTTTTAAGATATTCGGTAACAAAATTGATTAACTCAGGTTCTTCGCCTATATTGCACCCATCATAAATCAATTGACTCCTTTTGGGAACCAAAAATGAGTTTAACGGATGTACCAGTCTTAAAAAATGGGCCTTTAATATGCTTTTTTGAGATTCGTTTAAGTTCTCCTTGACTTTTCTCATTTTTTCTATGGCGCACCATTCACTTCTGTCTGGGTTTGCAAAGAACTCAGAAGGCTTTTTTCCCTCAATATCTGTACCTACAGGTTTTATATGAGCAAGGTACCAGCCCTTTGAGTTAAGATTAAGCCTAATGGCATTCTTAGGTGTATAGTATGCAAGTTCTTTTTCTGAGGTTGTTTGTCCAAAAGAACAAACTAATTCCTTTTTGGATAAAAGTTCCATCAATTCTTGTACGCTCAGCCCATAACCCGATAACTTAATCCCGGAAAACAACATAGCAAAAGTATTGTCACAAAAAGCCATCCGGCTACGATCCGGAAATTCAGTAAGAAATCCACGTCTTAACGATTCATATTTTTCCGGCTTGAAAGAACCATACATGCGAAGAAACAAAATATGCCCTTCCAGCTTAAGGTATTCAAGAATAGCGTCATGTTGCTTCTTTATTGCATCTTTATTTTTAAACTGAAATTTTATTATTTGATTGAAAAAATCTTCTATGTCCTCTGCTGAGCCCTTTCTTACAACAGGATATGGGTAATTGTTTAAATAATCCTTCATTATTGTAGATTTTAGTTTTCTAATGAATAAAATAACGATTTGATTGGTGTTAATAAAAAACGAAAAGGAAGCTTGGGTGCTAAAAATGTGTTTAAGAAAAAATCAACCATTCCGGGCCAAAGCCCCCCGATAATATTCCCGAAACGTTTCCCGCAAACTAATTGGCTCAATAACTTCCACCGACCAGGTCCGCGACATGATCTCCATGATTAAATCGGGGGTGATGTGCATGTTGAGTTCGACAATACACCGATCATTTTCAAAATGAGTCTTCTGGCTGTGATGCAAAGGCAGAGACTCTAAATACTTGCCATCTTCCTGGTCAAAGGAAAGCTTTATTCTTTCTGGTGCCCCTTCTTTACTAAACATGGCGAAGCTATGTTCATACCAAGCCTTCCAGTCCATGGTTCTGGGTTGAAATGACTGCTGCAGCATTTCTAACTCTCTGATACGATCGAGGGCAAAAGATTTGGCTGTTTCTGCATTTTCGTCAAATCCTAATACATACCACCGACCACGTGATTCTTTTAAAGCATAGGGTTCGAAGATACGCACTTCATCCTGCGATGACTGGTATTTTTTATACACAAAACTTATCCGCTTTTTTTGCTCTATGGCTTTTCTTAGCTTATCAAAATGCTCAATTCCGGTTGATGCGCGCCTTTTCTCCGGGATGATATAATTGGGGAGTTCCTTTTCTCTGTCAAGCGCATTAAGGAAGTAAAATCCATCAAAAACATTTTGAAAAAATGACAAGGCTATTTCGTCATCATCAATAAAATATCCTCTGCGTAAATTATCATACTCAATAACGATATTCAGGTTTTTTCCGATACTTTCAATATCTCTGCTAAAGGTCCTGCTGGTAAGTCCATCACGTATATCAGCTTCTTTTTCCAGGTAACTAAATATCTGTTTTAGGGAAGCATATGGGTTTCTTTCAATGTATTTAACAATGTGCAATTGTCGTCTCAGCATAGGATAGGCCCTTAATTATAAATCCTGATCTTAAATATCGCTAAGATATGGATAATGTAAACATTGTCATTTGGAGATAGAAAAAAGTTTGATTTCCCCATTAGGTTTCAATAATTAAAACTGTAAGACAAGATATGTCTCACCCCTACTCTACCTTTGACCTCAGATAAAAACTTGCAATTATGAAAACAAACCCACTAACCGCCTTAGAGCTGTTTCGAAAAGAAGAAGTTAAGCTCGCCATTCGTGAGCTTTCCGCAGCCGAATACACCTGCTGGAACGACGACCTTATTCACAAGTACAGAGATTTTATTGATTGGGATTTGCTTTCGGGCAATCTGAGCCTGAGATGGAGCAAGGAGCTCATTATGCGTTACGAAGACAAATGGGAATGGCGAGCCCTGTCGTATGTAATAGCCAATGTTTTGGAGCAGATAGATTTTCGGCATATCCTCTTCATTTTCAAGGATAGCATAAGCTGGAGTATCATTTGCCAGGGAATCAACATCACGCCCCTGCTCGTGGAGGATTACCCGGAGCATATCGACTGGCAGGCGCTCAGCAGCAATAAGCTGTTCAACTGGTCGGAGGACTTTGTAGAGAAACACAAAGACCAGATGGATTGGGAGGCCTTTTCGGAAGTGCTATCCGCCGACCTGTTCAGTAAATTCTCTTCAGACCTCATGCCGGGTGTAAATCGCAAGGGTTCGCATTCCTTTTCCCATGCTTTCATAGCCCGCTATGTGAATGAGTGGCACTGGGACCGGTTATCTGAAAACACACAGCTTATTTTTGACAAGGAATTCCTGCAAGCCTTTCGCAAGCATTGGAACTGGGAACACATTGTAAACAACGAAGCCATAGCCTGGAGCTTCGATCTGCTGGAAGAGTTCAATCCTGAGCTAAGCACCCTGTGCGAAGAAACACTCAAAAGCTCACTTTTCTGGCAGCGGATGCATAAAGTGGCGGGCGATCGTTTCCGCAATCAGGATTCTCAGTTCATGCTGGCTCTATTTTAGAAAATGCAACATATCTTTAATTTTCAATTATATAAACTACTAAACATCAACCGTATGAAAAAAGCAGAATTCAGAACATGGATGAAAGAAGTGAGAGGCCTCTGCGCCCATACCGCAAATCTCAGAAATTCCAACTGCAAAAGGGTGGAAATGGCGCATGGCTGTCTGGACCAGCATTTCCTGCGCGACAGGGGTAAATCGCTTTTAAAGACCCTGGCCTATTCCTCTGCTGATGAAAGAGAAAATGCACCTGCCAGACACAGAGTTAAAATAGATGGAAAACTGAGAACGGGGTCAGCCACCTTAAGGCAAGCGGTAAGACGCTATATGGAGTTTTGTGCTGAGCCCAAAAAACCGCTGATTGTAGAACCCATTGAAAATTATTTATAGCCGTTGGCTTTTGAGATGTAGAAATGACAAGTATGGAGAATTATAAAGACCATTATTTGGGATGCCTTCTGGGTGGCGCCATTGGTGATGCCCTGGGGGCTCCCATAGAGTTTATGGATTATCATGAAATCGTTGGGCGTTATGGCAGTGAGGGGGTGACGGGTTACGTAGAACATCCAGGGGGATGGGGAGAATTTACCGATGATACTCAGATGCTTCTATTCACCGCTGAAGGATTGATTAGAACCACTGCGAGAACCAGAGAAACAGGAATGGACGCCACCCTTACCCCATTGGTATGGCAGGCCTATATCCAATGGTTGCACACCCAGGTTTATGATAAGGCTAATGATGTCCTCAAAAAGGTATTGGAGCATGATAGGGTTAAGGACTTGCTTATTCAGCACCCGGAATTACACAAACGCCGGGCACCGGGAAACACCTGCCTGTCGGCATTGCAGAGTGGCCAAATGGGAACAATGAGACATCCCATCAACAACAGCAAGGGTTGTGGAACCGTCATGCGGATTGCTCCGGTAGGCTTGGTTCATACCGACAATATGGCGAAAGCCTTTGAGGTGGGGGTAAACCTCTCTGCCCTTACCCATGGTCATCCAAGCGGATACCTCAGTGGTGGTTTTATGGCCGCCGTTATCAGTGGCCTGGTGCAAAGCAAAACCTTGCTTGCCTGTATTCAACATTCCATGGAAATTCTTGCGGGCTGGCCAAACCATCACGAGGTTGCCACATCCGTGCAGGCAGCCCTGGATACACACCATCGTCTGAAGGGAGAAGAACTGAACCCCACTGTCATTGAAAAGCTCGGAGGAGCCTGGGTAGCCGAAGAAGCCCTTGCCATTGCCCTGCTTTGCGCCTTGCATTACCCCGATGATTTTGCCAAAGGGGTGCTGAAGTCTGTAAACCACAGCGGAGACTCCGACAGTACCGGCGCTCTGACCGGCAACCTGCTGGGATTGATGCTGGGTGCAGAACATATCCCTCCGCTATGGATAAGCAAGTTGCTTTACCGACACATCGTTGAGGAGATGGCACAAAAACTCACTGACTTAAAATCCTAAGCTTGTGGTATTAACAATTGCTGAATGCGACACAAGGTATTACACAAACCATCACTTCTTAACGTTGTTACAGATGCTAAAAACCAACTATTTAGCCTTCCGAAAAGAGCAGGACGCATACCTACAGCTACTCAATCGCTACATATTAAATGGGATGGATGGGATCAGAATTGTGCGTTATCTTTCGGATAACTCCCATTTATATAAAAGGCTTTTCGTGGCAGATAAATACCATCTGGATTGGACACATTGGCCAGAACGAACAGACCTGGATATCGAGCTGCAAAACCGCAGAGCTGTGGATATGAAAACGATTTTCCTGATGGAACAGCCAAAGCAACTCAAACCACAGCATCCCACAGACATCCAAAACCTGGAAGAGCTGGCTGAGGTCTGTGGCGCGTCATCCTGGAGTTGGCAAAATATGCGCTTCTACGAGGAAGAACGAAAGGTCCTGACCATGACCTTTGATAGCTGCGTGCAATATGAATGGAGTCGTCACCAACTGCTGCTCCGGGAAAACCTCGGAACACCGCAGCTATGGTTGGAGGCAGGGAAATATAAAGAGGAACAAGGTGACCTGCAGGGGGCATTGCATGCTTACCAGAACGCCATGGACTGCTCTGCTGACCACCAGAATTTTTGGCATCTGGAATACATCGGCAGGGTATATGCCCAACAGGAGAAGTTTACATTGGCCACAGAAGCCTATCTTTTGGCAAAGGAAAGGGTACACCAGGAGCTGCGAGGATCAGAATTTGCGCAGAAACGTCAACGTGTCATCGCAAAGATTGATGCCTTTCTGGAAAGCAATAACACAAATACACACCATTACGAGAAAAGCATCCGCTTACTCAAAGAATCACAACTCACGCAGACAACCTTGTACTATCCGGGCTCAGGATTTGACTTTGGGCCGCTGTGTTTATTTGCCATCCTACCCGGCCTGGAGAATGTGATCTATGTGGATTATGGGATGGGAGATGCCCTGGAAGCATTGCAAGCTGCAATGCAAAAAAGTATTCCCGAGTTTGAGGTGGTGGAGGCCACTGCCCTTTCCCCTTCTTATTTCAATGCTCCAGATTGGGATATATTCTTTCATCCTGAGGCACGATGCGAGCTATCAGTGAGCAAAAAGGCTTTTGGCGTGAAGTTCAAATTGAGGAAAGCAGAGAAAACCATCAACTTTTATTTCCTGGGCACCGAAGGGATAGCAAGTTGCAGAGTGCTTATGAACGCAGGCTTTAACATTCAAGTCATGGTATTGCAAGACCATGGCTTTGGAGGAAACTGGACGCGCTTTCAAGGTGAGTCAGCCCTTTACCAAACCTTCAAAAAACGGAGAGCACTGCCCCAAATGCTTTTTGTGGCTGAGAATACGACTCCCTGGCCCGGATATACCAGCACCCAAATGCCGTTGTTGATTCGGAGGGGGCAGATGCATACCCATCAAAGAAGCATTTATTTGCGTGGGTGAAGTCAATGCGCTGAACGCCATAAGAAGTTATTGGATAGGCAGGGCTCTAACCAATAACTTCCAGCCCTAATTCATCATCGTTTGTTGAATGATAGCCCCAAATGATATCACCAGAATATTCTTCCTGAATAAGGTCGCAGAGGTCTGTTATTTCATCCATCGTTACATCATGGTTAGCAGGAGATTTCAACAGAAAGCAGCAATGGTGGGTATGGGTTTGCGTAGGTTCGCGCTGCGCCTGTATCTGATGCCAGAGGTCTTGTATTCGTGTGGGGCTTGTGGCTTGGGTACTTGCATGAAAGTATCTGAAGGACCCCCCTTTTTTCATCAGATGTGTAATGTCCGTGTAGTGAAGATTAATAGCCATGAGATTTTAGGGATTTTAGAATAACCAAAGATTAAAAATGTTGCCTGTTTAATGAGCTCAAATATAGTTGGGGGGTAAGACAATCTATGTCGTGCGGTATTTTCTTTCATTTTTTTACTTAACCCCAAAATTCGCTACTAATAATCTGTGCAATTTCATTAAATAAAGACCTACGACATGATTTGACGCGGACAATCTTTAACTTTGGGTTATTGAGTTTTTGTACAATATCCTGATAAACAAATTTGAGATATGGGAAGAGATATTTTAGCATTGAAAATGGGTGATGATTCACACATGATTGAAGACATGGACCTTGGAAATCCATTATTCTTTATACATGAGCAAACCAAGCATTTGCCCGATAACGAATTTTATAAGTGGATTGCTGAGTTGCACTTTCTGAAACTGACGGATGAGAAAGGTAAAGATTTTGAAGCATTTCAAAAGAAGCACCCCAAGATGGTTCAGCCTGATTTTTTACTGCACTTGGATATTCTCTCATTCAACCTCTACTGTGATTATTATTATGATGAAATTCAAGAAGCCGTTGGAAAGGAGAGGATAGCGAAGCTAGCAGATATGATGCAGGAGGTAATGAGCAAAAAAATGAAAGATTTAAAAAAGTTCCATTTTAATAGTTAGGAGCATGAGGGGCAACAGGAGTGTTGGCTCCTTTCACGTTCCTAGCTCTTAAAGCAACTTGGCATCTCTGCCATCCAGGAAGGACTATAGTTATTCCAAAAAGTGGGAGCGGTTTCGCTAAGGGGTTTGGTTTAGAGCAATTGTTTGCTCTCAACCGGAGGTACTATTTAAGTTTCGCCCCAATAGGCTTGAATATCTTCCGCTTTCGTTTTCTTTTCTGGTACTGCAAGCCATTACCCTTCAAATCCCCTTAATCTGAGACATTTCTATTCGTATGCTAAAAGAAAAAGCTACAAGTGGATAGCAATTTCAGAAGAAAGTGACACAACCGTCCCTCACACGTCCCCCAACAAAAGAAAAACCCATCCAAGTCAAAGATTTAGAGGGCCCCTTAGTAGCGGGGGCAGGATTATTCGCCCTCACGGTCTCATGAGCTCGCCGCATGGCGGCTCGGTTCGAACCTCCAACCTTCTTCAACAGACATAAAAAAACAAAGCCCGTCATCCTTTCGGCTGACGGGCTTGTTGTAGTAGCGGGGGCAGGATTATTCGCCCTGACGGTCTCATGAGCTCGCCGCATGGCGGCTCGGTTCGAACCTCCAACCTTCTTCAACAGACATAAAAAAACAAAGCCCGTCATCCTTTCGGCTGACGGGCTTGTTGTAGTAGCGGGGGCAGGATTATTCGCCCTGACGGTCTCATGAGCTCGCCGCATGGCGGCTCGGTTCGAACCTCCAACCTTCTTCAGCAGACATAAAAAACAAAGCCCGTCATCCTTTCGGCTGACGGGCTTGTTGTAGTAGCGGGGGCAGGATTCGAACCTACGACCTTCGGGTTATGAGCCCGACGAGCTACCTCTGCTCCACCCCGCAATGTATCTTGAAAGCGTATTGCTTATTTTTCTTTGTAAGAACTCACAATCTTCAGGGGGTTCCTCCCTCAATTGCAGGTGCAAAGTTACACCTTTTTTCTTTACACACAAACATTGCCCGGAATTTTTAATAAAAATCGTAATTTTGCAGTCCTTCTTTTCTCAGAAGCTTCTTTTTCAGCATTTTTGCTTACTTCAAAAAATACTATTATCATGCACAAGGCCGGCTTTGTAAATATCCTGGGCAAACCCAATGTGGGTAAATCCACCCTAATGAATGCCCTTTTGGGTGAAAAACTTTCCATCATCACCCCCAAGGCGCAAACCACCCGCCACCGCATTCTGGGTATTGCCAACGACGAAAACTACCAGATTGTTTTCAGCGATACCCCCGGAATCATCAAACCGGGCTACAAGCTGCAGGAACAAATGATGACCTTTGTGCAATCGGCGCTGGAGGATGCAGACCTGTTTATCCTCATGAGCCAGATCGACGACGATTTTGACGAGGAAAAAACCTTGCTTAGGCTTAGCCAGACCGATGTGCCGGTGCTGCTGCTCATCAACAAGATTGACCTGGCCACACAGGATCAGGTGGTGGCCAAATGCGAGCAATGGAAGGCGGCCTACCCCTCTTTCCTGGTGCTGCCCATCTCGGCTCTCAACAACTTCAACCTTGACCAGGTGATGAACAAAATCCTGGAGATCCTGCCTGAAAACCCACCCTATTTCCCCAAGGACGATCTGACCGACAGGCCAGTGCGATTCTTCGTGGCAGAAATGATCCGCGAAAAGATCCTGATGAACTATCAGAAAGAGATACCCTATTCGGTAGAGGTAGTAGTAGAGTCTTTCAAGGAAGAGGCCAGGCTGATCCGCATACGCTGTGTAATCTACGTGGCGCGCGACTCGCAAAAAGGAATCATCATTGGACACAAAGGCACCATGCTCAAAAAGATCGGCTCACAAGCCCGGCAAGACATTGAAGACTTCGTGGGCAAACAGGTCTTTATGGATCTGCACGTAAAAGTGAGCAAAAACTGGCGCGACAACGACATGCAGCTGGGGAGGTTTGGGTATAAGTAAGGTATCTCTCACCCCTATTTCATACTCATGGAAATCCTCTTGCGCTGCACATCCACCTCCAGGATGGTTACCATTACCTTCTGGTTGAGGCTTACCACTTCCGAGGGGTTGCCCACGTAGCGGTCGGCCAGCTGGCTGATATGCACCAGCCCGTCCTGATGTGCCCCCACATCCACAAAAGCTCCGAATGCGGTGATATTGGTAACGATGCCGGGTAGCTTCATACCGGGACGCAGGTCGTTGATACTGTTTACATTGGGGTCGAATTCAAACATCTCGATCTCCTTGCGCGGATCGCGGCCGGGTTTGGCAAGTTCGGCCATGATATCCTTCAGGGTGGGCAAGCCTACCGTGTCGGTTTTGTATTTCTCAAGCACGATCTGTTTGCGCAGTTCATCCTTTTTTATCAGCTCTTCCACGGTGGTGCCCAGGTCTTTGGCCATGGCGGTTACCACATGGTAGCTTTCGGGGTGCACGGCACTCTTGTCGAGGGGGTTTTTACTCTGGTTTACCCGCAGGAAGCCTGCCGCCTGTTCGAAAGCTTTGGCACCAAAACGCGGCACTTTCTTCAGGGCTGTGCGCGAGTCGAAGGGTCCGTTCTCATTGCGATACTCCACAATGTTCTTTGCCAGCACGGGCCCCAGGCCCGATACGTAAGTGAGCAACTCCTTGCTGGCGGTATTCACTTCCACCCCCACAGCATTCACCGAGCTTACCACCACATCGTCGAGGCTGTTTTTGAGCAGTTTCTGATCCACATCGTGCTGGTACTGCCCCACTCCGATGGATTTGGGGTCGATCTTCACCAGTTCGGCCAGCGGATCGGCCAGGCGGCGTCCAATACTTACGGCACCGCGCACCGTTACATCATAATCGGGAAATTCCTCACGGGCAATGGTGGAGGCAGAATAAACCGAAGCCCCGCTCTCGTTGACCATCACTGCCATGATATCGCGGGGGAAGCGGATGCCGCGCACCAGGTCTTCCGTTTCGCGACCTCCCGTGCCGTTGCCAATGGCAATGGCCTCTATGTTGTAGGCATTTACCAGGTTTTGTATTTTGGCTGCCGACTCCTGCCTTTTAAATGCCGGGGCATGGGGGTAGATGGTTTCGTTGTGCAGCAGCTTGCCCTGCTTGTCGAGGCATACTATCTTACATCCGGTACGCAGACCGGGGTCGATGGCCAGGATGTTTTTCTGGCCCAGCGGAGGGGCCAGCAGCAGCTGACGCAGGTTCTGAGCAAATACGCGGATGGCCTCCTCGTCGGCCTTTTTCTTGAACAACTGCCGCATCTCGGTTTCCATACTGGGAGCCATAAGCCTTTTGTAGCCATCTTTAACAGCCATCTGCACCTGTCCTGAGGCTTCATTGCGTCCTTTTACAAACATGCTTTCGAGCATCTCCAGGGCCTCTTCCTCTTCGGGCTGAATGCTCACCTTGAGAAACCCTTCATTCTCGCCCCTAAACATAGCCAGGATCCGGTGTGAGGGAGCCTTGGCCATGGGTTCAGCCCAGTCGAACCAGTTTTCGTATTTCTCTCCTTCTGCTTCTTTCCCTTTTACCACGCGGCAGCTGAGCTCGCTCTTTTTCTCATTGAGGCGGCGGATGCGCTGGCGGGCACGGGCATCTTCATTCACCCACTCGGCAATAATATCGCGGGCACCCTGCAAGGCAGCATCCACATCGGGCACATCCTTTTCGTCGCTCACAAATGCCAGCGCCTTGGTTTCAACATCCATATTGTTTTGCGTGAAAAGCATTTTTGCCAGTGGCTCCAGCCCCCGGGCCACCGCCATGGTAGCGCGGGTTTTGCGCTTGGGGCGATAAGGCAGGTACAGGTCTTCGAGCTCCGACAGGGTTTGTGCCGCCAGGATCTGTTTCTCCAGCTCGGGAGTAAGCTTCTCCTGTTCGCGAATGCTGTTCAGTATGGTATCGCGGCGTTTGTCGAGCTCCTCAAGTTGCTGCAACCGATCGCGGATGGCAGCAATCTGCACCTCGTCGAGTGTGCCGGTCATCTCTTTGCGGTAGCGCGATATAAAAGGGATGGTGGCTCCCTGCGAAAGCAATTCGGCAGTCTTCTCTACCTGCCAGGGCTTCAACCCAAGCTCCTGGGCAATCTGGGCAATGTACTTTTCCATGCAAAGGTTTTTTAAAAACGGGAGGCAAACCTACAAAATTTTTAAGGATAATCGGAGGGATTTCTTTTCGGCATCCCAGGGAATCCCATTGCAGGATTGCCCTGCACCCGGCAAGGCAAAAACAAATTGCTCACCCACCTGTATACCAGCTCTCTGAGCTCCAAAATGCCAGCTTATGAGACCAGCACAGCACCCGAATTGTTTAATCATCTGAAAATTTAGCTTAACAAAACCAAAACCTTTTTCACATTTAGATGTTTAAGGAAGAAAGCACAGCAGAAATGAGTAAGAAAGTACTGATCATCGGTACGGGCCTCGGGGCCCTTACCTCCGCCCTTCGTTTGGCGCGCAGAGGCTACCAGGTAGAGTTGGTAGAAAAGCACTACCAGGCGGGTGGAAGGCTCAACCAGATCAAGAAGGATGGCTTCACCTTCGATATGGGGCCTACCTTCTTCAGCATGACCTACGAATTTGAAGAGTTTGTGAAGGATGCCGGAATTCAGATGCCCTTTACCTTTCGCGAACTTGACACACTCTATGCAGTTAACTTCCGGGGATCAGACCGCAAGTTCTTTATCCACAAGGACATGGATAAACTTGCTCGCGAATTTGAAGGCATTGAGCCCGATTTCAAAGCCAAAATGGAGCGTTTCCTCAAATCGGGTGGTACTTTCTTCCACGATGTGGAAAACAAAATACTCAAGCGCAATTACGATAACCTTTGGGATTATCTCATGGCCATGGCCACCGTTCCGCCCAAATACCTCCCAAGGCTCTGGCGATCGGTATGGGATGAGATGGAGAATCACTTCGAATCGCGCGAAGTGAAAGAGATCTTTTCGCTGGTTGCCTTTTTCCTGGGTGCCACTCCGTTCGATACTTCCGCCATATACACTCTGCTCTCTTACACCGAACTGGTACACGATGGCTATCATAATGTGGAGGGCGGAATGTACAAAATTGTGGAAGGGTTGCTGCGCGAAATTGAAAAGAAAAACATCACCATACACTACAACACCGAAATCACGGGATACCAATCGCACAATGGTGCGGTAACCGCCTTTACCGATCAGAATGGCAAACAATGGACCGCTGATATTTTTCTGGTAAACAGCGATGCAGCCTCTTTCAGAGGTAAGGTATTCAACCGTGCTGCCTTCAGCGAAGAGAAACTGGATGCCATGCAGTGGACCCTGGCACCTCTTACCCTGTATCTGGGCATCAACACCAAGCTCGACAACGTGCCGCTGCACAACTACTTTTTAGGCGACAACTTTGAGGAATACTCCAAAAAGGTTTTCAAAAACTCCATTACTTTCGAAAAACCCTACTATTACGTGAATGTGGTATCGCGCAGCGATCCGCAAAGTGCTCCTGCAGGGATGGAGGCACTGTTTATTCTGTGCCCGGTGCCCGACCTGCGCTTCAAACCCGATTGGTCGGACAAGGAGGCCATTACCAGCAGCATTATCGATGACCTTTCAGAACGCATGGGGGTTGACCTGAAAAAGCACATCGTTTCGCAAACCGTGCTTACCCCCGTTGACTGGGCCGAGGCATTCAATCTTTACAAAGGAAGCGGGCTGGGGCTGGGCCATGGCCTCAAACAGATCGGCAGCTTCAGACCCAAAAATTTCGACGAGATTTACAACAATGTATTCTATGTGGGTGCCAGTACCCTTCCCGGCACTGGATTGCCCATGACAGTGATAAGCTCAAAACTGGCCGTTGAACGCATAACTCAAAAACATGGACTTTTACACCCGTAATGCACTCAAGTGCAGCAAAACTACTACCCACAACTACTCCACCTCCTTTTCCATGGGGGTATGGATGCTTCAAAAGCAATACCGCCCGGCCATTTATGCCATTTATGGCTTTGTGCGATTTGCCGATGAGATCGTAGATACCTTCCACGACCAGGACAAGGCAACCCTGCTGAAACGTTTTGAGGCCGAAACCTGGGATGCCATACAGCGTGGTTTCAGCACCAACCCTATCCTGCATTCCTTTCAGTGGGCTGTAAACACCTACAATATTGAAAGAGAACACATTGATGCATTCCTTTACAGTATGGAGCTGGATCTGCACAAAAACCGCTATACCCGGGAGGAATACCACCGTTATATTTACGGCTCTGCCGAGGTGATCGGGTTGATGTGCCTCAGGGTATTTTACCATCAGCAGGATGAAGCTTACCGCAGCCTGATCCATCCGGCCCGCAAGCTGGGCGAGGCCTTTCAGAAGGTAAATTTCCTGCGCGACATGCTCTCCGACTACCACGAGCGCGGGAGGGTATATTTCCCGGAAGTAGACTTCGACAATTTCGACATCCGGATGAAAGAAGACATTGAAAAGGAGATCGATCAGGACTTCCGCGAGGCTTATGAGGGGATCAAAGGGCTGCGCAAAGATGTGCGCCTGGGTGTTTTGCTGGCCTACAGCTATTACCTCAAGCTGCTTTACAAAATCCGACGGGCTCAACCTGATGCACTGCTTGAGAAACGCTTTCGAATCTCCAACAGACGCAAACTTATGCTGCTGGCGCGCTGCTACGTGCAAAATGCAGTTGGAGCATTTTAACCGCGAATGAAAACAGCAGCCATCATCGGATCAGGGATCGGCGGACTGGGCACCGCCCTCCGACTGGCAGCCAAAGGCTACCAGGTAACAGTTTTTGAGCAGGCCCCACTACCCGGCGGGAAAATATCGCAGATAAGGCAACAGGGGTTTCGATTCGACACAGGACCCTCGCTCTTTACTCTCCCCCAACTGGTAGATGAGCTGTTTGAGCTTTTCGGAGAAAAACCCTCCGATCATTTCCAATACCAGAAACTCGACACCTCCTGCAAATACTTCTGGGATGATGGCACCATTGTAAACGGATGGCAGGACACAACAAAGTTTGCCCGGGAGGTAGAATCAGCCACCGGGGTACCCGAAAAAACGGTGTTGCGGTTTCTGAGGAAAAGCAAGAAACTTTACGATATTACCGCCGACATTTTCATTTTCAGCTCCTTCCATAAGCTGCGCAACTTTGCCCGACCAGCTTACCGCAGATCGTTGCTTCACCTGCATGAGCTGGATGCCTTTACTACCATGCACAAGAAGAACCGGCAATGGTTCTCGCACCCCAAAATTGTGCAGCTTTTCGACCGGTATGCTACCTATAACGGATCCGATCCCTACCAAACTCCGGCTACCCTCAACATCATCCCACACCTGGAGCACAACATAGGAGCCTTTTTTCCTGAAAAAGGAATGTACAGCATTGTGGAAGCACTCACAGACCTGGCCCGTCGACATGGTGTAACCTTCGTATACAACACCCCTGTGCAGCAGATCGTTGTCGAGAACAGGCATGTAAAAGCCCTTGCGATCCAAAATCAACTGCACCGGTTCGATGTGGTAGTTAGCAATGTGGATGTGGAAACCCTTTACCACAGGCTGATGCCCGATCAGAAACCACCCTATACACACCTGAAAACCCAGCGCTCCACCTCGGCACTGATTTTTTACTGGGGCATTAACCGTGAGTTTCCCCAGCTTAAGGTACACAATATACTGTTTTCCAACGATTACAGGAAAGAGTTCGGGCATTTGTTTCAGACCAGGACCATTACCGACGACCCCACGGTTTACCTGTTTATCAGCTCCAAGGCTGTGCCTGGTGATGCTCCTTCAGGTCAGGAGAACTGGTACGTAATGATCAATGTGCCGGAAAACACAGGGCAGGATTGGGATGCCCTCATAGCAAAGGCCCGAAGAGATATCATGGACAGGATCAACCGGGTGCTGCAAACCGACATTGAACAGCATATCCTGTTTGAGAGGCAGGCCGATCCGCGCAGCATTGAACAGCAAACCGGCTCGTGGGGAGGATCGCTTTACGGACCCAGCTCCAACAGCAAATTCGCCGCTTTTTTGCGACATCCCAATTTCAAAAGAAAATTCAAAAATCTTTACTTCACCGGGGGGAGTGTACATCCGGGCGGGGGCATTCCGTTATGCCTGTCTTCAGCAAAAATAGTTGGGGAAGAGATCTGATGCTGATACCATCAGGAGTTCATTGAACAGGTGCACTGTATCGGTTGCATTGGCAATAGAATTTCAGTGAGCATCTTATGTTTTATCCCACTTTTTGCTCTCCTCTTTCAAGCTTCTCGGCCCACTTGCGCAGACAGGCGGCAAGTATCTCAGTGGTTACCGGCTTGGTAAGGTAGTCATTCATCCCGCGGGAGATGTAATACTCAGGATCTCCCTCCATAGCCTTGGCACTCAGGCCGATTATAAAGGGAAGCTCTTTCTCCTTGTACTGTGCTCTAAGCCTGCGCACTGCGGTGAGGCCGTCCATAACGGGCATTTGTATATCCATAAAAATGAAGTCGTATTTTCCCGGCTCCATCATATCCAATGCAATCTGACCATTGGATGCCACCTCTACCGAACAGCCGATTTCGCGCAGCATCAGAGAGATTACCATCTGGTTGGTAGGTTTGTCTTCTACCAGCAACACACGGAAGGATAAATCTCCGTCACTTTCCCCGGCGGGAGTATCGGGAAGAAAAACAGATTTATCCTCATCCTTTAATCGCGGGCATTTCAGGGTGAGGCTGAACACACTTCCCTTACCTGGCTCACTCTCCATATCGATTCGTGCATTCATAAGCTCAGCCAGCTTTTCGGAGATGGACAAACCCAAACCAGCACCGTCGTAATTGCGGGTATCGGAGGTATCTACCTGCGAAAACATCTTAAACAACCGCGCCGAATCCTCCTGGCTGATGCCAATACCGGTATCCGAAACACTGATCCGTAAAGTGACCTGTTCGCCATCATCGCCAAGGAGCTGATAGGCAAGGCACACTTCTCCTTTCTCGGTGAATTTTATGGCGTTGGAGAGCAAATTGGTGATAATCTGCGAAATACGGTTTTCGTCGGCTACAATACAATCGGGCAGCGCCTCGTCGATCTGAAGCTTAAAGGTGAGCCCCTTCTGACTGGCCAGAGCATGAAAAAGACCAAAGAGTGTATTGCCCGATTTTTTAAGATTGAAAGCGGCATGCTTGATAATCATCTTGCCTGCCTCAATCTTCGAAAGATCCAGAATGTCATTGACAATATGCAGCAAACCATCGGAAGATTTTTTAATGGTTTCGGCATAGAAGTGTTGCTGATCAGACAAGGGCGTTTTCATCAACAGGTCGATCATACCCATGATACCGGTCATGGGGGAGCGGATCTCGTGGCTCATATTGGCCAGAAACTGCTGCTTAATGCTGGCCACTTTGGCCGAAACTTCCATCTTCTTATTGAGCTCGGCATTTGCCACCTCATTGGTAATATCCCAGCAGCAACCCACAATTCTTGTGGCTCTGTCCTGCTCAAAATGTACGCTGGCAAAGAGTTTAATGTATCTGGCCTCCTCGCGTGGGCCATGGATCCGGTAGGTTTTCTCAAAGGTCTCCCGTACAAAAATTTTCTGATTGAAGATGTATTGCAAAAACGCCTTGTCGTTTTCAAGGATAACATTCTCCCACTGATGGAGCAAGGAAGCGTTGGCACTTTTCTTTATCCCGTGCAGGGTATACATCTCATCTTCCCATATGAGTTTTCCTGTACTGAGATCATAATCCCAGATACCAATAGAGGCAGAGCTTGTGGCAAGCAACAATCGTTCAGAGAGAGCTTTGAGCTGCTTTTCATATTGTTTTTGACCAGATATATCCTGATAGATTCCCAAGACCCCCAGCTGGGAGTTATTAAGAACAACCGGTTTCCCGTGTATATGTACATCGATCAGCTGGCCCGTGCGGGTTCTACGCTGTGTTTCAAAGCTCAGTATCTCTCCCATGCGAGCCTTATGTGTAAGCTCATTGCCTTCCTCCACCAGCTCTTCAGGAACGATCAGTTCATTAATCCGCTTGCCTGTACATTCTTCTGTTTCATATTCAAAAAGTTGTGAGAAGCTTCGGTTGATTTGCTGTATCCTGTCATCGTTGTCCAAAATCACAATAGCAATGGGAGCCTCCCGTATCAGGGTTTCGAAAAACGCTTCCTGGATCTTTAATTGTTTCTCCGCAAGCTTCTGTGCTGAGATATTGCGTGTAACTCCACCCACGGCCACCACCTGCCTGCGTTCGTTGGTAATCAAAAACCCACGACTATTGCCCCAAACGGTGCTGCCATTCTTGTGAATGAATTTTATTTCGAGATCGACATTGAAATTCTGGGGGTTTAACCCCTCGCGCAGCTTTTTAAACAGCTCGCTTCGCAGTTTCTTTATTTCTTCAACACAATCGGGATGGATGGTATCAAAAAAGTGCAGCCCGAGAAACTCCTCCGGCGTATAACCCAGAAGACCCTTTATGGAGTCGCTGATAAAGGTATAATGCTTAAAGTCAATATCCAGCTCCCAGATCACATCGTTGATGTTTTCTGTTATCAGGCGGTACTTACTTTCTGTTTCGCGCAGCTTTTGTTCGGCTTCGCGGCGGGCCACTATATTCTCCCACTCGCGCAATGCCCTGCGGATCACCTGGCAGATATCCTGAAAAAAATGGGCAGTCTTTACCATGTAATCGATGGCACCATTTTTTACCAGCGATACGGCCAGTTCTTCATTGCCCTGGCTGGAGATAAAAACTACGGGTACTTTGTCCTTGATGCGCGGATCATCAAGGATCTTCTCAGAGGTGCCATCGGCAAGCATCCAATCACTGATGATTAGATCGCATTGCAATCCGGCATTGAGCTTATTTCGAAACTCGGTCAGGCTATTGCATACCTCCAGATGGAACTCGCCTTTTTTATGTTGCAACGATTTTCGGATCAACTCCGCCTGGAGAGTGCTGTCTTCTATAAGTATGATATGCCTGAGATTCATATTTTTGCCGGATAAAAAACAGATCTATTGCCAGCAGACCCGTTAAATGACCATTTTCAGCTGCCTTCAGTTGTTTCCTTTGCCTGGTGGAACTGACTGGTGGCAGGCTTTTTTCGTTAAAAGACCAATAAGGGAGGTAAAACTATGAATTTTCTGTTTTGCTATTCTCCGTGTTTAACGTAAAACAAAACTCTGTTCCCTTGTTATTTCCATCCGACTCAACCCATATGCGGCCATTGTGGTTATCCAGGATATGTTTTACCAACGAAAGGCCCAGCCCGGTACCGGGGCTGCTGTTATCCAGCTTGTTAAACAATCCGAATATTTTTTCGTGAAAAGCTTTGGGAATCCCTATTCCATTGTCGCGCACACAAAAAACGATCTCCTGGCCATGGGTGCGGCAATGGATATGGATTTTTGGGGTACGCAGGGGAGAAGAAAATTTAAGGGCGTTTTCGATAAGGTTTTGAAATAATTCGCGGCATCGGGCTTTGTCGGCATATACTTCGGGCATGTTTTCCTGGATCGTAACCTCTCCTTTTTTCTCGCTTATAAGCCCAAAGAGCAACTCCCGGGCTTCAGAGGCAGCCAGGGTCATAGAAAACTTCTCATAGGGATTAACGATCCGGCCCACACGTGAGAGCTCCAGCAGATCCTCCAGGAGTTGCTGCATTTTGCGGGTGGCATTGCCTATACGGTCTATGCTATCCTGCACGTCTTCCTGGCGACCATCCTGAAGATCCTCCTGCAAAAGACCCAGGAAACCTTGAATGGTTACCAGCGGACTGCGCAAATCGTGCGATACGGTATAGGAGAAACGCTCCAGCTCCGAATTGGCCCGACTGAGCTCTTCCAGCTGCTTTTTAATAACACGTTCGGCCTCAACCCGTTGAGTAATATCAAAATAAATACCGATGATACCCAGTTGACGGTTTTGATCGTCGTAGAAAACAGCTTTATGAAAAACTGCATCCATGTGGCGGCCATCGGGAAAGACTATTTGGGTTTCGTAAACCTGTCTGGTGCCACTGCCAAATAATTCCTGGTCTTTTTGGTAAAATACCCCGGCCTGGCTTTCCTCAAAAATATCGAATACCGACTTGCCTATGATCTGTTCTTTGGTGCGCCCCAGGTAATCGCAGAAGGCCTGGTTGCAACCGGTATAAAGCCCCATGGTATTTTTGTAAAACAAGGGGAACGGAATATTATCGATGATCAGCCCAAGGAATTTCGACTGAAAAACAACCCGGTCAATGGCTTCCTTCTCCCGCGAAATATTCATAATAAACCCTTCAATATATTGTACTTCGCCCAGTTTGTTGCGAATACCTCTGGCTTGTTCCCAAACCCATTTGACCTCATTCTGGCGCGTTACAATCCGGTATTGCACCTCAAACATGCGATCCTGTTCAATGGCCTGAGTAATACTACTGCGAGCCTTGTCGCGGTCCTCGGGATGTATAAGTTCAAGGTAACTGATCTTCATGTTGTAGATCAGATCGGAAGGAGTATATCCTGTAAGCTTTTCCACCCCATAGCTGATAAAAAGCATGGTCCAGGCATCATCGAACCTGCAGCGGTATGCCATACCAGGCAGGTTACTTACCAGTGTGGCATTGAGCCTTTCGGAGGCCTGCAGATCAACCTGCATCCTGTACTTCTCATCTACATCGTTGAACGAGAAATAGGCCTTCATGGTGTTATCTTCCGGGAAGCTCACTCCATGGTATTCGGCTCTGAAAACCTTGCCGCTTTTTCGCATCAGATTGACTTCTCCCACAATGGGAGCTCCTTCAAAGAGTGTTTTTAAATCACTCATCATCAACTCAGTGGAGTCGGTGGCAAGGAATTCTTCCAGGGAGTGTCGGGAATTGCTCTCCAGGCCTAAGATTTCCTGTGCTTTGGGGTTGGCGTTTGTGATGATAAGTTCTTTGTTGAGGATCAGCGCAGCATAGGGGGAATGTTCGAAAATGGCTCTGAAGCGTCGTTCTCCCTCTTTGAGCCCTTTGAAGGCCCGGATCTGATCGGTCACATCCCGTACAATCACCAATCGTGAAGATCGGCCATTTTGCGAGGGCAGGCTATGGGTGGTAAGCTCTGCATCGAAAACGGAACCATCCTTTTTCTTATGCATCCATCCGCTGGAGCGGTGAAAACTGGGGAGTTCTTCAGCCAGATGTTCCATAAAAGATGAGATGGCAGTGGCTGGCATCAGGTCGAGCAAAGCCAGGGAAAGAAATTCTTTTTCCGGATACCCGTAAAGCGCCAAAGCTGCCTTGTTGGCTTCAAGGATGCGAAGGTCGCGAAGGTCGTAAACCAGCATTGGATGCGGGTTGTTGGCAAACAAATAGCCATACCGGCGCGAGTTCTCCTTATAACGTTCTTCCAGCTCTTTCTTTTCCTGCACATCGTACAGCACACCAATCAACCCAAGGAAGGCACCGCCAACATCATAGTGAGGGATGCAGGAGTTGAGCACCCAATGGTAGGTTTTGTTCTTGCTCAGGATACGGTATTCAAGGGTAAAGGCCTGCTGGCTGATGAGCCCTCTGGAGAATTTCTCAATACAATGGGCTTTGTCATCTTCGTGCACAATATCAATAAAAGGCAAGGGCTTTTCTTCACTCAGAACATAACCTGTAAACTCATGCCACTTGCGGTTGCTAAAAACACAATTGCCATAAATATCGGTTTGCCAGAGGGGCTGTACATGGCGGTTAAGAAAATCTTTCTGAAGTTGCTCTTTCTCTGCAATACTATATCTGGCTTTGCGAAGATCGTACACCACCCTTGAAACAATATAGTAAATGAGCACCCCGCTGCCTAAAACAAAGAACCACCCTTTGTAGGTCTGAACCCTTGTAAGGCTTACCGGATCGCTCACAAGCATTGCCACCAGATTGTCGGAAAATAAAATCCACAGCACTCCGAAGATTACATAAGATGTGGCCACCCAGCGCGCCGGGTTCCTTTTTTTGAGTATGGTGTTTTTCCACATAATTCCCCCTCCAATTAACAAGGCCCTTATGGATTTACCCCCAGTGAGCCCCGGTGCTGCAAAAACACGGATTCTAAGCCGGACCTACATTCTGCTGAGTCTGCAAATACAGTTTTTTAAACTCATGGCTGCGCCATTTGCCAAAAATTATGTAGGTTTGCCTGAATTGCTTTCGTAAACATAGCACTTTTTTTTAAACAATTGCTGCAGAAAATGCATTCTCATGGCATAAAACATCCTTAAATCATCATCAAATACAAACTCTAAAAATAATTAACATGCAAGATTTAAAGCAATACATTGAGAATAACAAGGACCGCTTTGTTGAAGAACTTTTTGGGCTGATCCGCATTCCTTCGGTAAGCTCAAAGGATTCGCACAAAGATGACATGTACAAAGCGGCGCAATGGATTAAAGAGAAACTCCTGGCCGATGGTGCCGACCATGCCGAAGTAATGGATACCGATGGCCACCCGGTGGTGTATGGAGAGAAGATCATCAACAAAGCCCTTCCTACAGTATTGGTTTACGGGCATTATGATGTGCAGCCTGCAGAGCCTTTTGATTTGTGGAAGAGCCCTCCTTTTGAACCCGAAATCCGCGATGGAAAGATTTATGCAAGGGGTGCCAACGACGACAAAGGGCAGATGTACATGCATTTTAAAGCTTTTGAATACCTGCTCAAAACCAACCAGCTGCCCTGCAACGTAAAATTCATGATTGAAGGTGAGGAAGAAATTGGTTCTCCCAGCCTCGGAAAATTCTGCGAGCAAAACAAGGAAAAACTCAGTGCCGATGTTATTCTGGTATCAGATACTTCTATGCTTGGCCCCGATATTCCTTCCATCACTACCGGATTGCGCGGATTGGCCTATATGGAGGTGGAAGTTACAGGCCCCAGCCACGACCTGCACTCAGGATTGTATGGCGGTGCCGTTGATAACCCTTTGAATGTTCTTTGCCAGATGATTGCATCGCTGCGCGATGAGAAAGGCCGCATCACCATTCCTGGTTTTTACGATGATGTGGAAGAACTCAGCAAGGAGGAACGTGAAGAAATGGCAAGAGCCCCCTTCGATCTGGAAGAGTTTAAAAGGCATATCGACATATCCGATATTAATGGCGAAGAAGGCTACTCCACCATGGAGCGCACGGGCATCAGACCCAGCCTGGATGTAAATGGCATCTGGGGTGGCTATACCGAAAAGGGCGCCAAAACCATTCTCCCATCAAAGGCATCGGCCAAGATCAGCATGAGATTGGTACCCCACCAGGAGTCTGGAAAAATTGAACAGCTTTTCAAGAAGCATTTTGAGGCCATCGCACCCAAAAGTGTAAAGGTGAAAGTAGAGTTTCTGCATGGTGGCGAAGGGTATGTATCTCCTACCAACACCATTGCTTATCAGGCAGCCAGCAAGGCCTACGAAACCACCTATGGAATCAAACCTATCCCTGTTCGCAGTGGTGGTAGCATCCCTATCATCTCGCTTTTCGAAAAGGTGTTGGGAACCAAGTCGATCCTGATGGGCTTTGGTTTGGATTCTGATGCCATCCACTCTCCCAACGAGAATTATGCACTGCAGCAGTTCTATAAAGGAATTGAAACCATTCCCTATTTCTACAAGTATTTTGCAGAAATGAGCAAATAAGACCCTTATAGCCTGCAGCTTAAACTAAGGCAGCCGGAAAAGCAACCCAGGAGAGTATACGCCAGACCGTTTCGGAACCCGGAAGGATGGCAACCTCTCAGGAGATGTTTTTCCGGCTTTTAATCGCTTCTGGCGGGGCAGCATGTTAAGTATTAAACAAAACATAAAGCTATATCGTAACTTTTTGTGCTTTTTACTCCTATGTTTTTTTATTTTTTCCTAAATTCGCAGGCCAACGCCTTAAACGTGCGTTTACGGCCGACAAGCTTTGAGTTGCACTCAAAGTAAAACCGAAAACGGATTAAACAATCGATCATGGAAATTACAAGGATATTTGACCTGCTCGACAGGTATGCGCAGCTTTGTCCCGACAAGACCGATGCTCTGGCAGGCAAAGATGAGGGCGAGTGGAAGACCTTTTCTACCCGCGAATTTGTTGAAATCAGCCACAACATCAGCTACGGGCTCCTGCAACTGGGCGTTGGCAAAGGCGATAAAATTGCATCCATCACCTTCAACCGGCCTGAGTGGACCATGCTCGATATGGGTATTCAGCAAACCGGTGCAGTGCATATCCCCATCTACCCTACCATCAGCGACAAGGACTACGAGTACATCCTGGAGCATGCAGAGGTAAAATATATCTTTGTGGCCGGCGAAGAGATGTACCGCCGCATAAAGGATATCGTACCCCGGCTCCCCAGCCTGAAAGCCATATATACTTTCAAAAACCTCTTTGGCATACAGCACCTCAATGAGCTTATTCAACTGGGTAAAGACAATCCGCAACCCGAAAAGTTGCAACAGATCAAAGATTCCATTCGCCCTGAGGATATGCTCACCATCATCTACACCAGCGGAACTACGGGCGTACCCAAAGGAGTGATGCTTTCTCATGCCAATATCGTAAGCAATGTGCTGGCCACTTCCTACATACCTCCCTTCGGGCCCGAGCATCGAGCCATGAGCTTTCTTCCGCTCTGCCACATCTACGAAAGGATGATGAACTACATGTTTATATACAGGGGTTTGTCAATGTACTATGTATCCAATATGGGAGTAATTGCCGAGTCGCTCAAAGAGGTAAACCCGCAGGTGTTTACCACCGTACCCAGGTTGCTTGAAAAGGTTTATGACAAGATCATTGCCAAAGGACGCAGCCTTAAAGGGATTAAGAAAATGATCTTTTTCTGGGCCAACAACGTAGGGCTCAACTACGAGTACAAAAAAGAAGAGCGCAACCCCATCTATGCGCTGAAACTTAAGATTGCCCGCAAACTGGTTTTCAGCAAATGGAAAGAAGCTCTGGGCAAAAACCTTGACATTGTAGTATCGGGAGGAGCAGCGCTTCAACCCCGCCTCAACAGGGTGTTCTGGGCAGTGGGTGTAAGGATCATAGAGGGCTATGGCCTTACAGAAACATCGCCCGTTATTGCTGTTAGCGACTTCAATCACAACGGCATAAAGTTCGGAACGGTGGGGCCAGTGCTAAAGGGTGTACAGGTAAAAATTGCAGAAGATGGCGAAATACTGGTGAAAGGACCCAACGTAATGCTGGGCTATTACAAAGACGAGGAGCTCACCCGCGAAACCATTGATGCCGAGGGCTGGCTGCACACCGGAGATATAGGACGAATTGAACCCGAAGGCCAGTTGCGCATTACCGACCGCAAGAAACTTATCTTCAAAACATCTTTTGGAAAGTATATTGCACCCCAGGTATTGGAAAACAAATTCAAAGAATCTCCCTTCATCGATCAGATCCTCATCCTGGGAGAAAACCAAAAATTTGCCGCTGCCCTTATTGTTCCTGACTTCAATCACCTGAAAAACTGGTGCAAAGCAAAAGGCATCCCCTACACAACAAATGCCGAAATGATTGCTCTGCCCAGAGTCAGAAAGCGCTACCAGAAAGAGGTGAACCAATACAACAAAGACTTTGGCGACTGGGAACGAATCATGAAATTCGAGCTTCTGGATCACGAATGGAGTGTAGAAACCGGTCAGCTCAGCGCAACCCTAAAATTGCGCAGATCGCATTTGCTGCAGGAATACGCCACGTATACAGAAAAAATCTACGGCAACAGCTAACAGGTGCACCTCTAAAAAAACAACCTCAACCGCCTGCTTTGGGAGTAGTGAAGTTTTGCTCCCGATACAGGCGGTTGTTGCATTCAGGTTGCATCAAAATCACTACCTTTGCTCCATCTCAAAAAACACATTCAACATCCGCTTCTTATGACCAAGATAACCTCCATTTGCTGCATCGGCGCAGGCTACGTAGGTGGCCCCACTATGGCTGTAATAGCCCAGAAGTGCCCTCACATTAAGGTAACCGTGGTAGATATCAATCCCGACCGCATTGCCGCATGGCAAACCGATGATCTGCCTATTTACGAACCTGGTTTGCTGGAGGTGGTAAAGGAAGCCCGTGGGCGCAACCTGTTTTTCAGCACCGATATCGACGCCGCCATCCGTGAGGCACAGATGGTGTTTATGAGCGTAAACACCCCCACCAAAACCTATGGCGTAGGCAAAGGCAGGGCTGCTGATCTGAAGTTTATCGAACTCAGTGCCCGCAAGATTGCAGAAGTAAGCACCACCAATAAGATTGTGGTGGAGAAATCTACCTTGCCTGTACGCACCGCCCAGTCTATCAAAGCTATTTTGAGCGAACAAACCAATGGGGTGAAATTCCAGGTACTCTCCAACCCTGAGTTCCTGGCGGAAGGCACTGCAGTGCAGGACCTGCATCATCCTGACAGGGTGCTCATTGGTGGCGATCAAACCCCTGAGGGTCTGGCAGCCATTGAGGCACTTACGCAAGTGTATGCCCATTGGGTGCCGCGCGAAAGAATCATTCAAACCCGATTGTGGTCATCTGAATTGAGTAAACTTACAGCCAATGCTTTTCTTGCCCAGCGCATTTCTTCCATCAACAGCATCTCTGCTCTTTGCGAGGTAACCGGTGCTGATGTGGATGAGGTTGCCTATGCCATTGGTACCGACAGCCGCATTGGATCCAAGTTCCTGAAAGCCTCGGTAGGGTTCGGAGGGTCATGTTTCCAGAAGGATATCCTCAACCTGGTATACCTGTGCGAGTATTTTGGCTTACCTGAAGTAGCTGCCTACTGGGAGCAGGTAATCCTGATGAACGATTACCAGAAAAAGCGCTTTGCACGCAATATCATCAGCACTCTTTTCAATACCGTATCAGGGAAAAAGATTGCACTACTGGGATGGGCATTTAAGAAAGACACCAACGACACCCGTGAGTCTGCCGCCATTTATGTGGCCGATGATCTGCTCAGCGACCTGGCTGAGGTGAGTGTTTACGATCCAAGGGTACCTGCCAAAAGCATGTATGCCGACCTGAACTACCTGCAAACCCGCCCGGCACAAGAAAACACCCAGATGCTCAAGGTGCATGCCAATGCCTACGATGCATGCCAGGGAGCACACGCCATTGCCATCATTACCGAGTGGGATGAGTTTAAAGACCTGGATTGGGAAAAGATTTTCAACAACATGCAAAAGCCCGCCTTCCTTTTCGATGGAAGAAACCTGCTAAACCATGCACAACTCAGGAAGATCGGCTTTAAGGTGAAGGCCATTGGCAAAGGAGAAGAATAGGTCTATTCTTCCCAGCCAAACCATTCATCCATATCACGCCGTTCTTTTTTGGTAGGTCTGCCCTTTCGCTGCGCGAAAGGGTTTTCTTTTAGCATCTCGAGTTTGAGATATTCTTCGGATGGGGTGAGATCGAGCATATAATCGGGAACCAGCTTGGCTCCCACCCTGCTTTTGGGCAATCCGATCACCTTTACGGTTTTGGTAAACGGACCCATATGCAGCGATATTTCATGCCCGGGACGAATTTCGCGCGATGGCTTTACGGCATCACCCTCAATCCTGATCCGGCCTGTACGGCAGGCATCAGTGGCTATGGTGCGGGTTTTGAACAAACGCACCGACCATAACCATTTATCTATCCGGAGTGCTTCCATTTCAATTGCAACCGCACGATCCGCCCTCTTCGGATTTTTGCCAAAGCACTCTGAAGCCAGGATTATCCAGATGATCATAAAAATCGATGGTAGCTTTCTGGGCAATGGCCTCGGCCTGCTCATCCATCAAAACTGTCAGACCGTTGAAGTCCTGCCCTTTGAGATCGGTTTTGGAAAGATCGGCAATCTCAATACCCAGCTGGTGGGAGGAGCAGCAACCCTGCGATTGGGCAAAAACACGTATGGCGGCCTTTTCTGGCATATCGGGTCCGGAAAGGATCTGCTTGAGTTCGGCTATGGCTTTGTCTGTGATTGTAAACATGCTGATGTATCTTTGAAAATTTAGGCAAAGGTAGAATATAACAAGTACTTACGGAAACCCTGGCTCGTTAATTTTGTTCAAAAATCATTGGGTTGCACACCTCTCCAGACCATGGTTTTGGGTTCAACAATCAACACCTCCCAGGGGTATTCTCCAACGTAAAGAAAAGCACACAGCATTTGGTGCAAATTTTCGTATCTTTGCACCCCCTTTTAGTAAACTGAGAAACAGTATCATGGCAAACATCGTTGCATTGGTGGGCCGCCCCAACGTAGGCAAATCCACACTTTTTAACCGTCTTACCCAAACCCGAATGGCCATTGTTGACCCCACCTCCGGGGTAACCCGCGACCGCCATTACGGCAAAACCGACTGGAACGGGCTGGAATTTTCCATCATCGATACGGGCGGCTATGTGGTAAACGACGAAGATGCTTTTGGTTCGGAGATCCGCAAACAGGTGCAGATTGCCATTGAAGAAGCCTCGGTGATCCTTTTCCTGGTTGATGTGGTGGAAGGTATTACACCCATGGACGAGGATGTGGCTGATCTGTTGCGCAGATCAGGGAAAAAAGTGATGGTGGTAGCCAACAAAGCCGATAATACCGCACGCATTGCCGGTGCATCTGAGTTTTACAGCCTGGGGCTGGGAGAGGTTTACAGTGTTTCCTCTATCAATGGCAGCGGCACCGGCGATTTGCTCGACGATGTGGTAAAAGCCCTGGAAGACATCCCGTATGAGGAGGTGGAAGATCTGCCCAAACTCACCGTGATTGGCAGACCCAACGTGGGTAAATCTTCGCTGATCAATGCACTTACCGGCGAAGAACGCAACATCGTTACACCCGTGGCGGGCACCACCCGCGACAGTATATACACCCGCTACAAAAGCTTTGGTTTCGACTTCCTGATGGTCGACACTGCCGGTTTACGCAAAAAGGGCAAGGTGCAGGAAAATATTGAGTTCTATTCCGTTATGCGCTCCATCAGAGCCATCGAAAACTCCGATGTTTGCCTGCTGCTCATTGATGCCGTAGAGGGCCTGGAAGGACAGGATGTAAACATCTTCAGCCTGGCAGCCCGCAACAACAAAGGGGTGGTGATACTGGTAAACAAATGGGATCTGATCGAAAAAGACCATAAAACCGTTCTGGAGTTTGAAGAGAAGATCCGCCGCAAGATTGCTCCCTTTACCGATGTGCCCATCCTGTTCACCTCAGTGGTGAAAAAGCAGCGTATCCTGAAAGCGCTGGAAGTGGCTCTTAAGGTGTATGAGAACCGTACGCAGAAAATCACCACCAGCAAGCTCAACGATGTATTGCTGCCCATCATTGAAAACAACCCCCCTCCGGCGGTTAAGGATAAGTACATCCGTATAAAGTACATCACACAGTTGCCCACCCATTATCCGTCCTTTGCTTTTTTCTGCAACCTGCCCCAGTACATTCGCGAGCCCTATGCCCGATTCCTGGAGAACCAGATCCGCAAAAACTGGGACTTCAGCGGAGTACCCATCAGGATTTTCTTCCGGAAAAAGTAACTCCCAACAACAACTCGCTGTTTATAAGGCCTTTGGGGCACACAATGCACGTAATCTCTCCAGGGCATTGTTGGTGACCTTTGCACTTCGATTCGATAATTGAAATGCAGATAATTAAAAAATTCCATTACTTTTATGCCGCTTTTACAGCAGGGCTTTGAATGCTACTGCCTTTGAAGCAAAAGGATTATAAAAGGAAACTAAGGATTTTTTAAACTATCAAGGTATGCTGGACTTTCAAAAAAGACTTACCAATACCTTCTATGCTGTGTTGAGCTTACCTGCCACAGCAATGGGTTTTGGTCTTGTGGTACAGATAGCTGCACTGAGCTGGCTTCTGAGCACTAAATATGGCCTCAATTTGCAGGAAATTGGCCTGGTATGGGCCACCGGGCCCCTGGCAGGAATTCTGGGCCAGGTAATCATTGGTATTGTTAGCGACAATGTGTGGGTGTGGAATGGCCGCAGACGGATATTCATCTGGATTGGAGGGGTGATTGCTGCACTGGGTTTGCTGGCTTTACCCAACATTGGTCTGATACAAAATGTACTGGGCCTGGAGGGTGTTTTGGGGATTGCCATTATCGTATCACTTTCTATCGACCTGGCTATCAACGTGAGCTTCAACCCCACCCGGTCGCTCATTGCCGATGTAACCCCCGAAGGCCGACCCAGAACCAAGGGCTTCAGCTGGATGCAGACCATCTCAGGGTCCTTTGGCGTACTGGGATACTTCATCGGAGCAGTATTTAACAACTATGTGCTGATCTATTTTGGAGTCTTCCTGGTATTTGCATTTTCTATTCTTCCTCCGTTTTTCGTTAAGGAACCTCGTGTACTGGGGGCATCGGGAGATAAAGCGGATGCCGGCAACAAGGAAGATCTTACCGATCGCGTACCCCCCAGGACAAAGACTTCGCTGGTTGAGATCATGAGGACCATTCTACCCTTGTGGGGATACCTGATCTATGCAATCTACATCATCCTGACCAAGATCACCCCCATGCCGCGGATTCCGGGCTACAAACTGGAAATGTTTGCCGCCGCCCTTACAGTAGTATTGATCTTTTATACCCTTGCCAAAAAAGAAAAGGGTATTTCCAGAAGCCGCGACGGGGTTATTGGTTTTCGCAAGGTACTGGCCGCCCATTCTTTTACATGGATAGGTGTTCAGGCTATGTTTATTTATTTCTTCTCGTTTGTAAAGTACCGGATCCCAGAGCTCTCAGGAGATACTTTTGATCAGAGTTATCTTGCCACCTTTCTGGCCAGTGCGTCTGATGTGCAAGGGTTCGATGATGTAAAAAATCTTATCGGATCCATTACCAACTGGAGCTTCTTGTCGCTCAATCTTGTGGCGGCTATTATTCCGGTATTGTTGCTTGAGCCGGTTGCTGCCCGCTATGGCCGGGTAAAGACCCATGCAACCTCTTTGCTCTTTCTCACTTTGGGCTACCTGGGACTTTATTTTGCTGGGTTCAGCCCGGCACTGATCTATACCTTTATGGCCGTTGCGGGTATTGGTTGGGCAGCTACGATCTCCCTGCCTTTTGCCATCATGTCGCAAAAGATCCCGCAAACCAAAATGGGTATGTACATGGGCCTGTTCAACCTTTCCGTTGTACTGCCACAGTTTGTGGCCAGCTTTGCCGTGGGAGAATACCTGGACCAGACAGCCAATCAGGCTTCATTGTTCTTGATTTGTGCTTCAACCGTTGCCATTTCTGCCATTCTGTGGTATACAGTAAAAGAACCCGTTGATGTTTATACTGAGCATCCTCTGGTAATGGAAGAATAACAACCCATGGGAAGAGCTCGCCCGGATGATAAATGGAAACAAGGGAGTGGTTCTTCTTACAACAAAATAATATCGTACCTCTGAAATTTGTATTTTTGGGGTTGCCGGAGTCCTAAAAAATCCGGCAACCCCAAATTGTTAAACCAACCCGATCTTCCATGAAACGAGCATGACCACTTCGGCTCACAAAAAACAATGAACCGAAGCTTGACTTAGTCAAAAAACCACATGCAAGTTCCACCGCAAAGGCGGGGCAGGTATACGTCCAATGAAACTTGCATGAGCAGTACCGCTCACAAAAAAAAGATGAACCGAAGCTCAACGCAGTCAAAATAGACATGCAAGTTCCCCCGCATAGGCGGGGCAGGCATACGACCAATTACTTAAACAATTTATTTTCTGATGAATTAACTAAATTATTTTCTGATGCAAAAAATTCTTTTCTTATTGCTTATCCCTGTATTGTTTGCCTGCAGCAGCCAAACAACTACCCAAACCACAGTAAAGCTGCATCTGTCCAACGCAGAATTTGACGAGGTCAAACTGCAGATCCTGCACGATTACATCACCTACAATTCCGAAGACCTTACTGCAACGCTCAACGAAGAGGGATACTTCTTTTTTGAGCCCAACCCCGCCAATGCCACCATGGCTTTTCTTACCCTGGGCCGGCAACGGATCTCCTTTTACCTGGAGCCAGGCGCGCAGGTGCAGATCCATGCGGATATGCACGACTGGAACAATACCCTTTCCTTTGAAGGTTCACTGGCAGCCGAAAACGAATTCCTGAAAAGATACAACCAGGAAATCGCTCCCCGCTTCAGCCAGCAGCAAACCTTTGCCATGTATCGCGAGGCCGGCCCCGAAGAGTTTGCCCATTATGCCGGGCAAATGTTTATCGAAGGCACAGCCTTTATGGATGATTTCCACCGCGAAAACCCCCTGGGCGAAACTTTCAGACAGTATTTTGATACCCATATCTCTTACCAGGTGTATCGCAACCTTGTAAACTATCCCAGCTATCGCCAATGGTTTGCTCAACTGGAAGAAAAGCCGGTATTGCCCGATGATTTCTTCGACTTCCTGGCCGATGCTATGGATTTTGACGATAACAAGCTTATCATTCCCGCATATACAAGCTTCCTGGGTGATCTGCTCACTTACCTGCAGGAAAAACACAAAGATCAGATCCCTGCAGAGCTGACTGCCTTTGAACAGCGCATGTGGATCGCAGACGAATTCTTTACCGGCAAAACCCGCGACTATGTTAAGGTTTCCTTGATAGTATCTGAGCTGAACCATGGAAATTTTGCCAACGGCCAGGCCGCTTACGAACAATTCAAAGCCTCATCAAACAGCCAGGAGTACAAAGCTATGCTGGCCGGTGTGTATGAAAAAGCCAGCAGGGTAGCCCCCGGACAACCCGCCCCCTCTTTTACGCTCACAAGCATTGAGGGCGAAGAAGTGTCGCTGGAAGATTTCAAAGGCAAAGTGGTTTACCTGGACTTCTGGGCCAGCTGGTGCGGACCCTGCATGCGTGAAGTGCCTTTTGCCAAAGAACTGAAAAAACGGTTTGAAGGGGAAAATGACCTGGTATTTCTGTATGTTTCGGTTGATGAGGATGAGGAAGCTTGGCGCCGCACTGTTGCCCAGCAGGAGATACAAGGAGTGCATGTGAATGTAAAAGGGATGCGCCATGATATTGCACAACTCTATAATGTTCAGGGAGTGCCCTCGTTCTTTATCATCGACCGCAATGGCATGATCCACAACAACAACCCCAGCCGCCCTTCCGGCAATACCATTGACCAGGAACTACGCGAAGTGCTCGATGAGAAGGTCATATAAAAAAACGTAATTTATCTTTAGTTGCTGCGCAATGCTTCGGGCAGCAACTCGTCTCTTACCCAGGTAAAGCCCGGCTCAAAAGCCAGGGCTTTTCTGTAGGTGGCAATACTTAGCTCTCTCTGCCCTGTATACTGGTAACTTCTGGCGAGCCCCACCAGGCTGTTGAGGTAGAGCCATCGCTGGTTGGGCTGCAGATTCTTTTCAAACAATTCCACCGCTCTCAGGTAGCTGTCGCGTGCCTCCTGCTTGCTGCCTCCAAATGTGGAGGGGGTATAAAAACGTGAATTGCCCCGTTCCATCCATGCAGTGGGGTTTTGGGGGTCTGCATCAATGGCTGCATCAATAAGACGGTAGCTCCGTGGACCCAGCCGCACTCCGCTCAAAGGGCGTAGCGATATGCGAAAACCCAGAAAAGCACCCTCCAGAGCCAGCACCCGCGACAGATAAGATGCATCTGCCCTGAGCACTTCAAGCTCCGACTCCGCACGATCCAGGTGAAGCCGAGCCCGGTCGTTGTTGCTTCGCTCAAGGCACATGGCAATGAAACCATACCGGGCCAGCAAAAGATCGTAAAGCATCGAAGAAGAAGGATTGCGTTTATAATAGGCCTCCATCTCTATGAGGGTCCGTTCCCAGTCGCCATCAGTACCACTGATAAATGCCTGATAAAGCCGGTCCTGAAAGCGGGCCTGCAAACCCTGTCCTGCAGCAGTAACCGACGAAAATACCAAAACACTTATTGTCAGAAGAAAAATTATTCTGCGGATCATGATCAAGGGTTTTTAAGATTGCATAATATCAATATTACGGCCTTTCCATTGTGTAACTTTGCGCCGTTGCTTGTCAAAGGCATATGCGATAAGAACTCCGAAAGCAATCATCTGCAATGGGGCCAGAAGAAGGTTGCAGAAAACAGGCTGGCGGCTGGCAAGCGAAATGCACAAGCGTATAATAAAAACGGAGCAGAAGTAATACAAAGTAAACAGGGGAGGCAGGGCAAGCCATACGGGGATAAATCCCAGTGCAGTAATCAGCCAGAAACCCATGGCCAGCAAAGGTTTGCCGGCAAAGAATTCAAAAACATTTTTGGAAAAGCCATCCATAGCCTCTCGCCCCCCCTGGTACATGCGGCATTGGATGGCAGGGCTTCCCAAAAGGGTTTGCACCCTGAAGCCCATTGACTTCATCTGGCGAAAGATGGCAATATCTTCTACCTTGTGTGAACGAAGAAGCTCATGGTACTGGTTCTGCCTGTAATTGCCAGCTTCGAAAAGCATAAACTGGCCATTGGCAGCAGCCAGTGATTCACGGGAGGATAACCGGGTAAGGATCAGGGGGAGCAGGCTTACCAGTATCCAGTTCATCAGAGGAACCACAAGGCGTTCGGAAAGGCTTCCCATTTGCTGCACCGGAAAGAGAGAAAGAAGCTTAAGCCGGTGTTTCTGCATATAGCCCAGGGCATTCCGCAACAAACCATTCTTCACAGACACATCTGCATCAAGAAAAAGAAAAAAATCGCCGCGGGCCTGGTTGGCCAGCTGGTAACAGGCATGGTTCTTACCCAGCCAACCGGCAGGCAGTATTTTTCCATTTAACAGCCGCACACGCTGATCCCTGGCCACAAAGCCTTTCACAATTTCTGACGTGCGATCTGTGGAGAGATCGTCATACACCAGTATTTCAAGATGTTTGTAATCGTGCAAGGTGAGTTGATTCAGCAACTTGCCAATGTTTTTTTCTTCGTTACGGGCAGGGATAAGCACCGAAACCAGAGGTTGCCCCTCCAGCTTACCCTTGCGCAACCATTGTTTGCCAAGTACATTGGCCAGCACTACTGCCAGCCGCAGAAATGTCAGGATCAGCACGATCCATGCCAGCACAATCATGACAACCATTGTTTCTGCCTGCTCAGGCAATCGTTGAAAAAAGAATTGTATTGCTGCTCCAGGTCGTCACAGGTAAACCCCTGGCGGGCTGGCGGGCTGGCAATATATTGTCGCAGAATGGGTTTTTGCTTCGACCCCCAGTCCAGCAGATTGGCCACAAAAATGATCTGGAGAGGATGCTTATCCTGTTGGTTGAGAATACGCCCCCAGCCCTGCTCAAAAGAAAACTCATGGTGATGCTGCGACTGAATCTGCCCCTGGGGAAAGATTAACAGCAGATTGGCAGGATCCTGCAATAAAGAAGCAGCATAGGCAATACTTGTGCTGGCACTTTTGCTCCGCTTACGGATAGAAAAGGCACCCAGCCGGCTTAAAAAGAGGTTTTGCCGGAGCTGTTCTTCCAGCATCATCACATGAAACCTTCTCCTGAAGAGCTTTTTGTTGAGCTCAAGGATCCAGAAACCATCCCACCAGCTCATATGATTGGCAATGATCAATAATGGCAGACCCTTATCCTCCACCTCCCCGATCACCTCCATGCTCTGAAAGTGCCGCCGGAAAGCTGCCGAAAGGTACAATCCGAACAGGGATTGAAAGAATTTGGAGTGTCGGGCCTTGATCATGCCTTTGGATTTAAACCAGGATTAAGTTCAATGCGATGAAAAACCCCATCTGCACAAAAAACAAGGTGGGAGCAACCCGGTTGCGAAAGCGAAACTGTGCAATATGAAAGATGGCCAGCAGCACCAGCGAAATCAAAAACCAGGCTATGTAGTTTTGCAACGGAATATCGTAACTCCCCCAGCTCCACATATCCAGCCGAATTGCCACGGGCTCCATTATCAGATCGTAAACCACCATCAAACCCGCACCCAGCAATACCTGCAACAACACATGCAGGCGGGTTTTACGGAAAATGATGTAGACACAGTACACCAGCATCAGCCAGTTGAGCCCGATCATGGGCGGGGTGTCCCAGATCTGGGTACCCAGAGCCCTGCCATAGCTGTACTCTCCAAATACTTCACCCGTAAGCACTCCTACCACTTCAACAAAAAACCCCAGCAATGCCACCAGCAGAAAAACCAGCACGTATTTCCATTTCCAGCGATCCTGGGCCCAGAACATCAGCCCCATGCCCAGCAAAAGCGAAACCGGCATCAGGCCGATAAACAACTCACGGGTTGCCTCTATACCCAGGCCAGCAACACCCACTGTAAAAAAAATCACCAGGAACCCATTGATCCGGGCTTCACGGCTCATAAACTTCCATTTCTCCGTAAACAAATTCATGACAGCTTTTTTAATTTTCAACAATACTAACAGCAAAAATATCAAATGGTTTCGATGCTTTTTGAATTTTCCGGAGATAAGGTTAAAAAAACCTCCCTGCGTTGTTTGCAGGGAGGTTCGGGAATTTTCTGGCAGGAGTGATTATTGCAAAATAAGCTTTTGCACCTGCTTGTTGCCTTGCCAGGTGGTATGTACCAGGTACACCCCCCTGGGCCAGTCGTGTGTAGAGATACGATGTTGTGCATGGCGTACAGAGTTGTCGTACACCATTTGTCCGCCAAGGTTGTATATGCGTATGTGACTTCCCTGCGAGGCTTCCAGCACTGCATAATGCTGTGCTGGATTGGGATAAATCCGCATGGTGGGCAGGGCAGCCACTTCCGTAACATTTACATTACCTCCCTGAGCAAGTTCAATCACCAGCTCCCGGTCCTGATCCATGTGCACGGTACCTGTCCAGGAGCCATACCCCTGCAGATCAACTTCCAGCTCGAAGGAGCCCGGGAGGGTGGTAAACCGGGCATCGCCTGCCGTATCGGTGAGCCGTTGCCCGGCACGCTGTACACTCACCCTGGCGCCTTGCAAGGGGCTCTGATTGTCCTTGTTTATCACCTTCACACTCAGATTGAAAAAGGGCCTGGGAAGAGGCTGACTGGTAAAAACCCGGTACGTTCCCGGGGGATAATAGAAGCTGTGGCCTGCCGGGTCGGTAACGGAAAAACTTTCGCCAGAGAAATAGTCGTACCAGGTGCCTGTATGCTGAAAGCCCGGTGCCATATCAAACCCTGTTACACCCATGTTGCCGGTTATCACCACATTGAGGGAGGCATGGCTTACCCACATCCGTTTGCCCAATCCCCCCAGATCGTGTGTAAACTGTCCGAACCGGAAAGCGTCGCGACTGCGCAGCTGCACCATGGCATTGTAGACCCTGTGCAGTGCCTGCCGTTCGGGCACATCCCAGTAGTCCCAGCGTACCGGCTTGGCAGCCGTACGGTCGCCCCCGTAAAAGATACTGTAATCGTAACCCAGCTCACCAAACTGCCAGATCATCTTGGGCCCGGGAATACCCAGAAACAATACTGCCGCCATTTGCATGTGATTAAGGGCAGTGAGGGTATCCTTCAGGTCGTAGCCTCCGGAGCTGTTGCCCCAGCTCAGTGCTTCAAACATCAATCGCTCTTCGTCATGGTTTTCCATATAATCGATCAGGTTGGGATAGTTCCAGCCCCGGGTGGAATGATGGGCCCAAGCCAGGTTCGAATTATCCTGCCAGCCCATGGCTACCTGCTTGTAGTTGTCGTGCATGGCACTCCACAACATCATTCCCGTGTTGGCAAGCACGGTCTCTTCGCTGTTGTGGGCAAAATGCTCCAGGATAACATAAGCATTGGGCTTAACCGATTTGATATGGTTGTAATAATCGGTAAGGATATTGATCCGGCTCTGGTCGTAGGCACTCCATGCACCCATATCGCTACCAGAGAAATTCTGGGTAAGCCCTTTGGAGAGATCTATACGAAATCCATCCACATTGAACTCTGTGAGCCAGTAGGCAAAAACCCTTTTAAAAAACTCGCGAACATGGGGGCTTTCATGGTTGAAGTCGTATCCCACGCTATAGGGATGCGGCGCCTGGGGGTTGAACCAGGGGTTCTCCGGTGCAGGTTGCCCGTAGTCGCCCGCAGAGGGATCGAAATACATATTGACCATGGGGTTCTGCCCAAAGGCATGGTTGGGCACTATATCCAGAATCACAGCAATACCCCTTTTGTGGGCTTCATCGATAAACTCCTTGTAGGCCTGACGGGTGCCATAGTATTTATCGGTGGCAAAAAAGAAATTGGGAGCATAGCCCCATGAGTCGTTGCCATCAAACTCCATAATGGGCATCAGTTGAATGGCATTCACCCCCAGGTCTGCCAGGTAATCGAGCTTGTCAATGACATCGGCAATGGCTCTGGTTTCAAGAAAATCGCGCACCAGCAATTCATAGATTACCAGGTCGGACTGTGTTTCGTTGAGGGCCACCGGCGTAAAATCGGGAACCTCCCACTGAAAAGGTGCTCTTCCGGGATGAAGAACACTGACGATACCAGTGGTTTTATCGAAAGGATATGCTTTGAGGTTCGGATAGGTACTCTGGGGGATCCAGCGGTCATTCCAGGGATCGAGGATCTTCTCTGCATAGGCATCGGCTAGGCGCAGGGTACCATCGATCAGGTACTGGTAAGCGTATTCTACCCCTGGCTGCAGGCCTTCCAGTGTTATCCAGTGCCGCTGTCCGTCGGGGGTGCGCTTCATATAGGTTGCATCGGTGGGCAGCCAGTTGCTGAAATCGCCAATTACAAAGGCAAACTGTTTCAAACCGGCCGGATCGTGCAACACCAGAGTAGCCGAGGTATTGTTGGAGTGGTAATTGATGCCGTTTTGCATTCCGGCAGGCAACTCTTCTACCCAAACCGGCCCACGAAGGTAAATGGCCACCGAATCCCAGGCCTCTGCAGTTGCATCACTGGCCATGGCACTGATCCAGTGGGTGCCGGGTTCGAGGGTTTGCAGCACCAACGGATAAGACAACGACGAGCCCTGCTGTTGACTTAAAAGCTCACCATTGAGAAAAATGGACAACTCCTGGTTTTCAATCGCTTCAACACAAATAGGCAACACCTGGTTAGGACTGACCAGCGGATTGCGCGAACCGGGACTGAGTATCTTTACATTGAGTGCCTGCTCATAAACCGTTACAAAAATATCGGAATTATCGGCGTTTTTATGTTCCTGGTAATTGCCGTTGGCATCGGCCTGGCCACTTCTGAAAACAAATGCCATGTGCAGGATCTGCTCCGACTGGGGCACACCGTAGTATTGGCGCACATTGGGGATATGAAGCATGTACAGGTTATCTTCAAGCCGGGTGAGCCGGGTTTCCGGGGTATTCTGCCCCCATGTGGTTTTCACATACCGCCAGTCTGACGATCCCTGGCTCAGGTTGGTAATAACTCCGGTGTGGGCATACACCTCACCCTCAAAGTTGAAAAGACCTCCGTTGCCCAGGGCAGCATTGAAGAACAAGGTAACCTCTGCATTGTCAAGGGGAAAGGCAGGCTGGGTAGTAACCACATCGATCTGCTGTCCGCAGTCGATGGGCTGATCTACCACGTAGGAGAAATTGAGCCCGTTGTTGTTGTTGAAACGCAGGGTAAACAAATCAAATTCCTGCGAGAGATTTGCAATTACAGAGCTGAACACATAATATTCTACAAGGGTTTCGGAATCCTGCCCTGGCATATTGGCAGCCAGCTGGGTTCCGGTCACATTCATTTCAACCATGGTGGAAGATTGCCATTGATCGGTGGTATACCGCAGATAAAACACTTCCTGTTGCGAGGGCGCTGCACTCAGCTGAGCGGTTACTTCCACCTGTTCTCCGGCCTGGGGAAGGGCCGGATGCTGTGCCACCGCCAGTATCTGCACCGGTTGCTGGTCGGTTTCCATGAATACTGCCCGTGTATTTGCATAGCCACTGTCTTCGAACAACACGGTGTACCATTTTCCCTGGGTCACCGCAATTTCGTTGTTGGGTTCACTGGGAGTTCCATAGGTGAAATTCTGCAGGGCATTGATCTGCACAGCTGTGTTACCTGCCCACTGGTTTCCCCAGGGATCGCCAAAGGATGTACTTGCAAATTTGAACTGCTGAGTGCCTGTGGCACCTGTAAACTCAAAGGTGGCAGACCAACGCAATGTTCCGGAGGTGATCCGTTGCAGGTCAAAATCACCTCCCATGGAGGTAGAGTTGGCCCAGCCATTCCACTGGCCTGGCATGCGCACACCATCGGGCGGAAAGATCTGGGCCTTCAGAGAAGGAATGGAAAAAGCGGCAACGATCCAGATCAGGAAAATCAATCGAAGTCTTACTGTAAAATTTCGGTTCATTGTAGTATGATTGGGTTAAAAGTTTAGGTGTCAAAACAATGCTAACATTTATAACAAAAAGGCTTTTCTGTCAAGGTGCTCACTATTCGTTCAGGGCCATCAAGACCATATCCTTAAAAACAGGCAAATTTAGCTTTTAATGATTATCTGTTGAAACCCACATGAGCACCGAGCGCTCACAAAAGACAATAAACATGGCGTATGTGGATTCCATTCAACAACTTAAATCAAATTGGTTCGAATAAAATACCGGTTCAGATTTTGACAATCCGGCTCCAGGCTTCAGTAACGAATGACAAGCACCGATGAAGGGAGGGAATCGACGAGCTTCGTCCATTCCCTTCCTTCTCTTTTTTTGGGACGACATTCAGTGCCGACTGTCTGAAACAGGAATTTTCAGGGTATGGCGTTGCCCTCCCTGGGTTATGGAGAACAGCACGATACGGTGGTTTCCGGCAGGGATCTCCAGCGTGATGAGCCCCTCCTGACCGGCTACCTGCCCTTGATGCAGGGTGCGCCCCTGCAAATCTACAAACCGGTAACTCCAGGGAAACAACGAGGACTGTGCAGGCAGGTGGATGTATACGGTCTGCCCCTGGTACCACAATGCCGGCTCAAGGGTGGTGGGCAAGGCTACCGCCAGGATTTTGCTGTAGTCGGTCTTTCCATCGAAGTCGGTTTGGCGTATTTTGTAGTAGCTCACCCCCGGCAAGGGCTGGCTATCGGCAAAGGCATAGGAAAGGATCCGGTTGCTGTTGCCGGCTCCGGGCAGCTGGGCCAGTGGAGCGAAATCCAGTCCATTGTGCGAGCGCAATACGGTAAAATAGTGATTGTTGATCTCGGTGGCCGTTTGCCATTGCAACAGCACCTCATCGGCCTGGCGGGTAGCAGAGAAGGAGAGCCAGTCTACGGGCAGAGGGTTGTTTTGAAAACTGCTACCAATGGCAAATTCGGAAAAGCCTGAACCAATTTCGGTAGCTTTAAAACGGTAAGCGAGTTCACTACCTTCATATATAATGCCTGCACCTGCCTGTGACCATTCATCACTGCCATCGGGTCTTTTCACAATGGAAACCAGGTCGGGAAATACAATATTATCAAAACCATTTGCAAACAATTCAAGATCATAAATGGATCCGCCAATATCATCAGGTGCAGTTATCCGCCAAAAACCAACATCTGCCAGGGTGTTAACAAACACATTATGAGATGTAATTGGCAAATTACCATAATAGTCTTCTGGCAAATCATCTACAAACTCTGCAATAAGACTGATTGGATTACCACTGTTTGCAGGGCCTTCAGTAAACAGAACCGAGGCAGTCATCACTACGTTTTCCCTGCCAACAGGAAATACAAAAGGTTCCGTCAACGGACCACTGACTCCTCTTCGGAATCTGCCATCAATAAAGGAATTCTTGAAATCTAAATTCCCAGGCCCTGCAATAAGTGCATCGGGATTGGCTGACAAAAGGTACAACTGCTTATCATCTGTTTTAACGATCCCATTTATAAGCACCAGCTGATTCACTACATTTAAATCTGACGAAAGCGTAACTATTTGATTGCTGTTGGGTTTTTGTACAACGAAAGCATTGACAGTTCCAGGAAGGCCATTGCCTGTTACCATATTACTGCTACTAATCAGAACATATCCCGCTTGCGGTGAGAAAGAACGAGATGCTGTCTGAATATTACCTGCATCTGCAGAAAGTGTAATTCCCGCGGCATTCCCATACCTTAACCATGCTCCGTTATGCAAAATAAAAGACCCAGGCCCCGAAACAGAATAATTAAGAGCTGCCTGAAAGCAAGCGGGAGCATTCACACTCATAGTACCATTCACGTTGATGCTGGATGAAATGTTTACATTCCCCCCATTTCCAAAAGGGTTGGCCTCGTTGGCATTGATTTCAACATTATGGTAAGTCTTTCCCCCTCTGAGAGTTTGATTCTGTGAACCGGAAGTACCATACAATTCTATAGTCCCACCAGTTAAAAAATAGTCACCAGTGAGTTCAGGTTGTGTGAGAGTTAATTTTGAAATCCGCAACCTGCCACTGTCCATGATCAGACTTGCGGAGCCTTCAAGAGTGCGATTCTCTGCATCAAACACATTATCCCCCGTGATTTCGAAAGCATCATTCACCACAACGGCACTGGAGTGAGTCTTGTACCCTCCCCCGGATGAGGTGCCGGCAATTCGCACACCATGATAATTCTCACCGCCTCTCAACCTTTGGATACTGGATGGAGAGTCTGTAATCCCGGCCAATTCAATAACACCCCCGGAAAGCTGATAAGTTCCTGTAAATCGGGGAAAAGTATTCCCTGTAGCGACTGTCGTCCTCTCAAACCGAAACACCCCTCCGGTCATCACGAGATTTCCGTTGCCAGACACACTGCGTCCCTGGGCAAAGCTTGCGGATTCTATAACCGTTCCTGACCGTATCTCCAGTCTGCCAGGCTCAGTCACTACAATTGCAAAATCCGTATTTATCCTAAATGTGTGTTCATCCGCACCCAGCTCCACAATGATGATTTTGGGGGCGGCGGCAAAAGGCAATGCATTCCCCGACACCTGATTCGACTGGCCTATGTAGTGGTAGGTGGCATTGGCGGAGAAGGTCCTCCCTTCACTCATCTGCACATTGCCTGTATTGGCCAGGTTGCTGATACCCTCCGGGTGGCCGATCTTAAGGATACCCCCTCCCCGGAGATTGAAATCACCCCCTCCCGATACAACATGGTGCTGCATGTTGAGGGTAGCCAGAGAGTCGATCTCCAGGCGATTGTTTACCGTGAGGGCTTCGTTCAGCACTACTTCTCCGCCGGGGTTGGCCATCCGCAAAAAGGCAAAGTCTGGGTTGCCCACGATGGGTTGCACCCCGGTTCCGTTGAAGACCACTTCTCTATTGTTGGGATCGAAGCTCCCCGTGAAGCTTTGGTTCCATGAGCCGCGGATCTGCATATCGCGCCCAAAAGATTCAGACAATATCAGCTGCCCATTGAGATTAAGGTCTCCCTCCAGGATCAAGTCCCATGGGTCAGGGCCTTCTTCTACGCTCAGTCCGGAGCCCTCATCGATGGTAAGGTTGCCGGCGATTGTAATATTGTTGCCCCAGGCATTGAGGTTGAGGTTGAGCTGGGTGTTGAACCCCACCCGCACATGCCAGGGGTTGTTCCATTCCACAGCGCGGTTGTACTCCCCACCCGTAGCATAGAGCAGTGTGGATCCTTCCGGCAGCACCGGAGCATTCTCTGCTACAAACCCGCTTCTGATCTCGAAGGTCTGCTGCACGGTGCTAAGGCCAGCACCAAAGTTTACCCCAACCCCGGATTCGAGCACCAGGTTGTGGAATTCAACAGGATTGCCGTTCACTGAGGCCGCACCTGCAAACCTTACGGTGCCGGTGCCCGGCAACAGCGTGCCGTTGTTTTGCAAAAACCCGGTAAAACCAGCCCCGCCAATGGAAAGCTGGTGGGCGCCCAGGTTGAGCGTCGACTCGTCGGCAATCTCAACGGCTGCAGCTTCAACATCCTCCGTAAGGGTGTAGCCGGAAGGGAAGGAGATGCGGAAATTGTTAAAGTAAGGCTGCCGTTGGTTTCCTCCAGCAAGCCCACTGGCATAAAACCGCAGGGCATCAATGGCAGAGTTGGCAAGGGTAAAGGTATTGTCGTAGGTTTCAACGCCATTGCGCCCGGTGGCATGTACCCGCAGCTGGGTGGCCGACACCCGCTCAAAATGCATGGTCATGGCCTGGGTGCCGTAGGCACTGAACATGGTATTGGTATTGATGGTGATGGTTGCAGAGTTTCCCTGGTTGATATTGATCACCTGAGTTCCTCCCACATACAAATTGAACCCTTTGTTGCCATCCCCATTCGAGTCCCAGTTCACCCTCCAGTCAAAGCTTAGGGTAGCTCCCACGGGCAGCGGGTAGATAAGATTGCGATCGGCATTGACGAATGCACCGGATCCTGCAGGGTTGGCAAACAGGCCAAATGATGGATTGGGAAGCCCGGTGATTTCTCCATCGCCCGGATCGCCAATAAACGCCCCAGCAAAACCTCCTCCGCCAGTAGCTATAACCCATGGCCCAAAACCATAGCCCTGGTTGCTGCCATTATTCCATTCGGAATAATTTGATGCCTGGTCGCGGCAACATAAGTTTGCGCATGCACACCCAACAGGCCTGCAACCCAAAAAACGATGACAAAAATGAAGAGCCCCGGCAACCTTACGGCCGAGGTGAGGGTAAAGATCCTTTTTTCCATAACCTTTGTTTTTAACCGTAATCAAAAAAAAGCTCCGCAAAACGGAAAATAACAGGGAGGGTGTTGTCGGACAGTTGTTTAAAGATAGTGAATTCTGGATTGGAAACAAAGGGGATTTTGAAAAGTTCAAAGGAGCGCCCTTGCTGCCACAATGAGACCACAGACCCGAGCACTGTACCTCTCTGGAAATATACTATCTTTGGGCCAGCAAACCCATCCGTCCTCCCTATGTTTACCATTCTGTTGCGGCACTCCTGGCAAATGCTTCGCCGCTCTCCCTTTTTCGAGAAAAACCTTTTCACGCGGGGTTTCCTGGCGTTTATGGTATTTTTTATGGTCATGCAGCTTTTCGCCATGGGCAGGATGCTTCCGGGCATCCTCAATGAAGCGTGGCCCGATCGGGCTCCGGCGGTTTGGGTTTTCGGGAGCCTTCCGCTGTTTTTGCTTGCGGACCTGTTTATGCGGTTTTTTCTGCAGAAAACACCCCGGCGCCACGTATTGCCCTACCTGCACCTTCCGGTGAGCAGGCCCACCCTCTCAGCCTGGTGGATTGTAAATGCCTGGCTGCATCCCATGAATGCATACCTGCTTTTCTTTTTCTGGCCCTTCATCCAGATGACCATCAACCCGGCCACCAGCAGCCAGCACCTGGGCTTACTGGGCATCTTTCTGCTTACCTCCTTCAACCAGAGCATCATCATGCTGCTGGGCACTCCCGGACGTATGAGCAAGGTTGTGGCTCTGGTGCTTACAGCACTGCTGGCACTTACCGGCCTTTCGTACCTGTTTTATGCTGACAGGATGATGGATTATTCCATGCAGCTTTTCCTTGCCATGGTGTATGCAAAGCCCATGGCCTTTGTAATCCCACTGGCAGTGTTGGCTGCATTGCATGGGCTTGCCATGATCGGGAGTGTAAAGAACTACCATTTGTTGTATGAGATTTCAGGGAGAGAAGAGCAACGCACGGGCAACAATGCCTGGGAAAGATGGCTTGCCACAGTGCCCCGCTACGGCGACCTGTGGCTGCTGGAATGGCGTTTGCTGATCCGCAACCGGCGCAGCCGGTCGGGGGTTTACATTATTTTGCCCATGGCGCTGGCCTATGCACTGTTTGCAGCGTTCACCTTCACCGACCCGGCCCAGCTGGGGCAAATGATCATCTACATCATGGTGGCAGGGAGCCTGGGCGGGCTTCAGCTGCAACATGCCTTTTCGTGGGACAGCCACTTTTTCGATTTCCTGGCAAGCCGCAATATCTCCATGGAAAGATACGTAAGGGCGAAATTCTATTTCTACACTTTTATTGCCATGATACAAATGGTAGTTGTGAGCCTGGCTACCGGCTTTATCAATTTGCCGGTCATGCTTATGTGTGCTGCCATTACGCTGTATGTCTGCGGAGCAGGGTATTATGTTTACCTGCGCATGGGGGTACGCCATTCGTCGCGGTTCGACCCCGAAGGCCGATCGAGCTTCAACATGGAAGGGATCAGTGGCATGAAATTCATCTCAGGCTTTTTAATGATCATCTCCATTGTACCTCTTTTCTTTATCGGCTTTTTCATCACCCAGCCCCATGGTGCCGCACTGGTGGTGGGAGCTGCCGGACTGGCCTTTTTGCTTACCCACCGGCGCTGGACCAAAACCATTGCCCAAAGGCTGAAACAGCGTAAACATATCAACCTTGCTTTGTATCGTCAAAAATAATCTCCCATGCATATCCAGATAGAAGACCTTCAGAAACAATACCAGGGGCAGGTGGTGCTCGACATCCCCGGCCTTTCCATTGAGCCAGGCGAATTGACCGGCATTGTGGGCAACAACGGAGCCGGCAAAACCACTCTGCTGCGGCTTACCCTCGACCTGATTGCCGCCGATCAGGGCAGAATCATACTGGGGGAAGAGGCCGTGCAAACCTCCAGCCACTGGAAGCTGCATACGGGGAGCTTTCTGGACGAGGGGTTCCTAATAGGCTTTCTCACCCCGCAGGAGTACTTTCATTTCAACGGGCAAACCTATGGAAAAACAACGGAAGAGGTAGAAGAAGCACTGAAGCCCTTCGAACGTTTCCTGGGCGAGGAGATCTGCGGCACCTCCAAATACATCAGGCAACTCTCTACCGGCAACAAACAAAAGGTGGGTATTGTGGCAGCCATGATGGTAAACCCTTCCCTGCTTTTACTTGACGAACCCTTCAACTTCCTCGACCCCAGCTCGCAGATTGTGGTGCGCAAGCTTCTCAAAGAGATCAATACCCGCCAGGGCACAACCATGCTCATCTCCAGCCACAACATCAATCATCTGGCAGAGATCTGCACCCGGGTAATCCTCCTGGAGAAAGGGAAAATCATCAAGGACATCCGCCCCCAAACCAACGGGGAGCTGAATGAAATTGAACATTATTTTGACAGCCAGGCCCAGTAGCCATCAGCGATCCACCGGCACTACCTTGTAGATCTTGTCGCCACGCCGCACCAGCTCAGGTGTAGAGAATGAGCACATCTCCCCTTTCACGGCTTTTTCAACAGGTTTCAGATCTACCCTTATCCCGGGCATCTGCATCTCCACCACACCGGTGGTGGGTCCGGTAATGTAGATCTCATCGGCAGTGGAGAGTTCGCCGGTTTCCATCTTCACCTCGACCACCCCCAACTTTGAGAAATAGTTGGTAACCTTGCCCACATAAACCTTCTTATGGGTGGCTTGCGATCCGTACTGCTGTGTCCATTCGCCCAGCTTGCGCCCCAGGTAGTATCCGTCCCAGAAATCGCGGTTGTAAACCTTACGCAACTGTGCCATCCACTGCTCTACCTCATCGGGGGTAAAAGAACCCACCTGCCAGGCTTCAGTAGCTTCACGGTAGGCTCGTGTAACGGTTTTTACATACTCGGGGCCGCGCCCCCGCCCTTCGATCTTGAAAACCTTTACCCCTGCAGCCAGTATTTTATCAAGAAAGGGAAGAGTGCACAAGTCTTTGGGCGACATGATATACTCATTGTCGATCTCCAGCTCAAATTCCCCTTCCTTGTCTTTTACGGTATAGCCCCTGCGGCAAAGCTGCAAACAGGCACCCCGGTTGGCAGAGAAATTCATGTTGTCGAGGCTCAGGTAGCATTTCCCGCTTACGGCCATGCACAAGGCACCATGCACAAATATTTCGATCTGCACCAACTCCCCTGAAGGGCCTTTGATCTGTTGCTCCTCAATTCCTTTTACGATGGCAGCTACCTGATCGAGGCTCAGCTCGCGGGCCGTTACCATTACGTCGGCATACCGGCTGAAGAACTTCACTGCCTGCAGGTTGGTAATGTTGCACTGGGTTGAAATATGCACCTCGACACCCTGGCTGTGAGCATATTCAATTACACTCAGGTCGGAGGCTATCACGGCACTCACTCCCGCAGCCCGGGCCCTGGCAAGGGTTGCCTTCATCTCGTCCATCTCTTCATCATAAATGATGGTATTGAGCGTAAGATAGGTCTTTACCTGGTGCTGATGTGCTATCCGGCAGATCTCATCCAGATCGTCCAGAGAGAAATTCTGCGAAGACCGCGAGCGCATATTCAACTTACCCACTCCAAAATATACCGAGTGTGCTCCACCCTGTATGGCCGCCATCAACGACTCATAAGAACCTACCGGCGACATTATTTCAACCCTGTTTTGCTTGTTTTCCATAATTTTGTATGCTGACAAAACTTTCAAATACCAAAGATGCAAAGGTACACCCTTTATCCCAAAAAAATACACCTGCTGGTGCTGGTACTGGCAGGATGTATGGCCTGTTGCCATGACGATCGTGCCCAAAGGGCCGATGGTTTTGCCATGGAAATTATTACCGGTTTTTTAGAGCAGGAAAAGGAATTTGCCAGGTCACTTCATTCCAATGACCCCATTGCAGCAGCCCTTGCGGTAGACTCCATGCAGGCGCTCACCAGGTATTTTTACGACCAGGCCTATTTGTTCCCATGGCCTCAGAAGCAGAGCCTCTACTTCAATCAGGTGGCTATCCTGATGGACAGAATGGAAGAAGTGGCCCATAAGATCTATCCGGAGGCTTTGGCCATTGCATTGCTTCCCAAGGAAGGGTATACACCAGCCCGCGAGGCAGTGTTGATGCAGCTGCTTCACCAGGCAGACAGCCTGCTTGAAGAACCTTTACATGAACTTAAATCTCTGCGAAAGCAAACCTTTCAGGGAAAGGCCCTTCAGGGTACTTCAAACCCCCATAATCCCAATTCACCCTAAAATCCTATGAATAAGACCACCCTGTTTCGCGACCTGGGACGCATGGAATACCAGCAAGCCTGGGACTACCAGGAAACACTTTTCAACCAGATCATTGCACTGAAGTTACAAAACAGACAATCGGAAGAAACCCAGGCCCCCACACCCAACTACCTGTTGTTTGTGGAGCACCCCCATGTATACACCCTTGGGAAAAACGGTTCTGAAAACAATCTGCTCATCAATGCCCTTCAGCTGCAAAACCATGAGGCCACCTTTGTAAAAACCAACCGTGGCGGCGATATTACCTACCATGGGCCAGGCCAGATTGTGGGGTATCCTATCCTGGACCTTGACAATTTCTCGCCCGACATCCACCAGTATGTGGCCCATCTGGAGGAAGCCGTGATCAGAACACTTGCAGGCTACCAGATCCATGCCGACCGTCTGAAGGGTGCCAGCGGGGTGTGGCTCGATCCGCAAAACCCGGCCAAAGCCCGTAAGATCTGTGCCATTGGAATTCGCACCAGCCGCTGGGTAACCATGCACGGTTTTGCGTTCAACATCAATACCGACCTGAGGTACTTTGACTATATAAACCCCTGCGGGTTTACCGACAAGAAGGCCACCAGCATGCAGAGAGAACTGGGGGCAGAGGTGGATATGCAGGAAGTTAAAGACCGGCTGAAGATCGAACTGGCCGAACTTTTTGGCATGAAGCTCATTCAGTAATAGCTCTCCCCGGCCCGGCACATTTCTGCTTACAGCGCAGTTGTATGACGATTCAGGCATTCATACAATCTTCTGACGACTATGCAACAGACAAAATCAGGCCAACACCAATTTAAACAAACCATTGCTGCCCAACAGGGATATGTGAAGAATATTTTATAAAGCAAGGGGCGGTACTGCTGCAAGTTTCACTATATTTACAGAATCAAACGCCAAAAACCAAGCCTTATGCACACCCCAACCCCTGCGCCCCTGGAGATGGGCGGAAAAGAATACCGTACAGTAAAGATCGGCAACCAGATCTGGATGGCCGAAAATTTGGCACTGCTTACCCCCGGCAGCTGGTATTACAATGATGATGCCGCCCAGGGAGAACCTTTTGGCCGGCTGTACTCCTGGGATGCGGCCATGCAGGCTTGCCCCGAAGGCTGGCGCTTGCCCACCGAAGAAGACTGGGAACAACTGATCAGCCATCTGGGTGGAGAGAACCAGGCCTTTCACCAGTTACTGGAGGGAGGAGAATCTGGCTTTGACGCACTCTTTGCCGGATACCGCAGCCTTACAGGAGCCTTCCTGAGTATCGAAAGGGCTGCCGACTTCTGGACCGGCACCCCCGCCGGCGATGCCAACGCCTGGTTGCGCTATCTCATCTTTAAGAAGGATAAGGTACACCGTATCATAGATGACAAAAGGTGTGGTTTCTCCGTAAGATATATGCGCGATGCCCACTAAGACCCCTTAACAGCCAAAAGGGCTGATCAACCCAAACTTTTTTTTCTGAGGTTGTGCCTCTTCCGTTCTTCTTTAGATCCGGATGGTGATTCCTGTGTGTAATTCTTCAAAGGAAATTGCGACAAATCTGTTGAGTGACTAAAAAAACTGAAACCACGTGGAAAAAGACTTTATCGAAACCATTGAAACACATCGTGGAATTATTTTTAAGGTCTGTAAAATGTATTGCCCCCTGGAAGAGGACTGCCACGACCTTTACCAGGATATCATTACACAATTGTGGCGCGCCTGGGGGGGCTTCAGAGGGGAAGCCAAAATCAGCACCTGGATCTACCGTATCGCTTTGAACACAGCCATTTCGGGCTTCAGAAAGCAAAAACGAAATCCGCTGAACCATTCGGTTACCACCGATGATGTTCAGCTCAGCTACGACGATGAGCGGAGAAAAAAGGAAGATCTGGAATTGCTGCACATGGCCATCGGGCAGTTGTCGAAAGTAGAAAAGGCAATGGTAATGCTTTACCTGGATGAAGTATCCTACGAAGAGATTTCCTCCATCATGGGGATCACCCAAAACAATGTAAGGGTAAAGATGTTGCGCATCCGCGAAAAACTAAAAAAAATTCTCGAACAACACTGATAGGATTATGGACGAATTCAGTAAGTTAAAAAAAATGTGGGATCAATCCTTTGGGGGCGAGTTACAGCCCACCAACAAGGAGCAGTTGCTGATGCTGATGCAGAAAAAATCTGCCGGCCCGGTTGACAAGCTCAAGAAAAGCCTGCGCATAGAGATCGGAGCCATCCTCATTGCCATTCCGATGCTGATCCTGATCATGCTGGAATTGCAAAAGGTTTATTACATTATCAATACCACTATCCTGATTGCTGTTTTTGCAGGCTCTCTGATCTATTATTTTATCAACCTGCGAAAGCTGCAGAAGATCTGGAGCCAAAGCCAGCAAAACCTTCGCACAAGCCTGGAAAGCACTCTAATGCTGGTGAAATTTTTTCGCAATACCTATTTTTGGCTCAACATCATCCTGTTTCCATTCGGCATGTACTTCGGCTATGTGATTGGGTTCGGACTGGGCTCGGGGGGCGAAAAGATCACTTCCTTGATCCTTGAAGAACATCTGTCGTTGCACATGCTCATACTGGTTGGCATCACGGTTACGATGCTCCTTTTTACAGGATTCTGGTTCTTTTTGAAATTTTATGTACGAAAGCTCTACGATGTGCACATCCGCTACCTGGAGGAGATCTACAAAGAGCTTACTGAGTTTGAACATAGCTGATCACTTAAAAAACCCCTACACATATGCGCAAATACATTATTCTTGCCCTGTTTTTACTGGCAGGCCATCAAGGCTTTACCCAGCCCTTCGCCAAGGGTTTGTTATGGAAAATCTCAGGCAATGGCCTGAGCGAACCGTCATTCGTTTTTGGTACCATCCACATGATCTGCCCCGAAGCATTTGTGGTGTTTCCGGGCACCCAACAGGCCCTTGCCCAGAGCCGGCAAATCGTGCTGGAGCTCGACTTTACCGACCCTCAGCTGATGATGGGCATCCAGATGGGCATGCTTATGCAGAACAATACTGAGATCAAGGATCTGCTCACCCATGAAGATTACCAGTTTCTGTCAACCTTTATGAGCGACAGCCTGGGCATGCAGGTGGGCTTTGTGGGGCGCATACAGCCCTTCTTTCTGTTGAGCATGACCTTTCCGCACATGATCCAATGCCAGCCCAAAAGCTACGAAGAGTTTTTTGTAAACAAAGCAAAGGAGATGCAACTTCCGGTAAAGGGGCTGGAAACCCTGCAGGAACAACTCAACGTGTTTGCAGCCATGAGCTACACACAACAAGCCGAAATGCTGCTGGAAACCCTGCGCGATTACAACAAGCAACGCCAGGAACTGCAGCAACTGGTAGACACCTACCTTACCCAGGATCTGCTGGCACTTAATCAACTATTCCTAAAAAGCCAAAGCAAGCACGAGGAGTTCAACCGCCGCCTGATGGAGGAACGAAACCTGCGCTGGATACCACGTATGGAAGCTATTATGCAACAAACGCCCACTTTCTTTGCCGTAGGAGCAGGGCATTTTACCGGAGAACACAGCATCCTTGATCTGCTGGCACAACAAGGGTATACTGTCGAAAGGCTGGAATAAAAAAAGCCTTCCACTTGGAAGGCTTTTCAATGTTGACCGACTAGGATTCGAACCTAGACAGGCAGAACCAAAATCTGCAGTGCTACCGTTACACCATCGGTCAATGTTCGTTGTTGTTAACGGATTGCAAAAGTAGGTAAATTTTCTATTTTGCAAAATTTTTTTTGAAAGATTTTCTCTTTTTTCCTCTCAAACTTTCAGGGCAAGCTGATTTTATCGGGCATCCTCTTCTTAAAACCATTCACTTTTTGAGATTTACGGCGCGTGGAGCTGAAACACTTCCCGATGCAGATGAAGATCGAACCATTGCAGAAACTGCCCCAGGCTCATATCCGTGGGCCACAACTCCTCTTCATGCCACAACGATAACTCATTGCGCCATAGCTCCAGATAGTGATCCTGCAGGAACTTTTCCTTTTCCTGCAAAGTATAAAAAGGCTCAATGAGATAAACTGTAGGATCATTGCGAAATGCATCATTGTTTTCGGAGCCCGCCTTACGATCGGCCTGGGCCAGCCAGTTGTAAAACTCATCTTTGGGTTGAAGCAGCAAGGCAATTCTTTCAATGGGCTGTAGCATAACTTTCACAGTTGAAAAGGGAGATGGAATCTTTTTTAAAAAATCCATCCTGCTTTGGCTGGGATGGAACTTCAAAGATATAAAAATGAATGCCAGAACCCGGAAAAGCCATAAATTTGCCGGTCTTTAAATCTGCAAAAATGCAAATCCGCAATATCATATTTGATCTGGGAGGTGTACTTCTCAATCTGGACACCCAAGCTACCATCGAGGCATTTCGCAATCTGGGCATACATCAGTTTGACAACTTTTTCACCCTTGCTCGTCAGGATCATCTGTTCGACAAACTCGACAAGGGAGAATACACGCCCGAAGAGTTCTACCAGGAGATCCGTCGAATAAGTGGCTTGGAGCTTGAAGAGCATAAGATTGATCAAGCGTGGAACGCCATGCTTCTGGATCTGCCTTCAGAGCGTATAAAATTGCTTGAGCAAGCCAGGAACCACTACAACACTTACCTGCTCAGCAACACCAACAGCATCCATTACCCGGCCTATACGCGCTACCTCAAAGAAGCACACGGCTATGAAAGCCTTGCCGGCTTGTTTAACAATCACTACCTTTCTCATGAAATTGGTATGCGCAAGCCTGATGTGGAGATCTTTTCCTTCGTGATCAAGGAAAATGGGCTGAACCCTGCCGAGACATTGTTTATCGACGACAGCCCTCAGCACGTGGAGGGCTCGCGTAAAGCAGGCTTGTGGGGCTACTGGCTGGATCTGCAAAAGGAGAAGATTACTGATCTTTTTGAGGAGGGAAAACTCAGGGATTCGGTGATGCTTAGGCTTCAAAATCAGTGACACAGATCTGGTCGAGCAGGTCGTATACCTGCCGGGCATCGGGGGCTGTAACCAGTTGCATGCGGAAGGGTTTGAAATTGCGAACCCCTTTGAAATAGGTGCAATAGTGGCGCCGCATCTCAAAAACGGCCACACGCTCCCCTTTCCAGGCAACCGACATTTCCAGATGCTTTCGGCATATCTCCGCACGTTGTAAAAGGCCGGGCTCGGCAAGCATCTCGCCCGTTTGAAGAAAATGGGATACCTGGCTGAATATCCATGGATTTCCGATACTGGCTCTGCCAATCATAATTCCATCTACTCCAAAGGTCTGCATTGCGTGTAAGGCCGATTGCGGATCTTTGATATCACCATTGCCAATGATTGGGATGTGCATTCTGGGATTGTTTTTTACCTGGCCGATCAAAGTCCAGTCGGCAACACCACTGTACAACTGGTTCCGGGTACGACCGTGTATGGTAAGAGCAGCAATACCCACATCCTGCAGCTTTTCAGCAATATCCACAATAAACCTTGACTTTTCGTCCCATCCCAGGCGGGTTTTCACGGTTACAGGGGTCTGTACTGCTTTTACCACCTGGCGGGTCATTTCTACCATCTTGGGGATATCAAGCAGCATACCCGCACCCGCACCTTTGGCGGCAACTTTGCGCACGGGGCAGCCAAAGTTGAGATCGATAAAATCGGGTTGGGTTTGCTCTACTATGCGTGCGGCCTCTACCATGGCATCAATTTGAGCCCCGAAAATCTGGATGGAAACCGGTCGTTCCTGCGGATACACATCCAGCTTGACCTTGCTTTTCTGTGCATCGCGGATCAGTCCATCAGAGGAAACAAACTCTGTAAACACCCAATCGGCCCCCATCTGGCGGCAAATAGCCCGGAAAGGAGGATCGGTAACATCTTCCATGGGAGCAAGAATAACCGGTTGGCGTTCGAAGGAAACATTACCGATTTTAACAGGACGCAGTGGATCCATTCTTTTTATTTTTCTGAAAAGTGCACAAAAAAAGGATTAGGTTTGTAATTTCAGAACCCGCAGACATACTTACAGGTAAATTGAAATCATCCTGACATCGCTTTTGCACTGCAAAAATACAAATCTTATGACGACTCGAAAGACAGGCTGGCTGGAAGACATGCATCCTTCGGGGCAGCTTATCGCTACTGCCGGTGTTGCTTTGTTTACAGGGATTGTAGTTACCCTTCTGGGGTTGCTGCTTGCCCTTCCCTTTTTGGGAGATCAGGTGCTGCAGCTTATGGGTGAAGGCACCGATCTGTCTCACCCCGACAACATCCATCTGGGCAGATACATGCAGATCATAAGCCACCTGGGTTTGTTTATTCTTTCTTCGTTTCTGCTTGCCTGGCTGTTTGGCAGAAGCATTTTTCAATATCTCTTTCTCAACCGGTTTCCCCGTATAGAGATCTACCTGCTGTCGGCACTGGTGATTTTTGCGGCATTGCCACTGATCAATTACATCCTGGAGCTCAACATGCAGATGCATCTGCCAAAGTATCTGCAACCGGTTGAGGAATGGATGCGTCGCACAGAAGCTGCAGCAGAACGCACTACCCTTGCTTTTCTCAGGGTTGATACTATTTCCGGGTTATTTTTCAATCTTTTCATGATTGCAGTGATACCAGCCCTTGGTGAGGAGCTTATGTTCAGGGGTGTGATACAACGGATATTTCTGCGGTGGAGTTCCAGCACCCACATAGCAGTCTGGACCTCGGCACTGATTTTCAGCGCCATCCATCTTCAGTTTTTTGGCTTCTTTCCAAGAATGATCCTGGGAGCCTTATTTGGCTATATGGTGGTATGGAGTGGCAGTATCTGGCCAGCGATCCTGGCCCATTTTGTTAACAATGCTGCTGCGGTGATTGCCTTTTACCTTTTTCATCATCAGCTCACCGACGACACCCTGCAAAATATAGGCAAAGGGAATGATGGGATTTACCTGGCGTTGCTGAGCTTGCTTGTTACACTGGCATTGCTTGTGGCCATCCGCCGGCTGGGCAGGAAAGGCTGACCCGATCCATACTGTATGGGTTACTCCCCATTTCAGGGGCCCATGACCACACTCAGATATCCTTTACCAGCTTATTCTCGGGCATATCGGCAATAACATTGCTGAAGGCCCTGAGGGTTCGTTTGAGTTCTTCAAGCTCTTCGGTATCGCGGGCAATGATGGTGTCTACTCCTTTATGTTCGAGCTTTTCAACAATATGCCGGATGCTCACCTTATGAATATCAGAAGCAGGCTGAAAGGCATCCTCCTTATGATGCTCCGAACGGGCAGCAGAGATAAAGCGCAGGTCCTCCAGATCGTCGAGGATTTCCCGAACAATTTTTATGGGCATCTCCAGGGCGGTGGCAATCTGCGGAGGAGTAAAGGCAGGATCGCCTGCAGCAAACCTGCGGGCAATGAGGTTATACACCAGCAAGGCAAGTATTTTTTTATTGAAGGGGCTGATGTTTTTTGCCTCATGCTCAAATTCGTAGTACTCAACATTCTGATTGGCAAAAGAAATTTCTGCACCAAAAAGAACAATGAGCCAGCTGATACGGATCCAGAACAATAAAAGGGGCAGTGCCGCAAAACTACCATAGATAGCATTGTACCGTGATACGCCCACCTGGAAATGAATATAGGCCCATTGCACCAGAATAAAAACTGTACCTGCAATTACAGCCCCAATCAGGGCAGAGGAGAATTTTACGTTGGTATTGGGCATCACCATATAAACCAGGGTAAACACAAACCATATGAGCAGATAGGGAACCAGATTAACGAGAAAAAGTAATGTGGGTCCGAGAAACTGAAAAAACTGAAGCTGCTCGGCAAAACTGCTTACCTGGGTAGTAAGAAAAACCGTTGCTGCACTTGACATAATAAGAAAAAGAGGAGCAACAAACATCATAGAAAAATAATCACTAACCTTGCGGGCGAAGGGCCGCGCCTGCTTGATCTGCCAGATGCCATTGAAAGACTCTTCTACATACATCATCACAATAATGATGGTGTAAAGCAGTATTACAAGACCTACCCCTGCCACAATACCGCCCTGGGTAGTCTGCAACATGGAGTTGGCAAACTCCATTATCCATGCAAAAACCTCTTCCCTTCCCACAAATACCTCGCGCAACTGTCTTTCTACAAATGCCTCCAGCCCAAAGCCTTTGGCAATTCCAAAAGCCATGGCTACCACCGGAACAATGGCCAGCAAAGTATAGTAGGTAAGTGCAGATGCCCTCAGGTGCAGCACATCTTCCTTAAACCCACGAAAGGCAAGAATAAAGATCCTCAATTGTTTGATGAGGAATGATTTTCGTGGGGGCAGATCCTTGAGAGGGATCTTCCACACGTCACGCTCAACAAAATTTACGGCTTCCCTGAGCCTTGCCATTATTCTGTCATATCTTCGCTTCATCACTAAAAGGGTTTACTTCTTCACACAATTGTTATACGCAAAGAACCCCTGCAGGGTTCAAAAGATGTACAATTATTCGCGAGTTGCTTGCAGCATTTTCTTTACTTTTGAGGTGCTAATCACAGTATCGTTACCCCCGTGGAAAACATTTTTGAGCACATACAGGAACTTCAGCAAAAAGGGCAATCTTTCGTGCTTTGCTCCCTCACTGAAAGCCAGGGGAGCGTGCCCCGGAAAGCGGGGAGCAAAATGGTGGTTTTGCCTGATGGAGGCATCATAGGCACCATTGGAGGAGGAGTCATGGAAAAAGAAGCAATTGCCGATGCATTGCAGGTATTGCAGAACAACGCCCCCCTGCACAAAAAATACATTCGTCACGACCACAATGAAAAACAACCCTCAGGCTGGATCACTGTTTTTTTTGACCCCCTTCCTGCCCGGGAGAGACTCTTTATTTTTGGTGCAGGACATGTGGGGGCATCGTTGGCCCGACTGGCAAAACATGCAGGTTTCTCGTGCATTGTTATCGATCCGCGCCCCGATCTTATTCAAAAACTTGAGAATGAAGGGTTCCTGACAAAAAGCAAAGCTTATACTGAAGAGGCTCAAAGTCTTGATATCCGTGAGAGCGATTTTGTTTTCATTACCACCCACAGCCACGAAACAGATCGCGACCTGCTTGCTGTTTTTGCAGGCCGTTCGCTTGCATGGCTGGGCATGATTGGCAGCCAGAAAAAGGCGCAGGCTGCAAGAGAACACCTGCTCGAAAAAGGCCTCGCCACACCTGAACAGGTTAAAAAGATCGAAATGCCGGCAGGGATACCCATTATGGTCCATACCCCTGCTGAGATTGCCGTAAGTATACTGGCACGCCTTATCGATATAAAAAACAGCCCTCAACTCCGCTAACCACATCAACACTATACACTGAAACCGAAGATTATGCTTACCGGAAAATACCAGACCCTTTTCGAGCAGTTAAAAGCATTTATCCCCGCGAACCGGATATTTACCGACCCCACGCGCACACTTGCCTGGGGCACAGATGCCAGTTTCTACCGCCTGATACCCAAAATGGTAGTAAAAGCCCACACAGAGGAGGAGGTGGCCAGAATTCTGCAAAGCTGCCACCAGCTGGAGATCCCTTCCACCTTCAGGGCTGCCGGCACCAGCTTGTCGGGACAGGCCATCAGCGATTCGGTGCTCATTGTAGCTGCCGAAAACTGGAAAAAACACACTATCCTTGACAATGGGCTCAAAATCCGGTTGCAACCCGGCATTATTGGAGCCCGCGCCAATATCTACCTGGCTCCCTATGGAAGAAAGATCGGTCCCGATCCTGCTTCCATCAATGCAGCCATGATCGGTGGAATTGCAGCCAACAACGCCAGCGGAATGTGTTGTGGCACCGCGCAAAACTCCTACCAGACCCTCGACAGTATGCGGGTGATACTTGCCGATGGTACCCTTCTGGATACTGCCAGTGAAGAGAGCAAACAATCTTTTGTGCGCAGCCATGCTTATCTGCTGGAAGCATTGTCGGCACTGGCCCGAATAGTTAAGGACAATGCATCGCTGTCGGAGCTGATCCGCAGAAAATACAAAATGAAAAACACTACAGGCTACAGCCTCAATGCCCTGGTAGACTTTTCGGATCCTTTTGATATCCTTACACACCTGATGATAGGGTCAGAAGGCACCCTTGCTTTTATGTCGGAGATCACTTACCACACGGTAGCAGAGCACTCTCACAAGGCCAGTGCCCTGGTGATCTTCCCTGATATTGAGCAGGCCTGCCTGGCAGTTAGCCTGCTCAAGAGCCAGCCGGTAGCAGCCGTAGAGCTGATGGACAGGGCAGGTTTGCGTTCGGTGCAAAACAATGAGGGCATGCCCTCTTACCTGAAGGATCTCTCTGATGAAGCTGCCGCCCTGCTTGTGGAAACCCGGGCGCACAGTCACCAAGAGCTTGATTTGCAGATTCAGAATATCTGCGATACGCTGAAGCCTGTACCTGTGGTACTTCCCATAGCTTTTACGGCAATCCCGGCAGAGTATATGGTTCTCTGGAATATCAGGAAAGGGTTGTTTCCTTCGGTGGGAGCGATGCGCAAAACAGGAACCACCTGCCTGATCGAAGATGTGGCTTTCCCTATTGAGCAACTGGCCCGGGCAACCCTCGACCTTCAGGCACTGTTCAGAAAATACCATTACCATGAAGCGGTGATTTTCGGGCATGCGCTTGAGGGGAACCTGCACTTTGTCTTCAACCAGGATTTTGGCACACACCAGGAAGTGGATCGCTATGCCCGCTTCATGGATGAGCTTGCCACCCTGGTGGTGGATGAATACGGCGGAGCCCTGAAAGCCGAACATGGAACCGGGCGCAACATGGCCCCCTACGTAGAAAAAGAATGGGGCAGTGAAGCATTCGCCTTGATGAAAGAGATCAAGACTATCTTCGATCCTTTGCAATTGCTCAATCCCGGGGTAATTCTCAATGAAAGCCCCACAGCCCACCTGGAAAACCTCAAGCCGCTATCCCCGGTAAATGAACTTGTAGATAAGTGCATAGAATGTGGTTTTTGTGAGCCTGCATGTGTTTCAGCAGATCTTACCCTGAGCCCACGCCAGCGCATTGTGGTGCTGCGCGAAATGGAAAGACTCAAAGAAACAGGGCATCAGCCGCATATACTGGCGCAGATGACCGGCGATTTCGACTACGAAGGAGACCAGACCTGTGCTACCGATGGCCTTTGTGCCATCAACTGTCCGGTAAAGATTGACACCGGGGCCATGGTAAAATCCATCCGCTACCATAAGCTACGGCCCGTCAACCATAAAATCGCCTGGCGCCTTTCGCGCAATACCGCCAAAGTAGTTGGCATGGCCAGCTTTGGACTGGATACTGTAAATCTGTTTCATCGCCTGCTGGGCACAAAAGTACTGGGTACGCTGGCACGTGGGGTACGCAAGCTCAGCGGAGGCCTCGTGCCGATGTGGAACCCATGGTTCCCCAAAGGAGGCAATAAGATCGTTTCGCACACTGTAAACCCCGACAACCCTCTGAAGGTGGTTTATTTCCCCTCCTGCATCAACAGGGGCATGGGTGTTTCGCGCGATTATGCAGAAAAAACCCCTCTCACCGACAAAATTCCGGCATTGCTCAGAAAAGCAGGGTTTGAGGTAATCTACCCTGCAAACTTAAAAGAGCTTTGCTGCGGCATGGCCTATTCCAGCAAAGGATACAAAGAACAAGGCAAATACAAATCAGACCAGTTGCAGGCAGCACTCTTTGAAGCCAGCCAGCAAGGCAGGTACCCCATTCTGTGCGATATGAGCCCATGCCTGTATACCATGAAAACCAACATGGAACCAGCCCTGAAGCTTTACGAACCCATTGAGTTTACCCTGCAATACCTTGCGGAGCATCTTGAGTTCACTCCCATTGATCAGGAAGTAGCTGTATTTTCTGTTTGCAGTGCAAAAAAAATGGGGCTAGACGCTTCACTGGCCCAACTGGCCAGGATGTGTTCGACGCGTGTAACCGAGATTGATGCCAACTGTTGCGGGTTTGCCGGCGATCGTGGATTCAGTTATCCTGAGCTGAATGCACATGGCTTGCGCAGCATAAAAGAACAGGCCTCTTCTGCAGTGAAAGGATACTCTACCTCGCGCACCTGCGAAATTGGCCTGAGCCTGCACAGTGAGAAATCATTCCAATCGATCCTGTACCTGGTTGACAAGGTTACCCGTGCCAAATCATCCCGGTAGGGGTCATGGGCAAAGGGTTAAACTGTCATTTCTCCCCGGAGCGGGGTTTGGAGGTATTTCTTAAGCCTTTCGGGCGCATAATCATTTCCCAGCAGGTACATCAGTTTGGTAAGGGCTGCTTCAAAGGTGATATCGTGCCCACTGACCACACCAATACGTTGCAGGTTTACACTGGTTTCGTATTTCCCCATCTTTACAGAACCACCACGGCACTGTGTAACATTAAGGATGATAAGGCCTCGGTTGCAGGCATCTTCCAGTTCTTCCAGAAACCAAGGGTAGGTGGGTGCGTTGCCCGAGCCAAAGGTTTCCATTACCACCGCTTTCACATCCGGGATATTGAGCACGGCATGCACCGCCTCACGGCTGATGCCGGGGAAAAGAGTAAGCACACCTACCCGGGTATCCATACGGGTAAAAATTCTGAACTCCTGCCCTACTGCTTTATGAATGGCGTCGGTATTATATTTGATCTCCACCCCTGCCTGGGCCAGAACCGGATAATTTACTGAGCGGAAAGCTTCAAAATGCTCTGCATTGAATTTGTGGGTGCGGTTGCCCCGGTAAAGCTGGTATTCAAAATAGATGCAAACCTCAGGCACAAGCGCCTCTCCATTGTGGCGGGCAGCAGCAATTTCCAGCGAGGTAATAAAGTTTTCCTTCCCATCGGTGCGGATCATGCCAATGGGAAGCTGCGAACCGGTAAGGATAACCGGCTTGGAGAGGTTCTCAAGCATAAAACTAAGGGCTGATGCGGTATAGGCCATGGTATCAGATCCGTGCAGGATCACAAACCCATCGAATTTCTCATAATTCTCCTCAATGATCTTTGCCAGCCGCACCCAAATCTCGGGTTGCATATTAGAAGAGTCGATGATAGGATCGAAAGAGATACTGTCGATATGAAACCCGAATTTCCGTATTTCGGGGATCTGGTCGGTGAGGTGTTTGAAATCGAAAGGATTGAGTGCTCCGGTTTCAGTATCCTGCACCATTCCAATGGTACCTCCGGTATAGATTACAAGTATCCTGGCTTTTTGATTCATAGGGATGTTTCTGAAAGATTGAGATTGAACAAACGGGATGCATTCTGCGTGGTTTCCATGGCCACGGTTTTGAGCGACAATCCCTTTATTTCTGCAATTCTGGCGGCCACATGAAGCAGATAATCGGGCTGGTTGCGTTTGCCGCGGTGAGGCACAGGGGGCAGGTAAGGGGCATCGGTTTCCAGCACAAGGCAATTCAGATCAACATGCTCAACCACTTTGGCCATCATGCTGTTTTTGTAAGTAACAACACCTCCAATGCCAAGCATTAACCCAAAACGGGTAAACCAATCGGCTTGGTGGGCATTTCCCGGGAAGCAGTGCATTACCCCCTTCAGGCCTTTACCTTCGAAGGGTTCGAGCACCTGCATGATTTCATCGATGGAGTTGCGGCAATGGATAACGATGGGCAGATCATACTCCAGCGCCCACTGGATCTGCAACCGGAAAGAGTCTATTTGATGCAGGTAATAGGCAGTATCCCAGTAAAGATCTATTCCGGTTTCGCCGATGGCCACCACATCTTGCCGGGTCAACAGTGGCTTCATCTGCTGAAGCACGTGTTCAAAATCCTCCCTCACCGAGGTGGGATGCAATCCGATCATGGGCATGCAAATACCGGCAAATTGATCGCACAGGCGCAACATGGGAGCGAGGGTTTCTGCATCAACATTGGGGAGCAAAAGTTGCCTCACCCCACTTTCCAGGGCCAGATTTACCACCTGTGTGCGATCCTCGTCAAAGGCGTCAAGGTAAAGGTGGGTATGGGTATCCACATAATTGGGCATAGCAAAAAAAGAATTTTCTATTCCATAACCATTGGGGGCAGTGATTTTGCCACCCCTGCCCCCTTTATTTTAATCCGGTTGATTCTCTGTTGAAACTTGCATGAGCACTGCGGCTCACAAAAAACGATGAACCGAAGCCCAACGCAGTCAGAATTGACATGCAAATTCCACCATACCAGTCAACGAACTAACTTATTCTCTGATAAATTTCTTACCCACCTCCTGCAGCATCACTTCAGTGATTTTCTGAAGGTCGAAGGTGCTCTTAAGACCCCAGTCGCGTTGAGCAACACTGTCGTCGATACTCTTGGGCCATGAATCGGCAATGGCCTGACGGAAATCGGGGTTGTAGCTGATGCTGAAATCCGGAATGTGTTTGCGGATTTCTTCGGCGATCTCCCTGGGGTTGAAGCTGATACCTGCCACATTGTAGCTCGACCTTACCGAAATTTTATCGGCAGGTGCTTCCATAATGTTAATGGTGGCTTTGATGGCATCATCCATAAACTGCATGGGCAGGTAGGTGTTTTCGTTGAGGAAACACTCATACTTCTTTTCGCGTATGGCTTCGTAAAAGATCTCAACAGCATAGTCGGTAGTACCACCTCCGGCCTCTGTTTTGTGGCTTATCAGACCCGGATAACGCAGGCTTCTGCCATCCACTCCGTATTTCTGGAAATAATACTCCAGCCAGCGCTCTCCGGCCAGCTTGCTGATACCATATACGGTATTGGGCTCCATAACGGTAAACTGTGGCGTTTGCTCGCGGGGAGTAGTGGGACCGAAAACGGCAATGGAGCTGGGCCAGAAAATTTTGTGCAGGTTAAGCTCGCGGGAAAGCTCAAGAACATTGAGCAAACTCTCCATATTGATGTGCCAGCTGGCAATGGGTTTCTTTTCGGCATTCCCAGAGAGGATTGCGGCCAGGTGATAGATCTGGGTGATCTTATTGCGGCTCACGGTACCAAACAGACGGTGCGTATCCAGCACATCCAGGATTTCGAAGGGGCCCCCTTCAGTAATTTCTTTATCGGCCGGCTTTATATCGGTGGCAACCACATTTGAATCGCCATAGATTCGGCGCAATTCCAGGGTGAGTTCTGAGCCGATCTGGCCGGCGCATCCAATTACAAGAATTTTTTCCATTGGGTGATGTTTAGTTGATTTAAGGGTGTGGCAAAGTTAGAAAAGTTTTTGCATGAAGCTTTGCCAAATTGCTATGTGGAGTAAGGCCAGATTCACAATTTTTATTTTTCTGCTTAGGCAAAAAGCCATACTTTTGTCTTGGGGAACCCTTCCGCCACAGCCAAAAGAAAATCAAAGAATTACATGGAGAACTTTGTTGTATCTGCAAGAAAATACCGGCCGGCCACCTTCGACCTGGTGGTAGGTCAGGCATCCATTACCAATACGCTGAAAAATGCCATCCGCAACAATCACCTGGCTCAGGCATTTTTGTTCTGCGGACCACGTGGAGTAGGGAAAACCACCTGTGCCCGCATCATGGCCAAAACCATCAACTGCGAAAACCTTACAGAAAACATCGAAGCATGCAATGTTTGCCCTTCGTGTGTTTCTTTCAACAACTCCAACTCCTTCAATGTGCATGAGCTGGATGCTGCCTCCAACAACTCGGTAGATGACATACGCAGCCTTGTAGACCAGGTGCGTATTCCTCCGCATCTTGGCAGGTATAAGGTGTATGTGATCGATGAGGTTCACATGCTCTCGCAGGCGGCTTTCAATGCGTTTCTGAAAACCCTTGAAGAACCCCCCGCCTATGCCAAATTCATCCTGGCAACCACCGAGAAGCACAAGATCATCCCTACCATCCTTTCGCGATGCCAGATCTTTGATTTCAACCGCATAACCATAGAAGACATTGCCCGCCAGCTGGAGTATGTGGCCCGCAATGAAGGCATAGAGACCGAATATGATGCGCTGCATGTGATTGCCCAAAAAGCCGATGGTGCCATGCGCGATGCACTTTCCATCTTCGACCAGATCGTAAGCTTTGCCGGCAACCACGTTACCTACAAGGCTGTTGCCGAGAACCTCAATGTGCTCGACTACGACTATTTCTTTGCCATGACAGATCACATTCTGGCTGTAGATACAACAGAAATCCTTTTGCTCTACAACAGCATCGTTGAAAAGGGTTTTGAAGGCTCGCACTTCATTGCCGGTTTTTCTTCTCACATTCGCAACCTGCTCATGTGCAAAGATGCCCGTACGGTAAAACTGCTGGAGGTTGGAGAAAGCATCCGGAATAAATACCTGGAGCAAGCCCAGAAGGCCCACCCGGGATTTCTTTTAAGGGCTCTTGATATCAGCAACAAATGCGATGTAAATTATCGTAACAGCAACAACAAACGGCTCCATTTGGAGCTTGCCATGCTCCAGATTGCCGCACTGCTTCAGCAAGCTGAGGTTCAACGCACCCCCCCTGCAGCACCCGCCCCATCTTCGGCACCGGCATCAGCCCCTTCTTCTGCACCGGCATCCACCGCTTCGGCCCCAGCACCAGTGGCTTCACCTGACCCTAAACCACAGGAGCCTGCTGGCCAGCCAACTACCGGCACTGCTTCAGCTGCAAAGGCAGAACCTGCAAAACCAGCATCCGCTGCTCCACGCCCCATGAGCATCAAGATCAATAAACCCCAGCCCACGGAGGAAGAAAAAAAAAAACCTGAGCTAACCCCAGGTATAGATGATGAAGACCGCCCTGAAGATCGTTTTGATCAGCAACAACTTCTGGCCGTATGGAATCGACTGAAGGAAAGGTATAAGGAGAGCAGTGTTACCATTTTCACGGCTTTCAACACTTATGAACCTATTACAGGCTCCGACTACATACTTAAAGTAACAGTAGACAATGTTATTCAGCGCGATGCAATACAGGAGCACAAACCTGAAATGCTCAGTTTTCTGCGCAAAAACCTCAACAATTATGCGGTGAATTTCGAGATAGTGATCAACGAAACCCCCAAAATTCAGAAGGCATATTTGCCTGCAGAAAAATTTCAGAAAATGGTGGAGAAAAACCCCAATCTTGAAAAACTGAAGAATGATCTGGATCTCGACCTGATTTATTAGACATGTTTTTCGAACCTTTTTATGTAATAATTGTAATTATTGATTGAAAAAGCAGACTAATACGTAGTCAAAATAAAAACAATTCTCTTTCCAATCAAACCTTATCATTTTTAAATCAATACAAAACAGTACTATGAAATTAAAATTCAAACTACTTCTGAGCCTGGTTTTGTTGCTGTCGGGCGCGCAGCTCTTCGGCAATGCCCCCAGGATTGAATTTACTGAATTCACCCTGGACAATGGTTTGCACGTAATTTTGCACCAGGACAACACTACACCCAATGTAGTGGTAAACATTATGTATCATGTGGGATCGAAAAACGAGCATTACGAGCGCACAGGCTTTGCTCATTTTTTTGAGCACCTTATGTTTGAAGGGTCGAAACACATCGGTCGCCACGAATTTTCGGAGCTTGTAGAAAAAGCAGGAGGCACCCTGAATGCTTACACCAGCTTTGATGTAACCAACTATTACATTCTTCTTCCCTCCAACCAGCTTGAGCTGGGATTGTGGATGGAAGCCGAAAGGATGCTGCATCCGGTGATTGACTCCATCGGAATTGCAACCCAGAAGGATGTTGTAACCGAGGAGATGAAGCAAACCCGCGACAACCGGCCTTATGGACGACTGCTTACTGAAACCATTTCGAGAGTCTTCACCAAGCACCCTTATCGCTGGGATGTATTGGGAGCCGACCCCCATGTGCGCAATGCCACCGATGAGGACATCAAGGGCTTTCATGACATGTTTTATGTTCCCGACAACGCGGTGCTGGTAATTACCGGCGATATCAACAAAACAGAAACCCGCAGGCTGGTAGAAAAGTATTTTGGAGATATTCCGCGTGGCAATGGAGAATTCCGCCGTCCTTTGGCTGACCTGGAGCCCCGCCGCACTGCAGAGGTACGCGACACTGTTTTCGACAATGTACAGATCCCAGCCCTTATCCAGGCCTTTAAAATCCCGGCCCAGGGCACGCCCGACTTCTATGCAGTAGAAATGCTGGGAGCATTGCTCTCACAAGGACAGAGCAGCCGCTTGTATCGCCGCCTGGTAGACCAGGAGCAAAAAGCATTGCAGGTTTTCTCTTTCCCCCTCGGCCTTGAGCACCCTGGCCTCAACCTCACCTTTGCCCTTGCCAATATGGGCATTGATCTTCAGGATATCGAGAAGATTGTAAATGAGGAGTTTGAAAGAGTAAGAAATGAACTGATCAGCGAACAGGAGATGGAAAAACTGAGGAACCAGTTCGAAAGCCAGTTTGTAAACAACAACACCACTATAGCAAGCCGCGCAATGAACCTGGCCAACTACCACTTGCTTTTCGGTGAGGCCAACCTTATCAATACAGAGCTGGAAAGGTATATGCAGGTTACCCGTGAGGACATCCTTCGCGTAGCACGTGAATACTTCAGAGAGGACAACCGGGTAGTGATTTACTGGTTACCCAAACAAGCCAGCTAAAGATTGAACCGGGTCATTACTCCTGTAGTATACGACAGATCAGCTGGGAGTATTGATATTCAAAATATTTCAAACATAAAAAACTGCGCAGCCCCTGCAATCTAATCCTTGCTAACATAGAGCAGAAAGAACATACAGATCAGAGGGTTTGTCAGCAACATAAAACATTTAACTGCAATGAAGAAGATATTCACTTATTTGCTTTTCAGTATTTTGCTTGTCTTTACGGCAAGTGCCCAACTCGACAGAAGCCAGCGCCCACAACCGGGTCCGGCTCCCGTAATACAGATCGGAAACTTTGAGAGCTTTACGCTTGACAACGGACTGAAGGTAATTGTGGTTGAGAACCGCAATGTGCCAGTGGTTTCCTTTCAGTTAACCCTCGACATCGACCCGATCCTTGAAGGAGAAGCCAAGGGCTTTGTTGACTTTGCCGGTCAACTTATGCGTGAAGGCACCACCCATCGCAGCAAACAAGAAATTGACGAAGCCATTGATTTTATCGGGGCCAATTTGTCTACATTCTCCACAGGTATGTTTGCCTCTTCCCTTACGCGCCACAAAAATGTGTTGCTGGATATTATGTCAGATGTGCTGCTCAACCCGGTATTTCCCGATGAGGAGTTGCAGCGCCGTATTACCCAGACCCGCAGTGGGCTTCAAACCATAAGAACTGATGGAAACTCTATTCTGCGCAATCTTTCCATGAGCCAGGTTTACGGAAGCGACCACCCCTATGGTGAGATCGTAACGGAAGAATCGCTCGACAATATCAATGTAGAACTCCTTCGCAACTACTACAACACCTATTTCAAGCCTAATGTGGCCTATATGGTTATTGTAGGAGATATTGATGCAACCCAGGCCCGCCAGCTCATGAACCAGTACTTTGGCAGCTGGCAGCGTGGTGAAGTACCCAACCATACATGGCCTACCCCACAAGCCCCCGCCGGACGCAGAGTAGTATTTGCAGAAAGAGTGGGAGCCACCCAATCCAATGTGGCAGTAACCTATCCTCTGGTACTTACACCTGGACATCCTGACGCCATCAAGGTAAGTGTTATGAACAGCATACTGGGTGGAGGCGTATTTTCAGGCCGATTGATGCAGAACCTGCGCGAAGACAAAGGTTATACCTATGGTGCACGTTCCAGTATCAACAACGATCGCCTGGTAAGCCGTTTCAATGCTCAGACAGAGGTGCGCAACAGTGTAACCGACAGTACAGTGGTAGAGATTCTGTATGAAATGAACCGCCTTATTCATGAGCCAGTTAGTGCAGAAGACCTGCAACTGGTTATAAACTTTATGAATGGTTCTTTTGCCCGTTCGCTGGAAAGCCCCAGGACCATTGCCAATTTTGCACTGAACATTGCGCGTTTCAATCTCCCCGACGATTACTATGCCACATACCTGGAGAAGCTCGCTGCTGTAACCGTTCAGGATGTGCAGGCCATGGCTGCCAAATATCTTAAGCCCGAAAATGCCATTATTGCTGTGGTAGGGCACAAAGAGGATGTTCCCCCTACCCTTGAGCGTTTCAGTGCAACAGGTGAAGTAGAGTTCTTCGATGCTTTTGGCCGTCCGTTTGTGGCTGCTGCAGTAGAAACAGCTCCCGCCGGAGTTACTGTAGAAACCGTACTCAACAATTACCTCAAAGCCATTGGAGGAAGAGAAACCCTTGCATCGGTAAAGGACATGACCCAGGTTATGAATACTTCTATCATGGGAATGCAACTTACCCTCACCTCCTTCCAGAAAGTACCCAACAAATTCCGTATGGAAACTGCCATGGGTGGCAATGTAATGTCGACCCAGCTTTTTGATGGCACCCGCGCCATTGTTACCTCTCCCATGGGCAAACAGGAATTTACCGAAGGTCCTGAGTTTGAAATGATGAAGATCCAGTCGGTTATGCACATGGAGCTTCACTACCAGGATTATGGTATCGTAAAAACCCTTGAAGGTATCGAAACCATTGATGGCAAGGCGGCTTACAAGGTGCAGGTAACCACTCCCGGTGGCCAGCAATCCATTGAGTATTACGCTGTGGAAACGGGCTTGAAAATCCGCACCGATTCTGAAATGGGAAGCACAAAATTTGCAGACTACCGCCCGGTGGTTATTGGCGAACGTGTAGTTTCTCAGCCCGGGTTCTTTGGCCGTTTGTTTGGCAAGAAGCCCCAGAAAGAACAGACCACCCTTCTGTTCCCCCATCGCATTGACCAGCAAGTGGGCCCCCAGACATTGGAAATGGAGCTGGTAGATGTTAAAGTAAATACCGGACTGGAAAACAGCAAATTCGAGATGAATTAATCTCCTCGAATATTACCTTACAATACCAAAAGGACCGCAGCACCTGAGAGTGCTGCGGTCCTTTTGGTATAGCAACAGATTATTTTTCAGATAAGTCTATCATAAAAAACCAATCAACTCATTATTTGGCTTCTTCTGTCGCTTTGATTATAGAGGTGGCTTTACCATTAAAGAAGATGGTTTCAATCTGGTCGCCGGGTTTCAGCAGGTGGGAATCGGTAAGAGCCTTTCCATTGATCTGGGTAATGGAGTAGCCGCGTTTGAGTATGCTGGAGGGATTGAGCAGGTGGACTTTGTCGGACAGCCTATCCAAACGAATCCCTGCATGTCTTAACAGGTTTTGCGAGGCCATCTGTAGCCGATCTGAAGTAAAGTCTAACCTCTGGCTTTGCTGATTTAGAAATTGATTTCCCAGGCTATGTATTTTTCGGGCGGCTAACTCTGTGCGGTGGAAAAAGTTTTCGAAACGATCGAGGATAAAATATGCCACATCGGTGGGGGTAATCTTATTTTGCCAGGCCACCATCTCGGCAAGGGTTTCATTGGTAGAGTGCCCAATGCCTGTTATTACGGGCAATGGAAACATGGCAATCTCTTTTCCGAGTGCATAGTTGTCATAACAGTTCAGGCCTATATCGCCCCCTCCTCCCCTGATAATTGCCACCATATGAAAGCGGGAAACCAGTTTTCTGATGATGCGCAATTGCGAAATGATTCCCTCCACCGCTTTATCTCCCTGCAAAACAGAGGGAAAAAGATGCCACCATATGGCATACCTCTCTTTATGGGCCTGCAGAATATTGGTGAAATCATGATACCCCTTGCTTGTCTCTACCGAAATTACGGCCAGGCGCTTGGGTAATAAGGGCATAAGGGTTTTCTTGTTTGCATCGAAGATCCCCTCGGAGCGCAGTTTTTCTATGGCCCTTGCTTTTTCCAGAGCCATTTCGCCCAGGGTAAAACCAGGCTCAATATCCCATATTTGTAGGGATAAGCCATGTACAGGATGAAAAGTAACCGAGGCCCTGAACAGGATCGACATTCCTTCGCGCAAGGGTTCACCGGCCAAATCCATGAAAGCCTTATTGATCCGGCTGAAGTCTGCTGCCCACAATGTTGCCCGCATCTGGGCCTGCACCACATTACCGGTTTTATCCACCAGCTCAGGATAGCAATGGCCGCTACGAGGATAATAGTTCAACCGGGCAATCTCAGCCTTGACCCAATAGGTTGCACTATAGGCCTTCTCTATCACCGACCGCAAACTCTTCCCAAGATCAGTAAGGGTGAATATTTTTCTTGTATCGTTCATGCATTATATTTTGATACGCCCATGATGAGGATCAGGCTTTATGTAAATTGAGCCTTTTGATAAGAGCTGCAAAGTCTTGACCTTTTACAGGTTTTGTGAGATAATCGTCCATTCCCATCTGGATATACTTCTGCCTGTCGCCTTCCATGGCATTGGCACTCAGCCCAACGATAATCAGTTTATCTTTGAAAAGCTGGCGCAGGATCCGGGTTGCTTCTACCCCATCCATAACCGGCATCTGGATATCCATCAACACCATATCAAAGGAAGTTTGCTGGCAAATGGCACAGGCTTCATCTCCATTGTTTGCCAGGCTCACCCTGTGCCCCATAGCCTCAAGAATCATAGATACTACCTTGCGGTTGATGGCCTTATCTTCTACCAGCAATATGTTGAGCGATCGGGTTGAAGTATCGGCAAATACAGATCCGGGTTGCTGCAGGTTCTCCTGATTTACAGCAGTTGTAAAGGGAAATGTAAACCAAAAGGAACTGCCCTGATCCGGGGTACTTTCCACCCCGATCTCGCCTCCCATTAGCGAAACGAGCTCTTTGCAGATAGAAAGGCCAAGGCCGGTGCCTTCCACCTGAACCTCTCTTTTATCGTGCACCTGCGAAAAGGGAAGAAACAGCTTCTGGCGCAATTCCGGGGAAATTCCCTTACCCTGATCATGAACAAGGAACTTAATAGCAGGCTTGGAGGGTGCACCATCCATCCGGGCTTCCAGGTGTATCTCCCCATGTGCCGCATACTTTATGGCATTGGATATCAGATTATTCAGCACCTGAATGATTTTCTGCCTGTCTGCATGTATGGCTTGCGGAAGCAGCTCTTGACCGCTGATCCTGAAGCGGATCGAGTCTTTTGTGATGGCAGCAAATTGTTTGGCAGCATGTTCGAATATCTCCGCAACGGGGAATGAGGTAAGGTTGAGTTTAATAATACCCGCTTCAATACTGGAGAAATCCAGAACTTCATTGATAATATTGCGCAGGTTCTCCACCGATAGCCTCAGGGTTTCCAAAAAATCTTTCTGGGTTTCATCCAAATCGGTTTGTGTCATAAGTTCAACTATCCCACCGACGGCGGTAAGAGGGTTACGGATCTCGTGGCTGATATGGGCAATGAAAGTTTGCTTAAACCTGGCTGCCTCCTGGGCCAGCAGGATTTCCTTTTTCAGCTGTTCTACAATTCGGCGCTCGGTAATGTCGCGAATAATGCCGGTTATTTTATTCTGGGCCGGATTAAAAGCTGCCATGGAATAAACAAACCGAACTTCCTGATCTTGTTCCCTGACAATTTGAAATTCTACCTCGTAGGGTTTCCCTTCCTGCTTATGCTCTTTCATAGCTTTTTCAAGCAAGGGGCGGTATTCGGGCAGTACCATGGCCTGGATCTCACGGATGGTTCGTTTGCCCGGTCCTGTTCCATAGATTCTGCGGGCCTCCTCCGAAGCATTAACCATTCCGGTATTGTAGTCGAATTCCCAACTGCCGATATTGGCAATTTTCTGGGCCAGCCTTAGCTGCTGCTCACTTTCGCGGAGTTTATCAAGGGCCTCTTGCTTCTCTATGAGTATCTTTCGTTTGGAAAGAGCCTCATTCACTGCGAAAGGCAATCTTTTGATACTTTCTTTGAGCACGTAGTCTGAGGCACCGGCTTTCAAACAGTTTACTGCCGTTTCTTCATTGATTGATCCTGTTAAAACCACAAAAGGAAGAACAGGATCATACTGCAAACTGATTTCGAGGGCCTGCATCCCGGTGAATCCGGGCATATTGAAATCAGATACTATAATGTGAGGTTGAAACCGGTACAAAGTATCTGTAAAGGTGTCTTTTGTCCATGCCCGCATGAAAGTAAACTGAAGGCCAGAGGCTCTCAATTCTCTTAAGGCCAGCTCAAAGTCGGGATCAAAATCCTCGGCAAACAGTATTTTCAATGGCTCAGGCATAATAGCATTTTTTTTTGCAGCTCGGGCTTCAGGCCCGCAATGATCAATCTGGAGGCTGATTAAGAAGAAGCCAGTACAGACCAATCTCTTTTATGGCCTCCATAAACTTATCGAACTCTACGGGTTTAACGATATAGCTGTTCACCCCCAGGTTATAGCTTTCTACAATATCTGCCTGCTCGCGCGATGAAGTAAGCATTACCACAGGAATTTTTTTCAATTCAGGATCCTGTTTGATAATTCTGAGCACCTCAATCCCTGAAACACGCGGCAATTTGATATCCAGAAGAATTACCCTGGGTTTGTCCAGGCGGGCATGAGAGGCAAATTCGCCCTTGTGAAAGAGGAAATCCAGGGCTTGTTCCCCATCGGAAAGATGCACGATATGATTGGCAAGATTATATTTTTTCAATGCCCTGAGGGTAAGTTCGGCATCGTAAGGATTGTCTTCGACCAGGAGTATTTCCAGAGGTATATGCATAGCAGTAACAAAGAGGGGATAAAGCACTGCAATTTAAAAAAAAATCCGACAAATCCAATACGCAAAACTATGAATTTGCAGGAATTGCAAACCAGAAGCATGCTCCCCTACCGGGTTGAGTTTCAACCCATATGCGGCCATCATGTTTCAGAATGATCCTTTGCGCTATGGCCAGTCCTACTCCGGTGCCTTCAAATTCATCTTGCCGGTGCAGGCGTTGAAAGATCTGAAATATCTTCTCCTGGTACTTTTGGTCAAACCCCACCCCATTATCCTTTACAAAGTACATATGTTCGCCGGGGGTGGAGGCAACACCCACCTCAATAACAGGATTGATCTCCTTAGCAGAATACTTCACTGCATTGGAAATAAGGTTTCGCCACAGTTGCAGCATCAAATCGGGGTCGGCCATGGCTGGGGGCAAATCCTGCAGTATGAATTTGATTTGGAGCCTGGCTTCTCCAGCCACCTCCTCAAAAACTTTGGCGGCCAATGTGTGCATATCGACCGTGGTTTTGTTCATATCACCTTTGCCGACCCTTGAGAAAGCCAGCAAATCGGTGATAAGTTTGTCCATTGATGTGGCATTTTCCACTACTATGGCAAGCAACCGCAAAGCTTCGGCATCCAGGGTATTGCTATGTTCTTCCGAGAGTATCCGTGCAAACCCGGTAATCGCTCTCAGGGGAGCTCTGAGGTCGTGAGATACGGAATAGGAAAAAGCTTCCAGTTCTCTGTTGGCGGCCTCCAGCTGTGCCGTTCGTACCCTAACCCGGTGCTCAAGTTCGCTGTTGAGGATCTGAGTTTGCCGCTCTGCCTGCTTAAGCCTGAACAGTTCACCCAATTGCAAGCCCGTCCCTGAAAATACTTTTACATATTCTTCGTCTTCCGGCACTACCTCCCGGGAAAAAAACACCATCACATTTACAACCTCCTTTCCGACGCTGACAGGTATACCCACCCCGGTTTGAAGCTTGTATTGCCTGGCCTCACCTGCTCGCACAAACTGGTCATTCTCCTGAATACCATGCATCCAGCAAGGCTTGCAAAGCTTAAAAGCAATACCCGGAAGGCCCTCTCCAGGAGCAAAAGAGTATTTCAGGCTCTCTTCACGAAATCCACTGAGACCAGGATGGGATGCATGCCAAACCGAGCCAAGCTCAAGTTTTTCTGTTAGGGGGTTTAACTCCCACACTTCACCTATCTCCCAGGGAGTATTTTCACAAACCTGTTTGAGGGTATGCAATAAGCCTTCTTCATAGGTTACAGACACCGCCATGGTCTGCGTAATATCCAGCATTAGCTGCAGCTGATCTCTTTGTCGTTGCAGTTCAATTTCCTGGAGCTTTCGTTTGGTGATCACTTCGGTGTACAAAACAATCCCTCCGATGGTTGCATCATCCTTGTACCACGGACGGCACTCCCATCGGGTATAATCTATCCTGCCATTGCTGCGGCGAAACACATCCTCCTCGGCACTTATGATTTCTCCCTGCAGAGCTCTTTGATGCACTCTCCTCCACTTTTCTGGTATATCAGGAAAGACTTCGTAATGATGCCGGCCTACCAGGTCATGGTCCTGGAGACCATAATCGGCAAGAAAACGATTGCTCACAAATAAGAAATTTAGATCATTGTCCAGAACAGCTATTGCATTGGGGTCGTGCAAAACGATATAGCGAAGCATCTCCTGCTGTTGTTTGAGATTTTGCCGGTCCAGCACTTTATGGGTAACATCTCGTACGGTAGATACCATGAGATTTTGATCGGGCAAAGGGATATTCAAGGCATTCACAAACCTTTTCTGCCCACTTTGGGTGGTAATCTCCACTTCATCCCAGCGCATTCTTTTGGGGTTGGCAGAGGCAATATCTTCCATGACACGGCTACGGATCCGGCTACGGTAGTCTTGGTCTGGATAAACCACTTCAAAGAACTTTTCAACATCCTGGATTATCTCTGCTGGCCAGCCATAGATATTAGAAAAGGCTTCGTTCATATAAATGGCTTTTCCGCTGTCGGCAAAATTTACGGCCACACCAATGGGAAGATTTCTCAGGATAGTACTTATAAAAACGTTTTGTTTTTGCATTTCCTCCTGCATCGTTTTGATGTGGGTAATATCGGTATGGGCTCCCACCATTCTTATGGGTTTCCCCTGTGGGCCTTGATCCATGATCTTGCCTCTGTCCAGCATCCACTTCCACGATCCATCGCGGGCCATCATCCTGTATTCGGCCATGTAGCTTTGGGTTTTCCCATCCAGGTGATCCTGAATGCGTTGTTGAGCATTCTGCAGATCAGCCGGATGCACCAATTGCGCCCAGGCGTCATAAGTATTTTCCACTTCCCAGGCATCGTAGCCTAGCATGAGGCTCCAGTGTTTGGAATAAAATACTTCATTGGTTTCAAGGTTCCAGTCCCAGACGCCATCTCCTGATCCTTCCAGGGCTAGCAACCATCGTCTCTCCGAATCTCTTAGTGCCAGTTCTGCTTCTTTCTGAGCAGTAATATCTCTGCCCACCCCAATGATAGCAACCACCTCTCTCTTGCTATTGAGCACAGCTGCATCTGTCCAGGCCAGCCACCGCCATCCACTGGCAGTCATGGCTCTCTGCTCCAGACGGCATGTATGGGGTGGAGAGTAAAGTTGCTGCATGGCCTCTTCAGTAGATTGCTGATCGTCGGGGTGTACCATGGGCATGAAAGCCTGCCCCAGCAACTCTTCCTGCGTTTTGCCAAACATCCGGCAATAGGAAGGGCTTACAAACAAGAACCGCCCTTTGTTATCAACCTTTACAATCATGTCACTTTGGTTCTCAACCAAAAGGCGGTACCTCTCCTGGCTTTCACGCAAGGTTTCTTCATTTCGCCTTCTTTCATCCAGCATTTCTCCCAGCATGCGGTTGGCAGATTCCATTATGCCGGTCCGAAACTCAAGTTCTTTCGACTTTTTTTGCAGTTTTTGCCAGAGCACAGCCGCAAGTATGGCAAACAAAACAGAACACACCAAAAGGAACCCAACATAAAAATTAATAGAGGAAGAAGCCAGATGTGTTTGCAGCAAAAAGAAACCGTAGAATACAGAAAGGAGAGAAAACAACATAGATCAGTATTTGAATAGTTTTTTGATCATTTTTTCAAAATCACTGATGCTAACGGGCTTTGTAAGGTATTCGTCGAGGCCCAAGGCTATGTATTTTTCACGATCGCCCTCAAAAGCATTGGCACTCAAGCCCACTATGGGTGGCAGGTCAGTGTACTTTTCCTTCAATAGGTTGGTTGCCGAAATACCGTCCATTTCGGGCATTTGTATATCCATCAGGATAAGGTCGAATTTGCCTGGCTGAAAAACATCCAAAACTTGTTTCCCATTGCTGGCAAGAGTTACTGAATGCCCCATTCCGGAAAGCATCAGCTCTATTACTTTTTGATTCACCATTTTATCCTCTGCAAAGAGAATACGCAATCCTTTTATTTCAGAAAATGAGGTTTCCGGCTGGCTCCCAGTTTCTTCCATCATCTCTTCTGAGGCCTGCTGTGCAAGGAAAGTAAACCAAAAACAGGAGCCCTTTCCCGGTTCGCTGGTAACATGTATTTTACCGCCCATAAGCTTAACAAGCTCCTTGCAAATAGAAAGGCCCAGCCCGGTACCATCAAAGTGTCTTTTATCGCTGGTTTCGATTTCCTCGAAAGGGAGAAAGAGTTTATGGATAGCTTCAGGCCGTATACCGATTCCAGTATCGCATACCGTAACCTTTACACGCAAACAGTCTGGGGTTCGGGTTTTAGACGCCTTTACCTCAAGAGATATCTCTCCCTGCCGGGTAAATTTCACAGCGTTGGAGATCAGGTTATTTACAACCTGGGCCAGACGGTTTTCATCGGCTACCAGGTACTTGGGCAAACCCGGATGCAACACAATGCGAAACTGGATATCTTTCTGGCAAATGGAGCTGTAGAGTTTGCGCGTGTTTTCAAAAAAGGTAAAAGCATCAAATAACCTGGGCCTGAGATTTACCTGGCCCGCTTCAATTTTGGAATAATCCAGTATCTGGTTGATGATTTCCCGCAGGTTTTCGGTAGAGAGTCTGATGGTGTTCAAATAATCGCGCTGTTTATCGTCGAGCCTGGTATTGGTGAGGATTTCAATCATCCCCATCACACCCGTAAGAGGAGTTCGGATCTCGTGGCTCATATTGGCCAGGAAGTTTTGTTTGAAACGCACTGTTTGATTGGCCACCTCCACCTGGTTACGCAGTTTCTCGTTGAGTTTTCGCTCCGTGATGTTGCGCATGATGCCCAGAATCAGAATATCTTCGCCTTCCGACAATGGATTGGTGCTGATTTCAACATCAAGTATCTCACTTCCTTCTCTGAATATCTGCACCTCATAAATGCCAGGGATTTGTTCACCCTTTCGCCTGGATTTACGCCGGTTTTCCACAAGGGTTTTGCTTTCTGGAGTAAACATCTCCCAGATATCGAATTCTGGCGAATACAGTTGCTCGGGTGTATATCCGGTAATCTCACAAAATTTTTGATTTACATATTCAAAACGCTGGTTGCGCAGTAAGTAGATACCATCGAAGGCGTTATCGGTAAGCACACGGTACTTTTTTTCGGAAGCCCTCAGGGCCAGTTCTGTAGCTTTCCTTTCCAGGGCATTGTAGATCAGATCTGAGAAAACTTTCAGGAGTTTGAGCTCATACTCCTCCCACTTACGATGATTGGCTACCGAATCGAACCCCACAAATCCCATAAGCTGATCCTGAGAAATGATCGGTACAACCAATACCGACTTTATGTCTTGTGCCTCCAGGATGGCTTTCTCTTCCGCCCAGTGCTCGTCCATCTGGCGCACATCATAGATGTTTATGGGCTTAAACCCCTGCAAAGCAGTGACCCAGGGAGAAATATCCGGTAGGGGAATTTCCTGCAGGTTATGCATTTGGGGGCTAACACCCAGGTTGCACCATTCGTGGGTATTGGAAGCAAATCCTCTGGCATGGTCAATTACAAAGACATAGGCACGGTCGGTATGGCAAAACCGGCCTATTCGCTCTATGGCCATATTAATGAGTCTATCAAAATCATCCTCTCTGATATTGACAAAATCCGACGACAATTCAGTTATAAGCCTCTCAAAGGATTCTCTCCTTAAGATTTGCTCCTCCAACTCCTTTTGAGCAGTAATATCGATCAAAATGCCGGTCCATAGAGTATCTCCGGAGGGTATTTTTCTGGGGTTTGATTCGATCCTCACCCATTTGCGCAACCCCTGTGGTGTAAGTATCCGGCCCTCCCAGCGAAAAGGCCCGAGAGTGGAAACTGCCTGGTTGTTGGCAGCAAAGAAGGAACGCTGATCTTTAGGATGGACAATGTTCTGAATACGTGAAGCATCTTCCATCAGCTCTTCACGCGAAAGACCGGTAATAGTGGCATGGTTGTCGTTCAGATAGGTATAGGTGATCTGGGGAAGCGAATCCAAAACAAGGGGAGAATCTTTTCTTTGCAAAACACGGTAGATCCCGGCAGGATGCCCGTTAACCACATCCTGCATGATACGCTGGTTTTCGGCTTGCTGTTCCTGAAGGAGTTTATGTTTTTTGTAGAGTTCGCGCAACAAAAGCATGATCAGGGCAAAGAGCAGCGAAAACCCAAGCAAATGCAGGGCATGAAATCCCACAGACAGGGTACCTGCTGCGGCCAGAATAACCAGCGCAACAACAGCTAACACCAAACCACTGAAGGGATGTTTGGCCAGTCTGCTCATGGGTATGTTTTTTTTGGGGGAGACCCCACAACACTTAATATAAAAAAAATGGGTCCCCCTTTGTTTAATGCTCTAAAAATAGCAGGAAAACTTAACTTATCAAAATAAGACGTATGGTTTTTCGACAATTGGTTACTTTTTGTCGTCAACTCCTGTGGCATGTCTATAATGCTGCGGGTAACACCACCCGCACTTTATGCCCCAGCGCTCCAATTCTGCTGCACTCCACTACCCCGCCGATAGTGTGTATACGGGCACAAAGATTCAGAAAGGGTTGATTGCGGCTTGTGTGGGGCAAAAAATCTTCCGGGTTGTAATCTTTTCGGTTATCACCATATGTCAGTTCAATAGATTCATCGCTCTTGCCTATGGAAACCAGAACCTTACTTACCGAGGGGATGCTGACCGAGTTATCCAGAAGAAGATGTATCATCCGGTACATGATAATGCGTGAAATTTCGGAGTACTCATCCATTTTTTCTTTCATCTGCAGGTCAGCCTGGATGCCATAATAGAGGGTTTTTTGATCCAGCAGCGACTTCAGAGCCCTCTCCAACCCAAAGTCGAACAAAATGCCGGGTTTTAGTTGCCTTGCGATCTCTCTTACCTTGCCCACTGTTTCATCTACCAGGCTGTCCATATAATTGATAATCTCAAAATCCTGTTCTTTGTTCGAGTCAAGGGCTTTAATCTTTCCCATATACAATTTTACGGCAGCCATAAGAGGCCCCAGATCTTCATGAAGTAAGTCGGCCAGCAGTACCTTTTGTTTTTCTTCGGTTTCCAGAATTGTCTGAGCCAGTCGTCTTTCTTCTATATAGCTACTGGTAACATCCCGGGCAATACAATTGAAATAAGGTTCAGTATCTGAATAAATGGCTTTAGCTGTAAGGGAATGATACCTGATGGTTCCGTCTTTGTGCCTGATCCGGTATTGTATAAAAGTATCGGTGCTACGTTTGCGCAGCATATTGTAAAGAACCGAAAGCGTGGCAGGCAGGTCTTCCTGATGCACAAAATGGGTAAAGTCCTGGCCATAAAAGTCTTGTTGTGCATAACCCAGCAGTTTGAAAACATTGGGAGAAACATAAACATATCGGCCTTTAGAGTCAAGTTGCAAATAAATATCGCCAGAGTTTTCCACCAGGCTTCTGAATCGTTCTTCACTGGCCTTGAGGTCTGCATGGGCTTGTTTGAGTTCTTTTTCCAGCCTGTTGTCATTTAGCATACGCTCCATTACCTCAGGCAAACGTTTGAGCAGCGCAGGGTCCTTGATCAGGTAGTCGTAGGCTCCCAGCTTCATCATATCTACTGCCAGTTGCTCATCCCCTCTTCCGGTAGAAACAATAAAGGGGGGGATTTCTCTTTGATTCTGCCCCAGTTGAGCAATCAATTGTTTTCCGTCCATATCGGGCAAAGAATAATCCAGCACCAGTGCATCCCAATGTTTTTCGCTCATCATGGCAATGGCCTGTTGTCCGGTTGAGGCAATACCGGTATTGTAGCCATTTTCGTTGAGGCTTGAGGCAAGGATACGGGCAATTCCGCTATTGTCCTCCACAATAAGTATTTCGGCATTTTTTCTCATGGTATATTTTTTACTTCCAGGGAGATCCAATATCTGTTAAAAGCTCCTTTAAATCATTAATCTTCATCGGCTTAGAGATATACCCATCCAGCCCCTGCTGCATAAAAAACTCTTTGTCGCCCTCCAGTGCATTTGCGCTAAGGCCCACTATGGGGGGCAATATGGAATATTTCTCCCTGAGGTTTTGGGTTGCCGTAATGCCATCCATCAAAGGCATTCTCATATCCATCAAAATCAGATCAAATACTCCAGGCTGGAATTTTTCCAGCACTTCCACACCATTGGCAGCAATGGTAATTTCATGACCCAGCCCCTGAATCATGATCTGCAAAACCTTTTGGTTTACAACCTGATCTTCGGCCACCAATATCTTAAGTTTGCGAGGGGGAAGATCGGCCTGGCCCTGCCTTTGTTCGGTCTGTACTTTTTCTTCCTTACCCACCTTAGCCAGAAATGAAAACCAGAAGGAAGAACCAGAGCCCGGAGTGCTCTCAAAGCCCATTTCTCCTTTGAGAATGCGGCTGAGTTCTTTGCTTATGGCAAGGCCAAGGCCTGTACCCTCGGGTTGCTGCTCCTGTTGTTGTGCCTGCACATAGGGTTTGAAGAGTTTTTCCTGATCGGCAGGAGCAATACCAATACCCGTATCCTGGACCACAATCCTTACTTTAACAGTATCGGAGCTGGGCTCATGAGGAGGGTTCTCGCAGAAGGCTTTCAGAACAACTTTTCCATGGGGCGTAAATTTGTATGCATTGGAAAGTAAATTGGCAATGATCTGCTGGATTTTCCCCATATCGGCAATAAGTTTCCCGGGGATCAGAGGATCGCAAAAGGTTTCAAACTCCAGGTCCTTTTTATTGAGCCCTTTGAAAAGGTTCTCGGCGGCCTTCAACAGCTCCGTGAAGGAGAAAAGCTGGCTGTTTTCCTGTATTTGACCTGCCTCAATTTTCGAATAATCGAGCACCATATTCACAATTTCCCTGAGAGTTTCTCCCGACTGCATCAATACTTGCAGGTACTCTCGCTGTTGTGCATCGAGGGTGGTACTGGAGAGTATCTCAGCCATTCCGAGCACACCGGTGAGAGGAGTGCGGATTTCGTGGCTCATATTAGCTAAAAATCTTTGTTTGAAATCCAGCGTTTTGCGTGCCACCTGCATCTCTTTTTCCAGTTCGAAATTTTGTATGCGGGCCGAAATATCGCGGGCAACAATGATTGCAAACTGCAAGGAATGGTCCTGGTTGTAAAAAAAGCTTGCATTATCTTCTCGCCAAAACCAGGAGCCATCTTTACGTTTGTACCGGTACTGGTAGGTGAGATCAGCTTTGCAATCTGCAATGGCAGAGCGCAGACGCGACCTGATAATGGGCCCGTCTTCAGGATGAACAGTGAGATCAATAATCTCATCGGTTGAAAGGTGGCTCAGTTCCTCGCCGCTGTACCCAGTGAGTTTCTCATGTGAGGCCGAAATGAAAGTATAATTGCCCTGCTCATATCGAATGATGGCATCGGAGGTATGCTGGGCAATAAACCGAAACTGTTCTTCACTTTTGCGAATGGCCTCTTCTGCAAGTTTCAGGTGGGAAATATCGATTGAAATCCCCATTACTCCAATAATTTCTCCTTTGCTGTTGCGCAGAGGCAGTTTGCTGGTATTGTACCAGACCAGATTTCCGGAAGCTTCGTGCTGGGTTTCGATGATGTCCAGGCGAGGTTCGCCAGAAGCTATTACTTTCTGGTCGTCTTGAACATATGCACTGGCTTCGGTATCTTTCCATGGGAGGTCGAAATCGGTTTTACCAAAAATTTCTGCCGGATCGGCGTACCCTGCAGCCCTGGCAAAGGCCTTGTTGCACCCCAGGTATTTCCCCTGCAGGTCTTTCCAGAAAACAACCCCGGTGATCTGCTCCAGCACATTTTTCAGCATCTGCCCCGACTGATGAAGCATCTCATTGGATTTATGTATTTCCGTAACATCCTGGCTCACAAGAATCACATCGCCACTCAGAGGATGTAGATTACCCTGGGTTGCAAGCCATCGCCAAGACCCGTTTTTGTGTCTTACCCGATGCTCCAGCACGGGATTCTGCCCTGCTACGATAAGATTATGAAGAGCAATACGGCAAGGCTCCCAATCATCGGGATGAACAAACCCTTCGAAAGATCTGCCAAGGGTTTCTTCGGGTAAATATCCATAAAGTCGTGTCCAGCTGGGCGATACATAGGTAAAATCGCCAAAGTGATTGATGGCTGTGAGCACTCCATTGATATTTTCCAGAATCAGGCGCTGCTCTTCCTCCGTTTTTATTCTCTCTGTAACGCTATGGCCCGTACACAAAATTTCGCACGCCTCTCCCTGCGAATCGGCAATGGCCCTGAAATCCCATTGATTCACATGCAATCCTCCTGAGGGCAGAGGCTTTCTTAGCGCAACAGAAAAAGTCTTACCCGGACACTCCATGCATTTTTTCACCGTATCAATACAAAGGGCATGGTCTTCCTCAAGGATGGTATGCAGAGAAAGGGTACCTAAAATCTTATCCTCTTCCTGTCCAGGAAAGAACCGTTCGCGGAAGGTCTTATTTACAAACGTGTAGCGACCCTCATGATCAGTTTTAACAACAAAGAGTGAAGGAGAATCAAGAATAAAAGGAAGTATTTGCATCAGTTGCTGATCTGCATCATTTCCTCGAGAACCATCCATTTTTCACCTCCTTGAATTATACATATTGACTGTTCCGGACAAGCATTAAAATCTTACAGGCTCATCAGGGTTGCTCACTGACCAAAGGGCCAGCCTTCGAAAAACTCCTGCACAAACTGCAGGCAGAAAAGTGAGGCTTTATTGTACTGCCCGCAAAAAGCTAAAGCGACAATTGTATTCCCCACAATCAAAAGTAACTTCTTGTATGTTAACTTTCATAGGGGAAATACGGTATTTATGCTAAGGGCAACACCCGACAAAAATATCACAAGCAGATCGCTTCACCAGGATGGGTTAAAAGGACCTATCCCAAAAATAAACCGGTCTTGCATCATGTTAAAATGCAAGACCGGTATTTTGTTTTCAGCAAAAACAAGCAACGGTTCTGTTGCTCATCTGCAGCAACATCTAGTATTTTGCCAGCAGAAATCAGAGAGAATCAGGTTGACCATTGCTCTTTTGAACAACCTTAAGAAACAGATTGATTCCCAGGGGTTCGCAAAGGATACTGATGTCGGCCTGTGGCACACCCGCCTCCAGGGCAAATTGCCTGAGCTGTTCTTCTGACCGATGGTGCAGATACCAGTCGCCCAGTATTTCCATGATCTTTCGCGAAGGGTTGCTGGTGCTGAAATTGCCAATGATCATTTGCCCTCCGGGGTTCAGAGCTACAAACATACGACGCAGCAGTCGAATGAAATGCCGATCCTGAAAGTAATCAAACAATCCGGCACTCCAGATGAAGTCGTAGCAGTAGTCAGGATTAAACCTCAACACATTTTTGTTGTGAAAGGTAAGAAACTCAAGGTGGTTTCTGTTTTTTCTGATTGCATAATCGATAGCACGCTGATCAAAATCTACCAGATCGAAATACAAGGAATTTTGAGGGCAAAGATCCATGTATTCCTTAACCTCAGTGGCAGGGCCACTGCCCAGGATCAGCACCTTGAGCGGGCTTCCCCCTGCCCTTTGATTGAGCTCCTGCAAAAGCCTTACAGCCATTTGCTTGCGGTTATTTACCGCAATGGCTGCAGGCAGGCAGTGGAAAAACTCATCCCATTTCACAAACTCATTGCGGGGATTTTTGTAGTTCTGGTAGATCTTTTCAATGATCTGGTAATCACCACTGTACCCCAGAGGTTTTTGAAAGGAATGCCCGATGATGGTTTCGGGAGTAAGTACGGGATCCATCAGATTACGAAAGTTCTCAATTTCTTCCTCCGAATTCAATTGATTAACAATATCGATTACATGATTGTAATCCTCATTGTGTGGTCCGTACTGCGACAGGATCCGCTTCAGATCAATGCTGTAATTGTTCACTGTTTTTTGGTTTTGAAAAGTAATCCTACAAATCTATTTGATGGAAAGTTTGTGTAAAAGCATTACAAAGTCTTCCTTCTTGATGGGCTTGGTAAGATATTCGTCAAGCCCCATGCTGATGTATTTCTCTTTGTCCCCTTCAAAGGCATTAGCACTGAGGCCCACAATGGGTGCAATGTCGAGGTATTTCTCCTTGAGCAACCGGGTTGCGGTAACCCCATCCATTACAGGCATCTGTATATCCATCAGGATCAGATCAAACTCACCGGGTTGGTATTTGTCCAGCGCTTCCTGACCATTGTTTACCAAAGTAACTTTATGCCCCAGCGATGCCAGCATAATATTAACGACTTTCTGGTTGATAACCTTGTCTTCGGCATATAAAATATTCAGAGGCCCTGTTTTTCGCACGGTAGTCAAATTACGTGTGCGTCTTGCGTCTTCGCGCGAAACCTTTTGTGCCTTAAAGTTGAACCAGAAAGTACTCCCTTTGCCTTGTTCGCTTCGTACCCCAATCTCACCCCCCATCAGGTCGGAGAGCTCCTTGGCAATGGACAGTCCCAGCCCGGTACCTTCAAAATACTGGTTCTCGGCCCCCTCCAACTGGCTGAATGGTTTAAAAAGCCGTGAGAGTTTTTCCTGATCAATGCCTTCGCCGGTATCTGCTACTTCTATCCTGATCAGCAAGTCTCCATCCGAAAGCCATTTCTCAGGAAAGGCAAGCAAATCGATATTCCCTTGCCTGGTGAATTTTATGGCATTGTTGAGCAGGTTGTTGATGATCTGCGAAACACGCTGGTCGTCGGCTTTCACAAACTCCGGAATCTGAGGATCAATAAAGGAACTCAGTATAACCCTTGCAGGGCAAACGGCCTCGTAGAGTTTCACAGCGTTGTTGATCAGGGCCTGAAAGTTGAACCCTCTTGGCTTTACACTTACTCTGCCTGCTTCAATTTTGGAGTAATCCAGGATCTGGTTGATGATTTCGCGGAGGTTCTCGCTGCTGAGTTTAAGGGTACTGAAATAGTCTTTCTGCTCTTTATTAAGCTTGGTTTGCGAGAGAATATCGATCATACCAATGATACCGGTAAGAGGGGTCCGGATTTCGTGGCTCATATTGGCCAGAAACCGTTGTTTGAAATTGACCGCTTCACGCGCAACGGCAACCTGCTTTTCCAGGTTTTGCTTTTCGATAAACTCACTTCTATCTTCCACAAGCCCAATACCTCCTGCAGCACTTTGAGCCCCTTCGGTAATGGCAGCAAAAAGCATCCTTACGGGAGTAGATTTGGCTCTGCCACGCGCCTGAAACAGCCCCTCGAAAGAGGCATTGCCCCCTTGCAGCACCTGATCAACGGCAGCCATTATGTTCTGGTCGGCAAACTCTTCCAGCCCCATCCCCTCCAGCTTGTGCCGGGGTAAACCAATGATGAGCGAAAAATGGTCGTTGCACTCGGTTATAACCTTTTTATCGTTGAAGTGGAAAAGCCCAAGGGGGGAGCTTTCAAAAATCAACCGGTACTTCTCTTCATTCTCGCGCAGCTGTCGTGTACGCTTTTCAATGGTGGTTTCCAGTCCCTGGTTTACCTGCTCCAGGTCGCGTTGCTTCTGATCCAGCTGACGCGAAAGGTAAAAGTTGCGTCGCCCCGACAGCTCAAAATACCACGAACCAAACATCCCGATCAGGTTGGCAGAGGCATAAAAAAAGTTGTAGGCCAGGAATATCTGGGGCTGACTATCAGCCACAAGATAAATCAGAAGGTTAAAGATGATCAGGTTGAGCCAGCCTCCTATGGTAGCCAGAATAAACCGAAGACGGATAAAAAAATAACCCACCGAAAAGATCAGCATCAGCCCACCATAATAGGACCAGTTTTCGGGGTTCAGGGCTATCATAACCGCGATACCGGTACCTGAAACCATGAAGGCTAAAAACAATAACCCCTGCCAGATGCGCTGAAAAAATGGAGTATAGGACAGAAGTACGATTCCCAGAAGAAAGGGCACCACAATTCCCATACGAATGAAAAGGAACGTGGCAAGATACTCAGCAGCAAAAAGAGCATCCAGAAAACCAAACAGCGCATACAGAAAGGCGGCCAGCAG